>Ga0136596_1001057_pt1 | contig 12906 bp, 17 predicted proteins | sample AntRauTorcE11897_FD_101387 | JGI IMG/M metagenome (GOLD analysis project Ga0136596, IMG submission 101387) | Saline lake microbial communities from Rauer Islands, Antarctica - Metagenome Torckler E11 #897 | ecosystem: Environmental > Aquatic > Non-marine Saline and Alkaline > Saline | place... | reverse complement strand
CACAGTGCAGGAGCGCACCAATAGTCAGGGACAGCGCGAAATTGAAATCATGCTCGATAACATGGTCGCCCAGTCCTTGACGCGCGGGCGGCAGACCCGATCTGTACTGCGCAGTGTTTTTGGTATTGATAACTTATTGAGCAGCCGATGAGCGGCAAAAAATTGGTGGAGGCGGATAAATCAGGGCGCGATATTAAATCATATATTGATGTAAAGGCGGTTTTAAAAGCACTGGAAGATCATGTCATCAATGGCACAGAGATGAGTTCAACGCAGGTGAATGCGGCGTTGGCGATTTTGAAAAAAGCTTTTCCTGATAAAGCCGAGAGCAAGACGGATAAAACCGATATGCCGCTAAGTTATGAAGAGGCGTTGAAACTGCTGGAGTAAGGCCATGACGTTGTTAACCAGACAGGCCCGCCAGCTTCGCATACGGTTTCGTGATGATTTTACCTTTTACGCGCGCCGGTGCCTGTTTATTCGCCAGAAAAGCGGCGCGGTGACGCCTTTTACTTTGAATACGGCACAATTATATATTCATGACCTGCTGGAAAACCAACTTGAACAGACGGGACATATCCGGGCGCTGATTGTCAAAGGCCGTCAGCAAGGCTGTTCAACCTATGTCGAAGGCCGTTTTTTCTGGAAGGTTACGCATCGTACAGGTGTACGTGCCTTTATCATGTCGCATCTTGAAAGCGCCAGCCGCAATCTGGCGCAGGTCGTGCAGCGTTTTTATGGCGCCTGCCCTGCTGTGATGCGGCCTTCATTGACCCGATCAAATCAGAAGGCGATGGAATTCGGGGTCATGGACAGCGGTTATAAAATTGGTACGGCGCGGTCAAAAGGCGCCGGACGTTCGGATACATTGCAGTATTTTCACGGATCTGAAGTGGCCTATTGGGTAAATGCGCGCCAGCATATTTCGGGCATTTTACAATCGATCCCCAAAGGTCAGGGGACTGAAATTATTTTAGAAAGCACTTCGGACGGGCCGCACGGGCTGTTTTACGAGATGTGTATGGCGGCCAAACATCAGGAAAACGGTTATCAACTGATATTTGTCCCCTGGTTCTGGCAAACAGAATATCAAAGTGAACCGCCGCCGGATTTTAGATTGACGGCGGATGAGACGATGTATGCTGAAACGTATACTCTGACAATAGCGCAGATGGTATGGCGTCGTGAGAAAACAGCAGAGCTTGGCGGGCATTGGATGTTCCGCCGCGAATATCCGGCCAGTCTGGAAGAAGCCTTTCACAGTGATACGCCAGGGGCGTTATGGACCCGCAGCATGATTGCCCGTAATCGGGTAGCGCCGCAGGAATGTCCGGAATTTACCCGCATGGTTGTCGCCGTTGATCCGGCGATTACCAAAACGCAGCAAAGCGATGAAACCGGTATGATTTTAGCGGCGCTTGGTCGTGATGGGGATGCTTATATCCTTCAGGATCTGAGCGGTAAATATACACCGGCTGAATGGGCAGCAAAGGCGGTTGAAGCCTATCATCAATTTGCTGCCGACCGGATTGTTATTGAAGCCAATCAGGGCGGTGATATGGCGTTACATACGCTGCGCACCGCAGATCCAATGGTGCCGGTGAAAAAGGTGCATGCCAGCCGTGGTAAATGGACCAGAGCCGAACCAATCGCCGCATTGGATGAACAAAACCGTATTCATCATGTCGGTGATTTTCCGGTGCTGGAAGACCAGATGTGTGGTTTTAAACCCGGAGATATGCGGCAAAGCCCTGATCGGGTCGATGCCCGGGTCTGGGCGTTAAGTGAATTACTGTTATCGAAAAAAACGACACCGCCAAAAATCTGGCACGTATAGGCCGGAGCAGGCTTTAAAATTCTACAATCATTACAGCGTTAAGTTCGCCGTAAATTTAAGGAGACGATTACTATGGGTTTTATCGCAGGATTGAAACGCTGGCAGGCAGCGGACACGAAAAAAGAAACGACCATGGGGCATAAAGCCAGTGCTGCCGGCCATCTGACTGTACAACTGGGTCAGAACCAGCCACAATTCACGCCGCGCCGCTATGATCGGCTGGCGGATGAAGGCTATCTGAAGAATGTGATCGCTTATCGGTGTATCCGCCTGATTGCCCAGAATGTCGCGGCCGTACCGTGGCAGGTCAAACAAGGCCGCGGGCCGCATAAAACCATACTGGAAGATCATCCGCTGGCAGCGTTATTAAAACGACCGAACCCGACGCAAAGCTATGCCGAATTTATTGAATCACTATGTGGTTTTATGCTGATTGCCGGAAACAGCTATATTGAAGCGGTGGCGCCGAATGATGCCACGCCCCGTGAATTATGGGTGCTGCGGCCTGACCGGATGCAGGTGATTCCGAGTAAACAGGGTATTCCCAAAGCCTATCGTTATAGCATTAATGGCCAATATCAGGATTATCCGGTTGATGCACTGACAGGTAAAACGCCGCTATTGCACCTGAAATCCTTTCATCCGTTGAATGATTGGTACGGGATGAGCCCGCTGGAGGCAGCGGCCTATAGTATTGACCAGCATAATGAAGCGGCGAAATGGAATACGGCTTTGCTGCAATCCTCGGGCCGTCCGAGCGGGGCGTTGATTTACAAACCCGGTAACAGTGATGGCCATGATAGCCTGACGGATGAACAGCGTCAGACCTTAAAGGCCGAGCTTGAAGCCTATTATCAGGGCGGTAATAATGCTGGCCGTCCTATGGTGCTGGAAGGTGGGCTGGATTGGCGGGAAATGGCTTTGTCGCCCAAGGATATGGATTGGACAGCGGGTAAGGATTTGGCCGCGCGGGAAATTGCCCTGGCCTTTAACGTACCACCGCAACTGGTCGGCATTGAAGGGTCGTTGACCTATGCCAATTTCGAACAGGCGCGACTGGCCTTTTATGATGATGCGGTTTTGCCGCTGATGGATCATATCCGTGATGAGCTGAATAATTGGCTGGCGCCGGTTTTTGGCGCCGATATCAGCCTTGAGTATAACCGCAATGCGATTGAGGCGCTGGCCCCAAGACGGGAAAAAATCTGGCGCCGGGTCAAAGACGCTGATTTTATGACCATTAATGAGAAACGCGCCAGTCTGGGGTTATCACCGTTGCAAGAGACCGCCGCTGACCAGCTAACTGGCCATGACGCGCGGGGGCAGTGATGAAGGTGCCAGAGGTCATTTTTACCATCGATAGCCGCCGTTACCGTATAGCGGTCGATTTTAACATCTTATTACAGATTGAAGCAGAGCTTGGCAGCCTAAACACCGCGCTTGAGCGCCTTAAGACCGGTGACTGGACACTGACGGAGCTGGTTCAGATGCTGCACATCATGATCAGTACAGTTGATGATCAGCTGGATTTTTCTGTGCTGGGTCAAAAGATTGTCAATGCCGGTGCCGGTCATTTTATTGCCCCGCTAACACGTTTTTTAACGCTGCCTTTGTCTGATCACAGTTCTAAAACTTAACGGAGTTCATATGCATAGAAAATTTATTGAATCGAGCCTTGATGTCGAAACGATCAGTGGCGAAGGCCAGTTTGAAGGCTATGCCTCGGTCTTTGATCATACAGATTCGGTGCATGATCGGGTCGTACGGGGCGCGTTTAAAAACAGTCTTGACCGTTATCGGCAAAAACAAAGCCTGCCGCCCCTGTTATGGCAGCATGACAGCAGCGAGCCGATCGGGGTCTGGCGCGAAATGTATGAAGATCATCACGGGCTTTTCGTTCGTGGCGAATTGTTTATCAAGGATATTCCCCGTGCCCGTCAGGCCTATAAACTGATCACCGAAAAAGGTTTAAGTGGCTTGTCGATTGGTTTCAAAGCGCTGGAATCCTATCGCGATCAAGATACCGGCGCGCGGGTATTGACTGAAATTGATTTATTGGAAGTATCGCTGGTGACCTTTCCGGCGCTGGAATCAGCACGGGTGTCACAGATGAAAGCCGCTTTACAATCCGGGAAGTTGCCCGATGAAAGAAGTTTGGAGGCGTTTCTGCGCGATGCAGGATTCAGCCGTAAACAAGCCAAAAGCTTTATTGCTGCTGGTTATAAATCGCTTGGCCCGCGGGATGCCGGTGAAGTGTCGTCATGTCTGACTGAAATCAGTGCCTTACAACAGCTGTCAAGACAGCTTTATGCGCTGGCTGCGGTCGAAACTTAACAGTGAACAGAATAAGGAGAATTCATATGAATTCGGATATTAAAAATGCCGTTAATGAACTGGGTCAGGCGTTTGAGGTCTTTAAAGAGGCTAATAACCAAAGGCTCACGGAAATATCACGCACAGGCGCGGCTGATCCGCTGACCGAAACCAAGGTTAACCGCCTGAATGCCGAGGTATCCCGCACGCAGGAGCTAACCGATACCGCCCGTAAACGCCTTGACCAGCTGGAAACGGCGATTAAGCGGGCACCGGTGGGCACAAGTATGAATACCGCTGTCGATGAAGCGGCGCTGTTTTCGCTGGAGCGGAAATCAAATGCCGGACAGGAAATCGGCTTTGATCAGTATGATCATTATAAAAAATCACTGCGCAACTACATCCGCCGAAATAATGCCGGTGCTGATATAGAAGAAACCAAAGCTTTGTCAGCTGGATCTGATCCTGATGGCGGGTATTGGGTAACACCGGATATCAGTGGCCGGATTACCGGCCTTGTCTATGAGTCATCACCGATGCGTCAGGTTGCCAATGTAGTAACAATCGGTACAGACACGCTGGAAGGTATTTCGCATATTGGTGAAGCCGGTGCTGGTTGGGTCGGTGAAACAGATGCCCGCCCGGAAACCGATAGCCCTTTGATTGATCAATGGTCGATCGGTGTTCATGAACTGTATGCCGAGCCACGGGCGACACAGCGTTTGCTGGATGATGCAATGTTCAATGTCGATGAATGGCTGGCTGGTAAGATTGCCGAACGCCTGGCGCGACTTGAAAATACCGCTTTTGTGACCGGTAATGGCGTAGGCAAGCCTAAAGGCTTTTTGACTTATGCTGCGGGTACGCCATCAGCGGCCAATTTCGATGTTATCGAACAGTTGAACTCTGGCGCTGCGGGTGGTTTTGCCGCAGCTGATCCGGGTGATGCGTTGATCAATATGATTTTCAGTCTGAAAGCAAGCTATCGCGATAATGCAGCCTTTATGATGAAACGCTCGACCCTGGCGGAAGTGCGTAAGTTAAAAGATGCAGATGGTAATTATCTGTGGACCCCGGATTTCCAGATGAAACAGGGTGGTACATTGCTGGGCTTTGATATTGTCGAGGCCGAAGATATGCCGGAAATTGCGGCAGACAGTCTGTCGATTGCCTTTGGTGACTTTAAGGCCGGATATCAGATTGTTGACCGTCAGGGCGTTCGTATTCTGCGCGATAATCTGACGACAAAACCCTATGTCAAATTCTATACCACCAAACGTGTCGGCGGCGGGGTTGTTAATTTTGATGCCCTTAAACTGATGAAATTTGCGGCCTGATCGGGCAGTTTTTATTTCTGCTTCACGGTTTCCTCCCCTCCCTTGCTTGACCATGTGGAGCAGATCACTGCGGCTGGAAAGGTTTTATTCCCTTCCCTTTACCTTTCCGGCCGCCCCTTTTTTTTTGGAGGATGATAATGAAAATCAAAGTATTAACAGCGTTTAGATTTGCCGAAGATGGCGTGACGGTGATGCATTACGCCGTGGGTGAGCATGATGTTACGCCCCGTGTGCGGGATGTTGCCCTTGAACAGGGCTGGGCAAAAAATCCAGGTATCCGCTGGCCGAAATTACGAAAGGTAAAGATATGAGACCGTCCTATTCCTTAACCGCACTTACCGAACCTGCGGTCGAACCCATCGCATTGCCCGAATTAAAAACCTTTTTACGGATCAGTCATGACAGTGAAGATGCGGTGTTGGGTAATTATATTCGTGCCGCACGGATGTTTTGCGAGAATTATACCGGTAAAAGTTTTATCACCCGATCCTATAAACTGGCGTTTGATGTTTTACCGCGGAGCAAAAGCATTGATATTCAGCGCACGCCGCTTGTCAGTATAAACAGTGTTAAGATATTTGCCGCCGATGGTAGCGAAACAGTGTATGCACCGACACAATATGATGTTGATACGGCAGCGTACCGGCTGCATTTTAACACACCCCTGTCTGCTTTAGGTGGTTTGCGGTCTTATAATGCATTGGAAATCAGTTTTGATGCCGGATATGGCACAAATGCCGAAAATGTTCCGGAAGCTATCCGGCAAGGTATTTTGATCAAAACGGCCGAGCTGTACGAACATCGCGGCGATGAACGTTTTTCTGGCGGACTTGATCTGGTGGCGTCACTGCTCCGGCCCTATAAAAGAATGAGGATTGTTTAATGAAAAGCGGAAAAATGCGCCATTTTCTGAAAATTCAGCGCCGCAGTGCCCTGCGTGATGCCGGTGGTGGATATAATGAGGACTGGCAGGATATTGAAACAACGCCCGGGATATGGGCTGAAATAGTGTCATTAAACCCTGTTTTGCAGGATAAATATCGTCAAAGCGTGAGCGAGAATCGTTATAAGATCGCCACCCGATATCATGCCGATATCAAAACCGGTGATCGTCTGATTGAAGCAGCGACAGGACGGGTTTTTGATGTTAAAACGGTTATCGATCCCGATCAGCGCCTCACGGCAATAGAAATTTACGCGGTTATACGCGGCGCCTGATTAGGCTTTAGGCCGGTTTTTTGGCGTTGAGTGCCCAGATTAATGTGCCGATCCAACCGATGATGGTTATACCAAGAAAGATATTGATCATCATAACAGCCTCGATACTGCGGTGTTGCCGTTTTAACGCAATCTGGGACGGCAATAGATACAGCCATGCCAGACCTGCTGCCAGAAAAAGGGCAATTACGATGTTTAAAATAAATATAAAGCTCATTCTTCACCTTTTGAATCGGTTTGAGGGTTAACGGGTTTCCAGGCCTTGGCACGCTTTTCAGCCTCCATAATTTGTTCGGGGCTGAGTTGTTGGACCAGACGTTTGGAAAATTCACTGGCGACTTCGCTGATTTTTGGAAGCTCTGTTTGTTTGGCGGCAATGCGAAACCAGCTATACGCGGTAACAAGGTCACCTTCAACATCGGGCAATTTGGGATGGCCGTTGATATATACACTGGCTAACAGGAACTGAGCTGCCGGATTGCCGTGATTTGCCGATTTTTTATACCAGTCAAAAGCGGTTTCAAAGTTCTTCTCAACGGCCAGTCCTTCGGCATACATGGTCGCGATATTTAACATGGCGGTATCGTTACTATTAACCAGTGCCTGTTTGTAATGGGCCAATGCGGTTTCGGCGCTTTGTTCAACGCCTTTACCATCCATATACATATTGCCTAAAAGAACCAGAGCGCGGTCATCACCTTGTTCGGCCAAAGGTCTTAAAGTACGGACAGCATTAAACCAGTCCCTTTTTTCATAGGCGGCTTTGCCGTCCTCGTAAGAGGCAAAAGCAGGCGCGGCTGTCATGAAAAGAAAAGCTGCAATCAGAATGAAAAAACGCATATGTAAAGCCCCATGTAAAACTGTTCAATATATAAAGTATAACCGAAGCCCCCTCAAAGCAACCTTAACAAAGGAAATTTTATGTCAGCAGATAGCCAATGGCCCGTGCAGCGGGCCATATATGACCGATTGCGTCTGGATACCGGTTTGACCGCTATGCTGGCGGAGGGACCGGCGGGTATTTTTGATTATATTCCGGCCAATTCCCCGAGCCCGTATTGTGTCATCGCCGATATGTCGGCCAGTGCCTTTGATACTCAGACCCGGACCGGATTACGGATTTTATGTGCTGTTGAAACCTATAGCCGCATGCCGGGATCTCAGGAAATTAAAACCCTGACAGCGAAAATCCATGAACGGCTTCATCATGCCGATCTTGAGACAGAGGATCATGACATTATTCTGTGCCAGCTGGTGTCTGCAAAGTTTGAAAGTCTGGCCGGCGGTCAGATCCGTAAAAGCCGACAGATTTTTGAAATTATAACCGAACCGAAACTTTAAAGGAGCATAAAATGGCAAGTCAGAAAGGCCGTGATTTTCTTATTAAAATCAGCGACGGCAATATACCGCCGAATTTTGAAGTTCTGGGCGCGGCCCGAACCAATAAAATGACCATCAATAATAATCCGGTCGATGATACGGCAATGGATAGCCAGGGCGTTCAAAGTCTGGCTGGAGATGCGGGTGTCCAGACAATGGATATCAATATTGATGGTTTATTCAAAGATGCCGCTGCAGAAGAAAATCTGCGCAGCGCTGCATTTACCGGTACGGCCAATGAATATCAACTGGTCTTTCCCAATGGTGATGTCTATCAGGCCGCTTTCGTCATTCGTGATTACACGCGCGGCGGCAGCTATGATGGTCTGGAAAGTTTTTCAGCCACGCTTACCCGCGCTGGTGCCGGTAATTTTACGGCCGCCTGAGTTTATTGAAAGGAGTTGCCCATGCCCAGTTGGCCCCTTAGCCTTCCACCGGCACCGTTATTAGACGGATTTGTTGAAACGGTACCCGAAACGATTATACGCACTGCGATGGATCAGGGTCCGGCAAAGGTCCGGCAAAGAAGCTCGGCCGGTGTGCGTGTTTTCCAGATGTCGTTCTTGTTGACCAAAGTACAGACCGCCGTTTTCGACGATTTTTATCTGAATGTCATTAATGGCGGCGCGCTTATGTTTGATTTTAGTCATCCACGTACCGGTGAAACCCTGTCGCTCAGGATTACAAAACCGCCGGAATATACAGCGCAAAACAGTCGCTATTTCCGAATTAGCCTGAATGCGGAGGCTTTGCCATGAGCCGTACTCTTTCTTCCGCTGCCTTGAAGGCCATTTACAGTTCCGAAACTGACGAAATATTCTTGATCCTGTTAACGCTGGATCATGATAGTCTGGAGATGCCAATCAGGGTGACCAGTGATGCTGTGCCCACGCGCAGCCGTGAACAGGATTACATTGCCTTTCCTTTTGACCTGGTCCTGCCTGACCAGACAGAAAGCCGGTCACCGCGCGCAAGATTGACGATTGATAATGTCAGTCGCGAGATTTTAATGACTTTGCGGCAATTACAATCGCCGCCACGGGTCAGGATGGAAATCATCCGTTATGCCGATCCGGATCATGTAGAAGCAGTTTTTCCAGATTTTACCTTGACCAATTTGCGTTATAATGCAATGACCATCCAAGGTGATCTGACCATTGAGGATTTCGCTGCCGAGCCTTATCCGGCGGGGATTTTTTCACCGGCAGGTTTTCCGGGTCTATTTTGATTTTTGATAAAAGTTACCAAAAAGTAAATATTTTTATGGAAATTTATAGCGCCCCGGGTTATACTAAATGGAATAGAGATTCGGACAATAGTTTAAGGGTGCGAGATGACAGGAACCAGAACAACAGATAAGAATGAAATTGCGTCCAGATTTGCCAGCAACAGTACAAACGAGCAAGTGGTGGATTTTCATTTTGTTAAAGATACGCGTGAGGCTGTTGATGCGTATATATCAGACAGTATTGCCAAAGAAATGAAAGACGCTGTTAATAATCCGGAACAAATTCGTCAATCCATGTCCTGCCAGATTGATATGGCCGCCATGCGTGAAACCGGTAAGCTTGCCGGCAACGAAGATTCGGAACTCAAGACAAAAGCCATCGACAGTATTGAAGACTGGCGCATGGAAGCGCAGAAACGTCTACAAAAATTATCGGCATCACAGCTGATTCGCGCCAAGATTAACAAAATCAGCCAGTGCTATGGCGCAGACAAGGATCTGGAAGATATTGAGGCGCTGACCAATCCGGCGGCGACGACGACAAAAGCAGCGGGGCCAAGCCCGAAACGATTTTCCCCACGGCAGGGAATGAAGGGATAAACCCTTTTATCATTTTTTAAAAGCCCGGTTTTTTAGCCGGGCTTTTTTTATGCCTATTTTTTGACAGGAGCGTGAAACATGCCCATTCCATTCTGGGCAGGTCATTATATTGGCCTGCCGTTTAAAGAGCGCGGCCGTGATGCAGGTGGTCTTGATTGTTGGGGCTTGGTCCGGCTGGTTCTGCACGAACAGTTTGATATACAGGTGCCATCCTATACCCATTGTTATGTTTCCAGCACAGATCAGGGCCAGTTGGGGTCGTTGGTGCGGCGTGAATCTTTGAACTGGAAAGTCATTCCGGCGCGGGAGGCACGCTGCGGTGACGTTATCGTTTTGCGCATGCGGGGCGAGCCGATGCATGTCGGCATGGTGCTGGGGGATCAGCAAATGCTGCATATTGAACGCGGTATAAATAGCGTCATTGAACGGTATGGATCTTTGCGCTGGAAAAACCGCGTTGTCGGTTTTTTTCGCCATCATCACACTGAAACGTAAACGGCAAAAGATGTAAAATGACAGCTTTGAATTCACATTTAAAACAGCAATCGGTACAACAGATGCCGGTACAACAGATCCTGACAGAGGATATGTTGCAGATCAGCGCCATTCCCCACCCCTTTTCGGTCGAGCGGATTGATTATTGCCTGCCACTCGGGCTGACCATTGCAGAAATTTTGCAGCATGTGCAGGCCGATCCGGTTTTACAGGCGCATGCCCATATTTTTATAAATGGCGAATATGTCCCACGCGATCGATATGCCCATATCCGGCCCAAGCAAAATTGTATGATCAGTATTCGCATGATTCCACAGGGGGGTGGTGGTAAAAACCCGCTGCGGACGGTGTTAAGTGTCGCCTTGATGGCAGCGACGCCTTATCTGGGAACCATGGCCGGCACGATGCTTGGCAGCCAGTTGGGCGGTGCTTTTTCTTTGTCTATAACGCAAAAAATGCTGGCCGGCGGAATCAGTTTTCTGGGCCGGTTGGCAGTCAATGCCATAGCACCGCCATCGCGGGCGCGTTATACACCACAAAGCAAAGAAAGCAGCACCCGTTTCATCAAGGGCGCGCAGAACCGGGCCGAGCCGTTTGCAAATATTCCACAGGTGCTGGGTACGCATAGAATTGTACCGCCATTGGGAGCGCAGCCTTTTACCGAGATTGTTGGTCAGGATCAATATATCCGGATGCTGTTTGTCTGGGGGTATGGCCCTTTGGAAATCCGTGATCTTAAAATCGGTGAAACACCGTTAAGCGAATTTGATGATGTCGAAATTGAAACCCGTACGGGGAATTCTGCGGATGGGCCGCTAAGCCTGTATCCCGATGTTGTTTTGCAAAACGATCTTCATGTCAGGCTGGATTACGTACAGGGCTATGAAACCCGGACAACGGAAGAAAATGTGGATGAAATTTCTGTTGATATCCTGTTCCCCAAAGGTCTGGTTGAATTTGACGATAATGGTAAACGCACTGCCAGAATGGTGGACGTTGAAGTGCAATATGCGCCAACGGGTACCAATGATTGGTCGGCAGGCGTCTATGATCATAAGCCGGTGGCGGGGCAAAACCTGACGGTTAATCCACCGGGGCTGCATAATGGGTTGTTCCTGACCTTTGGCCAGCAATACAGATATTATAAACGTATCGATAGTATTGTGATTGACCGTAGCAGTGGTAAGGCACAGTTGATTGAAGGAGAGCGGATAGCGGGATTTGACCAGAACGGAAATCCTAATCCCTATGTTCCGTCAGAAGATATGGTTGTGAAACCGCCGCAATTACCGAAAGATAAATATGAAACAGCGCGCCTTGTGCATGTCGGTAATACGCTGGGTGTTGAGATTGAAGACCGTAAGCATACGGCCGATCTTGGCGATGTGTACGAGAAGGCTACTGATTTTCTGGCCAGCGTTGAATCTTCGGCAATTAAAGTCTCTGCCGGTGGTATCCGTTTTGATGGCTTCCATGTCAAAGCAAAACAGACAAATGCATTACGCCGTGCTGTGCGGTTTCAGGTGCCGCGTGGACAGTATGATGTTCGTCTGCGTCGTCTGACCACTAATAACAACACGAGTACTTCAATATTTGATGATGTCTATTGGTCGGCTTTGCGCAGTGTTCGTAATGAAGATCCGGTACAGCAAAACGGTCTTGCGATGACTGTGTTACGCATTCGGGCGACAGATCAGCTGAACGGTACGATTGATCAGTTTAATGGTGTCGTGTCATCGATTATTCCGGATTGGGATGGTGAAAACTGGACGACGCAGATCAGTGCCAATCCGGCCACCCTGTTCAGGCATGTTTTGCAGGGCAGTGCCAATGCCAGACCCCTGACCGATGATCGTCTTGATCTTGAAAAACTACAGGATTGGCATGAGCGCGGCCAGCTGGCCGGACGGGAATTTAATGCCGTGGTTGATGCCGGACAATCCGTGATGGATGTTTTAAGTGATATTGCTGCTGCCGGACGTGCCAGCCCGACATTAATAGATGGGCGCTGGGCCGTGGTCGAAGATATTGCGCAGCAGATTCCGGTACAGCATTTTACACCACGCAACTCACATGGCTTTGAATCGGAACGTAGTTTTGATGATCATCCCCATGCTCTTCGGATCCGGTTTCATAACCGTGAAAAAGGCTGGCAGCTGGATGAACGGTTGGTTTTTGATGATGGCTATAGCGAGGATAACGCCCGAAAATTCGAAGGGCTGGATTTATCCGGGATCACCGATCCGGAACAGATATGGCAGGATGGACGGTATCATATTGCCAGTGCCCGGTTGCGTCCCGAAAGTTATAGTTTTTATACCGATATCGAACATATCGTCTGCACCCGTGGGGATTTGATCCGGCTGACGCATGATGCGGCGCTGGTCGGTCTGGCCTCTGCCAGAATTTCAGCACTCATCACCGCAGGTGATCCTTTGATGATTACGGGGATCAGGCTGGATACTTTAATCACGATGGAGGCTGATAAAAATTACGTT
>Ga0136596_1001056_pt1 | contig 12909 bp, 13 predicted proteins | sample AntRauTorcE11897_FD_101387 | JGI IMG/M metagenome (GOLD analysis project Ga0136596, IMG submission 101387) | Saline lake microbial communities from Rauer Islands, Antarctica - Metagenome Torckler E11 #897 | ecosystem: Environmental > Aquatic > Non-marine Saline and Alkaline > Saline | place... | reverse complement strand
AAACAAAAAAATAAAAAGGACATTAAGTAGATATATAATGTAAGTTTATAATTATTTGATTTAGAGATAAAAGAAGCACCAAATGGTCACTCTTGTTAGTCCTCATAAAGGTTGGAGCGTATATAGACTACGGCAATGCAAGGCTTAGAACGGATGAAACAATAACTGCGGTTTGAAACGTACCGTTCTCTAAATCATTAATGATGCAGACTACAACAAAATAAAAGTAAGGTATAAGAGTTTTTTATTTGGATAATCGAATTTAAATCACTACCTTCGTAAGAGTACATTGAAATATTACAACAATAGGTAACACGGTACGTTAATCTGTATTAAGTTAGAAGTATATCTGAGAGAAATTCTTGTATTATACAATAGGTTACACACCTAAATTATCTTAATCATTATAGTAGTACTATACTCGTGAAAGTATGGAGTAAATAGGAGAAATCTCTTATCTATTATATATGGTGTTAAATAAATTCTTTGATTGAAGATACCGACCCCTCTGAAACTATAGGATTCTTATTAAACTGTATCAGACAGTTGTGTTTATTGGAGATGTATTTATCGCATTAATGTATAGCTATTAAAATTAGTATTCCTTAAAGGCATTTAAGGTGTGAGATCATTAAGTAAATATTCCAGAGTGATACTGGACAAAGATTTTATCTTATATAAAATTTATTTTTAGATAAGATTTTATTTGGAATATCAATAAAAATTACCTATATTTGATACAGAGTTAATCAAACGAGATTAATTACTTAAAAATAATAACATGGTCTGTTCGTCTAGCGGAACGAATTTCCTTCGGTTCAACTCGTAAGGAGATTCTAGGACATCACCCCTTTTCGGGGTGGAAACAGAGGTTCGAATCCTTTACAGACTACAACAAAATAAATAAAGGTTTTAATTTGGATAATCGAATTTAAATCACTACCTTTATAAAAGTACATTGAAATATCGGATAAAAAATTAAAAATATAGGTGCCTCTTTCATGGGTGAGGTTATGATGTACATCATAATAGTGGTTCAAGTCCTCTGTACTTTTTTTGAGTTTTTATTTGGAATATCAATAAAAATTACTTATATTTGATACAGAGTTAATCAAACGAGATTAATTAAATGAAATTGAAATATTGAAAATAATAACATGGTCTGTTCGTCTAGTGGAATGAATTTCTTCGGAGATTCTAAGGACATCATCCCTTTTCGGGGTGGAAACAGAGGTTCGAATCCTTTACAGACTACTAACGTAGTGGTTAGTTTTAGTGGTTAAGATTTCCCAAGTTATCGGATTATGAAAATATGAAAATAACTTGGGTAATTTTTTAAACTTATAACTAAATTAACTATATAAAATAAACATGGTCTGTTCGTCTAGTGGAACGAATTTCTTCGGAGATTCTAAGGACATCATCCCTTTTCGGGGTGGAAACAGAGGTTCGAATCCTTTACAGACTACTATATTGCGGGATGGAGCAGCGGTAGCTCGTCGGGCTCATAACCCGAAGGTCAGGGGTTCGAATCCCCTTCCCGCTACTAAGAGTACATTGAAATATTGAAAATAACATGGTCTGTTCGTCTAGCGGAGAATTTCTACGGAAATTCTAAGGACAACCCTCTCAAGATCTTAAAAACTTGTTTTTAGGTAATAGTTAGGGAAAACGGTGGTTCAAATCCATCACAGACCACAAATGGTTTATATAAATCATTTATAATAGTAATGGAGTAAGGATAGTTAAGAATACCTGAATAAGGCAATGTCAACCATTTACACTGTAAGCAGATAGACTATTATAAATGAGTTATAAACCTATTAACATGGTCTGATTAAAAAATAAAAAAATAAGACTGATTTTATCAGTACCTAAAGGTTGTAAATTCCTTTAAATATTAATTTGGAATATCAATAAAGATTACCTATATTTGATACAGAGATTAACTTAATAATAATAACATGGTCTGTTCGTCTAGTGGAATGGGTTTCTTCGGAGACTCTAAGGACATCACTCCTTTTCGGAGTGGAAACAGAGGTTCGAATCCTTTACAGACTACAATGAAAATAAAGTAAGACTTTTATTTGGAATATCAATAAAAAATACTTACATTTGATACAGAGTTAATCAAACGAGATTAACTTAATAATAATAACATGGTCTGTTCGTCTAGTGGAATGAATTTCTTCGGAGATTCTAAGGACATCATCCCTTTTCGGGGTGGAAACAGAGGTTCGAATCCTTTACAGACTACTATTGTGAATTAAAACAAGAAACCAGTATGAACACCGTTTTTAACGGTGGAGGGATACATTGGGTGATGGAACGTTATAACAGTTGATACGACCAACATAAAAAAGTCGATCTATCACAACTTCATAATATTAAAAACTCTTAGGAAGGGAATGTACACGGAATATTTTTCGTTAGCCTCCAACCTATTATAATAGTAGATTGTACTATTACTATTATCCTAAGAGTTTTTTAACATGGTCTGTTCGTCTAGTGGCTAGATCACTCTCACCGGTGATTTTAGGACATCATTCCTTTTCGGAGTGGAAACGGTGGTTCGAATCCATCACAGACTACGTAACTCATATAAAAAATGGTTGTATAGGGTCATAGATAAAATCTGGTAACAGTAATAAAGGGGACTGAAATCCTCGACATATTATTTATAATATGTTCATCTATACTTGATTTCTGAATTGATTCCAAGAGCCTACTGGGTGGAGGGATAATGATTAAAGATATTTTTCGATTGTTATAAAAGTAATCTTTGGTCATTGAGGACTAAAATCCAACAAAGACAGAATTCATAGTTAAGGTTAGATAATACCAAAAGTATTAAAAAGCTTTAATTAATTGAGATTTAAAATCACTGCTTCGGTAAGTTTTTAAATTAAGATCGTTAGGAAACTAACATATATAGTGTTTGGTATTTTGTACCCAAAAGGTACGAATCCATTTGAACGAGGACATTATACCAATAACATTGCTAATTATTTTAAATAAGTAAAAGTAAAAGACTCGTCACGTATCAGATACGAAAAATCTCTAATTCCTAATGTCGCAGGACAAATTAGGAAACGACAAACTCACAAGGTGTGTTGTTTTGATAGGTAAAGTTTTAGTAGACCGCAAGTCTTTAGTTAGGTGGATACACCTAAATAGAATGAATAACTGTCGAGAAGTATGATACGATACGAATGGTTAACGTAATTAACTGAGATTGATGGTCTAGTCAGGGAAACCTACTGGATAGATGAGGAATTAATAATCTCATAAAGGACTGTCTTTAAAGGTGTAATCTCAACCTTTTATTTTTTTAAAAAGTTGTTAGCCCTAAGTGGATACCCCATTTAAATAATTTTAGATGGGCTACACTAACAACTATGTATATAATATAAAAGAGATCTATAATATAATAAAATAAAAGATCCAAAATAAAACAAACGGTATGTTCGTCTAGCGGAATGAGTTTCTTCGGAGATTCTAAGGACACCACCCCTTTTCGGAGTGGAAACAGAAGTTCGAATCTTTTACATACTACTAATTGTTATCCAAATAACCCCACTGCTGGATAACAACTACACCAGGAACATTGATTAAGATAAAATCAAGCGGTGTGTAAGGGGAGATAATAAAAAGAATGAAAATGGTCTTTTCAACTATTAGACTTTTTATTATCATAATCTTACTCAAAATAGGGAATATTCGTAATGGATATTCCCTATTTTTATGCTTCTGATTTTAATTAGTTAATATATACTCTATGGAATTTATAAGGAAATATTCTGATTATAGATTAATAAATGAGTCAATAAGTCAAGCAAAAAGTTATCTATCTAAAAATAATATAGATCCAAATAATGAGGAATTTGTTAAGATAAGGGAATTGTTAAAAAAGTTCGCTGGGTTTGTCTATTTATTCACTTATTTTCACTTTGAAGAGAATATCAAACTCGAAGATTTAAAAATCCTTTTAGATAAAATCAAAGACCTTAAACCCTTATTGGGTAATCTACCTAGGAAAATAGTAGAGTATGATAAAGTTGAGGTTGGGGATTCAAGTAGGTATGAAATTCTATTTGATGATCTACAAGAATTAGAAAAAAGGAGAGATGTTAAGTACATATATAATTTATTACCATCTACACAAAAAGAATTAGTAACAGAGGAAGGTGATTATAAAAAAATATTTCTTAACTTATCAGTTTCGATGAAAGAATTAGGTAAAGATCTAATAAAACAATGGATTAGTAAAATTAGCCGGTATAAAGATTATAATAAAATTATAAATTATATGGAAAGATTCATTAAAGAAAATGGTGATAAGAATTTCAGCGAAATAATAAAAGATATAGAATCTGAAAACACTTTAATATCTTATAAGAATGAAGAAGAAAATGTTATTATAACAATATTAAATGATTATGAGAGTTGTAAAAAGTTAGCATCATCTACTCAATGGTGTATAGTTGATAGTAAGGGAACTTGGGACTCATATACGAGTGGTAATATTCAATATATGTTATATGATTTAAATAGACCTCTACATGATACTAAAAGAATTATAGGAGTCACATATAATATTAATAAAAAAGAAGTTGACTCAATCCATGAGAAAGATGATACTGGGATGAAAAAAAAGGATCTGGAAAAGTGGTTTGATAATTTGAATTTAAATATCAGTGATTATATACCACCAAAAGACAGGAATTTGATAAGAAAAGCTATTTTGGGTGGTAAATCAGATAATTTTGGAGGTCCAACCTCAAATGGTATGGAAAAGGCAACTATATTATTTAAATGGGGGTTTTATGAAGATGTTTATGATATAATCAGTAATATACTTAATGAATTAAAAAAATATGATGATGTACCAAAAGGTGCTAAAATAGATAGTATAACATATCATTCTATGAAAAAATTAATAAGAAGATTTTTAAGTACCGATAATAAGGTTAAAGAAAAAACTAATACTCTTATCCAAGATACCCTTAAAACAGATAACCCTTTTCTAAAATGTTATTTATATACCATACTTGAAGACTGGAAGAATGTTATGTCTAACTTAGGGGAAATACATAAGTCATATACACTGAAAGATGGTAGTGGTGTTAAATTTATTGGATTCGAGAGAGAAAAATTAACTAATGAAGGAAAGAGGAAATCTATTTTTCCAGGATATAGTTCTACTTTTGAATTAATTTTAATGGAATTACCAATTAATTTATATAAAAAAGCGTATAAGATTTTCCCAAATTTACCATTCTCTGATGAAAATACGATCAAAAGGGGTATTATAAGTTCTGATAACCTATATAATATAATCTCAAAGGATATAATTAAAAATAAAGATATTAGGATTGCGCTTATACTTAAAAATATCTATAAAAATAAAGAATATATTGAAGTTTTATATAAACTATTCACCCCTGAAAATTTAGATGAATATAAAAAAGTTTTACAAAGGAAATGGAACGATTCAATTACTAGGGTAATATCTTTAATTTTCATATATTTAAAACTAGAAGATGCTAAGAAATTTTTAGAAGAAACTGAAATACATAAAAAACTTTCAAATACTGTAAGAAAGACAGCATATAAAAAGCTTATAGATAGACTTCATGATCATAATATATCAGGTTCAGAATCCAAAGATATAAAAGAAGTCGCAAAAAATATTTTATTTACTAAAATTACTCCATCAATGTATTATGATATATATTTTAAGAAAGAGTCTGGAACAAGAACTCCTAATATAACAGATGATAATATCAGAGAATATATAGAACTATTAAAAAGTAAAAAAAATATAGATTTATATAAATTATTCACTCACCCAATAATAATCAAGAATAAGAATGCGATTAGTATATTATTTAAAGAGGGTATGATGTCAGATGAGAATATTAAAATACTTTTAACATATCTATTAAATTCATCTAAAATAAAGAGTACCTTTGGATTTAATAAAGAATATATGAAGAATACTATTGAAAGTATATATGTTAATTCGGGGGATAAAAATAAATGGGAGTCATTTATTTTAAATACTTTAGATGAGTTTGATAAAAAAGGGGGGATTACACCTTTGTATACTTACTATACTGATGATCATGTTATGGGTAAACGAAAAGGAAGTATGTCTTATTTCCTGAAAAGGAATGATATTATAGAGTTTAAAAAATTAGTTAATAGTATTTAGTCGATTTATCAATAAATGAGTAAAAAGTAAATTGTTTTTAATATATAGTATATACTAAAATTAAAATAATGGAAACAACATGAGTATAAATAGAATTAAATCGTATGATGAATTCTCAATTAATGAGAATGTTGAGTCTAAAGTAAAAAAGGGTGATCGAGTAGAATTAATCGAAATGGTTGATGATCCTAATCCTATTGAAAAGGGAGAAAGGGGAACTGTCCATGGTGTTGATGATATGGGACATATACTTGTTGAATGGGATAATGGGAGAACTCTTTCATTAGTACCAGGAGTAGATATATTCAATCACTTCTATTTGACTAAGTAGTTAGGTAAATTTAAGTAAAATAAAATTATGTTAAAATTTAACCAATTTATAAAATTAAATGAGGGGAATAGAGACACTGAGAGTTTCCTAAACTATATACTCGATAAAATACTTGATAAAAAGTCACTTTCTAAAATGGAAGAAGAATTCTTAAGGTCTTTCTATGAGGAAAATGAAATTGAATTTTATGATAAATTTAAATCAAAAATCGAAAATAGTGAATATTTAGATAATATTAAAATACAACACTCATTTGATTTAGTAATTACTCATCCCAAGATGATGAATTTAAGATCAACAAAAACTGTTGAAAAAATGGGAGATGATTTATTTTATATCCACTCAACTATTGATGGATGGAAAACTGCAAGTCTTACTAAGGATGAATTAATATCTTTTATGGTAGGTGAAATAGACACTATTGATTTAGATTGGGAGTGAAATGTTAATTCATCATAAGTAATTTCGTCCAAAGTTTTTAATCAACCTATCTATGTATTTACTCTGTTCAATATTCTTTTCGTTTGAATACCCAATTGACATATGTAAGCCGTAGTACGGTCTACCTAAACCTACTTCTTTACGTATTGAATGTAATTCTTTACGATATTCTTCAGGTATTGTTAACCACCAGTGACCAGTTGGACCTATATTAGGATCAACTGAAAGTGTAATACTAATAGTCTTTCCATCCCATTTTTCTTTGAGATATCTCCATTTATCATCATAATCTCCTAATTTTTTTATTGAATCATTAATAAATGAAATGTGGGCTCCTCTAAGTGGTTTATTAAGTTTTAAGTTATATCTCCTTTCAATAAACCATGTGTATAAATCACAAATGTCTCCATCAAGCTTCACCATAGCAATTCTTTTCCATGAAGATTGTTTCATGTGTTTATTAGTTCTGTCCATTGGATCAAAAATAATTTTACCTTCTAATGTGATTAACTTTTTACTCATTTTCATATAGTTTCATAGCTAATATAACAATAATAATTGAATATATAAACAAATTACCTAATAAAATTAATATCAGTGAAAATTAAAAACAACCATACTTAAATATCATATAAATAATAGAAATATAATTTTAGAATACTATGATAAAAGCTGATAAATACTACAAATCTAATTTAAAGGAAATTTTAGAAAATGGTTGTTGGGATGAAAACCCAAGACCTAAATATAAAGATGGGAAGGAAGCTAATTCCAAATTTATAACCCAAGTTTTCGAAACCTATGATATTAATAAAGGAGAGTTTCCTATTACCACACTCAGAAATACAGCAATTCTTACTGGTATAAAAGAGGTTTTATGGATATACCAAAAACAAAATTCCTCTCTTGAAAGTGCTAGAGACATGGGTATTAAATGGTGGGATGCATGGGATATAGGAAATGGAACTATTGGTAACCGTTATGGTAAAACAATAAAAAACTATGATCTATTAAATAAATTACTGAAATCATTAAAAGAGAATCCTTTTTCAAGGAGACATATAATCAATATGTATCAAGAATCTGATTTGAATTCTTCTGATGGATTACATCCATGTGCTTATGAGACTATATGGTCAGTAAGAAAGGATGGTAGTGGTGATTACTTTTTAGATATGACATTAGTTCAGAGAAGTAGTGACTACCTTGTAGCAAACTTTATTAATAAAACTCAGTACTTAGCTCTACAAATGATGGTATGTGGTCATTTAGGGTATAAGATAGGCAAATTTGGTCATTTAGTTCAAAATTTACATATCTATGATAGACACATGGATGCTGCTAATGAATTATTAAATAAAGAACCTTTATTGAAAAACCCAAAAATGGGTTTAAAAGAAAATAAAGATTTTTATGATTATAATGTTAATGATTTTGAAATAGTAGATATTGAGGATGTCACTAAAATAACATCACCATTAGAATTAGGCATTTAAATTAAATTAAATATAGACATTATACTTAATTCTTATAATTTCGTTTTTTACCATTTCAAAATTACTACTACTATCACAAAGAAGTTCATATGGGGGTTTATTATCAAGAGTCCTTGATGGGGTTATTAACCAGTCATTAAAGCTTTCTTCATTATCAAAGACTTCATGTCCTAATTTGAATAATCCTTCCAACTCGGAAATTTGCTCAGAAGTTTCTATTTTATAATTACAAGTTCGGTAAGTGACCCAAAACAAACCTAATATTTTCACTTTGATACATTTACCTACAAACGGGGGAGGGTGTCCCTCTTTGGTTTGCTTCTTATAATCTGTAATAAGTAATTTTATAATTGATTTCATTTGATTATGCTTCTATTTTTCCGGTTTCCATTTTACTTACTTTCTTTTTAACTGATATGGTTTCGATATCAATTTCCTCGACATACTTACTTGAGATAATCCTACCTACTTTTAAAAAACTATCTACAACACCAAAGGACACTACTGCTTCAATAGTGTATTTAGTACCATCTCTTAGACCGGTTAATTTAAGTAGATCTTCTAATTCTAACTCTTCCCTTATGACATACCATTTCTTATTAAGAGAAATAACATCATTAGCTTTGAGTTTCATAGCGTTTGTTTTAATTCCTTTTTGTTTTATTAAATACATATTTTTTAGTTTGTGTGACTCCGACAGGATTCGAACCTGTGACCGATAATTTAGAAAACTATTGCTCTATCCAACTGAGCTACGGAGCCATTTATTTTATAAATCTAAATATAACGAAAAATTAATTTTAAACAAAATTCAAAATTAATTAAAATATTAAACCTATTAGTATACCAATTATTAAACCGATAAGACCAAATCTTAATTTTCCATTGACAACCTTACTTCTCATTGTATGATAATTATCACCATATCTCCAATCTCTAAACAAGATTCTTTGTACAAATTGTGATGTGATAATAACATATGGTATATGAAATATAAACCAGGAGGTAGTGGTGGTGTACTATATGACCACCCTTACTCATTTCTAACCATTTCCAAAAACTTTTCAATTTTCTCATTAGGTATATTTTTTTATTAAACTATCAAGGTAAATTATACATTCATAAATGTCGCCATCTAATTTTTTATATCCAAAAATGAATGCCAAATTCCGTAGATGTTTTTTATGTTCATTACTATTATCATCTTCTTCAATCTTTTTTATAAGGTATTTAATCTCACCTTTAATATCCTCTTTGAATTCTTCAAATAGTTCATCTCTAAATTTATCAAAGTCCATAAATATCACATTATCATTAGATACCTTACCATCTTTGAAATAAACATGGTAATCAAAATCATCTAACCACTCAGAAAAAGTTATATGTCGTGTGGCATGATCTTCTATCTTATCCCTTGTTAGACCCATTCCTAAAATATCGAATATATCGTTAATTGTTTGAACATTACTTGCGTTTTTGAAAATATTAAATTTATCTATCTTTTTATCATCATGGAAAAGTCTATCATCTTCTATTTCCCTTACTGTTGGTAGTTTTTCCCAATTAAGAGATAAAGCTGTTTGGTAGACATTATATGTATAATTTAAATCAACCCATTCATTCTTATAGTGTTCATTAAACCCACCAGCGGAAATATTAGTACATTCCTCTATGGTATCCATAAATACGGCACTATCGGTATAGTATCCGAATCCAGATTCCTCATCCCATTTTATTCCTTTAGAATTAAATTCACTTGCTATTGCTTTAGCAAATTCTGGAGAAGAGCACATTCTACCCTTTTGTCTAACAACAATTGATCCATATGCTCTACGGTCAAATGCTATACATCGTTTGAATTTCTTAAAGTATTGTGTATTATTTCTAATTGCTAATGATGATCCCCATAACCCACCACTGACAATTGGTTCTTCACCTAAGAAAAAATAATATGTTCCTGGTATTCTATTTTGAATCATTCCGATTAAAATAGAAGTTCCTAATTTATTATCACCTCCCAATATAGTTGATCCATCTGTTCCGATTTTATATTCATCTTCGTCATCAATTACATGGTTCACTTCTTCAAAATTTTCCGAATAGGTATCTAAGTGTGATGTGAATAAAGTTTCTGAATCACCAATTTCATAGTAGTAATTACCAAACTTATCCTTTTTGAATCCTGCTGGTAAATACTTCTCTAATTTATACTCATGTTTAAATGGTATAGTGTATTTGGTTAAATTAATAAATAATTCTTTAAATTTTTCTTTTGTCATTATTTGTTATGTTTGTTTATTAGTTATAAATGTTTTTATAAAATCTCTAAATATTCAGATGGGACTTCATCAGTTAGATAAACCCCATTTTCTGATTTTAAAAATTCATATTTATTTTTTGGGAATGTATCATATTTCATTTTAAGAGCAAGTACTTTAAAAATAACTATATCTCCTTTTCTTCGTGAAGCAACTATTTCAGCAGTTTCTATATCCTTTGATAGATGGACATGATGTCTGTTCATCTTTTTAAGACCATCCTTTAATATTAAATCCATATTCCGTTTGGATGTTCCATGGTATAGAAATTTAGGAGGTATAACCTTTTCAAATTCAAATTTGATATCTATTGAATGTCCTTGATTTGCTCTTATTTTAGTACAATCATCATTGATTGAAAACCTATTCTTATCAGAAGTGTCCACAACTTTTTTAATATCTTCAAGTTCATATCCTGATTTATCAATTAGAATATCAAGTGATGTCCAACCATTTTCTTCAATGTGGATACCGATACTATCAGGGTTATGTCGTAACCAATATGATAATGATTTACTGATATTGTTTATGTTTTTACCCATTTGATCTGATTTCTGTTATTCTTTGATAAAGACTTTGATTAAAATTCCCCTCTCTCTTCCAAAAAGATTTCATATCCCCAAGAGTTAAGTGATTGGGTTTCCATTCAGCTCTATCTATTACTTGAATTGTACTTTTTATTCTAATCATAATTTAATATTTTTATAAATATACGGAAAATATTCCAATTAAATATGTTTATTTAATCTTATATCTTTTTCAATTTTGGATTTTTCATGATATTTATATATCATAAATCCACGAATATCATGTGTTAATTCGGATCTAACTAAATCATTAATGTTATCATTCTCTGCTCCACTTGGATCACCTCCCAAAAATATTTGAGGAATCAAAGATCCTGTGATAATTTGAATATATGATCCTTCATTATATTTATAAAATAAATATTGATCACCTTTAAAATGAATTAAATCAATATTATCATTATCAAAATTCTCTTTAATATCCTCTACCAATTTAATGAATCTATTTTCAAATTCAGTATATGGAGCTTTCCTCTTCAATTGGATCTATTTTTTTCGTAAATAAAGATTTAACCTTATCATAAAGGTTTTTCCCAAATGATCTCTTTTTATTATTTTTATTTTTGTTCATACAATTTAATTTAATTCATGGATACTTTTTGAAAGATTTAATATAACTCCATATGTAGCTTCATAAATAGATAAAGAAGTTGAAGAGATTCGTTTAGATCCTTTATATAGAACTGCAATAACATATGACTCATCTAAAGTCTCTATTTCAAACGTATAACCTCTTCTTATGATCACATTAAGAGCATACATCCGATAGTTATCATCAAAATGAATATGGTTGCGATGAGAATAGTACTTAGCTCCAGGGGCGGAATAATAGTCTTCATTTTCAGGGTTTTGTTCAAATCCTAAGAATTTCATTATAGAGTTTTTATCTTCTTCTTCTTCTTTTGTTCTCATCTATTTATTTTTGTTGAATGTATCCATTATTTAATATACGGAAAATATTCCAATTAAATGGTCATAATTTCTTTTTCTTTCAATTTAATTTTACCATCTACTATTGAAATGTAAGTATCGGTTATATTTTGAATTTCTTTTTCTGATGATTTTACTTGGTCATTAGACTTTTCCTTTTCTTTTAGTTTACGTATAGATTCACGCCTATTATTCCGAATACTTATTTTAGCTTCCTCTCCTTCTGATTTACAAAGTTTAACCATTTTAAGTCTCCTTTCTTCTGTTAATGGTGGAATATTAATAATTAACATCTCACCATTATCTTGTGGATTTAGACCTAAATTAGAATTCATAACCGCTTTTGAACATTCTGAAAGCATTCCCTTTTCCCAAGGTTGGACAGTTAATGTTCTCCCACTCACATTACCAATATTTGCTATTTGTTCAAGTGGTGTGTTATTCCCATGATAATTCACCATTATACCATTTAGTATCTGTGGCGAAGCTTTACCAGTTCTTACTTTACGTAATTCTGATTCTAAGTGGGAAATTGATTCCTTATTTATTTTTTTAAGACTCATATTATTATTTTTTATTATTAATTTTT
>Ga0136596_1001044_pt1 | contig 13013 bp, 9 predicted proteins | sample AntRauTorcE11897_FD_101387 | JGI IMG/M metagenome (GOLD analysis project Ga0136596, IMG submission 101387) | Saline lake microbial communities from Rauer Islands, Antarctica - Metagenome Torckler E11 #897 | ecosystem: Environmental > Aquatic > Non-marine Saline and Alkaline > Saline | place... | reverse complement strand
GAACGCACTAAAGAGATTGGAATCATGCGTACTATTGGGGCAGCGCCGAATGATGTGAAGTATCTCTTCGTATCCGAGTCAGTGATTGTAGGATTTCTCGGCGGGGTTACCGGCATTCTGATGGGAGTGATATTTGGGGTGTCTATTAATTTATTTTTAAATCTTTTGGCCAGCCAGTTTGGTGGACAAGCAGTGTCTTTATTTTCTTTCCCGCTAGACTTCCTGACCTTTATTGCACTCTTTTCTGCGGGAGTAGGGTATTTAACCGGTATTTTCCCGGCCAGACGAGCTTCAACGCTCAATCCACTAGACGCAATTCGCTACGAATAGCCCCTGCACAGGGTGTGTACAGTCTGTGTATAACTATCAGCAGCAATTTCAGAAACGGTTACAATTAAGTGAAGTTAGTCAGTTATTTATTTATATTTATTATGTCGTACAACAATGAAGAGTTCCCACAGTATGTAAAGACTGCCGGAAAAATAACCATTCTGACCGCACTGGCCGGCTTGTTTGTGTTTATGGTAGCCTTCATTTTTGATGTTGGTCAACAAGAGTTTAGTAAAGTATCAGCTCAGACAACAACCGCTCCCACAAAACTGACAGTGCTCAACACTCCACCAACGTTCACCATAAACGCGTATGAGGTGATCGAATCTTCTACTTCTACGCCAACCAACTCCGGCGACAATATTGTCTGGACTGCGCTTGGAAACGACACCAACGGCGCACCATACTTTCTTCTCATTTGTGACACGAACGCCACTCCAACCCCAAATGCAGCTGCTCCCGGCAACCTAGGTACTGCACCGCCTGACTGCGATGCAGGTGCGACCCAGTGGGGAGTATCAGCTTCAGCACCAAGTGATTCATACGCCACGGTCACCCGTGCTACTACCGAAATAGCACCGTTTGCTGAGTCAAACGATTGGTATGCCTGGGTGTGTGACGATGACCCAAATAATCCACGATGTAACCCAACCCCAGTGCAAGGGCTCTCTGCCACCAACTCGTCTCCATTTAATGTAAACAAACGACCAGTATTCTCATCCTTTGCCAACGATGGCCCGGTTGACCCTGGTGGAGTACTGGCTTTCCTGTCAACGTCATCTGACCCTGACTCGGTTGATGAGCAAGATAATCTATATTTAGTTGTTTGTTCTACAAACTCTGACTATAACGCAACAACAAACACGTGCGATAGCAACTTTATAGCATCGACCACCTTGCAAAATGTTCTCAGCGATGTTTCAGCGTCGTATACGTTGGCCGCCATTGTTCAAGATGACACGTATCCAGCGTATGGGTATTTGGTAGATACTCATGGTCACGAAGCATCAGCCAATCCAATTCAGGCAAACTTCGAAGTAAATAACGTCGCACCAGAAGTACTCGGTGGTGATATCAGTCTCAATGGCGGAACCGACATAACGTTGTCAGAACCAGGGGGCGAAACCACTGGCTTTACACTTGACTTCACTGTTCGTGACGCCAACAGTTGCGAAGTATCGGGAGGTGGAAATGAAATTACCAGCTATAATGTCTCAGTATTTCGTTCAGGAGTAGGCACTTCAACTTGTGACACTACAGCTGCAGGGTACGACCCAAACAATTGTTATCCAAGTGGAGTTGACTCAAGTGTCTGGAATCTCAATTGTACTGCTACCACTACCTGCTCCGGTCCAACTCAGGATAATATTGACTATGCTTGTACGTTCCCACTTTGGTTCGTAGCAGATCCAACAGACCCTGGACCAGAAACACCGGCTGTTCTCACAGCACAAAACTGGACTGCAGCAGTCTCTGGAGTTGACGATGACTTTGCTACGGGAACACTAGCTACAACTTCTTCCCCAGTAGAACTCTTTAGCCTTAGTGCACTGCAAATCTTATCGAACGATATTGCCTACGGTGGAATTGAGCCAGGTGATAACAGTGGTACCCTCAACGCTACATCAACACTAGAAAATATCGGGAACACTGGACTTGACCAAGAAGCCAGAGGGGAATCAATGTGCGGCACATTTTCAGTCGGTACACCATGTGCTGTCTCAGCAACCTCAACTATTCCGGCCAATCAGCAACAGTTTGCGTCCTCATCGCTCACTTATGGAAGCGCCAGTGCTATTATAATGGACGACACATTGGACCAAGAAGTAGAACTTGATGTGCTCAAGTCAACCGCAACTTCAAGCCCAGAACAGGGAACAACATACTGGGGAATCGCGGTACCAGCATCGATTCAACTAGCCGGAAGTTACACTGGACTCAACACCTTTACCGCGCGAACTGCAGAAGCAATAGATTGGCAGTAGTACACTCCATTCACAATAAAATTGCAAAAGCAACCGCTGCTGTTATTCAACAGCAGCGGTTGCTTTTTTAGGTTTTTTTTTCGATAATAGGGGAACTGTGATGCGAATATTTTCTCAAAACTTCTTTGCTTTTTTGATAGTGCTACCAGTACTGTTTTTTAGTATGGGAGCAAACGAAGTGTTTGCTGGTTTTGGTATCACACCACCATACGTGAGTAATACGAGTCTGACCCGAAACTCTACGTACGAACAGCAGATTCTGCTTGTGCGTAGTGACGCTGTTTCGAACCAAAAAGCCGAAATCACAATTGACGCACCGGAGATACAAGACTGGATAGAAATCGTCCAAGGTGAAGAAATTAAGCTGCCAAGAGGAGAACAGAAAGTACCGATGACAGTACGAATCATGGTGCCAGAAGATGCGGAATTTAAAGATTACGGAGGCTCAATTAGAATTCGTACCTTGCCAGACGGTGAAGACGTAGCTCCCGGCGCGGTGAGTATCTCACTGGGAGCTTTGGTGGATATTGATTTGTCTGTAATCGATAGAGTAATTAAGGACTTTCGAGTTCGTAAGATATCTGTGAACGACCTAAACGAAGGGAAAAAAGTCGGTTGGTTATATTTCCCCGGTAAAATTCGCTTTGATGTGCTGCTTGAGAACACCGGGAACGTAGATGTCGCACCGTCAAACATTGAATTTCGAATATACGATCGAGCAGGAAAGGTTCTACTAGAAGAAACTACAAGTAAAGGAAAGATTGCGACCGTTCCACCATACGGCACAGAAAGTATTACAGCCGAAATCCCTACCAGGCTTGAGGCGGGAAGCTATGTAGCTCGCTATACTATTTATAATGACGATGAAATAAAACAAGAAGGCGACTTGAGTCTCAATATTTTACCAGCGGGAACGTTGCAATTGGCTGGGTTCGGTTTTACTGGTCTTTCAGTCCCACACAAAATTTCTATTTTGTTACCGGTCTTTGCAGTGTTGATTGCGGGGATTTACATCTGGCACGCACGTCGTAAGCGGAGTGTTAAGAACAGATAGCCATGAAAAAATGGCAACTGATTAGTGGTTTGCTCTTATGTCTAGCAATGCCAGCACTTTCACAGGCGCAGAACTTTACTGCTTCAACGACATTAACTCTCAGTATATGTGGGAACGAACTCGTTGACGTTGGTGAAGCTTGTGACGTGTTAGGTGAGACTGGAGTATATAGTCAAACGATTGTGGGGAGACAGTGTACTCCGCAATGTCAGTTTGGACCCTACTGTGGTGACGGGATTTTGCAAACAGCGTTCGACGAAGAATGCGACGACGGTAATAACGATAGTGGTGACTTCTGCTCTGCCTCATGTGTAATTGAGCCAGCGGGTTCTGGAGGGGGAGGTTCCTCTGGAGGAAACAGCGGTGGTGGTGGTGGAGGGAGTCGCGACTTGGGTGATACGTTGATTAGTGTGGTCGGACGAGCCTACCCATCAAGAACAATAAACTTCTTGCTCGATACAGAGTCGGTCGGAACGGTGCGTTCAAACAGTAGCGGTGATTTTGAATTTTCTACTGAAGCTTCTCCAGGTACTGCAACCTTTGGTATTTGGGCAACTGATAGCCAGGGTTCACGTTCTATTACGTTAAACAATACCTTTGATGTTACGCAAGGAGCCATCACAAACGTAAACGGAATTGTCTTGCCTCCAACAATCCGAGTAGGGAATCAAAATATCAATCCTGGAGCGGAGATAACTCTCTCTGGTCAGTCTGTCCCCAATAGTACAGTTGAAGTGGTATTTGATGATGAGGCGATAGTCGAGTCAGTCACCGCCGCTGATGATGGGGAGTGGTCGCTCAACTTCTCAACGAGCGAACTCTCTATCGCGGAGCACTTGGTACGCGCCCGGTCTATTATCGGGACTCCACCACTGACTACGGAGAGCAGCTTTAGTGCATCACTGCAATTGTTTGTTGGGGTAGATGGGCAAGCTACCACTCCTTCAGACCTCAACCGAGATGGCTCCGTGAATTTGATCGACTTTTCCATTCTGATTTTCTGGTGGCAGACAAATGGGGGAGATTCAGACCCTCCGGCGGACATCAATGGAAATGGGAGCGTGAGTCTGGAAGACTTTTCTATATTACTCTTTAATTGGACTGGTTAGTACTGATTGAATTACATGAGCATTGGATTGCTCTGTTCCAGGAATTCGCCCTAGGATAGGGGCGAATTCAGAACTGACCTAATTTTAAAGAGCTCGCGACTATAAAAATGTAAATGCCCGGGTGGTGAAGTTCAAAATAATCGCTTCCGCATATTTTTCACTTAATTTTCAGTGTATAAGTAACAAATCATTTAGGGCGTCGTTGTACAATGGGTATGTACACGAAAGGGAGGTAATCAATTAGCATTACTGCACGTACTTTGCGTGAGCACTTCAGCCGAGTGTCACCTTCCGTGTACGTTTACGTTTCATCTTTGGGTAGCGGAGTGGAGACCACTACCTTGTGCAGACTTTGTCTGTATATGTATCCACACCACGGATACATAATTCGTAAACCTAATACAACGTAGAGTATATGAACCGAACGACACATTCGTTCTCTATACTCCAAGCTACTGCAGCGATTGTAGGCTTTGCCATCATTCTATGGTCATTAGGTCTACCGTCACTCCGCTTTGCGGAAGCTGCATCTGTCACCTCATTTAGCGACACTCTTTCGGATTCAGCTCCGGATGCGCTATCTAATCACACAATTGAATTTGTGACCCCGACCGGACTCGTGGGTGGAGAAATTATCTCTATCACGTTCCCAGCCGAGTTTACCGGCATTGACGGATTAGAAGTCGAAGACTTCGACCTGAACGTCGCTGGTACAGATGAAGATCTGGCTGCCGCCGCTTCAGGTGCTGATTGGGGAGTAAATGCTTCAGGTCAGATAATTGACATTGAAGCCGGCACCGACACTATTGGAGCCGGAGCTACAGTGACAGTCAAAATTGGAACAAACGCCACTTTCGGCCCAACTGGAGACTCGCAGATCACCAACCCATCTACCTCAACTTCATACAAGATTGACGTTGATGTGGCCGGAAACGATACTGGGAGTACTCGTGTCTTTATCACTGACAGCGTTACCGTAAGTGCTTCTGTTGATACCTTGTTTACTTTCTCAGTAGCAGGAGTGTCAGCCGCAACACTGGTAAACACCGCAGATACAACTGGCGGAGACACCACACCAACTGGAATTCCTTTTGGGGCCTTGGTTGCTGATACAGCTAGTACAGCAGCTCAAACTCTAGAAGTGAATACCAACGCAGCAAACGGGTTTGTGGTAACAGTGCAAACTGACCAACAACTTACAGCTGGAAACGGTGCGGACATTGATGGTTTCCGAAACGGGAACTTCGACAGTACGCCAGTTGGATGGGAAGGTCCTACGCCAACTGCTGGAATTGAAGATTCGTATGGTCACTGGGGAATTTCTTCCAATGACTCTACTTTGACCGCTGGTCTTTCAGACCTATATTCCGGAGGTGACCTGTTCGTATCAGCGTCAACCACCCCAGTCGAAGTATTTCGACATGATGGTCCAACTGATGGAAACAACGCTGGTGAAGGTAATGCAGAAGTAATCTACAAAGTAGAAACATCTGCACTACAGGAAGCAGCAGGCGACTACACAGCTACATTGACATATGTAGCAACCCCAGTATTCTAGCCGAATACTGACTCTAAGCTTGGAGTTAAACGACAAAAAACCCTATCTCCCACCACGAGACGGGTTTTTTGTTTGAGCAAAGGCCCAAAGGGCCTATTGCGAAAACATGTCCGAATCGGCGGCTTTAGCCCGCCGTCGATTCGGACTACGGAATGCAACATAATCATTACCTAAACACTAAGCCAGAATCGGCGGCTTTAGCCCGCCGTCGATTCGGACTACGGAACGGTATATAATCACTGCTACAAATAAACAAGCTGGGCCAGCAGACCTGTTGCGGACATAGGCAAAATTCCACTCTTTAGATAAATATGTATATTACAAAATAATCTCAGCACATCCTTTACAGCCCTATGTGCACAGAACACCATCGAGATAGTAAATTGTTGATATACTAGAAGCATGAAATGGGCTCAATTTTTGGTTTTTTCCGCACTACTCTTTACGGTAGCTCCCGCAGCCGTGTCAGCTGCTTCTTTGTACATTGATCCAGCGATGAGTGAATTGTTGCGAGGTGAATCTATCACCATGGCGGTACGCCTAGATACTGACGAAGATATCAACGAATGTATAAATGCGGTTGATGCAGTAATAACCTACCCAGCAAATATTGAACCAGTAGACATTTCTATTGGTGAGTCCATTTTTTCAATGTGGGTAGAACGTCCAACCATCAATAAAAAAGACCGCACCATCACCTTTGCCGGAGGTATTCCCAATGGATACTGTGGCCGGGTTGCCGGAGACCCGCGGCTCACCAATGTCCTAACTGAAATAATCTTTCGCTCACCCGGTTTCGTAGTGGGCGGCACCCAGTCAGATTCAAATGTAGCAAAAGTGGCCTTTGCTCCAGAATCAACTGCCTACCTCAATGATGGTCGTGGTACGAAAGCTGCCCTGGTCACGTATGGAGCAAACATAACTCTAAATTCAACCGGCGGGTCGGGGGCAAATAATGTGTGGCAAGACAAAGTAAACGAAGATAACATTCCACCAGAAGAGTTTAGTATTTTCTTAGAAAAAAGAGACATCTCCGGCGATTACTTTGTAGTATTTAATACCTCAGACAAGCAGACCGGTATCGATGAATACCAAATCATGGAGGAACCACTGACTCAATTTGGTTCGTTCCAGTGGGGTCGAGCAAACGCACCGTGGACCGACGCCCAAAGTCCATACACGCTCCAAGACCAGTCGCTCAACAGCATCATTCGGGTCAGAGCAATCGATAAAGCAGGGAATGAGTACCTGGCAAACCTTATTCCGGATGAGTCTTTGAGAACACTGTCAAAAGAGCAAATGCTTACATACGTTTTGATAGCGGCGAGTTTTGTGCTGCTGGTAGTGTTTGCTCTCATCGGGTATGTCGTGATACGGCGAAAAAGAAAAAAAGCCTCTCTTCGCCAGCTAGATAACCATACTGATGAAGATGATTTCCAAGAACACGATGAGCTTGATGATCAACCAATTGAAGATAACAATACTGCAAAGTAATATGACCGGCATTCTCACTATAAAACTGCTCACAAAGATTGCACAAGCCGGTGTTGTTCTGCTGACTTTTGCTGGGGCGTTTGTGCTGCTCGCTGAGGTCACTTTGGCTGCTTCCTTAAGCCTGTCTCCAGGCACAGGAGTCTACACGTCTGGTACTACGTTCTCAGTGAACGTCAGAGTTAATACTCAAGGGGACGCAATCAATGCGGCGGAAGGTACGTTAAAATTTAACCCCAACGAGTTATCTGTACTGAGTGTGAACCGTTCTAATTCTATTTTTAATCTTTGGGTAGAAGAACCTGCTTTCTCTAACAGTGCCGGCTCCATTTCTTTTAGCGGAGGTTCACCAGCTGGTTACACTGGATCTGGAGGCACTGTGATGTCCGTTACTTTTCGAGCAGCTGGTGCTGGTTCACCGAGAGTCTCGTTCACCAATGGTTCTGTGTTGGCAAACGATGGTCGCGGGACCAACGTCTTGACTGCTATGAACGGTGGTTCATTTACTGTCCAAGCTCAGTCCAGCGCACCAGCACCGGAAGTAATTACCGAATATGTAGCGCCCGCGAACACACCAAGTGCACCGACAGTTACTTCACAAACTCATGCAGATCCCGGTGCGTGGCATAGCAGTAAAAGCGCAGCGCTTGCTTGGAGTCTGCCAGCTGACATCACCGCAGTAAGAACAGGATTGAACACAAACCCTACAAGTATTCCCACCAAAGTCTACGAGGACCCTATTAATTCCATTTCTTTAGACGAACTTGATGAGGGAGTTTCTTATTTCCATATCCAATTTCAAAACGCAGATGGATGGGGAAGAGTCACTCATTACCGATTGGCCGTTGATTCACAGAAACCAACGAGTGTAGAGATTTCTCAACCAGAAGATGCAAATCTGGCAAATCCAGTACAAGAGCTCACGGTAGTCGCCAATGATGAAACAACGGCAGTCAATAGATTCCTCGTCAAAATTGACGATAAAGAACCGGTAGAAATCACTCGAGAAACTGCTAGCGGTACCTTGCAACTTCCAGCCTTAAAGCCTGGATACCACACGGTGATTGTTGAAGCGTTTGATGAGGCTGGTAATAGTGTTATAGCTTCGTATTCGCTGACTATCCTGTCTTTTGATAAACCGGTATTCACAAACTACCCGACGGAAATGAACGAAGAAGTGATTCCGGTGATTGAAGGTTTGACCCGTCCAAACTCAGAAGTTGAAGTCTTTGTGAAAAAAGTAGGCGGTGAACCAAATCAATACACACTACAAAGCGACGCTGAAGGAGTGTTCACTTTTATACCAGAAGGTACATTCTCAACGGGTGTCTACGAGTTGTCAGCTCAAGCAACCGATGAGTACGGAGCGCAAAGCGCAGTGTCAGACGTGGTCAGGATAGCCGTTCAGCAGCCTGGATACTTACGTGTCGGCTCACTGATAGTCAGTGTGCTGTCCGTAATTGTACCAATGGTCATTCTTATCGGACTGCTGGTAGTAGGTACAATCTACCTACTGGCCTATGTCCGTAGATTCAAAAAGAAAGTAGGAATAGAGTCGGTTGAAGCATTGGAGATTCTCCACAAAGAATTTTCTCAGCTGCAAAAGACCATGCGAACAGAAGAAAAGGCTATGCAAAGTTCTCGGAAAACGAAGAAGCTTACCCAGGCCGAGAGTCATATGATTGAAACGTTTGACGCAGCGTTGATAGCATCACAAAAGAAAGTTGAGAAAGAAATTGAAGACATTACTGAACTCACTGAAAAATAAATATTAACCTATGAATACTGAATCCAAACCAACCAACAATCTGAAGCTGATCGGATTCTGCCTGCTCGCAGCAATCTTGACGTATTTTGTGGTAAATAACCTAGCTGAAAATCGTTTTCAAAACCTGGAGTCTCAAACTAGATTATTGATTTCTCAGCAACAATCTATTTTGGCAACGATTGCAGAAACCACCGCCAGAAATGGGGCGGACTCCGTGACGGAGCAAATTGTCAAAGACTGCTCGCTTTCTGAACGCTCTACTTTTGATACGTTATTGAGTAGTCTTGATAGCGGGTTGCCCCAATCTCAGTTGGTTGAACTCGAGCGTTTGTTTGGTCGGTGCGGTGGTTTTTACTCCGAAAGAAAATCAGTAATGGTTTCCAGGCTAGCTCGCGAAATCGAAATATACGAAACTTACGTGAACCAACTCGCAATTGTACTGGAAACTGACGTGGCTCAAGAGTTCCAAATTTCTCAGTGGAATAAACTGGCCACGGAAGAGCAAAAGCAAAGCGATTTATTTTCTCAGCTCGTTATCAAGCAGGATCAAATCATCACAACCTTGCTGTCTGGAAAGTCAGCTAGTTCTGATGAAATTGAAGAAATTTTGCGAGAAGTCAACGAGATTCAAGGTACACTCTTGGTCACTAATAAACAGGTGGCCGATATACGAGCGGAGCTGGTTTCGTTCTAGTAACCAACTATGAAGAAATTTACCTTATTCATACAATCAATCTTTTGGCAAAAATATAAAAGTAAGACTGTTCGATATATGTTTCCAGCTATGCTTACGTTTGCTGCGCTTTTGAGTGTAGCAAGTGTGGTGTCGACTCAGTCTTCTTACATTCGTTTAGAGTCATCTGAAACTTCTATTGAAGCTGGTGATAGATTTACTCTGCATGTATACGCTCGTGCACATGTGCCAGTTAATGCCGTTGATATCACTCTGGGATTTGATGAGGATTCAGTAGAGGTAGTGCAGGTAGACAGGGGACAGTCGGTATTGACTATCTGGACGGAGGACCCAATAGTCAAGTCTAACAAGGTAATCCTCAGAGGTGGAACTTACAGAAAAGGGTTTGTAGGTGAGCACGAAATTGCCTCTATAGATTTACGTGCTCTCGATACTGGCCTCGGTACCTTTGAAGCAAAAGATGTCGTTTTGCTGGCTGGCGACGGTTCGGGCACCCCAGTAACAGTAACAGAATCGCTGAATTCGAGTGTAAGCTTTTATGTATACGATGAAAACACTGATCCAGCAGAAATAGCAGTAAATGTGAAGGTGAAAGTAGTCACTGACATAAATGGCGATGGTAAAGTCACATTAGCTGATATTAGTGCTTTTATGGGAGCTTGGGGGACAAATAAGACCACTTATGACTTTAATTCAGACGGAAAGATGACTTTTCGCGATTTTTCTATAATTCTGGCCGACTATTTCTTTAGATAAGACTCGCACCAGCACCTGTGCATAAAGTGTTGATAAACCTGATGATAGAAACTGTACAAGACTGGTATTATTAGTGTGTGATGGGAAAATTTAGGAAGACGCAGTGAGAACTGCGCCAAAAAATGTCACGTAGTAGCAAAAACACAACAAAAAATAACAATTTAAAAACTAGTCAGGGGCGCTTTGTAACTAAGCGTTCTGCTAGGGTATTTGATGGTGGAAATACAAAGTCCGTCGTTGATTCAGTTTTTCTGTACCAACTAGTTTTTAAAAGTAAAAAAGCCGTGTTTATGGCGCTTTTCTTGTGTTTCTGTTTCGCGACACAGTCAGTAAAACTGGCGCAGGCAAGCGAAGAAGACGTGGCTGCTCAAGAGCAGGTACAGACTTCTGAAGTTGTGACAGAACAAGTGCCTGAAATGGATAGTGCAGAAAAATCTAATATCATAGAAACAGAAGAAGAGTCTGAGAATGAAAATCCAGACCCGGACCCAGAACCTGAGTCTGAAGTGAGTAACTCTGGTTCAGAAACTGAGGCAAATTTAAATACAGAATCTACGCTTACGTCTGATCAGCAAAACCTAGATGCAGTACAGACAACAAATGAAGACTCATCAACCGCCACACAAAAAGAGATCGAACCAGGTGCTCGTGCCACAACCACAGATGTAGTTGAGGCTGAATCAAGCACCAGTACCTCATCCTCATCACCTGCAGTTGAATCTGGCTCGGGGGCAACTACAGCCACGACAGCCACATCTACCACTACTGATTCAGCTGAACCAGAGGCAAACGCAACGAGTACCAGCACAGAAAATGATGCAGAGTCTAGTACATCAACCACTGAAACCCAAAACGCATCAAGTAGTGATGAATTAAATGAGGATGACGAGTCGAGCGACACGTCGGACTCAGTTGATCAGTCAGAATCAAAATCAGAGTCAGATAATGGAGTCAGTGCAAATGAGCAGACAACAGAGGTTTCCGATTTGGTAGATGATGAAGAAGAGTATGTTCAGGAACCACCGACAAAAACGAATGAAAATCTAGTCTTCACTGTTGAGAGTGACACTCAATTCTCTTTTGATAAAAACGAATGTACTCGCATAGAAGACGGGACGTTCTATTGTCAGGAGCGCGATACTAAAACAGTTTTGGAAGACTCGCTCATTGCCGCACCCGATAGCGACGGCGACTTAGAAATATACTTAGTCAGAGATGGCGAGCGGTATCAGATTACTCAAAATGAAATTGATGATGCTTCACCGTATTACGACGAACTTTCCAACACCATTGTATGGCATCGATTACTCAACGATAGATATCAAATCATTTCTTATGATATTGAGTCAGGAGAAGAAGAGCAGCTGACGCAAACAAGCATAAACAACATGGAACCAGCTCGTCATGGCGAATATACTGTGTGGCAGCGCTGGGTTGAAAATAACTGGGAAGTCATTTTGTATGATGGAAAAACAGAAAGCCAAATTACTGATTCCGCTCGGCATGATATTGCGCCACATATCCGTGGTCCTTTAGTGATTTGGAATAGTCAATCAAATGACGGTTCTCAAGAATTACGCACATTCGATATTCAAAGCAGAACCCAAACGACTATTGCTGATAATGAAGGAGTGTCAGTTTCAAATCCGCGCATGGTGGTGATGTATGAAGCAATGTATGAAAATGGAGATATTGTCACCAAAGGATTTGATTTAGTGTCCGGAAAAGTTGTCCCGCTGCAAGCACTTCCCCAAGAACTGCCCGATGAATTACCTAATTCAGAACCTACAGAAGAAACCCGAGCTCTTATACAAAGCAAGCCAGAACCAAAAGCAACTGCTGTGGCAAATGTGCAAACTACGGGAGGCAACGGTACTTCTACAGCGACCACGTCAGTATCATCCGCAGAAAATGCCACTTCAAGCGCAGAAACTCTTGATTTACGGGCAATGTCAACGCCAGAACTCATTAAACACCTGACCGAAGCAGACGCCGCTACTTCTACAATTCGCGATAGTGTAATTGAAAGTGGGCAGTCTGGAACAACTACGCAAAGTGAGGCAGAAGCAGTCATTCCAGATCTCGTCATACCGCCTGCTGAAAGCGGCCTTGACACCAGTACCAGTACACAAAACATCCCTGACTAAGTTCATAAATAAGGTATTATAGGGAGACGGAGTTATGTATCATCTGCGGTTTTTAAAACGTTTTCAGGGGTTAGTGTCAGCTGGAGTCTTGACCACCTTGCTTGTCCAGGCAATAGGAATT
>Ga0136596_1001041_pt1 | contig 13028 bp, 6 predicted proteins | sample AntRauTorcE11897_FD_101387 | JGI IMG/M metagenome (GOLD analysis project Ga0136596, IMG submission 101387) | Saline lake microbial communities from Rauer Islands, Antarctica - Metagenome Torckler E11 #897 | ecosystem: Environmental > Aquatic > Non-marine Saline and Alkaline > Saline | place... | reverse complement strand
GGAAAGTTTGTGGGTAGAGGTCTAATTTTCCAAAGTAAAACAGAGTAGTAATTCGAAAAACTCAATGGTTAGCGATCCCCTTTGTAGAGGCTGTGAGAAATTAGAGACTAAAGTTCCGGGCAACTTAATTTTTTAAGACTATAAATAAGCCTACTCCGATAAGTCTATTTTAGCAAAAAAAAGTGGTTTATATAGCTGATATAAGGGGGTAAATTCCCCAATATCGACTTTACGGAATGGACTCATAAATTCATTTTGAAGCTCCCCTCTCTGTCAAGTCCCGCCAGGCGCAGAGCTTGTCCGGCCACCGACGGAAGGGTCGGGGGTGAGTCAGAAAGACGTGCAGTGCTGAATTTAACAGAATCCTCAATTTATTTAGGCGCAATTTCTTTGGAAATCAATTTTCTCACAGCCTCTGTAGTGGATTTACCCTGTTGAATCTTATTAAAAATGTAACATGGTGCTGAACAAAACAACCTGGTAGAGTACGTAGCGAAGCGAAGTTACTGACAGAGTTGTGAATTGGAGAGGATATTTGTTGCTGCAAAAAATAAGAGCAGATACTCGCGACTCTTGCAGGAGCCCGCGCGAACTGTAAAGATAAAACTGGCACGCGTGGCCACTCAGCCAGGTCGCTGAACGAACAACCTCATCTACTTACCCACAAACTTTCCTGTAGAACCAAGAAATATTTGAAATTGAATTTTTAAATCAAGTGATCACTCCGTAACTTTCCTAAATCTCAAAATCGATATACGGGTGCAAGACCAAATAACCGATTTACATACGAATGTTCTCTCCATATCCGACGCGGGTTCCGTTGTCGGATTTTTTTTGGTCTTTAGTTCGTATCCCCATCTAAAAAGCCAATCCCAGTTTACATGAAATCAAAGGACCACAAACCCTGCATATTAGCCCTGTCTGACGGTACAATAGCACATGGAACAGCTGTTGGAAAGATCGGAACCACAGGTGGCGAACTCTGTTTTAACACCAGTATGACCGGCTACCAGGAGATATTTACCGACCCCAGCTATTACGGGCAAATGATGATGATGACCTATCCTCATATCGGTAATTACGGAACGATGAGCCGGGACGATGAGGCCCGCTCAGTCATGATTTCCGGCCTCATAGTACGGTCATTTTCTGAAGAATTCAGTAATCCCTTAGCGGATGGAAGTCTTCAGGAGTATCTTGTTCAGAATAATGTTATAGGAATATCGGGCGTGGATACCCGAAAACTTGTGCACCATATTCGTGACGAAGGAGTCATGAATGCCGTCATAAGTTCCGAAATTCTGGATGAAAAAGAGCTGGTGAAGAAAGCGAAAAACTGGCCGTCGATGGTAGGCCTTGAACTGGCCACAAAGGTGACCCGATCGGAAGCGCAAACCATTTCGTCAGACGGACCTTACAAACTGGCCGTGTTTGATTACGGTGTAAAAAAAAGCATCCTCGAAAACTTTGTGAAGAGAGGGTGTACGCTTAGGGTTTTTCCGGCCGAGGCCGATCTGGACGCGGTAAAATCCTGGGGGGCCGATGGATACTTTTTCAGTAACGGACCGGGTGATCCTAATGCGTCCGCAGACTACGGGCTGCCGGTTATAGAGTATGCAAAATCAACCGGTAAACCTCTTTTTGGAATCTGTCTCGGGCATCAGCTGATGGCACTCTCGGAAGGAATTGCTGTGAAGAAAATGTTCGTAGGCCATCGAGGAGCTAATCAGCCCGTGAAAAACAATGAAACTGGCCTGGTAGAGATTTCAACGCAAAATCACGGCTTTGCTGTAGATGAAGAGAAACTGGACACCTCTAAAGTTGAGATTACCCATATCAACCTGAACGACCAGACAATTGAAGGGCTGAAGTTCAAGAACTTCCCGGGAATGTCGGTGCAGTATCACCCTGAAGCTTCACCCGGCCCACATGACTCACAATACCTGTTTGATCAGTTTATTGATATGGTAAAAGCGAATTTTGAAGATAAGAAAAGAGTCTCTTCCTGAGGATAATATCAGATCCCGGTAAAACAGAGAAAGAATAAAATTAACCACCAAAAAAACACATAATCATGCCACGTCGCGACGACATACACAAAATATTAATTATCGGGTCCGGGCCAATTGTGATTGGGCAGGCCTGTGAATTTGATTACTCCGGAACCCAGGCTTGCCGTTCGCTGAAAGAAGAAGGGTACGAAGTGGTGCTCATCAACTCAAATCCGGCCACGATTATGACCGATCCCATGATTGCGGATAAGATCTATCTGAAGCCTCTTACCACCGAGTCGTTAAGGGAGATTGTTGAAGAAGATAAGCCGGATGCCGTTCTGCCCACAATGGGGGGACAGACAGCGCTGAACCTTGCCCGGGATCTGCAGAATGAAGGATACTGGAAGGCCAACGGCGTGCAAATCATTGGTGTGAATATGGACGCGGTGGAAATCACGGAGGACCGCCAGAAGTTCAAAGACCTGATGGATAGGATTGGGATTGATCAGTGTGAAAGCCGGACGGCAACGTCTCTGCTTGATGCAAAAGAGATTGTGGAAGAGCTGGGAGGTCTGCCAATTGTAATCCGGCCGTCATTTACGATGGGCGGCTCCGGTGGCGGTATCGTGTGGAGTGAAGATCAGCTTGAGCGAAAAGTGCTGCGGGGGCTTGAGTTGAGTCCGGTCCACCAGGTGCTGATTGAAGAGAGTATTTTTGGCTGGAAAGAGTATGAGCTGGAGCTTTTGCGTGATAAGAACGACAACGTGGTCATTATCTGCTCCATCGAAAACCTGGACCCGATGGGCGTGCACACCGGGGATTCGGTGACTGTTGCCCCCACCCAGACGCTTACCGACAAGCAGTACCAAAGCCTTCGGGACGCGGCAATCAAAATGATGCGTTCTATCGGAGATTTTGCCGGCGGCTGTAACGTTCAGTTTGCCATGGAGCCGGGGAGTGACCGGCTGGTGGCCATTGAAATCAACCCGAGGGTGAGCCGATCCTCTGCACTGGCGTCGAAAGCTACGGGATATCCAATCGCGAAAATTGCAACAAAACTTGCTGTTGGGTACTCGCTTGATGAGCTTCCAAACCCGATCACACAGGTGTCATCCGCCTGTTTTGAGCCCTCCATTGACTATGTTGTGGTAAAAATACCGCGGTTCAACTTTGATAAGTTCTCAGGTGTAGATGAAGAGCTCTCCACACAGATGAAAGCGGTTGGTGAGGTGATGTCGATTGGACGTACCTTTCCGGAAGCGTTGAACAAAGCGTGGCAGTCTCTGGAAATCGGCCGGTCAGGACTTGGGGCGGACGGTTATGAAGAGCCGGATCGGAAAGAGGTGCGGGAACGACTGCTAAAACCCTATTGGGACCGTACGTTACAAATCCGAAATGCATTTAAGATGGGAGCCTCCGTGGAGGAGATTGCGGACATCACAAAAGTTGATGCGTGGTTCCTCCAGCAGATCCGGTATATGGTCACTCTTGAAAACAGTGTAGAGGGGCAGTCTCTGTCAGAAATCACCCGCGAAGAGTTGTTTAAGGTGAAACAAGCCGGGTTTTCAGATGTTCAAATTGCCTGGCTTCTGAGTAAAAGCGGCGAAAAAGTTACAGAATACAATGTGAGGGATAAGCGCGAAGAGCTTGACCTGAAGCCTGTTTTCAAAATGGTTGACACATGCGCAGCAGAGTTTCCTGCAAAAACCCCCTATTATTACTCCACCTATGAGCGGGAGAATGAGAGTGAGGTAAGCGACCGGAAAAAAGTGATGATTCTGGGTAGCGGTCCCAACCGAATCGGGCAGGGAATTGAGTTCGACTATTCCTGCGTACACGCCGTACTGGCTGCACAGGAGATGGGGTACGAAGCGATTATGGTAAACTGTAATCCCGAAACGGTCTCAACCGATTTTGATATCGCCGACAAGCTCTATTTTGAGCCGGTGTTCTGGGAGCGCGTTCTGGACATTTACGAACATGAACAGCCCGATGGCGTCATCCTTCAGGTAGGCGGACAAACGGCACTCAAGCTCGGGAAACGCTTTGTTGAGAAAGGAATTAAGATCTTCGGAACTGAATTTGAGATGATTGATTTTGCGGAGGATCGCGGCGAGTTCTCTGAATTTCTCAAGCGGCTTGACATTCCCTTTCCGGAATACGGAACCGCCCGAAACGAAACCGATGCCCTCGAAATAGCCCGCCGGATAGGATATCCTGTCCTGATTCGCCCGAGCTATGTGCTTGGCGGACAGGGTATGCGGATTGCCGTACGGGAGCAGGAGCTGGGTCAGTATGTCGCGAATATTCTCAAAACTCATCCGGAAAACGATTTCCTGATTGACAAATACCTCGATAAAGCGGTTGAAGTGGATGTGGATTCAGTCTACGACGGAGAACAACTCCACATTGCCGGCATCATGCAGCATATCGAGCCGGCGGGTGTTCACTCCGGAGATTCAACGGCAGTGCTGCCTCCATACTCTCTGAGCGATGAGGTCATAGAAACAATTGAGGCCCATCAGCACAAAATCGCAAAAGAGATGGGTATTCTGGGATTCTTAAACGTGCAGTATGCGGTGAAAAATGAAAAAGTGTACGTGCTCGAGGCCAATCCGCGGTCAACACGAACGATACCGTTTCTGGCCAAAGCTACACAACGGCCGGAAGCGAAAATCGGTGTTAAAGTAATGCTCGGCGCAAAACTGAGTGAGTTTGATCTGGAGTCAAAACTTGAGAACTGGGCGATTAAAGAGCCGGTGTTCCCGTTTGATAAATTTCCTGAAGTGAAGAAAGAGCTGGGGCCTGAAATGAAATCAACCGGCGAAAGTATCTACTTCATGAAAGATTTCGATGATGAACGATTCAAAAAGCCATATGAGTTTAAGAATTTGTACCTCTCGAAGTAATACACGACCTTGTGGTAGCACCATCATCATTAGAATAGAGTCAGGTTTAGAAGGGGGTATACTTTCGAATGAAATATTCCAAAGTACAAATCTCCCGGTATAAGGTCGTCAAGAATTGCAAAAAAGAAACATGTAAGAGACTATTTTTATTTAAGATATAATTTGACGAACAATTTCAGCAGCCAGCAATGGAAAATAATCATAAGCTGAAAAGCAACCATCAGAGTGAACCCGCTGTACCTTTAAACGAAAAAGAGCGGCTGAAAGAAGTAAGCTCTTTTAGCATTATAGGTGAAGATGAGCACGACGATTTCAACATCTTAACCCGGATGGCTGCTGAAATATGCGGCACTAAAATTTCCCTCTTATGCTTTATTACTGAAGATAAGCAGCAGATTTTGTCTCATCACGGTATTGATATCAGGGAAACATCAAGAGACAATTCATTTTGCGCACATGCTATCAATGAACCGAACAGCGTGTTTATTGTAGAAGACACAGGAAAAGACGCCAGATTCAAAAATAATCCGTTTGTTAAGGGTGAACCACATGCTGTTTTTTACGCTGGTGTTCCGATTGTGAGTGAAAATAATCTCGCGCTTGGCACTCTTTGTGTAATAGATGATACTCCTCACTCACTCAGTGACTATCAGTTAGATTCTCTTCAGCTTCTGGCGAAACAAGCCATGAAATTCCTGGAATTACAGAAATACGCTATCGTCCTTGAGGAAAAGAATAAGGAATTACGAAAAAAAGACGAGCTGTTTGGGATTACACAATCTGTTAATAAGATCGGGGCTTGGGAACTTGATATTGAAAGTGGACAAACGTACTGGTCTGACGAGGTATATAAGATCCATGAACTTGATACAGACTATGAACACAACAGATCGAAAGCTGTAGAGTTTTACCATCCTGATGATCGGAAAATCATCTCCGGTGCCATTGAGGATACTCTTAATACAGGGAAGCCTTTTAATGTAACTGCGAGACTTATTACGGCAAAAAATAATCTGAGGTGGATACGATCAACAGGAGGACTCAGGACTATGGAAGGGGATAAAAAAGTCTTGATGGGTTCGTTTCAGGACATTACCGACTATAGAACAACTGAAAATGATCTAAGAAAAGAACGGACACGAATAAGTAATATTCTGAAAGGGACAAATGTCGGGCACTGGGAGTGGAATGTGCAAACAGGAGAAACAGTCTTTAATGATCGATGGGCAAATATTACAGGGTATACTCTTAACGAGCTTGAACCCATCAGCATTGAGACATGGACAGAGTTGACCCATCCTGATGACCTGGAAGAATCGAAGTGGTTGCTTCAATTATGTTTTGAGAAAGAAAGAGAGTTTTACGAGTTCGAAGCCAGGATGAAGCATAAAGATGACCGCTGGGTCTGGGTGTATGACAGGGGGAAAGTCTCCAGCTGGACAGAGGACGGGAAACCGCTGATGATGTATGGTACGCGTCAGGATATAACAAATAGGAAAATATACGAAGAGCGGCTTCGGATCAGTGAAGAAGCATTTCGGGGAAATTTTGAAAATGCGGCTATTGGAATGGCTATCCTTGATGAAAAAGGCAATTGGCTGAATGCAAATAACAGGGTATGCAAAATCCTGGGATATAGCGAAGAACAACTGCTCAATCTGACGTTTCAGGATCTGACTCATCCGGACGATCTGGATTCCGACCTGGTAGTATTTCACGAATTGACTGAAGGTACGCGTGACTACTATCATACGGAGAAACGATATATCCATAAAGACGGTCACGTATTGCACGCCATTTTGGGTGCATCAGTGGTTAAAGATCCGCAGGGGAATATTCTGTATTTCATATTTCAGATCATAGATATCACCGACCAGAAGCATGCTGAAAAAAACCTTTCATCTGCACTCGCAAAAAACCAGGCAACGATGGATGCAAGCACACAGGTTGCAATTATAAGTACTGATTTGGACGGTATTATAACCGAATTCAATGAGGGAGCGGAACAAATGCTTGGGTATAAAGCCGAAGAGTTAGTTGGCAAATTTACTCCTCAGGTTATCTACGTTGACGATGAAATAACAAAGGAATCGAAACTATTGTTTGAGGAAACCGGCGATGTTGTCGAAGGATTTGATGTATTTATGTACAGAGTTAAAAATGGGATTCCATATACGCGGGAGTGGACATTTAAACGAAAAGATGGCAGTACGTATCCTGTCCAACTTTCAGAAACGGCTATAAAACAGGGTGATGAGATTACCGGGTTTCTGGGCGTAGCGACAGATATAAGTAAGCTCAAAAAAGCTGAAAGTGAGATTAAGACGATTTTGAGCATTACTCAGAATCAGAATGATCGGCTGCAAAATTTTAGTCACATTGTTACACATAACCTCAGGACACATGCCGGAGGGATTTTTGGGGTGCTTGAAATACTGAAGTTTGAAAACCCGGAGGCATACTCAAATGAATATATTCAGCTTTTAGAGAAAGGAGTTGAGAATCTGAAAGATACGATTGTGCATCTGACGGATTTGGTGGAGCAAGGTTTTGCTGAACAAAATGATTTCAAAGAGGTTGCTTTACAACTTTATATTGAGCGCAATAAAAATGGTGTTATTACACTAGCTATGGAAAAAGGCGTTGAAATTATAAATGATGTTGACGACCAGATCAAAGTACATGTAATCCCGGGTTACCTTGATAGCATCTTAGTAAATTTTATGACCAATGCCATAAAATACTGCAATCATAACAAGGAGAGCTACGTCAGAATTTCAGCAGAAACGTCTGAAGATTTTGTTGTGCTGATTTTCGAAGATAACGGGCTTGGCATCGACTTGGAAAAGAATGGGAAACATTTGTTCGCTATGTTTAAAACATTTCATGAGAATGAAGATTCACGAGGCCTTGGGCTGTACATTACGAAAAATCAAATTGAATCTATGGGTGGTAATGTGGAAGTGGAAAGCGAACCTTATGTTGGAACAACGTTCAAAGTGTATCTTCCCAAATCAAAAACAGATTAGCCTGCTTTTTCTCTACCTATAGTCAGGAATAAAACATTCACTGCAGGGCACCTCAGAAGTTCAGTTAAGAACATACAAAAAAGAGGTGCCTGAGTGAATAAATTGAATGTTTTTGCTAATGACGGATAGCTTATACTACTCTACGTGATCGGGAATATTATAGTCCACATCTTCAATTTCATAATCTAACAGGTGTTCAGCGAAGTAGTCCCAGAGCATTCGTTCGAAGTAATCGCCGTAGCGTCCGAACCCGTGACGCGCCCCGGGAAATATCATCATATCAAACCGTTTACCGGCTTTGACAAGTGCATCTGCCATGCGGTAGGTATTCGCCGGATGGACATTGTTATCCATCTCGCCATGAACCAGCAAGAGCCGTCCCTGCAGGTTATCCGCAAGTTCGGAATTCGCCGGAACCCGGGAGCTAAAAGTTGTAGCCTCCTCTTTTACCTCTTCGTCATCTCCGTTTTCGACGGTAACCGAGTCTGTGGTAGCTGTAACACCGTGATGAAGTTCACTCCACCATATGTTGTAGACATTGTTATCATGATTTCCAGCCGATGATACGGCAACTTTAAAGAAATCGGGATACGTAAGTAGTGCAGCAGTACTCATAAAACCTCCACCGGAATGCCCATAAATTCCAACCCTGTTGATATCAATATAGGGCCGGGTGGCTGCAAGCTGTTCAATCCCGTAGCGATTGTCGGCCAGGGCGTAATCGCGTAGGTTATCATGTCCGTAGTTGTGATACCATTTTTCCCTCAGCGGGCTTCCGCCGCGATTCCCCATCGCCACAACCACAAATCCAACTTGTGAGAGTGCCTGTGCCCGGGCAGCTGTTCCGCCGATCGAAAAGCTTCTGGGGTAAGGCTCTACTTGTGGTCCCGGATAAACGTAGGAAATGATCGGGTATTCGATTTCCGGGTCAAAGTTGGAAGGTTTCCACATCACACCATACAAATCTGTCACGCCGTCGGCTGCTTTCACACTGAACTGTTCCGGTAATGTATATCCCGTTTCTTTCAGCCGGCTTATATCAACTTCTTCAAGAACCATCAGCTCGCGGCCACGGTTGTCGCGCAAGACCGTTTTTGTAGGCAGGTCGGGCCGTGAGAAATTATCAACGAAAAAGTTTCGTGAGTCGCTGACATTAACCGAGTGATTGGCATTTTCAGGTGTAATCAGCTGCTGCCCGTCACCGTCAAATTCAACTTTGTAATGATGAGCGTGGAACGGGTTGCGCCCCTCTTCTTTGCCGAACGCTTCGAAATAGATGGTTGAGGCCGACGTATCAATCGCGGCAACATCACCCACCATGTAATAGCCATTGGTTATTCGGTTTACAAGGGTTCCGTCGCTGTTATACCGGTAGAGCTGCCCCCAGCCGGTGCGTTCACTCCACCAGATATATTCGTCCCCATTGTTGATGACGCCCAGGTAAGAGTTCATCACATTAAAATAGGGCTCACTTTTTTCTGACCAGAGGACCTCGGTTTCCCCGGTTTCTGTGTTCGCTTTCACCACATCAACCTCGTCCCAGGTTCGGGTGCGTCGCAGTATCCAGAGATAGTCTGACTCATCAGACATATAGATGCCGCCATCATTGAAGAAAGCTCCTCCAAGTGACTGGTCCGGCCACCTATCGGTATCAAGACGAATACCTTCATGGGTCTCCATATCGAAGATCATAATTTCATCCTGGTAGTGATCGTCCTCTCCCGGCAGGTTGTATTTATAGGTTTCAAGCTCGGGTCGGTCAGCCAGTGTGTTGATAACCCAAAGGTCACCAACGTCACGCCAGTCTTGCCGCTTTACATACAGTTTTTCAGAATCCTCGAACCAATCCACATCAGCACGCAATCGTTCGGTGGACGTGGTATCGCCGTTATCGGACTGGTAGCTGTACCATCGCTCTCCATCCTCAGTCAGGCGGATTTCAGTGCTGTCTGCATCATCAGAGCGCATCACATACAGGTCATGCTGCCGCGCAAAGGCAATCCAGGTACTGTCGGGGGAGTAGGTTTCCCAGGGATCGCTTTCGTCAGGTTTCAGCGAGTCGCCTCTCATGAGTTGATTCCCGTCAAGGTTGTATGTGAACTCAATACTATCAACATGAAATGTAAAGCGCTCGCGATCGGTGTCGTAATCGAAGCCATTTATATCGAGATTATTGGCATCAAAGCCGCGCTTGAACTCCTCAGAAAGCTGGGCTGCCATTCTCTTGCGATCAAACAAAGAGCGTCTTGACTTACTGTCGGCATCTACAAACTCCCACCGCTTTCCGTCATTTGTTTCCCATTCGTACCAAAAACGGTCTTCATCTTCAATCCAGTTAGCCCGCAAATAAGTGGAGCCTGTGAGATTTTGCATTCGTTCCGAGGTGAACTTTTCTGCAAGTTCAAAGTTGGCCTCTTGTCCGTAGAGACCGGTTGGAGCCATCATCATTAAAAGAGAGATAATAAAGAGAAGTGAAAAAGCTAAGCGTTGTAAACTCATATGAGGAGATATGTAAACGGGTTTATGATTCGGCATTAATATGTGAAAGAAAATGAAAGAATGCTCATTGGATTACATTTTTTCACGTTCCCAGAATGCTTTCAAGGTTAAATTTTCATTCAGGAATGGTAACACCTATTTTGTAAGTGGTTGTAGTAGAATCAGATAAATAAAACCCAACCCAATAAAATGAAGTTAGTAGATCCAAACGGAAAAGAGGTAACAAGTAAAGAGAATAAAGAGGCAGGGCAGCTCGAAAAGCAGTTAAATAAGAAGATTGAAAATCTGCTTGAGCCAATCATGAATAAGATTAAACTTGCAGGTGGACAGATGCCCCAGCAACAGCTTATGCAGCTATCCTCTGCGGCTCACCATATGCTGTTTAACCGAATGGTTTACAATCTTGCAGTCAAAGCCGGCGTTGAAAATATCAGTGAGCTTGTCAGCGATGACGATGTTGATGAACTGCAAACGTCGCTAAGCAATCAGCTTCAAATTGTTGATCAGCCGCAAGATGGGCAGAATCCGGGACAGCCGGGAAAAGATAAAAAAGAGTGAAGTTACCGATACTTTAAAAATATCGGTATTCTGCGGAATTTTTACCGAACTGGCTCGGAGCTACTTAAAGAAGTATTAATGCAACGGCCTTTTACGAAAAGGCAGTAGAGATTCCGTGACTGCCGCCAACGATTCGTAGTCTTGAATTATGGATCGGGGATTCAAGACAATTGCGCAAACCAATTATGGCTACCGAGTTGTTTTTAATTCTCCACAATGTTATCGAAAGAACAAGTAACTTACAGAGGGTTTTGCAGAACCAGTGATTTTGTCATAGTTCAAGGCCAGAGTGACATTGGAACCGGAGCGTATTGACTATACGTGAGGATTTCAATGTCACGATAACGACGAAATGTGGCAAAAGCACGGTTATGTGCCGCAGGCATCCCGTTGGGGCAAAGCCCTCTTACATTGATAAGGTAATCTGACACTAATCAAAACCTCTGAAAACCGGACTTTACTATGATCTCTACTATGATCTCTTTTTTTCATCATGCCGCCGTTGCACTGGATCTCTCCGAAGCGAGCGATCTGATTGTTGAGTGTGTTTCATCCTTCCAAAATCTGGGCACTAAAAAAATAACGCTTGTTACTGTTTTACCGGTGCCGTTTGAAAATGAGGGCACCGAACTTGATACAAGCAAGGAGCAGAAACAGCTGGGAGAGTACCAAAAAGCGCTGGAAAAAGCTGGTTTCGAGGTTGATATTCACATCAGGTCCGGACTGCATTATTATCCGCCAACTGAAATTCTGACGGCAGCAAATGAGGTAAATGCAGATTTTGTTGTGATAAGTAACCGTGGGCAAAGCAAGGTTCTTGAGCTGTTGTCGGGCGGTACCTCTACAGAGTTGCTGCAGCGATCAAAACTGCCGGTCTACCTTATTAATCTTGATGTGCAGAAGGATTCAGAGAAAGCGGGTGGCCGATTCCTTACTCTCCCGCAGCCTTGCAGCGAAGCTGTAAGACATGTTTTGTATGCCACTGATTTTTCAGATAGTGCCTATCGAACCTATAAAGTTCTCAGAGATATGGAGGGGGCCGGAATCGTGGATAAAATTTCAATGATCCACGTTCAGGGACATCATGCAATCGCGATTAAAGACCCGGTTAGCCGCGACAGGTTAACGGAGCAAAATCGCGAACAGCTAGATCGTATTCGTAATAAATTATCAGACCGAACGAGAGAAGATACTGACCTGATTATTACTTTTGGTACCCCGGGGAAAGAGATTGTTGATACAGCAAAAGAGAGAAATGCCACAATGATCATGATGGGAAGTCAGGGTGAGGGATATGTTCAGGAGTTATTTCTGGGAAGTGTTAGCAGCAAGGTTACCCGGCTAAGTGATGTTCCGGTATTACTTATTCCTGCTGAACAGGAAAAAGAAGAATCTTGAGATATACTTTTCCGGTTTGCGTTGCAGCTTGCCTTTTTTACGTCACTTAAATGTAACCTCAGTTCGATCAATAATCTTTTCCAAATATCGAAGAAGAAGTCTCCTCTACTGAGGGGAGAACCAGGGAGGGGTGTTCAGCGGAATTTTTCACATTCTGATGAATATCCCCGGATGAAAGCGTATGAAAACCTTGTGCAGGCAGAGTCAGGTTGTATTGATGTGACAGGGGATGGAGACGTTGGGATAAAAGTTGGGACTTCCATTGCCAATATTAGCACTTGCAGGCATGCCCATTCATCTGTTCTTGAGGCGTTGATTGAAAGAGGTTACACATGTAAAAGTCCGCTACCTTTTATCAATGGTCCATCACTCTTATAGCTTGATAACCTGTTCATTGCCGCTGATCTTTTGCACGCGAAGCGATATGATAAAAGATCTTCCGGCTCCCTCACTCCGCCAATTCTTTCAAAGCCGAAGTAGTCCTGGGCATGGGAACTTTCTTCTTTTAGTCCCGCTGCTGCGGGGTTTATACCAAAAAGTACCGGGGAAGTAAACTCTGTAAAACTTGCTGCTCTTTCGCTACCCATACTAAACAAATTAGAACCGTGATTTAGCCTGGTTTGGCCACCTGTCTTTAAATG
>Ga0136596_1001032_pt1 | contig 13129 bp, 12 predicted proteins | sample AntRauTorcE11897_FD_101387 | JGI IMG/M metagenome (GOLD analysis project Ga0136596, IMG submission 101387) | Saline lake microbial communities from Rauer Islands, Antarctica - Metagenome Torckler E11 #897 | ecosystem: Environmental > Aquatic > Non-marine Saline and Alkaline > Saline | place... | reverse complement strand
TGCTATCGCCGCCCTTCGTCCCCATGATGCACCCGTACAACCCGATATGGGGTATCACCAGCCGGAAAACAAATATCCGCATCTCAAAAGTCTCAAAGGTGACCGTTATTACGGCCATCCCTCACAGCCCTTGCCAGCCTCAAGCCCGCTTAGCGGTCTGGCCGAAATTGCCCCTGCCGCCCGCTATCACGATACGCCAGCGCCGCTGGCTGGTAATACCGATATTAATTTTCCACTGGGCGCCGCCCGTGCCCAACTGCATGAAACCTATATCGTTGCCCAGACCCAGAACGGCATTGTCATTGTCGATCAGCATGCCGCCCATGAACGGCTGGTCTATGAACGGATGAAACAGGCCATGGCCGAAACCGGCGTTAAGCGGCAGGGTCTTTTGATCCCCGAGATTATTGAACTCGACAGCCCCGATGTTGAACGGCTTTTAAACCGTGCCAGTGAATTTGCCGAACTTGGCCTGATGATCGAGCCTTTTGGTGAGGGCGCTATTGCCGTTCACGAAATCCCTGCCTTGCTGGGGAAAACCAATATTGACCGCCTGATCCGTGATCTTGCCGATGAATTGGCCGAAATGGATGAGGCCTTGGCCTTAAAAGAACGGTTGGAAGAAATCTGCGGTACAATGGCCTGCCATGGATCCGTCCGCGCCGGTCGGCGTTTGAATGGCGAGGAAATGAATGCCCTGCTCCGCCAGATGGAAGCAACGCCGCATTCGGGGCAATGCAATCATGGACGCCCGACCTATGTCGAATTAAAGCTTGGCGATATTGAACGGCTGTTCGGTCGTAAATAAGCCGGCCGCCGCATAGAATACTGATCGGCTAATATTATAAAAGGAATGACACCATGACAGAAAAACCGCTAATGGATAAGAACACCGAACGGGCCAGAAACATTTATGCCCTGTTCGCATTAGGCGGCGTTTCTAGCTTCAGCGGCATCACATTTCTGATCTTGTTTGGTACACTTGCGATCACGGTCGGGATTTTTATGGCCTATAGCGGGCGGCGAAAAACCGAAGACCCGATGTTAGAAACACACTTCACCTGGCAGATCCGGACCTTCTGGATTGGCAACCTTGTCATTGTGCCGGTGGCGATGATCCTTAATCTTTATTTGCTCTATCAATTTACCGATATTGACGTCATGCTTAATACAGCGGCCAGTGGCGGCTATGGTATGGATGTTGTCAAAATGCAGGAAACAATGATCGCTTTCGAGAAAGAAAACGGCCTGACCTTGTTAACGATCAAACTGGTAACGTATGGCCTTGCCCTGCTATGGTGGCTGTCACGCTGCGGAATGGGCTACAAAGCCCTTAAAATCTCCGGAAAAATGCCGGTTGCTAAAAAACAGGACGATGAATAGACGCGCTTTATTTTTCTTTTTGTATCGATTGCCTTTTACCGGACGGGATCTGGTCGAACCATTCCCCATCCGGCGAAAGATCAAGTAAAAGCAGGCTTATTATCAGCCTTCGGCAATATCACGGACAAACTGATCAAGCAGACGGACACCATATCCGGTGGCGCCTTTTGGACCCGTCGGGCGTTCTTTAGCTGTCCAGGCAACACCGGCAATATCCAGATGCAACCATTTCATATCTTTTTCAACAAACCGCTGTAAGAACGCCGCAGCGCAAGCGCTACCCGCATCTCCCCGGGCATGGATATTACGCATATCGGCAATATCGGAATCCATATCCTTATCCCATGTTTCGGTCATCGGCATTTGCCAGACGGCATCACCACTGGTCTTACCGGCAGCCATCATCTGTTGGCCCAGTTCATCATCATTGGTAAAGGCACCGGCAAATTCATGGCCCAACGCCACGATGATTGCCCCTGTCAGAGTGGCCAGATCAACAATCAGCCGCGGATTATGCTTTTTCTGGACATAGGTCAGGGCATCGGCCAGAACCAGCCGCCCTTCGGCATCGGTATTAAGAACCTCGATCGTTTGGCCGGACATTGATTTAACCACATCGCCCGGACGTGTCGCACGATCCGATGGCATGTTTTCTGCCAAAGCAATAACGGCGACAACATTTGCCTTAGCCTTACGCCCTGCTAATGATTTCATCGCACCGACCACAGCGCCAGCGCCGCCCATATCGAATTTCATATCCCACATACCGGCGCCGGGTTTCAATGAAATCCCGCCCGTATCAAAGGTAATACCCTTACCGACCAGCGCCAGAGGCTGTTTATCTTTACCAGTTGCTTTTGGCGCGCCATTCCATTCCATGATCACACATCTGGAGTCACGGATACTGCCATGCCCTACGGACAACAGCGATCCCATACCCAGTTTTTTCATCTGCGATTCATTAAGAATTTTAACTTTCACGCCGAGCGGGCCAAGCTCTTTCTTAACCCGGTTGGCAAAAACTTCAGGATAGAGTTCATTTGCCGGTTCTGCCATCAGATCACGGGTCAGGAACACGCCTTCAGCGGCTTTTTGTAGCGGTGCAAATCGTGCCTTGGCCTCGGGCGCTGATTGAAGTGCGAAAGTCACTTCTGTCAGCGTCGGTTTTTTATCATCCTCTTCGCGGGTGCGGTATTTATCAAACCGGTAACTGGTCAAGACCATGCCCATGGCAATATGCGCTGCCATTTCATCGATATCGACGCCTTTGACCGAATCAAGCGCAACAACAGCTTTTTTAACCTTGGCCGCATTCAAACTTTTAACAAGCGCGCCGCCCATGGCTTCGAAATCGGCGGTTTTCAGATCACCGGTTTTATCACCAAGCCCGAGAAAAAAGACATTTTCAGCAGCCTTGCTGTAACCGGTCAGGCGCTCTATTTCTTTTTTCTTACCCTTAAATCCACTGACTTTAAGCGCAGCGCCCAGGGCATTGCCGGTTTTCTTATCCAGCGCCTTACCCCCGGCTAAAAGATCGGGCTTTTGGGTCGCTGTAACGATGACAGCTTTGGCTGTTTTTGGCACTGAGGTCGAGAAACCGATAGTAAGCATGAAAATTCCTTTCTAATGAAGTTTTCTTTTGGCTTTCATTTTTAAGAGAGATTGCGTAATCTGTCAAAATTCAAACAAGGGTCAGACCCCGTAAAAAACAGTATAAGCAAGGGGTTTATAAACTTCTACCGAAATTCATGATTATTACACGTTATATATTCAAAAATTTGCTTGGGGTTACCGTCTTTGTCGCATTGATTCTGACGTTGCTGATCATGTTGACCCAATCCTTACGCTTTTTAGAATTAATTGTTGAAACGGGCGCCCCGACCGGAAGCTTTTTCTATCTGGTGTCTCTGGCCGTTCCCCGTTTTCTTGAAATTGTTTTGCCGCTGTCTATCGTAACCGCAATCCTGTTTATCTATAACAAAATGATGATGGATAACGAGCTGATTGTCTTGCGCGCCTGCGGCTTTAATCAAACAGCGTTAATGCGCCCTGCACTGGCGCTGGCGGCGGTGGGGTTTTGTCTTTTATTATTCCTGTCCTTATGGGCGGCCCCTGTTACCCACGCAAAAATGGAACATCTGCGCAAAGTCATCAAAGCCGAATATGCCAGCCTGCTATTACAGGAGGGGGTATTCAATATTATGGGTGACGGATTGATGGTTTATCTGGATAAACGCCTCGATAACGGTGACCTGACCGGACTTGTCATTCACGACACCCGCGATACAACACAAACACCGATCACCATTATCGCCAGCAGTGGCAGGATATTACGTCAGGACGACAATACGACAAAAGTTGTCATTTTCGAAGGTCAACGCCAGCAGTATAATCCTGAAACAGAATCTTTGGGGCTTTTAAACTTCAGCGAATACACACTTGAAGTCAGCGACCTTCAAAGCGATATCCGCCTGCAATGGAAAGAGCCGGATGAGCGTACCATTTTTGAATTACTGTCACCCGACCTTGAAAATCAACGTGACGTAAGATTTCTGGATCAATTTTCTGCTGAAATACATCACAGAATCCTAACGCCGCTGACAGTGTTTAACTTTGCCCTGATTGGTTTATTTTCACTGCTGGCAGGGACTTTTAACCGCAGGGGACAAAGCCGCCGTATTATGGCAGCGACCATATGCATTGTTTTGCTGCAAAGTGTTTATCTGGCACTCAGTAATGCGATAGAGGCCAAAGCCTGGGCCATTCCGGCATATTATATGGCTGTGACTATACCCGCCGGAATCTGCCTGTATCTTCTGCTACCCGCCGGAGAAAAACTACGCTACCGCTTACTGCACCGGAGGCCGGCATGACCTCTTTATTCTCGATCCTGCCCCGGTATATGAGCCGCAACTTCCTTTGGAATTTTCTATTCCTGTTATCCCTTTTGCTGTTTGTCGTGCTGGTTTTTGATTCTGTTGAACTTCTAAAGCGCAGTAATCGTTATGATTTACCGCTGACAACAGTTTTTAAGATGGCCTTATTCAAATTACCCGAAGTCGGGCAAATTATTCTGCCTTTCGCCATTCTCTTCAGTGCCATGTATACTTTCTGGCGGCTGAACCGGACGAGCGAGCTTGCCGTTATGCGTTCTATCGGTCTATCAGCGATGCAGTTTACATTCCCTATTCTGATCACGGCTTTTGGCCTTGGCATTCTGGCCGTAACCGTTATAAACCCCATTTCATCGGTCTTGCTGCGTAATTACGAAAAAATGGAAAACAAGAATTTTGGCCATGGCGAAAGCCCGATCAGTATCTCCAAAAGCGGTTTATGGCTGCGACAAAACCATGAGGATGGCGAATTTTCTTTGCTGAACGCTGCGCGGCTTAACCCTGAAAACTGGCAGATCGAAGATATCATCCTTCTTGAGTTTAACGAAGATCATGACCTCCTCCGCCGTATTCAGGCCGATAAAGGCTATTTAAAACAAGGCTATTGGTTATTGAATGATACAAAGGTTTTTAAAAACCAGCCTTTATCCGAACAGACTGATTCCCTGAAAATTCAGACCGAGCTTACACCTCAGGATATCATTGATACATTTTCCTCGATCGAGAATATTTCCTTCTGGAAGATTCCAGAGTTTATTAACACGCTCCGTGCCACGGGGTTTTCAACGACACGGATGGAAGTTTATTATCAATCACTGATCGCCCGTCCGTTCTTTTTTGCCGCCATGGTCCTTCTGGCGGCTGCCGTTTCATTAAGACCCTCACGGCAGGGCGGCATAATCCCGCTAATCATTATCGGCGTTATGGTCGGTTTTATCTTGTTTTTCAGTAACTCTCTTTTACAAGCTTTGGGGATATCGCAAAATATACCTGTCTTTCTGGCAGCCTGGACACCTACAATTGTGAGTATACTTTTAGGTGGTTCTGTGATACTTCAACAGGAAGATGGTTAACTTAATTGTAAAACTTCGAGTGTTACATTAGAATACGTTGGCGAATATACAGGAATCAAGAAAAGGACCTCCGATAATGTTGCAGAACAAGGTAAAAAGCTTATCTCGTATTTTTATCGTATTGTTAATGGTAACAGCAGTATCTGCCTGTGCCGGTAAAACATATGAATCAGATTATGCCGCTTATCGGGATGCTGAATCGACCAATATTCCCGATCCTCTCGAGCCTTTAAACCGCGGTATTTTTAAGCTGAATACCGCGCTTGATATCGTCCTGCTTGAGCCTTTGGCTATGGGGTATAATGCCCTGTTACCCGAAATCGTGCGTAACGGTATTCGTAATTTCCTGCGCAACCTGCGTGCGCCGATTCATATTGCCAACAATATCCTTCAGGGTGAAGTCGGTGATGCGAGTGTCGGCGCCGCCCGCTTTGTCATGAATACAACAGTGGGCGTTGGTGGTGTTTTTGATGTCGCCGCGACACAGGGCCTGAACTATGAACAGGAAGACTTCGGTCAAACACTGGCCGTCTGGGGTGTTGGTGATGGTTTCTACATTGTTTGGCCGGTCTTTGGACCGTCCAGCGTTCGGGATTCGGTTGGTTTTGGTGTTGATGCCCTGGCTGACCCTGTCCGTATTGTGGCCTTTAATGCTGACGAAGAATGGATCTACTATACCCGCAACGGTATCGAATTTCTTGATGCCAAAGCCAGCCTGGTCGATACCCTTCGCGATGTCAGAAAAAACAGTCTGGATTACTATTCATCCGTAAAAACAATTTATGAACAGCGCCGGACAGCCCTCATTCGTGATAATATCTATAAAGATACCTATAACATGAATAATGGTTATGATGAGTACAGTGCCTATGATAACTATGATCAATATGAGCATGATCAATATAAATAAATAAAATATTATTTATGGAGTATATAAAATGACCACTTTGACCCGTCTTGGATTTATAGCTGTTTTATTTTCGGCGATGGCTCTGTTTCTGAGCCTGAACGCTGCCAGTCATGCCGGAGAAAAGGCCGCTGCTGAAAGCTTTGTGCAGGATCTGGGGCAAGAGGCACTGGATACACTGGATCAAGATGTATCCAAAGAACAGCTTTCCAAGGAAATGCGCAGCTGGCTTAACTCTTATTTTGATACGAATATCATTGCCCGCTTTGCGCTTGGCCGCTACTGGCGGCAAGCAGATAAGGACCAGACAAAAGAATATCACATCCTGTTTAACAACCTGATTGTCGCAACCTATTCCCGCCGTTTACAGGAATATTCCGGTGAAGATTTTCAAGTGAACGGTCATACCAAGCTCAACGAACGCGATACAATGGTCCATAGCAAGATTATCCCTATAAAATCAGGCGCTCCATCAACACAAGTGGACTGGCGGGTTCGTAAAGTTAATGGCAAGCTGAAAATCGTTGATGTTAATGTCGAAGGCGTCAGCATGAGCGTAACCCAGCGTAACGAATTTTCCTCTGTCATTAAAAATAATGGCGGCAAGGTCGAAGCCCTTTTGGAAACCATGCGCAAGAAAAACGATAACGGCTGAAAGTAGCCTTATTCTTTAGGAGGCTATAATGAGCACCAAAAAACAAAAAACAGCGTTTTTCACCGAAGACGTCACCGATGCCCTTAGATGTGCCGACAAATTTAATGCCGCCAGCGGTGCGTCACCTCAGAATCGGGCCGCTACAATAATTTCAAAATCTATAGATTTCATGTACACGCATCGCGATGCCATCCAAAAAGGCGGCTTTATAGAATTCGGTAGCGCCTGGAGCGGGCCTTCCCGTTTGCTGGATAAAGACATCGCCCGTGAGGTTGCCAATAAAAAAACCAGCACTGATCAAATCGCAGGTGATTTTGACATTGCCTTGACTGTCACCGATCAAAAGAAACTCTCGTCAATCCGGGAATGCTTCAAGCTGACATCTGATAAACAGGCTGGCCGACTGGCTGTGCAGATATATACCGATATGCTCGGTTCCCTCTGGCAAGGAAATGGATTCCGCCTTACAGATACGAACGATCGCGAACACAAACTTGATATCAAAAAGATCAAATCCGGACTAACCTTCCGCTATTAATTTTGATGGTTTTTTTGAACCTCTAATACAACAAAGCCGCCTATAACAGGCGGCTTTGTCATTCATAACTGATCAACTATAGAAGAATCAGGATGCTTTGCGTAGCGGCTTGTATTTCAAACGTGTTGGTTGATTGGCATCTTCACCGAGGCGACGTTTACGGTCGGCTTCATAATCCTGATAATTACCTTCAAACCAGACGACCTGACTATTACCTTCAAAGGCCAGAATATGTGTGGCCAGACGATCAAGGAACCAGCGATCATGCGAGATCACGACAGCGCAACCGGCGAAGTTTTCAAGCGCATCTTCCAATGCCGCCAGTGTTTCGGTGTCAAGATCGTTGGTCGGCTCATCCAGTAATAACAGGTTATGCTCTTTCTTCAGCATTTTGGCCAGATGAACGCGGTTACGCTCCCCACCTGATAACATACCCAGTTTCTTTTGTTGATCCGGACCGCGGAAGCCAAAGCTTGAAACATAGGCTCTGGAATTCAATTCGCGTTTGCCCAACACCAGAATTTCATCGCCACCGGAAATTTCTTCCCAGACATTTTTGTTATCATCAAGCTCATCACGGCTTTGATCGACATAGCCCATTTGAACGGTCTCACCAATTTCAAGCGTGCCTGAATCCGGCGTATCGCGTTCGGCAATCATCTGGAACAGGGTTGTTTTACCAGCACCGTTCGGCCCGATAATACCGACAATACCACCCGGTGGCAGGCTGAAATTAAGATCATCAATCAATAACCGGTCAGCAAAGCCTTTGTTTAGATGCTCTGCCACGACAACGCGGTTACCCAGACGCGGCGGCACCGGAATAACAATCTGGGTTGTGCGGGTTTTTTCCTGTTTTTGACTTTCCGCCAGCATTTCATCATAGGCACTGATCCGCGCCTTGGATTTGGCCTGACGGGCTTTTGGCGATTGACGCACCCATTCCAGTTCACGGGTCAAGGTCTTGGCACGGGAATCCTGTTCCCGGGCTTCCTGCGACATACGTTTTTGCTTGTTTTCAAGATAGGCGGTGTAATTGCCTTCATACGGAAGGCCGGATCCGCGATCCAGCTCCAGAATCCAACCGGTGACATTATCAAGGAAGTAGCGATCATGTGTAACCATAACGACGGTACCCTGATATTCGTCCAGATGCCGCTGCAACCAGGCTACTGTTTCAGCATCCAGATGGTTGGTTGGCTCATCCAGCAACAGCAGATCAGGTTTTGACAGTAAAAGTTTACACAAAGCAACGCGGCGTTTTTCACCACCGGACAGATGGGTCACTGGCGAATCACCTGGCGGGCACCGCAGTGCCTCCATCGCCATTTCAAGCGTGGTTTCAATTGACCAGCCATCTTTGGCTTCGATTTGTTCCTGCAATTCACCCTGTTTGGTCAGCAACACATCAAAATCGGCATCCGGTTCGGCGAACTGGGCGCTGATTTCATTATATTCATTCAAAAGGTTGACGATATCGCCCAGACCTTCCATGACATTTTCTTTGACTGTTTTGTCAGCATCCAGTTGCGGTTCCTGCGGCAGATAGCCTATGCTGGCGCCTTTGGCAGCCCAGGCTTCACCGTTAAATTCCGTTTCAATACCGGCCATAATTTTTAGCAATGTTGATTTACCAGAACCGTTCGGGCCCAGAACACCAATTTTTGCGCCGGGGTAAAAGCTTAGAAAAATATTATCGAGAACTTTTTTTCCGCCCTGATACGTCTTTGATAGCTCTTTCATTACATAAATATATTCATACGAGGCCATAACCCTGCTCCATTTCCAATGTTGTGCTTTTGCCTGTTATACCGTATTTTCAAAGGTAAGAGCAAGAGGAGTGTGTCTTTATGCCCATAAATGCGATAATTTTTGACTGTGACGGTGTGCTGGTTGATAGCGAAGCGCTATTACTACGTGCGGATCTGGAGAGTTTTTCTGAAATCGGCCTCAACTATGAGCCACAAGAATTTCATGAAAAATATCTGGGTACCGATAACGAAACCTATTTTCAGACGCTGGACCGTGAATATAAAAAACAGCATGGTAACGCCCCGCCGGAAAATGTCCGTGATACTTTCCTGTCACGGCGCAAATCCATTCTTGAATCAGAGCTTACAGCCATTCAAGGTGCCTTAGAACTGGCCGCTAATTTAAAACTTAAAAAAGCCGTTGCCTCCAACACCCAGCGCAATGAATGGCTCGCCAGAAAATTAAAAATGGTCGGGCTTTATGATGTTTTCGCGCCGCATATTTACGCGGCTGAAAATGTCAAAAAAGGCAAGCCCGCGCCGGATCTGTATCTATACGCAGCACAGCAAATCGGTATTGATCCGAAAGAATGTCTGGTCATTGAGGACAGCCCCCGTGGCGTTCAGGCAGCCGTAGCCGCGGGCATGTCGACCATAGGCTTTACCGGTGCCGCCCATGTCGAAGAAGACCATGCCGCACACCTGATCGCCGCTGGCGCAACAGAAGTCTTTAGCACCATGCGCGCCTTTGAAGAATATATTGAATTAATAATGAAGCGTGACGCAGGTTAATATCAGGCCCTAGTAGAACACTGCTGATTTTCAGCGCGCACAAAAATTTAATATGACAGTCTTGACCGGTAGCGATCTTTGCAAAAATAATGTGTCGCCTGAGGATAAACATCTTCTATCAAGGCTGGTCGAACCTGTTCTTTACGAAAAGAAACATATGAAAATGACCCTACATCTTCGTGATCATTCCTGTACATAAATCCATCATAACCTTTGGATTCTAGCGTACGTATCAGACGGTCCACCCATAAATGCTCTACTGATTGCATATGTACAGGCAGGATATTGGATGTACTGGCTTCTTGTCTAAGAGGTACTGGCGCTTTCTCTACATCATAGTCAAAACAATATTGACGTTCTTTCACTGATAAAGCATGTTTTACCGTACACTCACTGAAATAATCTTTAAAATTTCCTTTATCATGCGGATTCAAATCCAAGATACGCAGCGGATTTTTAATACTTAAAAAGACTGGAAAAACACGGCATCCATCATCACCATCCATAAAACGATACAAAGCGATCTCATCTGCGGCCATTTCTGAACCAAAATGAGACAACGGATTAAATGCACATGGATCAAAATCTGCCACCGTTGCATGAAACAATACTAATGGCTGTCCTTGCGGATCAACAACTTTTGAATTCCTGAACCAGGATTCAAAAAGCACGTTGGTAAAAGCAGATTTCAAACACTCCATATTAACCTCTGAAAGATCCGAGTTGTAAACAAAAAGGATATTACCATAATATCTACCGCCCGACAAGGAAAAAACATACATCAGGGTCACAAAAACCATTGGTTGATTTGGACCCCGTTCATCATTTCGAAAGCAGCTTGTTAGGGATTTTATTGTCAAATATTCGCGTATCAGATTTTCTAAGATACCAAGTTGCCTGAGAATATCCCCCTTCTATTAAGGCCGGACGGACCTGTTCTTTACGAAAAGCAATATAAGACATCGAACCTGCATCTTCACAATCATTACTGTATACGAACCCATCATATCCTTTAGATTCGAGCGCTTGAATCAGACGATCAATCCATAAATATTCTGGCCGTTGCATATGTTCTGACAAGATTTTTGATTCACGGGCCTCACGTTTCAAGTTTTCGGCAGCGCTTTCCACGTCATATCCAAAGCAATATTGATGTTGTGCCCTTGATAGGGCGTGTTGATCAGAATGGCCAAAATAATCTTCATCGGATTTTTTATATTCAAAAAGACCGGAAAAACACGTGTCCCTGAATAATCATCCATAAACTCATATAAATCACCTGCGGCCTTTGCCGAGCCAAAATGAGACAATGGATTAAACGCATATGGATCAAATTCCGATGCCGTTGCATGAAACACTACTAACGGTTTATTTTGTGAATCAACCACTTTTGAATTTCTAAACCAGGATTCAAAAAGCGTGTCAGTAAAAGCGGATTTCAAAGCTTTCATTTTGAACATCTTCCGGCAACGTAATCGAAAACGCATTTTACCATAATAGCATAGCTGCGGCAAGCCGATAATTAGGTTTGTATTTCTACTTTTGCGAAGCACCGCAGCAGTTTATTCAGCCTCTCCATAACCGCCGCCGCCGGGGGTCTCAATGATAAAGATATCACCGGATTTCATATCGACCTGCGCTGTTGCCGACAGTTCTGATATCTGGCCATCGGCACGTTCAACGCGATTTATGCCGGGCGCGCCTGCTTCGCCGCCCTGCACACCGAAAGGACGGTTAATACGGTTATTTGACAAAATATTAGCCGTCATCGGTTCCAGAAAACGCATTTTTCTAATCACACCATTACCACCATGATAGCGCCCCGCCCCACCCGATTGCGGACGGATCGAAAATTCTTCCAACCGGACCGGAAAACGCCATTCAAGAATTTCGGGATCAGTCATACGGGAATTGGTCATATGGGTCTGTACAGCATCGGTCCCGTTCGCATCAGGCGTCGCCCCAGCCCCGCCGCAGATGGTTTCGTAATACTGGTATTCATCATTGCCAAAGGTAAAGTTATTCATCGTTCCCTGCGCGGCTGCAAGCGTACCCAAGGCGCCATACAAGGCATTGGTTACCGCCTGTGAAACCTCGACATTTCCTGCAACTACCGCCGCCGGAGGCTCCGGATTAAGCATAGAGGCTTTTGGCAGGATAATCTTAACCGGTTTCAAACAGCCTTCATTCATCGGGATTTCATCATCGACCAGCGTGCGGAATACATATAATACCGCCGCCCGACAAATTGACGAGGGCGCATTAAAGTTATTTGGTTGCTGGGCACTGGTGCCGGTAAAATCAATCGTGGCCGCACGGGCTGCCTTATCAATGGTAATCGTGACCTTGATTTCGGCGCCATTATCCAGATTGACGGTAAACGCACCATCATCAAGCACATCAATCACCCGGCGGACCTGTTCTTCGGCATTATCCTGCACGTAATCCATATAGGCATTAACGGTTTCAAGGCTGAACTGATCAACCATATTGCGAAGCTCGATCACGCCTTTTTCATTGGCGGCAATCTGCGCCTTCAGATCAGCGATGTTCTGGTCAATATTACGGGCCGGATTGGGGTTATCCTGAAATAATTCCCGCACAGCCTCCTCACGGAAAACACCCTTTTCAACCAGATGGAAATTGGTGATCCGTACGCCTTCATCTTCGATCACCCGGCTATCGGGCGGCATAGATCCTGGCGAGATACCGCCGACATCCGCATGATGCCCACGGGAACCGACATAATACAGAACTTCATCACCGGCACGGTCAAACACCGGCGTCACCACCGTAATATCAGGCAAATGGGTACCGCCATCATAGGGATCATTAAGCATAAAGACATCACCCGGTTTCATACTGTCAGCACGGGCACGGATGACAGCGCGAATGCTTTCGCCCATAGAGCCCAGATGCACCGGCATATGCGGGGCATTGGCAATCAGCCCGCCGGTTTTGTCGAATATGGCGCAGGAAAAATCAAGCCGTTCCTTGATATTGACCGAATAGGCAGTGTTTTCCAAAACCGTACCCATTTGCTCGGCTATCGACATAAACAGATTGTTGAAAACCTCCAATAATAAGGGATCAGCGCCCTCACCGGTTTTTTCCGTTCCGGCGGCAACCATTTTCG
>Ga0136596_1001029_pt1 | contig 13153 bp, 20 predicted proteins | sample AntRauTorcE11897_FD_101387 | JGI IMG/M metagenome (GOLD analysis project Ga0136596, IMG submission 101387) | Saline lake microbial communities from Rauer Islands, Antarctica - Metagenome Torckler E11 #897 | ecosystem: Environmental > Aquatic > Non-marine Saline and Alkaline > Saline | place... | reverse complement strand
GTAGGCTTCGGCTGCACCATACGAATAGTGAAACGAAAGGCTCGGGTGGTGCGTCTTAAAACCCTGTGACTCGGGGCCTTCGCATTCTACGATGTGGGTGGGGTTGGTCATAATCTTGTCTCCTCTTTGGGGGTGGTGAAATCCGGCACAGTGGGGCGGTAGGGCGGCTGGTTAGACCGCCCGTCTCTTTACCTCCAGCCCAGCAGAGATGCAACCCCGCCACGCAGGTATTCCTGACCACCGCCTTCGCCAATGAAGATGGCCTTGGGCTTCTCCATCGTGAGGGCACGGTCGTCATGCCAGGCCTCATAATCAGGGTCGTCTTCAGCTGGCTCGGGGCCAAACTCTTCTTCCCATTCGACCATCGGGTCATGGTAGACAATGGAACCAACCTGGTATTCAAACGGCCAAGAAGGCTGATGGGCGATCAGAATGTCGGGATTAACCTCCAAGTCGTCCAGCCAGTCCACATCAACGACCAGCGACGGGTTGATTTCTTGTGCTTGGTCGGCGAGGGCTGAGATGAGTTCGGAAAGGGTCATTGGAACATCCTCCTTTACAGGGCTATGGCCTTGTATATTAGGTAGAGTTTCAGGGCAAGCAAGCCGAAGCCAGCGGCCAGGGCAACGTAGTCCCATAGCCAGTGCGACTTGCCATAAATCTTGTTGGCCAGCGGGGCAGTATTCCACTTACCCCAGGCTTCCTGCGCCAGCAGACGGGCCTTCATTTCTTCACGGGTCTCGTCCATTGGGTTGTCCTTTATAGGGCTACGCCCTGTAAACTTGGAGTGCAGGCTAGAGGGTTGTCCCTCAAGGCTACACTCCGGGGTGCAGAAACACCCCGGAGGGCCCTGGCATCATGCCAGGGGGTCTTCAGCCATCTCCTTCGCAGGCTCTTCGACCTCCTTGGGTTCTTCGGCCACAGGTGCCTCAGCCTTGACGGCCTTCTTGCGAGGGCGCACAGGCATCTTCACATTCGGGTCAGAGTTCAACTTGGTGTTATACCAGCGCAGGCACTTGACCGTCGTGTTAGCCTCGGGGAACTCGGCCAGGACCTTGTCCAGGACGTAGGCGTAGGGGTGACCGATCGGCTTGCCATCCTCATTGGATGCAATCTCGATCAGAAGGGCCTCGGCGACTTCCCGAATGGTCTTGCTACCCCTGGCCGCTTTCATGGCCGCGGCCACTTTCTCAACCAGCAGGTCTTTGCGACCGTTCCACTTGGTGATGGGCTCGACACCCTGGATGGCATCGTGCTGGGCGACGAGTTCTTTGATGGTCATGGTTTCGATGGTAGACATGGTAGTTCTCCTTGGGTTGTGACACTGTGGTGTGTCGTGGTTGGTAGTTATAGAATGTCGTGTCTCTCAAGACTTGTAAAGTAGAAAACCGCGAGTCATTCATTGTTTGTTGCAGGCATCCGCGGTATTCTGTTTCAGCCCTTCAGTTTAGCCCGGGCACTGTTCGCCGCCCGCACATCAAAAGGTGCATCCTCATCGTCTGTGAACGACCCGTCGTGGAACTCAACCAGCAACAGGAGGGTGTTCCGTTCCTGCTGGGTCAAGGCGACGATGCCTGACAGGTAATCCAGCTCGTTGAGCAGGTCGCCCAGACGCCTGCGCCAGTGGCGCAGGTTTTCCAGGTTGGACGCAGGGTCTTTGGTGTAGAGGCGGATAGCATCACCAATAATGTCAGCCTCTACGAGGGTTGAGGTAAAAAGCTTAGGCATGGTTTTCTCCTTCACAGGACCTGTCCTGTGCACAATAGGGCAAAAGCGCCCAGGAAGACTGTTGGTCGATGCAACCTAAAGGGATGCAACTCCAACAGTCCAGCCAAGGGACTTCAGTGAACCAGGGCAAGAACCTCAGTCCAGTCGTCGGTCGGGCCTCGCATTATTTGTCGCGACCAACCGCTTCAAGAGCCGAGAGGTGATCCAGCTCGTCGATCAGGTCCGCTTCAAGAGCCGAGAGGTAATCCAGCTCGTTGAGCAGCTCGCCCAGACGCCGGTGCCAATGGCGCAGGCTTTCCAGGTTGGACACAGGGTCTTTGGTGTAGAGGCGGACAGAATCACCAATGGTGTCAGCCTCTACAAGGGTTGAGGTAAAAAGCTTAGGCATGGTTTTCTCCTTCACAGGACCTGTCCTGTGCACAATAGGGCAAAAGCGCCCAGGAAGACTGTTGGTCGATGCAACCCTAAAGGATGCAACCCCAACAGTCCAGCCAAGGGACTTTAGTGAACCAGGGCAAGAACCTCAGTCCAGTCGTCGGTCTCCAAAAGGGTGGCACTGCCAACAAGCAGGCACCCGTCAAAGTCCAGCCGGCAGACGATGAACCTGCACCCTTCGAAGTTTTCACGCTCTCGAGGGTCAGGATAGTCTATCCAAACCAGGAAGTCATTTCGCCAGAAAGACGGGCAGACGTCATTTCGCCAGCTCGTGTCCTCCCAGCCCTCAAGATCGGGCAGGGAGGTAATTGGGTAATCCGGAAATTCGGATGCGACGGTCTGTGGAAATAGGGCGAGCATCAGGGGTTAACCTCCATTTGGCAGATGTCAATGTCGTAGGTGTTGCCCAGGCCAGAGTCATCATTGGCCGTCAGGACGTCAATGACCGAGTGGGCTTTGTCCTGGGCTCCGTCGTAGGACGCCCACACAGAGTGATGCTTGGTCCGGCTAAAGTCGGCCAGGTCCGTGATGGTAAGAATGTAAACATAGGTCATAGGTAGTACTCCAGTTATATCTTGGTCAGAGTGAAGTCTTCAGTAGGCTTGCCATTGAGATAACAGACTAGGTTGCCTGTATCGTCCAGGAAGACTGAGACTTTGCCTTGCCTGACTCGGCCTACTCCGCAAGAGAGATGTTTGATGCCAGTTGGCTCAGACTTGAGGAAGCAGGTACTTGTGTCAGGCAGGCGTCCAATGAGGACGCGACATTTTCCAAGAGGATTGGTCATGAGGATACTTTCTCCAGGTTAGGACAGTTAGGCAGGTTACAGATAGGCGTCCTGGCCAGGACGCCTACTGTGTAACTTGCCTGTGTACTCAGAAGTCAAAGGCCAACTGTACTTCACGAGTAGTTGTAGGAACTCTTTTTTCGAGCAGGCCTGCCTTTCTCATGTCTCTCGCGATACTCGCGACGGACTTGTCCGTAGTCCTGGCATCAGGAAAGTGTTCACGAGCCTTGTTCGCGATGGCCTTGTAGGACAATTCGCCTTCGATGAGGCAGGCCTTCACAACGTGAGTACAGTTTTTGAACGTGGACATGATAGTTCTCCAGTGTTTACTCATCTGAGTAGTTTCAAAGTTTCGGCCTGTCGGCCTGTCGGCCTGTCGGCCTGTCGGCCTGTCGGCCTGTCGTTCGCAGTTCGTATTATTAGAATAGATCCAAAGTACTAACAAATTACTAACGTTCTCTGAAGTATTGATGAACTCTTCGCACTGCATTCAGTGGGGGTAGAGCCCAGGACACACTACATGCCGTGCGCCCTGGCCTGTTTTGGCACAACGTTGAATGGTTTCAATAGCTGGTAACTAGAGTAGAGATAGCCTTTCCATGCAGGGCCCCTTAGAACCTGAGCACGCGAGCAGCCTCAATGACCTCATAAAATATGGAAAAATAGGTTTGGAGTCAAAGTTCCTCCCAGTCTAGCATCTTAAAAGCCAACGCTGGCATACGATGGTGCTGTAAGGTGGCTATAAGGATCAGAGCCACCGCATGAACTACACGAGCCCTAGAACCGAGGAACTAAAATGGCGATGCACCGACCCTCCAAAAATATGGCAAAGCCCAACCATAACCAGAAGCGCTCAAAAGAGATGCTGGAGCAATGCGTTGCTGAGATGGCAGATTGTGCCAATGTCTCTGAGACCGCCCGTCGGTGTGGGATCACGCCATGGTTGATGTATTACTGGAAGCGTCGCAGCGAGGATGGCTATCCAGGATACTCCATCGACATGGGCGGGATGGATGATGATGGAAATCTGTTGGTCGCAGAGTTCCATGAGGCTTGGGACGCAGCGCTGGAGATTGGCAATGACTACTTGGAACAGGAAGCGCAGCGGCGAGCTGTTGCTGGTTACGAAGAGCCAGTCGTGCATAAGGGAATTCAAGCATTCGTCCGCGACGCGACCACTGGTGAACTCGAACTGGATGAAAACGGCAGGCCAATTCCACTTACCATTCGGAGGTATAGCGATCGGCTGCTAGAGGTACTGCTGAAGGCGCGCAGGCCAGAGACGTTCCGCGAGAACATGAAGCTTGAGGCGCACGTGACTGGTGGGGTGCTTGCTATTCCCCAGAGCGACCAAGCAAACCTCAGCGCGGAAGACTGGGCTGCACGGTTCCGGGACAATCAGGATGGCAAGACGATCGAAGGCACGCCAGTCTATGCCTCGGAATTGCCACCAGATGGCGTTGATCCTGAAACTGGCTTGGAACGCCGCACTGGCGGGACGAGCGTGCGAGCAGCCATGGAACGGAAGATGGCTCAGCAGGCAATGGACCAGGACCCTGAGCTGGAAGAGAAGCAGGCTGCCTTCATGAAGTGGTATATGGAGCAAAACCGCCACGACGATGGTGCCAAGCTCATGCAGTCTGGTCCGCGTGGCAAGGAATACAACACCCGCCCTGGTTTGTCTAAGGCGGAACTGAAAGCACTTGAGGAGAGCGATCTTGACCCACTTGCCTGACATCACGCCGGAACAAGCACTGGCTGTTCTGCTCCACAATGCAAAGCTTCAAGAGGCGCCCACATCGCGGCGCCCTCTTCCTTTGGAAGCTGTGATCGGCATTGGCAATGACAACCATGCGATCGTGGCAATCCAACCAGAAGACCTCAAAGCTCTGAACAGCATTCTTTCACAGGACGCGTCCTGTGAACTTCTAGTTGCCACCGAGCACGTCGAGCAGACCGACGGTCAAACGGTGCGCACAGACCTTAAGGATGGCAAGGTGGTTGCTCTCGAAAGCTACCGACCTATTCCGGGTGCTGATGGGGACAGTGCTGAAGACCGGCGGGGCTATGCTCTGCGCGAGCTTGAGCCATTCCTGCAGCTGGCCCAAGAGGGTAAAATTCGTGCGCTGGTCGTCGCAGCTGAGTTGGTTGACGAGCGCTCCAGCATCACTTATCCTGTCGGGCAATGGGAACCAGGGCTGATCGCGGCTGTGGAGCTTCTGAAAACCCGCCTTGTAGCACAGGGATAACTGGCATGAAGATGTTCCTCGATCCTATCATGTATGACGAATGGGAGAAGGCCTTCGGCACTCCCTTCATGAAGGCCTACTTCATTCGCTTCTCGCTTGTGGTGGGTTGCCGATGAGTGCCCACAGCGGAGGCCAAGCGGAGTTCCAGCCCGGGTCACAGCGCATTGAATGGCGCAAGACTGACGACGGGCTGAAGGCGTTTGTAATCAAGCCTAACGGCCGGCAGGAAGCAGTGGTCTGGGCTCCTCAGCCTGGATCACAAGAGGCATTCCTGAGTTGCCCGATCACGGAAGTCCTTTACGAGGGCACACGCGGCCCTGGTAAGACAGATGCCCTGATTATGGACTTCTGCCAGGACGTTGGCAAAGGCTGGGACGAAGAATGGCGTGGCATCATCTTCCGCAAAAGCTATCCCGACTTGCAGGACGTTATCGAAAAGTCCCGCAAATGGATACCTCGTATCTGGCCGGGGGCCAAGTATAATGAGACCAAGTCATTTTGGGAATGGCCCGCCGGTGAGAAGCTCTACTTTCGCCAGTTTTCAAAGCCCGCTGACTATTACAAATACCACGGCCACGCATATCCCTTTATTGCTTGGGAAGAACTTACCACTTGGCCCGACGATAAGTGCTTCAAGTCCATGTTCTCTTGCCTGCGCTCCACAAAAATGGGTATGCCCCGCAAAGTCCGCGCCACGACCAACCCTTATGGTGTCGGGCACAACTGGGTGAAGATGCGCTATCGTCTTCCAGTTAAGAAGGGGAATATTATTGGGCAAATCATCACCGATGCACGCGACGACGCAGGAGAGCTTGAAACTCCACGGGTCGCCATTCACGGCTTCCTTGACGAGAACAAGGTCCTGCTACACGCCGACCCTGACTATAAGCAGAAAATCCGCACTGCTGCACGCAATCCTGCAGAACTGGCTGCGTGGCTCAATGGCTCCTGGGACATTGTCGCGGGTGGTATGTTTGACGACATTTGGTTCATGGGCAAGGACTACATTGTGCTTGAGCCCTTTCCAATCCCGGCAAGCTGGCGTATTGATCGCAGCTTTGACTGGGGTTCGAATGCTCCGTTCTCCGTTGGCTGGTGGGCCGAAAGCGATGGCTCCGATTATACGGATGCCTTCGGTCACCGACGCTCAACAGTTCGTGGAGACCTATTCCGCATTGCTGAATGGTATGGGTGGACAGGAAAGCCGAACGAAGGCTCTCGTCTCTTGGCATGGGAAATCTCCAAGGGTATCATTGAGTTTGAGCTTGAGATGGGATGGCGCAACAAAACCAACCGTCGCTGGTCACGGGTAAAGCCGGGTCCTGCAGACAACGCTATCTTCGACGACGAGATGGGCCGCAAGAAGGATGATCCTAGCGCGAAGTCCAAAGCCACTGATATGGGTCAGCCTGTTCGTATCGACGGCCAGCTCTATCATGGCGTGCAGTGGGAATACTCCGACAAGTCACCGGGCTCGCGCAAGCAAGGCTGGGAGCAAATGCGCTCTATGATGAAGTCAGCCATCCCGCCTGAGAAGCGCACTCCTCCAGAAGAGGGCTTGCGTGAAAAGCCCGGTCTGTTCATCTTTGAAACGTGTGAGCAGTTCCAACGAACCGTGCCAGCTCTTCCTCGTGACGAGGATGATATGGACGATGTAGACACCAACGCTGAAGACCACATCGGTGACGAATGCAGGTATCGTATCCGCTTTAAGCGGCGTAATGTCAAGTCCGGAAGCACCACTGGTCATCATTAAGGGAAAGACCCAATGTCCGTTGACGAAAAACACCCTCAATATGACCTGTTCATTGAAGACTGGACGCAGATGAGCGACACCCACAAGGGTGAGCGCACAGTCAAAGATGCAGGGACAACCTACCTGTTTCCGACCGCCAACATGGTGGCCGATGGCATGGACAATCAGAACCAGCCCGGTTACCAGGCATATGAGTCCTATCGCAAGCGCGCAGTCTATCATGACTTCGTGAAGGACGCCATCAACATGATGGTTGACATCATGAACCGCAAGCCTGCTCAGATCAAGCTGCCGTCCAAGATGGAGCCCCTGCGTGAGAAGATCACGGCCGAAGGACATTCCTTGAGGGCGCTTCTGCGGGACATCAACTTCCACCAGCTTCTTCACTCACGCTACGGCCTGCTGGTCGACGTGCGCACTGGCGAGGGCCCGAATGCTCTTCCCTACATTGCGACGTATGAAGCCCCGAACATCATCAACTGGGACATGGGCAAGCGCGAGGACAACAAGTCCACGCTGGACTTCCTTGTGTTGGACGAAACCGAGGAAGAACGGACCAACTTCACCTGGGAAGAGCAGGACAAGTATCGTGTGCTGCTGGCACCTGGTTCAAGTCTGACTGAACTCATGGGTGCAGAGAAGAGCGGCGGCGGCAAAGCCAATCAGTTCTGGTCCCTTGCTGTTCGCGGGCGTGACGCTCTCATGTCCAGCGCTTTGGCTGTTCAGCCGATGATTGCAGGCAAGAGTCTTCCCTACATTCCGTTCACCTTCATCAACGCCGGCGACTTGGAGAGCTCTCCTGAGGCACCCGTGCTCATTGGCCTGTCCAATCTGACCCTGGCGATCTATCGTGGGGAAGCAGACTATCGTCAGACCCTGTTCATGCAAGGCCAAGACACCCTGGTTATCATCGGCGCCGTCCTTCAGGACGACGATGATGAGAACGTGAAAGTGGGCTCTGGTGCTCGCATCGAAGTTCCGCTGGGCGGTGACGCCAAGTATATCGGCGTTTCCTCTGATGGCTTGCAGGAACAACGTGAAGCTTTGAAGGCTGACAAAGAACAGGCAGCAGAGCGTGGTGCACGTCTACTGGACTTCGGCGACACGGCCAGGCAATCAGGTGATGCCCTACGCATCCGAGTTGCTGCCCGGACCACAACCCTGCGCACGCTTGCCATCACAGGTGCTGAGGGACTTCAACGTGCCCTACGCCAAATCGCTGAGTTCGTTGGAGCCAATCCACTGGAAGTTATCGTTGAACCCAATCTGGACTTCACCGACGATGCGTTCACTGGACAGGACATTCTTGAATACATGCAGGCGAAGGCAATGGGTGCTCCGCTCTCATTGAAGACCATCCACAACAACTTCCGCAAGAAGGAATTGACCGACAAGACCTTTGAGGAGGAACTGGCGGAAATCGAAGGTGAACGCGAGCTTACAATCGGGACTGTCCTTGATACTGACAAGGACGACCCTGGCAATGAAGACAATAGCAATCGTGGGCGTGGCAAGCCTGAAGACCCGCGCCAAAAGTCTGATCGCGGAGCTCCTGGGCCCAACAAGACCACGGATAACTGATGGAAACCTTCGACACGATATTGGATTGGGCTGTTCTGCATCAGGTTCGCTTGATGCAGCTTTCTATCCTATACCAAGCTCAGGCTCAGGAGGAGCTGGACAGCACTGAGGCTGAGCTTGGTGATATTGCCATTGCTGCTGCAGCTTTGGTTGCTTCGACTGGGGGCCTTCGTGTAGATGATGCACGGACGCAATCCCGGTTTGAGAGCTTTCGCCAGCAGATACTGGCCGCCCGTCGTGAGGGCTTCATCACTGCATTCAATACCCTCGAAGTCCGCCTCGACCAGCTTAAGGACTATGAACGCCAGTTCTATTCGGCGCTCTTGCGCGCGGGTGGACTGAATGTCAATGTGCCTGCTTCCATTACAGGCTCGGTAGACATCATGGGCAAGAGCCTTAACGATTGGCGCCAACGGCTTCTGGCCAATGATGTGCACCGCCTTCAAGAGAACCTGACGCTCGGTGCGCGTCTCGGTGACAATGAGGCTGCTATGCGTGCTCGGCTTCTTGGCCATACAAGCTATGGCGGGCGAGATGGCGTCACTGCCACTGCCCGACGCGAGCTTGAGACGCTGACAAGAACGGCAGCAGACGCCTTTGCTGATCTTGCCCGCGTGCAGATCAATATAGAGAACCCATTCAGCGCAAAGGAAATATATGTTGCCATCCTCGACTCCCGAACCACTGAGCAATGCAAGGGACTACATGGAAAGGTTTTTGGCGCAAGCGAAGGACCTCGGCCTCCTATCCACTGGTATTGCCGATCGACTAGAATTCCATTGGTCGGAGATGGTCCCAACAGAATACCCCGTTATCGAGAATGGCTCAATCGTCTTTCCATCGCAGACCAGAACGAAGTGCTTGGCCCACGACAGGCCGCAGCTTTCCGCAATGGCTCCCTTGACCTACAGACCTTCCGCGAACCTAACTGGCGCGGCATCGATTTAGAGACCTTGGCAAAACGCGAAAGCCGGGTCTTTGAAGCCGCTGGAATGGGTGCTCCATTTCAGTAAAACCGGTCCATGTGGACCAAAGGCGCATGGCGCTTTAAGTATATAGGACAAGTCCTATAAATAAGAGGAGCATACAATGCTTGAACTTCTATACAACTCCACAGACGAAATCCCTAATGGCTTCGCCGACCTTTACACCGAAAAGGATGGCAAGTGGCACCTCACTGGCATCAAGGGCATGAAGACCGAGACCGACACCAACAAGCTGTCCAAGAGCCTTCGCGAAGAGCGCGACGCCCACAAGAAGACCAAGGACAAGCTGGCCAAACTTGGCGGCGACGACGTGGACATCGACGAAGTGGTGGGACAGCTAGATGAGCTGGAAGACCTCCGTGCACGCATCGAAGCCGGCGAAGGTGGCAAGGTCGACGAGAAGAAGCTGGAAGAACTGGTGGAAGCTCGTATGAAGCGGGAACTTCGTCCCCTCGAGCGCGAGCGTGACCAGCTCAAGTCGCGCAACCAGGAACTCGAAGGCGAGAACGGCACCCTGAAGACCACCATCAACAATGGCACCATCGAAAGCCGTCTCCGTGAACTGGCTACCGGCGAGAATGTTGTCGGCTCCGCGATGGATGACATTGTGTTCATGGGCACCCACATGTTCGAGGTTGCTGAAGACGGCGCCATCGTTGCACGTGAAGGCGCTCGTGGCGTGGAAGCGGGTATCACTCCTGACATCTGGCTGGCCGACATGAAAGAGAAGCGCCCGCACTGGTGGCCCGCTTCCCAAGGTGGCGGTGCTGGCGGTGGCAAGGACGGTATCAGCGGAGGTGCCAACCCTTGGGGCGCCAAGACCTGGGATATGGAAGCTCAGGGCGCAATGGTTCGTGGCGATCGTGCCAAGGCTGAGCGCCTGGCGAAAGCCGCTGGGTCGAAGATCGGGGCAACCAAACCGACCGAAGCCGCGTAAACGCTGGCTTACGGCGCTGGTTTCCCGGCGCATGTTCTATAACCATAGGCACGCGAGCATGGCTCGCGTGCCAACACTGACTAAGAGGCTGGACATGGTTCTGGCTCTCCCTCACACCGAGCTGGCCATGGTGCTCGGCTCAGGTCTCCCAACAGATCAGAGCCAATTCAAGGAGTATTCCAATGGCTGTTACCAAAATCGCGGACGTGGTCGTCCCGGAAATCTACACGCCCTACAAGCAGCAAATGACCGAAGAAAAGTCCGCGCTGATCCAGTCGGGCGTTGTCGCACGCGACGAGAGCCTTGACGCGCTCCTGAATGGCGGCGGCTTGACCTTCAGCACCCCCAGCTGGAAAGACCTGGACAACGACGAAGAGAACACCTCGACGGACAACGAGGCCTCGGATGCTGACATCAGCAAAATCGGCACCCTGACCGAAATCTCCGTGCGTCTGTCCCGCAACAAAGCCTGGGGTGCAATGGACCTCGCGGCTGACCTGGCTGGCTCCAAGCCCATGACTGCCATCGGCAATCGTGTGGGTTACTACTGGACCCGTCGTCTTCAGGCCATGTTCATCGCCACCATGCAGGGCGTCTACGCCGACAACACTGCCGCGCCTTCCGGTTCGGAGCACGTGCAGGGCGATCTGACCAACGACATCTCGGGTGGTTCCTACTCGGCTGGCGTGACCGACTTCTCTGCTGAAGCCTTCATCGACACTGCTGTGACGATGGGCGACAGTGCACAGGCGCTGGGTATGTGCTTCATGCACTCCATCGTGTTTGCACGGGCGCAGAAAAACAACCTGATCGACTTCATCCCTGATGCGCGCGGCGAGGTGGACATTCCCTACTTCCTCGGTCGTCGTGTGATCATGGACGATGGCCTTCCCAACCCGGCTGGCGCCGGCGCCGCTCAAACGGCCGCTGGTATTTACCACACCTGGTTGTTCGGCGCTGGCGCGGTGCGCTATGGCGTGGGCACTCCTGAGACGCCCTTCGAAACCGATCGTCTGCCCCTTGCAGGTGACGGTGGTGGCCAAGAGTATATGGTTGACCGCGTCATGTGGTGTTTGCACCCCGCTGGCCATGCCTACGTCGGCACGAGCCCTTCGGGTGGTCCGACCAACGCTGCAACTTCCAACAACCTGGCCAACGCCGGTTCTTGGCAGCGGGTCTTCCAAGAACGGAAGCAGATCAAGATCGCGCGTCTCATCACTCGCGAAAGCTGATCGAGTTAGGGGCAGCTTCGGTTGCCCCTTTTCACTTCTCAACCTAGGAGGAAAACATGGCCCGAGAAGGTATTCCCCGCATTCGTCACTTGGAGCATCGTGCCCTTGATCGGGTAAAGCGCCAGCCAAATCTTTCTGACTTCGTGGCCGAACGGGCTACAAGTCTCACACAATACACCGACGGAGACGCCGTATGGGATCGCTTGAAAGTTGTTCCTGCTGAGGCTCTCGCATCGGAAGTCGACATTCCTGTGTAACCGTTAGCTTAAGGAGCAAACAGATGGCGAAGACCAACGAAGAAATCCTGGAGGCCGTTCGTGGCCTTGACCCGCAAAACGACGAGCATTGGACGGCTGATGGCCTCCCTCGCCTCGACGCTGTGGAAAATCTGCTTGGGACCGGCGTGACCCGCAAGGCAGTCACCAACTCCGCACCCGACTTCTCCCGCACTGTTGCGAGTGAATTGGTCGAGGCGCCAGAGGATGGCGAACCGCCCGTGGATGAACCGCCGGTCGAAAGCGACGAGACAGAGGCCGATCAATCGTCCCCCGAGGACGAGACTGAGGCCGGTGACGCTTCGGCAACCGATCCTGACCTGGACAACGATGCTCCGGTCGTGACCGATCCTGATGAAGATAAGGACAACGGGGACGATCCGCTGGCTGAAGGGCCTGCAGACATCGAAGCTGAACTGGACGCCAAGATTTTTGTGGTGCAGGAATGCATCGGTGAAATCCAGCGTCACCTCGAAGAGGGCAAGAAAGCCCTTGCACAGGCAGAACACGATTTGGGTCAACTCGTCGACGAAAAGAACCGGCAGTTCCCGCCCATAACGCAAGCTGCTGCCATTCAGCAGTTCCAGCGAAATGAACAGGCCAAGCGTGCTGCAGCTCGCGGCGTGGGGCATACGAACTCGCCTCTCGATGCTGCACTGACTGCCCGTCGGAAAGCTCGTCGGCAGGGCTCACCCAAGGAGTAACTTGAATGCTGAAGCGAACCGCCAACCTGAATAGCCCAGCAGTGGCTCGCGCTCGCCTTCGAGCTGCGCTTTTCTATGCTCGGAAAAATCGCAGGAATAAGCTGCCGATACCCTTGTCCCTGTTCGCGCTATTTGTGCCGCAGGGATCGGACGCGCTTGTCACTTCAGACGGCGACACATTCATGGTTAGGGTATAAAATGGCCAATTATGACTCAGCGTTTACGGGCCCGCAGATCGACGTGGCGCTTGCCTTGGCAAGCAGCGCCACGCAACCGGGTGACCTCGGCACGGCTGCCGCCACAGCGACCACGGACTATGCAACGGCGGCCCAAGGCGAGCTTGCGGACAGCGCCACGCAACCGGGTGATCTTGCCACGGTAGCAACGTCTAACGAATACGATGACTTGACGGGCCTACCTACACTCGGCACGGCTGCCGCCACAGCGACCACAGACTATGCAACGGCGGCACAGGGCGATCTT
>Ga0136596_1001028_pt1 | contig 13158 bp, 10 predicted proteins | sample AntRauTorcE11897_FD_101387 | JGI IMG/M metagenome (GOLD analysis project Ga0136596, IMG submission 101387) | Saline lake microbial communities from Rauer Islands, Antarctica - Metagenome Torckler E11 #897 | ecosystem: Environmental > Aquatic > Non-marine Saline and Alkaline > Saline | place... | reverse complement strand
TCTGAAATCTGGCGCCAGCCAAGCAGTTGGCTGGCTACTACCGTCCAGATTTCAGCTCCAGTTTTTAGAATGAGAATCTAATGTCCTAGACCAGGCTAGACGATGGGGCCATGTATGTAATTTTAACAAACTTCGTTCAAAGATTTGGTCACGAATAAATTTACTGACGTAAATTTTCCTCGACCCCGCCTTGCGATCTTCGCCTTACCCGCTTCGCGGATAAACTCAGATAACGCTCCGGCTCTGAAATCTGGCGCCAGCCAAGCAGTTGGCTGGCTACTACCGTCCAGATTTCAGCTCGTGTTACTAGGATGAAAACCTAGCGTCCTGGACCAGGCTAGACGACGGGGCCAATGAAATCGTCTGAAAATTATATATAATTTTCAGACATAAATTTGGGCGATGGTACTTTTATCTGTCTTAGGCAAATAAAAGTTATCCAGCCCTCATTTAAAAATCGCTCTCCTGAGCGATAATGATACTATACCATCTTTTGAATCATCAGCAAAGAGGTGCTATTATTGGCGTTGTTTGGAGGGTTGGCAGAGTCTGGTCGAATGCGCTGCATTCGAAATGCAGTAAGGGTTTTCCCTTCAGAGGTTCGAATCCTCTACCCTCCGCAACGAACAGAGTGAGTGAGGAAGGGTAAAGAAGCAAATTTCTTTGCTTCTGTGGGGATTTGAAAGGCGCAGCCTTATTCGAGTTTGCACGAAGTACAAGGCGAGAATAGCGAGCCGGGGTCGAGAAAAATTTGCGTTAGTAAATTTATTTGTGACCGAATCCTCTACTCTCCGCAATTATAAAAAGTAGCACCAACCTGGCACCACTTTTTATAATCTTGGAAGATTTGGTGGATCTGAACGCTTCTATTGCCGTGGAGGAAAGCACCCCAAGAGTACTTCCTCGCCAAGAAACTGGCTCACAGCGCACTCCTTAATGTCTTAATGTGTAGTTGAAAGAAGTTCCATGAGCTAATTAAGCATAGTTTGAGGTAAAAAGCAATGGTTTTGCATACTATCGAAAAAATATATTAGTAGACAAATTCGAACCACAAAGGTAACATAAAAAGTATGAGGTCAAAGTGGTCCGAATTAAAACCAAAGGCTTGTAAAGTAAGGAGGCAGGGAATTTCTATTCGTTCTATAGAAAAGAAGTTAGGGATTCCACGCTCTACACTCAGTGGCTGGTTTAGAGATATAAATTTATCTAAGAAGCAACAGGATAATTTGAGAAAAATAGATTAAATGCATTAAAGAAGGCGCGAGAGAAAGCGGTAGATTGGCATAGAGATCAGAAACAAAAACGAATTGAACAAGCACAGAATACAGCAAATAAAACTCTGGATAACATTGATTTAGCGGATCGGTCTACTCAAGAGCTTGCTCTTGCCCTGCTATATATCGGCGAAGGTTCAAAGAGTGATAATGAGACTTCTCTGAGTAGTACTAGTCCTTACATACTTCGTTTCTTTATATCCAGTATAAGAAAACTGTATGATATTAATACGGAAGATTTTAACTGTGATTTACGACTAAGAATGGATCAAGATAGAAATAAAGAAACAAGCTATTGGATGAAACAACTTAATTTACCTCGCAAAAACTTCTCAAAAGCATATTATGACAAGCGCACTGAAGGAAGTGAGACGTACTCTGACTATCATGGAGCTTGCCATATAAGATTATGGAAAGTGGAAATACAAAGAAGGTTGCTATATCTAGGAAGAGAATACTGTAAACAAGTGTTAGAATAAGGAAAGTATTGCGCGCGTAGCTCAGCTGGTTAGAGCGCTACCTCGACATGGTAGAGGCCCCTGGTTCGAATCCAGGCGCGCGCACCCAGAATATGAGGTTTATAGAATTTTTCATAAGAAGTAAAGGTCAGATCATGCGTCAATGACGGAGAGATTGTGAGGTAGTTTTTTATTTATTAGCCTTTAGCCACCCCGTAGAGTCGCTCCGCTCCCACGAGGCGAGATGTGCTGCATCTCAACTTCTTGTGTACTAACAAAACAGCGAAAGAGTTTTTAATTCTAGCTGGCCTTAATCCAAAGATACAGATCCTCAACAGCTTTCACTGCATCACCGGCGGCAATATTGTTCTGGTGATAGAGGCCATCAGCGCAGTCACCGGCTGCCCAGACACCATCTGCTGACGCGCGTTGCTTTTTTGGGTCAGTGACAATCTGGTTGATCTGATTGGTTTCAAGAAGGTCGGCGGCGTACTCAGTATTAGGTATCAGGCCAATCTCAACAAAGACACCTTCGGCCGGAATTTCTTTTTCCTCACCAGTTTCAAGGTCTTCATACGTCAGCTTCTCGGTAAACTGTTTGCCGCTGATTTTCTTCGCTTCGGCATTGAGATGAGCCGTCATGTTCTCATGAGCAAGGACATTCTCGACGGTGATCTCCTCGGCCTTAAATTCATCGGAATGCTGCAGCAGCGTAACGCTTTTGGTGTAAGCTAAGAGCTGAGCTGCCGCCTCAAAGCCGGCATTTCCACCACCAATCACAACGACGTCCTTATCGGCAAAAAGAGGTCCATCACAGGAGGCACAGTAGACAACGCCCTTATTCTCAAACTCCGCGGCACCAGGAATCTTGAGCTTGCGCCGGTGAGCACCGGTGGTAATAAGGACGGCAGTCGTGCGCCACGTTTCCTTCGTAGTTTCGAGTATAAAATGACCATCATCTTTGCTAATATTCGTTGCGCGTGCACCGTCCTCGATAGTTAAGGCATCACCTTCGTAAGAGCGAACATGATCCTCAAGATTCTTTGCAAAGTCGATTCCGGAAATAGACTGAGTGCCGATCCAGTTTTCGATTGAGGGTGAGACATTGCTTTGACCACCGAAGGTTTCGGTGACGAGCAAGGTATTAAGTTGTTTACGAGCGGCGTAGACGCCAGCAGCAGTGCCGGCCGGTCCACCACCAATAATTATGAGTTCAAAGTCTGTCGTATCGGACACGAGTTTTTTTGATTTAAGATTAATCCTCGTCGTTGTTGTTTTTCTGAGAGCGACGCAGAAAGGCGGGTACGGAGCCCCAGTCATCAGCTTCGTCATCATCCTCATCAGTGCTGGGAAAATCACCAGAAGCATCTCCTTCGGTGGTTTCATCGGTAGCCGGTAGGCCATCAAACTGTCCACGGCTTGCCTCGTCGGCTTCATCGCGAATTTCGTCTTCATCGAAGTCAAAAAGAGAGTTGCCATCACCGCCGGAGAGCACCTTGTCCTCCGGGAAGCCGGTGGCAATCACGGTTACGCGGACGGTGTTCTTCTTGAGGTTATCATCCTTAAAGGCACCAAAGATCACCTTGGCATTTTGGTCAATTGACTCGGTAATAACCTTGGCGGCCTGCTGCACCTCGTGCATCTTCAAATCATCACCGCCAGCAATGGCAAAGAGGACACCCTCGGCTCCATTTACAGATACGTCAAGGAGTGGGGAGTTGATAGCTGATTTAGCCGCCTCCTGAGCGCGCTTTTCACCACTACCGATTCCAACCCCCATCAGGGCTGAGCCGGCACTTTCCATAACCGAGCGAATGTCAGCAAAGTCGACGTTAACAATACCAGGAGTGGTGATGAGATCAGAGATTCCTTCAACCGCTTCCCGGAGGATCTCGTCACAGAGCTTAAAGGCGTCGCTGGCGGTCGTGTCCTTGTCGACCGTCTGGAGAAGTCGGTCGTTGGGAATGACAATCAGCGCATCAACTTCTTTTTGGAGAGCCACAAGCCCATCCTCAGCTAGATCTTTGCGCTGAGCGCCTTCAAAAAAGAACGGCTTGGTGACGACTGCAACGGTCAAAGCACCACTTTCTCGCGCCACCTGCGCGATTACCGGAGCGGCTCCGGTACCGGTACCGCCACCCATTCCGCAAGTGATGAAGACCATGTCGCTACCTTTGAGAGAGCCCTGGATTTCTTCCTTGGTCTCTTCGGCAGCGCGCTTGCCAAGCTCTGCATTCATACCGGTACCAAGTCCGCGGGTAAGGTTTTTACCGATGTGAATCTGGTTTTTAACCGAAGACTGCTGAAGATCCTGGGCGTCGGTGTTGATGGCAACAAACTCAACACCATCGACACCGGAGTCGTGCATATGATTTATGGCGTTTCCTCCAGATCCACCGACTCCGACCACTTTAATGCGGGCGAATGTCTCTACGTCAGGTTTAACTTCTTTTGACATATGTATAAATAATGATTAGCTTGTGGCTGATAGTTAGCTAAATAGTACCATAATAGAGACTCGATTAAAACTAGACCTAAGACTAGATTTGGTAGCAAATTTTAAGGGAGAAATTGTTTGAACCAGCTAAAGACACCGCTTTTAGAGCTTCGAAATCCTGAGAAGAGTCCCTTTTTCTGTCCTTTTCTGGCTAGAGTAGCGGTACCGTAAGCAACCGCCCAGGAGGAGTTTTCTAGCTCGCGAATTGCCTTGGTCTTGGGAAGCTTTAATTTAGCGACCGAGGAGGGGAGATCAAGCGTCGAGCGAGCGACGTCCTCCACCATCGACAGGCTAGAGCCACCGCCGGTCATGACGATACCGGCCGGAAGCAGGGCCTGACGGTTGATCTTCTCGAGATGATTCTCAATGAGCTCAAAGATATCTTCCAGCCGAGCAACCATAATTTCCTCAAGTTTCTGCTTGGAAACGTTGGAGCCGGTAATGCCACCAAGCTTGATCTGCTCAGCTTTCTCCAGCGAAACCTTCAGCCCGAGGGCAATGTCGTTGGTGATGTCGGTCGATCCGATGGGAAAGACTGCCAGCGAGATGGGTTGATTGTTATCAAAGACAACCAGAGACACGGTCTCTGAGCCAATGTTAGCCAGCACACAGCCGGCAATCTTCTGGGCGTCGGTGAGGGTGACCTCAGCCGCCGCGAGGGGTGCGGCGACAATGTCATCTACCTCAATTCCAGCCGTCTCAACTGCTTCAACGAGATCATAGGCGTGCTGGCTAAGGACCGTGACAAACAGGGTCTGGACAGACAGCTTTTGACCGTGCAGGCCTTCTGGTCGGCCTAAGACAGTCTGGCCATCTACTTTATAGTCGAGCGCAAATCGATGCAGCACCAGGTGATTCTGGCGGTGCTTCTTTGAGAGGATATTCTCAGAGGCACCGATAACGCGCTCAATGTCGTCTTCGGTAATGAGGTGATCACTGGCGTTAAAGGTGATAGAGGCAGCAGCGCGCCGACCTTGGAGACTGGCCCCACCAACGGAGATGTGAGCACGATCGACATCACGCTGCATTGAGCCGCCGGCTTGCTCTACGGCTTTGGCGACATTTTCGCTGATGTCGGCTGTGTCAGTAGCGTATCCATGGCGCATTCCGACCGACTCAGCTGAGCCGGTGGTGTGAATATGTGGCAGGCGACTGGAGGAGCTATCACCAACAGCCACTACCTTTACGTGGTGGCTGCCGATATCAATACCAACTGAAAGATCGCCCAACATATAAAGTATCAAAAGTATTATTGCGAATAGGTACTACTATAGTACCAAGTAATTGGCCGATAGCTCAATGTGCATAACAGGCGTTCGCTACCTTATTCCATTACACTACAAATAAATCTCCTGCGAAGATTTTTATCCGCTCAGGCGCTCAAATTCCACTAAAGTGGGATTACCATGCTGAGCGCCCTGCGCGAGGCTTATGGAATGAGGAAGCTCACTCAAAGGTCAACTCCGAGTGTCTTTTCGACTCCGCGAGGTCTTTGTAAAAGAAGGTGCTCACTTTAAGGACCAAATAGAATTGTATAATTCTTTTTGATTAAAACAGCCGGGTGAGTGCTACTTGTTGTAGCGGCGATCCGGGAGCTTGCCGAGCTTGATCTGGTGATCGATCTTTTCTAGACGATCAAGTTTGCGCAGTCGCTCCATCTTTCGCGTTGTTTTTGATTGTGGGCGAGTACGGTAGTTTAGTGATCTCTTTCGATTCACAACACCAGAGTAGCGCGCTCGGCGCGAAAACCGACGCAGGATGTTGCTGTTTGATTCACTTTTACTACCTTCTACTTTAACGTTTATCATTATCAATAACGGTATCATTTATCGGGCGCTTAAGCAACTTTTTTAAGATACTGCGGTAGGCGATTAACTCCGATAGTGGTCTGGGATTGACTTAGCATATTGCGAACAATGACAGTATCCTCGGTGGCCTCTTTTTCTCCCATAATAATGGCGTGGGGAATCTTGAGGCGTTCGGCTGCGGTGATTTGATCACGAATTTTATCACGCGTTAACCCTTGCAGGACGGTAACGCCTTCGCGGCGAAGCTTCTCTAAGACGGGCAGTGACTGCTTCTTGGCAGTGGTGCCAAGATGAATGTAGTAAACCTTGGGCTGCTCGACCTCTTTATTTTCAATTGATTTGTAAGATTCGCGCCGTCCGCCCGGTACATCGATTGAGGCCGAGATGGTTGGGATGCTGCGCGGGAAGCCCATCTGACCAGCGACACTGTGATGGCGTTCACCGCGGGCGAGTACGGGGCTGTCGGCCTTGCCTTCGTCATTAAACTCACGAATGTGAAAAATAGTGTGGGAGTCGTGGTGATGTGAGCCAACCAAGGAGTTGTTGATGCGGTAGGGAGCGGCAATGGCTTCCAGGTACTCGCAGATATCCTTGAGATGCTCTCGATCAGCCTTATGAAGATAATTGAGTGTTTTCGGCCCCGCGGCGGCAATTTCGCTGCAGGTTTCGTCATCACAGGTGGTGATGTGAAGTGGGTCCTGCTTAAAGAGGGTTTGGCAGGTTGGACGCATATCATTCAGATGCTTTTTGAAGTGTTCCTTGAAGTCGTATCCCCATTTCTCCTTGGTTTTTCTGGCGCCCACACAGTTGACATCTACGCCGAGATTTTCATAGCCGAGCTCGCGCAGGACGGCCAAGGTGGTGGCGATAACCAACCCTTCAGAAATCGTCTGGCAGCAGCCAAAGCTACTCAAGCGAACTTTCCCGATCTGCCGGCGCGAGTGAAGGGTATGGCAAACCAAAGCCGGCTGCGGCCAGCCCTCCATATGACGAATATATTGATTCAGCTCCGCAAATTTATCTCCCAAGTGAATGTACCACTCACCGGACTTCTCGCGCTTAACTTTTCCCTGAACCTTTCGGGCTTTTCGGTCGAGGTTTTTCTGCGCCTCGATTGGTTCAATCAGGTGAAATCCATAGTGCTGCGCCACATCAATAGCGGTAGAAAAATCTTTAGGCCCTTTGTAGGTAAAGTATGTAGGCTTTTTTTGTGCCATCAATGGATCGTGAAGTGTGGTGTGTGGTGCCATAGGAAGGTAAATTATACGTATAATTACGGTGTCTCTGACGCCGCCTCTGCTCCTGTATCAGCTCGACTGTATCCGGGAGTGACGGCAATATTTTCCGGCGGCAGGAGGCGTAGATAGGCCCGGCCAATAAGGAACTCCTTGGCTAGTGGTCCCCAGCTACGCGAGTCTGAGCTTGAGTCGCGGTTATCTCCGAGGACAAAGTATTGATCAGACTCCAGCGTCGTGGTGACGCTGCCATTATCAGCACTGCTTTCTATGTACGGCTCATCGAGAGTAAAGCCATTTGGATGATCTTTATTAATAATCTTGGTACCTCGGTCGGTGATTTCTATGGTCTCGCCGGGGAGACCAATGATTCGTTTGATAAAGAACTTACTCGGATCATTGGGGTAGCGAAACACCACAACATCCTGGCGCTCCGGCGGCTGGAAGTCGTAGGTGATCTGGTCAATTATAAGATAATCTCCGGTGGCAAAGGTGGGCTGCATGGAGGCGCCGCTGACAATAAACGGCTGAGCTACAAAGAGACGAATCGGGAGAACGATGAGCATAACGATCAGTCCAGTCTGCAGAAGCTCTCTGAGAAATCCCGGGCCGGAGTTAGTAGGAGTCGAGCGATCGTCTGTAACGGGCTCTGTCATGTGGGTATTGTATTCCTCCAGAGGGGTAGAAATCAACAAAAATCTGTGGTAAAAGCCAACGTTATTTTATTGCTCGGCGCGTGGAAGTGGTACTATGAAAGTAATGAAATATCTCATCGTTGGTCTCGGGAACCCGGGAGAAAAATATGTCGGTACACGCCACAATGCTGGTTTTCGGCTGATTGATTGGTTGGCTACTGAGTTGGCGGTGCCAAATTTTACATCAAGCAGCCAAGGGAATGCGCTGACAAGTGAAGTATCAATCGTTGGCCGGAAGACCTTCCTGGTAAAGCCGGAGACCTTCATGAACAAATCCGGCGAGGCGGTCCGGCAATTAGCAGACTACTTTAATATACCGCCGGAGCGTATCTTGATTATCTATGACGATGTTGATCTTGCGTTGGCCGACATTCGGTTGGCTTATGATCGCGGTAGTGGTGGGCATCGGGGGGTGCAGTCGGTTATCAGTGAACTTAAAACACAATGCTTTTACCGGCTGCGGATCGGGATTAGTCCAACTAATGAAGCCGGGGAGCCAGTGAAGCAGACGGTCGGTGAGCAGGGAATTAATCCGTTTGTGATGGGGCAGTTTTCTGAAACCGAAGTGGAGAAGCTGGAAGCTACGTATCCCGACATTGAGGAAGGAATCAAGCACTGGATCGAGAGCGGGCAAGCGGCGGCCATGAACTACTTAAATTAAAGATGGTCTTTTTGATTTTGTGCAGTTACTTTCCAGCCATTCGCGCCGCGAGACAGTATGGTAACGGAGGCGTTGTCAATATTTGTAGCGTAAATCCGTAACTTAGACCAACCAAAGAGGCTCGCTAGTAAACACTTTATTGCCAGCTCATGACTGAAGACGAAGACAACCGACTCAGCCGGAAGCTCGGCGGCTGTTTTACTAAGCCAACGCCGTAGATGTTTTTTTACATCATTAAGCGACTCGCCACCCGGAAGAGCAAAGTCCTCACCATCCTTAAAAAAGTGCCAGAGCCTTGCCACAGCACCAGAACCTTTTAAGATATCCACTCTCGGCCGACCTTCAAAGCTTCCCTGCGAGCGCTCCAAGAGATCGTTGTCGGTGGTAATTGGCTGAGTTATGTTTGCTGTCTCTAAGGCGACCGTGGCGGTTTCGCTAGCCCGCTGAGCTGGAGAGCTGACAATCTTTTCTGGCGAGACTCCCGACAGCAAGTGTCCAATCTGGCGAGCCTGTCTTACACCAGTAGCGGTAAGCGGTGTTGTAAGACTACGCCCGCTCAGAAGATGAGCGGCGTTGCGCTCTGACTGACCGTGGCGGATGAGGTAGAGTTTCATGTGATTTCAGCCTAGCACACTGGCACATAAAAAAAGAACTCCGGCTTGGAGTGCTTTTTTGGATCAGTTTGTAAACAAAATGATTACAAAGTCGAAGCGCTCAAGCGCGCAGGAATTTACGATTCATCATCGTCATCGACAGACTCGCCCTCTTCATACGCCAGCGCCATCCGTTGTTCGCGCGGCTCAAAGAGTTTAATGCGGAGGGTGTAGGTTTTGGCAAGCTCAAGGGTATCGCGCAGCTCCTCCATGGATTCAAATTCGGAGACATGCACCAGCCCGGCCACGCCTTCTTCAATCGCTGCTAGTGCTCCGTGATCATTAAACTTAATAATGACACCTTCGACCTCCTGGCCGGCGTGGTATTTATCAGCCGCCGTCACCCACGGATTCTCTTTCAGCTCCTTAATAGAGAGGGAGATCTTATCGCCTTCTTTTTCGATCACCTTAGCAGTTACCGTCTCACCAACCTCAAAGAGATCGCTTGGATCCTCTACAAGACCCCAGTCGAGCTCGGAAATGTGCACCAGTCCTTCGAGCCCTTCCTCGATTTTAACGAAGATTCCAAACTCAACGATGCCAGTGACGGTACCTTCGACAATCTCACCAACCTCGTGCTCCTCCACAATCTCACTCTTCTCCTTCTTGACCGGAGTTTTCTCTGAAAAGATCAGTTTCTTTTCGGCCGGATCAGCCGTAATGATGGAAACAGAGAGCTTCTGGCCAATTAGCTCGTTGAGTTCATCAAGAATTTTGTCTTTGTCACCACCCTCAACGCGCGGATAATGCTCAGGCTTTAATTGCGAAGCCGGCAGGAAGCCGCGGATTCCTTCCCAGGCTAAGAGTAGGCCACCTTTGTTGGCATCGGTCACGGTCAGGTTAAAGACATCCTCACTCTCCTTAGCTTTCTCTGCCTTGGCCCAGACGATGGCTTGGCGGGCCTCCTTGAGCGAGAGATCTACGTAGCCAGCCTCATTTTCGCTCTCAACCACCTTGGCGGAAATTGTGTCGCCAACGGAAATGTTGCGAATGATGTTGCGAGCATTAATAAACTCCCGACCGAAAATAATTCCGGTGCTGTGGGGAGGAAGATCAATGTAAACACTAGCTGTATCAAGCGCCACCACCGTACCGGTGACAATCTTGCCGGGCTCGGGGCGGGCAATTGATGACTCATAGACCGACTCCATCGGGTTATCCCCGAGATTGTCCTTGTCAAGCTGTGGTAGCTCGTCTTCTTTATCTTCCTCTTCTTTATCTTCATCAACTACTTCTAACTCGTCTTCTTCTTGGGTTTCCTCAGTTGTTGTTGGCATAAAAATGTAAACAGTCAACGGTTGTCTACCCAGTTAGCTATCGTGGGTCACGGTAGACAGGTTTACGTCGGCTGTAGGGCGAGTAAATATTTGGATGTGGCAACTTTCTCGTGCGAGAGCATTGTAGCGGAAAGAGGAGTTAAAATCAATTATTAAATCTTTCAGTAATTACTAATGAGAAATCGTTGACAAGTATTGGTAGTTTGTATACACTAACAGATGTGGTTGAGCGTGAGCCAAAAGATTTTTATATCCAACGACTCGACTTTTGCTCAGCCAGATTACAATGCAAGAAAAAATGTGCCGCACCGGCAGAGGCTGGTGCGGGTATTGTGCGTATGTACTCACAAAAATAGTAGTGTTACATCAATTTCGTTTCTGAGCCATCACTATACCTATGTGCAGCGTTGACCGCATTTGAATTACGCGGTCTCGCTTCCTTAAATTTTTTCACCTAATAACCAACCACCCTCATGGAACAGAAAGTTTTCGCTAAACACAAAAAACCGCTTGTTGAGTACCCCAATTTTGTGAAGGATCAGCTCGAATCGTTTCAGTGGGTGATAGAGGAAGGGCTGGAAGGCCTCTTTCAAGAATTCTCTCCGATTGAGGATCACTCTGGAGAGAAATTTTCCTTTGAGTTTGTGGAGATTGAGATCGGTGAGCCACAGGTTACGCCCGAATATGCTCGCCACAACGAGATGACTTACTCGGCTCCATTGCGAGCGACGATCAAACTTACCAACCAGTCGATTGGTTCAGAGAAAGAGCAGGAGATTTTTATGGCGGACTTTCCGTTGATGACCAATTACGGTTCCTTTATTATTAATGGAATTGAGCGCGTGGTGGTACCACAGCTGATTCGCTCTTTTGGAGTTTTGTTTGTGACTAATGAGAAGCGCGGTGATGAGTACTTCGGTGCCAAGATTATTCCGTCTCGAGGAGCCTGGATTGAGGTTGAGAGTGATCACAAGAATGTTGTGAGCGTCCGCATTGATCGCAAGCGTAAGCTGCCGATCACAACACTCCTTCGCGTGTTGGGTGCTGACACGAACGATGCAATCGAGAAGCTTTTTGATGGTGACGCCGAGGTGCAGAAGTACATTGAAGCTACTCTGGCCGAGGATACGGCTGAGGATGAAGAGGATGCCTATGTGGCGGTATACAAAAAGCTGCGTGAAGGCGACATTGTTTCTTACTCCAACGCCAAGGACTACATTGACTCATTATTTACGGAAGAACGCTACGATATCTCGGACGTTGGTCGCTACCGCTTTAATGATCGCTTCGATAAAGGGCTTGATGAAGATTCCCTCGATAAGCAGGTGATTGATCTTGATGATGTGGTGACTATTATTAAGCACCTAGCGAAGCTGAATGCTGATCCGGAGGCCAAGCCGGATGATATCGACCATCTTGGTAGTCGACGGGTACGCTTTGTTGGTGAGACGTTGCAAAAGAAGATCCGCGTTGCTATGACGCAGATGAAGCGAAATATTCAGGATCGCATGAGTACGGTTGATATCGATACAACGTTGCCGGTGAAATTTCTGTCTCCGCGGCCACTACAGGCGCGGCTGAAGGAATTTTACGCCACCAACCAACTCAGCCAGTTCATGCACCAGGACAATATTCTCAATGAGATTGAACATCTACGCACACTTTCTGCTATGGGGCCGGGTGGTCTGAAGCGTGAGCGTGCCGGCTTTGAGGTGCGTGACGTCCACCCGTCTCACTACGGCCGGGTGTGTCCGATTCATACTCCTGAGGGTGCTAATATTGGCCTTATTTTACGGCTCGCCACGCGAGCTCGAGTCAATCATTTTGGCATGCTGGAGACACCGTACGCGGTGGTAAAAAATGGCAAAGTTACCGATGAGATCAAGTACATCAATGCCTTTGAAGAAGAGAAGTGCAACATTGCTCACGCGGCAATGGAGCGGGATAAGAGTGGTAAAATTCTGGCTGAGCGCGTTGAGGTGCGCCACCAGGGAGATCCGCTCGAGGTTGATAGTAAGGACGTTGACTATATTGACGTTGCTTCTGATCAGGCCTTCTCGATTGCAACCTCGATGATTCCATTCTTGAATCACAATGATGCCAACCGGGCCTTGATGGGATCCAATATGCAGAAACAAGCCACGCCGTGTGTTTCTCCCGAGAAGCCGCTAGTGGCGACCGGGATTGAGGGGCCGGCGGCTAAAAATACCGGCCGGGTTGTCTTAGCCCTAGCTAAGGGTGAGGTAACGGAGGTTGACGGCAAGCACGTTACTGTTAAGCGTGACAAGTCGGCCCGTGGTGAGCCAAAGCAAGACGAGTATACGCTCTCTACCTACGAGCGTACCAACGCCTTCACCTCCTTTCACCAGCGACCGACGGTTAACTTGGGTGAGAAGGTAAAGAAGGGTGATGTTCTGGCTGATACGTCCTCGAGTGAGGACGGACAGATGGCGCTCGGGAAAAACGCTAAGGTGGCCTTTATGTCTTGGTACGGAGCCAACTACGAGGATGCGATTGTTATCTCGGAAAAGCTTGTGAAGAAAGGAACCTTTACAACTGTTCATATGGAGAAGTTTGATGTTAATGTTCGCGACACGAAG
>Ga0136596_1001024_pt1 | contig 13173 bp, 18 predicted proteins | sample AntRauTorcE11897_FD_101387 | JGI IMG/M metagenome (GOLD analysis project Ga0136596, IMG submission 101387) | Saline lake microbial communities from Rauer Islands, Antarctica - Metagenome Torckler E11 #897 | ecosystem: Environmental > Aquatic > Non-marine Saline and Alkaline > Saline | place... | reverse complement strand
CGAATACCACGGGCACTTTGTCCGCGACCGTAAGCCTTAAACAGGATGCCGTCAGCTATTTCAAACTCGCCATCTTCCCAGTCTCCCAGTTTCTTTTGTATGCCGTAATCCTGAATAATACGCTGATTGTACTCAAATTCTGCCTGAACATCTCCCAGGAGGTTGGCCGCATCGGTTTCGTTCTTACCTACCAGTACCATGCCTTTCAGCTCGCCTGTTATCCAGAGCCACATAGGTATAATCACATCGGCATGCACGCTCTTGGCGTGCTCCCTGGGCCATTCCCATACACCAAAGAAGTTGGGGTCTCGCATCAGTTTGTTTGCCTCCTTTATCTGGAAGTCGGCACAAGGATCGGAAGCATAATGCGGAAAGTAATACATAACAAAGAACTCGTAATCTTTCTTTGCCCTGCGTATTCGCTTATCCTTTTCGCCCGGATCCTCTTTGCGGTTTATGATTGTTGCGGCCTGAACCGTTTTGCAATGTTCTTTCCACCTTTTATATGCCTCGCTTACCTTGCTCATGCCCCTGCCATTTTTGCGCTTATATAAGCGTCCTGGTACTTATTAAAAGTCTTTAATAGTTCAATGGTTAAATCCGTGTCTGTTATGGCTTGCTGCTGAAGCCAGCCTGTGAAGTTCATAAACACCTCCATTGCCAGAACGGGGGAGTTGGTTTTGTCAAGCCGCTCTATTGTAGAAGCCAGTTTTACCAGCTGATCGGCGTTAAAGCTTTCATTGTCGCCGTCCAGCATATTGGCAATACGTTCCAGCACACCATTAACCAGCTCGGTGCGTGTAATGGTTTTTGCCGCCCTCTTTTCCTTCCAGCCGCCTTTTTCAATCCAGCGCTGCAGGGTAACGGGCGAGCCTATTTCGCAGCGGTCAATGATCTCCTTCTGCATCATCCCGTTCATGTAGAACAGGAATGCCATCTCTTTTTTAGCCTCGTTTTTCTTCGCCATAACTATGAATTACCGGTTCAAAGATGGCATTTATGAGAGGGCAATTAAAGTATTGCGGCAACGGTTGCCGAAATGCCGGAAAGGGTTGCAAACTTATTTGGATTGAGGATTTTAGCCGAGCATCTTTGGAGAAAATTAAGCACGAAAACAATGGCGAAGCACACTTTTGTAATATCTGATGAGTCGGTTCTTAATGCACACGGGTTCCGAGTCATGACCGAGGGTATTAATCTTGGCAATTACACCAAAAACCCCATTGTATTGTGGTGGCATAAGCGACCAAATGCATGGGAGGGCCGCAACGGAGAGGACGAGGTGCTGCCCATAGGTAGAGCCAGCAACCTGAGAAAAGAGGGAACCCAGCTACTGGCAGATATTGAGTTTGACCAGGATGATGACTTTGCACGCAAAATTGAGAAGAAAGTTGACAATGACTTTATTCGCATGTGCTCGCCCGGTTTGGATCCGGTTACCATAAGCGAAGACGAGGCTTACCTGTTGCCGGGTCAGAAATATGCCACACTGGTGGAATGCGACCTGGTAGAAATAAGTATTGCCGACATAGGCAGTAACCCAAATGCACTAAAAGTGCAGCTCTACAACAGCAACAAAGAACTGGTAACGCTGTCGCGCGATGATGACAGCCCCATTATACCGCTTGTATATAAATCTCAAAATTCAAACAACAAAAGCATGGAGTTTATTAAAAGAGTGGCCACCACGCTGGCCTTGAATCCCGATGCCTCGGAAAAGAGTGTTTTAGACACCCTTAGTGAGAGGCTCGAATTGGCCAACCGTGCCGATTCTTTGAAAACCGAAAACGACACTCTTAAGGAGCAGGTTCGCCTTAGTGCAGAGCGTCAGATCATCAACCTGGTAGAAGCCAATGTTGATAAAAAGTTTACCGCCGACAAGCGGGAGCAGCTTATCAAGCTTGGTAAGGACAGTGGCTTTGATACCCTCAAGGATGTCATTGACATGATGCCTGAGCAACAAAAGCCGGGAGACCGGATGAACCTGACCAACAACAACGGCGGACAGACAAAGGTGGAAACCTTTGAAGACCTGCTAAAGCTTGGCCGCGAAAAGGTGGAGGAATTCCGCAATGAAAAGCGCGATGAGTATGTGAAGCTGTTCAAGGCTCACTATGGAGTAGATCCTGACTTTCGCGATTAGTAAGCGGGTAGTAATTAAGTACAAACCATTTTAAACTGAAATAAAGATGAAAGCTTTTTTGAAATTATTCTATGGCCTGTTTTTCGTGGCCATGATGGCCGTTTTCGGCTCGTCCGTACTGGGCGTTAGTATGGCAGTGGCAGGGTCGGCCGCCTTTGGGCTGGCAGTGGTTCAATCCTTTGCCGCGCCCTATATGAGTGTTGGCTTCATGGCCGGAGTTCTACAAGAGCTGTGGACAGGGGAACTGATTCATAAATTCAGGCACTCGGGAACGTTCATGGAAAAGATTCCCAGCATGAACCAGTTTGTGAATAACGATGTAATTCACATGTCCGAAATCGGAGCCGACCCCGATGTGCTGATCAATAACAATACTTATCCCATCGCTAACGTACAGCGAACGGATGATGATGTAACAGTAAGTCTGGATAAATACGATACCGAAAACACCAAGATTACTGATGATGAATTGTACGCCTTACCTTACGATAAGGAGGGGTCTGCCATTCGCCAGCACCGTGAGGCTCTTGAGGAGGCAACGATTGAGAAATCGTTGCACGCCCTGTGTCCCATCGAGGATACTGCTGAAACTCCGGTTATTGCCACAACCGGCGACAGCAATGGTGCGGCTGAGCCTCGCAAAAGGCTGAAGCCTGCCGATATTGTGGCAATGAAAAAGAAATTCGATGACCTAAAGGTACCTAAGCGTGACCGGGTTCTGGTTCTTAACAACGACCATGTTGAGGACTTGCTTCTTACCAGTGAGAATTTTGAGAAAAACTATGTCAACAAAGACATCGTTTCCGGACGTATCATGAATATGTACGGTTTTGAAATTCACGAACTGTCATACAATCCTGTATTCGACAGTGCCACCGGTGAGAAGAAAGCTTATGGAGCAGCTGCCGCAGCCGCTACCGACCAGAACGCCTCGGTTGCATTTTATGCAGGGCGCGCAGGTAAGGCTACTGGTAGTGTGAAAATGTATCGCAGCCTGGCTCAGAACGATCCTGAAAACCGTCAAACCCTCGTTGGTTTCGGTATGCGTCACATTGCATTCCCAAAGAGCTCAAAAGGTTTTGGCGCTATCATTAGCGGCATGACTGTGTAGAGTTGGAGCATTACAGGGCGGCTATTTAACCGGCCGCCCTTAATCCGAGAACCATGGTTGTTATGGAAATTAAACTTTGGGTGCTCTTAGGGCTCGTTGGATTTTTTGCCCCCCTCTTTATTTGGGCAGTCCGTTGGAGTATAAACCGTGTGGTTCAGCGTCTGGATAAACTGATAGACCAAAATGCAGAGCTCAATGTTGAGCTTACCAGACAAGACGGGCGAGTTATTAACCTTAGGGAGAAGGTGGACGATCACGACAAGTATATTGAAGAGCATGACGAAAAGCTGGACGATCATGATCGGCGAATATATCATCTTGAAAAACGAAAACTATGACAAAGCTGACCGACAATTTTTCACTCAAAGAGCTTACGCACAGTATTACTGCTATGAACAGGAATATTGACAATACGCCCGATGCAATGGCTATTGCCTGTTTGCGCACTCTTGCCGTAAGGGTGTTGCAGCCTGCAAGGGAGTATCTGGGTGAACCTATCACAGTAAGCAGTGGCTACCGGTCGCCAAAGCTTAACAAGGCTATTGGAGGTGCCAGGTATTCGCAGCACAGGAAGGGCGAGGCGGCTGATATTGTTTGTGGCAATAACAAGGTGGTTTTTGATTTTATTCTTAACAACCTGGACTTTGACCAACTCATTTGGGAATTCGGCAACGACGAACAGCCCGACTGGATACATGTAAGTTATACGCGTGGAGGAAACCGCCGAGAAGTGCTTAAAGCATTAAAGCGCCGGGGCAAAACTGTTTATGAACTGTATTAGCCATGAGTAAAAAGCGTTTTAAAAACACAAAAGTGGGCCAATGGCTCAACGATAAGGCACCCGACATTTTGGACACTATCGGGGAGGCTTTTCCTCCTGCAAAGTTGCTTTCCGACTTGATTGACGGGCGTGACGATATACCGGAAGCTGACAAAGCTACTTTTAAAGAGTATCTGCAGCAGTACCGGATGGAGCTCGATTACCACCGTGAGAATACCGAAAGCGCTCGTGGCATTTATTCGCAAAGCAAGGACATAACCGACTCTCTGGCTCATAAAATAATGAACTGGAACCTGCCGCTTATTCTGCTACTGGTAATCATCAATATTTTTTGTGTAAAATACCTGGACAGTGCGTTGCTGGCAATTGTGAGCAATGTAATAGGCATGGTTATGCAAAAGCTCTTTGAAGAGCGCAGCGCTGTTACCAACTTCTTTTTTGGAAGTAGCAAGGGCAGCAAGGACAAAGAATCTTATTTAAAAAAATAGTACGATGGCAAAAATTAGTGATAAAAAATTTAAGCAGGTAAAAGCGAATTACCGCAAGGCATATCCCGATGTGGACTTGTTTTTTACCTCGGATGGCAATTGCTTTTTAAAGCAAAACATGGCCGATGCTCATGCACGCAAGGAAAGACTTGAGGTAACCCCCGACCTTGTAACACCCCGGCCAAAGGAGGAGAGCAAAAAAGGGGGCGAGACATCCGGGGCCGATGACGCAATGACCGAAGAGAAAGCAAAAGAACTGCTTGCAGATCTTACGCTCGATGACAAGGCAGACTATCACTTACTGGGTGATATTGTGGAAGCCCTTGACGTGGAGGTGGAAGGTAAAAGCAAAGAGGATCGTATTGCAGCGCTCAAACCGGTACAGGACGAATTAAAAGGTGAGTAATTATGACTTTACCAGGTGTTAATATAAACTTTCAAACCGGCCAGCTTGGCCGTGTTGATGATCCGGGTGCAGGCGATGCGGCTATGGTGGTGCTAATGGCATCATCTCCGGCAGGGCATGCCTTTGGGGACGTAAAGTCCTATTCCCGGTACGAAGATTTACCCGAAGAGCTTCAGACGATAGAAGGGGTACGCCTTTTCTTTACCGAAGCTCCGGGCCGAACCTGCTGGATTATGCCGGTGGTGGATACTACTTCCATTACTGACGTGGTGGACTATCAGCATGCCACTCCTTACATGAGCCAGCTGATTGATGCAAGTGATGATATTCGCTTTGCAGGTGTGGTTAATGATTCTCTTGCAGTTCTGGATTTAGCAACTGCCGGAGTCAATGCCGCTGCACTGCGCGCATACTTTATCACAAAGTACCGTTATGTGCGTGTATTCCTGCCTGTGGTATATGATGAGACTTTGCCCGATTTGGGCGAAAGCACTTATCAGGGCGTTGGCTTTATTGTTTCTCCGCTGGGCGACGAGGTTGGTCTGTTTTTGGGTCGCCGTGCTAGGATCCAGGTGCAGCGAAATGTTGGTCGTGTAAAAGATGGCGCATTGGCGGTGTCTTATGCCGAGCTGGTGGGCGGAACTGCGCTTGAGGAAGATATGCCCAAAATAGAAGAGGTGTTCGACAAGAGGTATATTTCTCTGCGTACTTATGTGGGTAAGTCAGGGTATTACTTTACGGGTGACCCGCTTGCCGTATCGGCGGCAGATGATTATGCCTTTGATACCGACCGTGCGGTAATTGACAAAGCCGCCATGATTGCTTATTCCACTTACATTGAGGAGATCAATAACGATGTGGAGACCGATGAGGACGGTACCATTACCACCACCGGTGCAAAAGAACTGCAGGGGCTTATTGAGAATGCCATTGATGCCGCTATGACCGGGAATGGTGAGATAAGCTATGTAAATGCTTTTGTAGCCGATACGCAGAACATCGTAGCAACCAACAAGGTGGAAGTAGTTCTGGGCATCGGTAAAAAAGGGTATTTGCGAGAGATTAGTGTGAAACTTGGCTGGGAGGTCAATAACGGATAATTGCTATGGTAGAAACAAAACAATTTGAATGGAGCGATATCAGGGTAAGAGCCCTGGGACGTGAATTTGTAGGCATCAGAGGCATTACCTACTCCCGCAGTGTTGAGAATGAGCACCTCCACGGGAGAGGCCGTAAGCCGATTGCCATCCAGAGTGGAAACGAAACCTGCGAGGGTGAAATGACCCTTCTGCAAAGCGAGTTGCAGGCATTAACCTCAGCGCTGGGTGTAGTGAACCTTACCAATATCAGATTTGATATTGTGGTGACCTACAAAAATGGCGACAATGTAGTAACCGACCTCATAAAGTCGGTGAAGTGCAACGAATACGAGAAGAGTATGAGCCAGGGCGATGCATTTATGGAAATATCTATTCCGTTCCTCGCGCTGGACATAATTGAAAACGTGTAACTGTTTTTCTGTATAAATAGGTTTTTCGAAAATGGCCGGCCGAAACGTCGGTCGGCCATTCTTTTAAGTACTGATTAATCAACAATTAAACAATGGCTAAAATGGAAAAAATGGAAGGTAAAGCAACCGCAGAACAAATTCAGGAGTGGAAAAAGAAACATGGTGATGTTTTTCAGGTGCAAGGCGACAACAAGGTTGGATATATTCGTGTACCCAAACGCGCAGAAGTGAGCATGGCAATGAGTTATGCCCCCACAAATCCACTGAAAATGACTGAGGTTATTTTGCAAAGCTGCTGGCTTGATGGCTCAAGCGAGTTGCGGGACAATGACAAGTACTTCTATGGTCTTAATGCCCAAATCAATGAAATCATTGAAATGGCGGAGGTTCAGGTAAAAAAGCTTTAGAGGCTGCTAAAGGAAGGTATGAGGATAACCCAATTGGGTTTATTGATACTATGCTACAATATTATTTAGGGATACAGGATCCCGGCAGCCTGCCCAATGAATTATGGGCCGAAAAGTTTGCCCAGTTAAAAATCATTCGTAAAAAAGAGAGCCAGTAACATGCCTACCTATTCATATACTGTTGCGCTACAAGATAAGCTGAGTAACCCGATGCAGAAAATTGCTGCATCGGGTAATACTGCTTACAACAAGCTCAACAGGGGCCAGCAGCGACTCAATGACAAGATGAAGGAGTCTAAGCGCACCGCTGATGGGCTAAAAAGTAGTTTTAAAACCATGGCAACCAGGTTTATTACTATCGCCGGGGGAATTGCTTTAGCCCGAAATTCATTAATGAAATGGGACGAACAGGCTCAGGCGGAAGCTCAGGTAATGCAAGGTATTGAATCAACTGGTAACGCCGCAGGATTAAGTTTTGAAAGGCTTAAAAAAACAGCTCAAGACTTGCAAAAAAACACTGTTTTTGGAGATGAAAGCATTATGAAAAATGTTACTGCCCAATTCCAAACCTTTACGAATATTACAGGGAATAATTTTCTAAAGTTGCAGGAAGCGGCTCTTGATGTAACATCTCGCCTTCATGGAGCTGATGCGAGTGGAGAAAGCTTGAAAAGTACCTCCATAATGCTTGGTAAAGCCTTGAATGATCCTGTTGCAAACCTCGGGGCTTTGTCGAGAGCTGGTATTCAGTTCTCAGACCAACAGACGCAGATGATTAAAGATATGTGGAAAGGGGGTGAGCAGGCAAAGGCACAAGGAGTTATTTTAAACGAATTGCAGAAGCAATATGGAGGCAGTGCAGAGGCAGCCGCAAAAGCAGGTTTAGGCCCGTGGCGTCAATTCATGAATAGAATGGGTGACTTTATGGAGAAGCTTGGGCCTATACTACTAACTGGAGTTAATCTTTTAATGGATTTTGTTAACTGGATAGAGCGGAATGCTTCAGCGTTAAAGACATTATCTATTGTGATAGGGTCAGCAATAGTTATTTATAAGACATGGCAATTAAGCATGAAAAGCGGACTGTTGATAATGGCAGGATATAGGTCTGCCGTAATTGCAATATCCGGGTTGACCCAAGGATGGACAGCCCTGCAAACAAAACTTAATATTGCAATGAATGCCAATCCAATAGGTTTTATTATAATGGGTATTATTGCACTTGGTGCTACCGTTGTATGGGCCTGGAATAAATTTGAAAAATTCAGAGGTTTTATTCTGGGAACATGGGAAGCGATGAAAGGTTTTGGTGAAATGATAGGTAAGTATATAATTGACCGCATCAAAGGTCTTATAGCTGGTGTTGGATCAATCGCTAAAGCTTTTAAGCAATTGTTTGATGGCGATTTGGGTAAAGCTTGGGAATCTGCCAAAACAGGCGTTTCACAACTTAGTGGTAAAGATGCACGTCGCAACGCTCTTGAGGCTGGAAGAAACTTAGGCAATAAATATCAGGAAGGTTTTGCAAAAGGCAAGGATGCAAAAAAAATAAAGCTGCCTTTCTCTGGCCTAATGTCTGGATCTACTCAACCGCTATCTCAGAAAGCCGGCGGAGAACTGTCAGAGGGTGGCGAAGATGCGGGCGGCCTTGGTACTGATAGTAATGTCAAATCAGGCATAACCGGCATAACCGGGGGCGGATCCAAAAGCACTAACGTAAGCATCAACCTAAACAACCTTATAGAAACCTTTAACATCAACAGCGAAAACGTCGAGGAAGGTGTTGATCGAATGCGCGAGATAGTAACAGAGCAGCTTTTAAGGGTGCTCAATAGTAGTAACAAGCTAAGCATGCAGCAATGATAGAGATTCCCGAGTTGCGGTTCGATATCACTAAAATTATTAGTGAGGTTTGGGGAGGTTCCTACATTGGCAGGCCTTTCCCCAACAAGGATAAAGCACAGCGGCCCGATGATGCCGAGCCTGTTAACGATGGCCTTGAGCATAACGGCACCAATGGTGTGTATTATATGATGCCCACAAGCATTAACGGGTGGCAGTTGCCGCTGGAGCCTTACATGTCGATAAGTGCAGGCAAGAAGATTGTAAAAACCAGCCTTGCCGGTAACACCAGGCGCGGAACCGTGAAGGAAATTATTAATACAAACGATTACCAGATAACATTGCGCGGCGTATTGCTAAACGAGGTAAGCAACGATTACCCTTTTGGCGATGTGGAGCGGTTAAAGGATTTGTTTGAGATAAATGAAGCCGTTCAGATTATTAACGCTCTTACCAAAACGCTGGCAATAGAGAACGTGGTAATTACTGGTTGGAAACTGCCCGAAATGATTGGAACACCCAACGCCCAGGCGTACGAGATAAATATGATAAGTGATGAGGACTTTGTACTAATACAGGAGTAATGGCATACGCAGTGTATATGAACATACGGATTGGAGGTTTCCGTTTTAGCCGCGCCGGTGGTATAGAGGTACGTAAGAGTACCTCTACCATTGGCGCAACGGCTAAAATTGTTGTGCCGGTTTCTGCTGTTATCGAAAACAAGGGAGACCGCACGGGACTGGTCGAGGTTCAGCATGCCATAAAGGTGGGGGATCCGGTAAGCATTACTCTTGGTTACCACACCAAAAACAGGGATTACGAGGCGGAGGAGTTTACCGGCTATGTACGAACAATAAACCCAACCATACCCCTTGAAGTGGAATGCGAAGACAATAACTTTCTGCTGCGCAAAAAGAACATTAACAAAAGTTGGAAAAGCACGACACTGCAGGAGGTTTTGGAAGTGATTGTAAGTGGTACTGGCATAACCATTACCGGCAATCTTCCGAAAATGACACTATCGCCTTTTTACCTCCGTGATGTTGATGGTGCCTTTGCTTTGCAAAAGCTTGCCGATGAATACGGGCTTACCATTTACTTTAAAAACGATGGTTCGCTTTACGTTGGCCTGGCATATACGCAAAGCGTGGGAGAAGAAACCCTGATACTAAACGGCGATGATGTAAACGTTGTGAATGCTGATGAGTTGAAGTTTCGCCGTGCCGAAGATGTGAAACTAAAAATTAAAGCCATAAGTTTCAGAGGTGACAATACAAAACTGGAGGCCGAGCTGGGCGATGAGGACGGCGCATTACGGACGTTGAATTTTTACAATATCGACAGCGTGGCCGAGCTTAAAAGCATGGCACGTCAGGAGATAGATAAATACAAGTTTAACGGTTATGAGGGCAGCGTGGAATGTTTCCTGATTCCGTTTATTTATCCCGGATACAAAGTAAATATTAAAGATGCCGTATTCCCCGAGCGAGAGGGCAGCTATTACGTTGAGAGTACTAAAGTAACAGCCGGAACCGGAGGCATAAGGCGTGAAATTGAAATAAGCATAAAGCTATGAGCGGAAAGAAAGAAAAAGAGTTGATTGAAAAGATGGGCCGGATAGCTCAGGCGCCTGTTCAGGTTTTTCCTGCATTCGTGTCTGCGATAAACGAAAATGTAAGCACCGTAGATGTAAGAGATATGCACGGCAGTGAATTTTTCAATGTCAGGCTTAAAGCAAGTGTTGATCAGGAACAATTACGTGTGATAATGGTGCCCGAATTGGAAAGTAGTGTTCTGGTAGGTCTTATTGGCAACAACGAAAATGCGCTTTATCTCATACACCCGTCAAAAGTAAATAAGATACTGGCCAATGTGGCCGGCACAAAAATAAAGGTTGACGAAAACGGGATAGTTATTAATGATGCCGAAAATGGCCCGGTACTGGTTAGCCAGTCTTTAATTGACGATTTAAACGCAGTTAAACAGGACTTGAACGATTTAAAAACCGTTTTTTCCGGCTGGGTTACGTCCCCTTCTGATGGTGGGGCAGCATTAAAAACTGCCGCATCATCGTGGTACGGATCGCAACTGACGGATACTGAACTGGCAGATGTTACAAACGAAAAACTAAAGCACTGATGAAGGGAATAGGCATACAGCTGGGAAGTGATTACGATTTGCTTGTTTCAAATGGCAGTACGCAGATTGGCAATGTGGAGGCACAAAACCAGGCACTCATAGTATTGAGCAATCCGGGCGAATGGAAGCAACACCCCGAGCTTGGTGTTGGCATAGAAAGCTGGATACTGGATGATAACCCCGGCAATCTGCGTAGCGAGGTAAAACGACAGCTAAAGGCCGACAGCTTTAAAGTGGACAGAGTGGCCCTTGATAATGGGCAATTGGCAATATCTGCAAATTATTAAGGCATGAGAAAGGTTAAAGTATTACCCGGTCAGAACATACTTGATATTGTATTGCAGGAAAAAGGAAGCCTTCAGGGCCTTAATGAAATATTGCAGTACAACGGTATAACGCCGGGGCAGGTGGTTGATCCGGGCACGGAGATAACCATTACCGGCGAACCAACCGATAAAGCCGCATATCGGTATATAACCCGAAATAATATAAAGCCGGCAACTAGTATAGACGAATTTGAGAGTAAAGACGTGCAGCCCACACTTGGTGGAATAGGATACATGGTAATTGAACAGGACTTTATTGTAAGGTAATATGGCAAGGACAATCACACAGATACACAACGAGCTGAAAAGCAATTTCATTGCAAACAGCAGTATTGAGGCAAAGTACGGGCTGGATCCGTTGCAGACTTTCGACCAGCAATTCAGCAAGGTGAGCATAGAGAACCTTTTTCTTTACATCGTGGCCCTCTCAATTCATGTGCTTGAGCAGATTTTTGACAATCACAAGTCTGATGTAACCACGGCCCTTGCCAACCAGCGGCCGCACAGGTTGCAATGGTACGTAGAGAAGGCAAAAGCTTTTCAGTATGGCGATGCCCTGGTAGAGGATGCCGACTATTATGCGGAAGAGGATGAGGAGGCACAAATAATCAGTCACGCATCGGCCGAGGAGGTCGCCGGACGATTGTTTGTAAAGGTGGCAAAATTAGAAAGCCAGGCCTTGGCACCATTGTCAGCTTCAGAGCTCAATAGTTTCTCAACCTACATGGAACGTGTAAAAGATGCCGGTGTAAGCATTACTTATATCTCTGATGTTGGCGATGACCTTAAACTTATAATGGATATCTGGTATAATCCTCTCGTGGTAGATGAGAATGGCGCACTGATAAGTGATAGCTCGGTGAAACCTGCTGAAGATGCTATAAATAACTTTATTGTAAATCTGCCCTTTAACGGTGAGTTTGTTGTTACCGCATTGGTGGATGCCTTGCAGGATGCGGAGGGTATTGACATTCCGATTATTCTATCAGCCGAAGGCAAGTATGCTGCTAACGACTATGTAAACATTGATGGTAAGGTTGTTCCTCACGCAGGTTATTTCAATATTACGCCTGAAAACTTAACATTAAACTACAGAGCAAATGTATAACGTAGATTGGGGAAATATAATCAGGCAATCCTGCCCTCCACGGATTTACAAATCCACAATAGTGGCATGGTTAAGTGTGCTAGTTGAGCCAATACAGAGGCTTCATGCTCTTTTTATTGATTATTCTGATGACATAAGTTATAAGCTTAATCACAATAGCCAGGTGTGTTACCTCTCTGCTGCTTTGAATGATGAACTCGACCTATCATTGCGACGGATATACATAGCGGATGCTGGTGGTTATGTAATTCAGCCAATTAACAGGGATACAGATGAAGAGCCTGTTCTGCTATGCAGTGATACGTCCGGTGATGCACTGATTTTACAGCCAGACAGTGGCTATTCAGGAGGAAGTTATGATTTTATAGTAGTATTGCCTTACACCTTTCCTCAGTCATCAATTTACAGACTTCGCAGCTTGATTGACTATTATAAGCTTGCGGGCAAACGATATGATATTTTAGTAGCTTAAAAAAAAGAACTATGAATAAACTTACTTTATCAGGCGCAACAGACTTTGCACTCACAACTGATGCCCTGGCATTTATGCAGTCAGCCTACGAGGCTCTTGAGAAGCTGGGCGCACTTGGTGGCGACAACTATATAGTTTCAGGCTGCACTGTCTCCGGCAGTAGTGTGACAGCCGGGTGGATGGTCCTTAAAGGGAAGTTGATGCCATTCCAGGGCGGTACTATACAGACAAATGTGCGAATTGTCGCCAATACACAGATCATCTCTGTAGATGTGGCAAGTAGGGAGCAGACTACTTATATGGCCGAGTTTGGGACTTCGGCAAATCCTGATGACAATGTTGCGTGGAGTAATATCAAAAGGCCTAAAACGACTATATATCTGTCGGAGCAAATATCAACGCTTCTATCAAGCACTATCCCTGGATTAGGTCAGAAT
>Ga0136596_1001006_pt1 | contig 13307 bp, 10 predicted proteins | sample AntRauTorcE11897_FD_101387 | JGI IMG/M metagenome (GOLD analysis project Ga0136596, IMG submission 101387) | Saline lake microbial communities from Rauer Islands, Antarctica - Metagenome Torckler E11 #897 | ecosystem: Environmental > Aquatic > Non-marine Saline and Alkaline > Saline | place... | reverse complement strand
ATGAGCTTTGGCAGTAGTAAGGCGCGCATGATTGACCCCAATGACACGAGTCAAAAGGTGACCTTTAAAGACGTGGCCGGGGCCAAAGAAGCCAAACAAGAACTCGAAGAAATCGTCGACTTTTTAAAGAATCCCAAGAAATTCCTTGATATCGGAGCAGAGATTCCTAAAGGAGTCATGATGATGGGTTCACCCGGAACGGGTAAGACACTGCTGGCTCGCGCTGTGGCTGGAGAAGCAGGAGTGCCGTTCTTTTCAATCTCTGGTTCCGAGTTTGTAGAGATGTTTGTCGGAGTCGGGGCGTCGCGTGTGCGAGACTTGTTCCAAATGGCCAAGAAGACTGCACCGGCGATTATTTTCGTTGATGAAATTGATGCTGTAGGACGAGTGCGCGGCAGTGGTGTCGGTGGCGGGAATGATGAGCGCGAGCAGACACTCAATCAAATCTTGGTTGAGATGGACGGGTTTGAGCCAAATGCAAAAGTGATTGTGATGGCGGCAACCAACCGGCCAGACGTGCTCGACCCGGCTCTTTTGCGACCAGGACGATTTGATCGTCGCGTGACTATCGACTTGCCTGATCGAAAAGACCGAGAAGAAATCCTCAAAGTACATGCCAAAAAGAAGCCATTACAAGATGATGTTAATCTGGAAATCATCGCGCAGCGAACTCCAGGATTCTCCGGAGCTGACCTGTACTCACTGATGAACGAAGGCGCCATCCTTGCCGCGCGAGAAAAACGAAAAACGGTTGGACAATTTGATTTGATTCGTTCAATCGAAAAAGTCATGCTTGGTCCAGAGCGAAAGAGTCATGTATTGAGTAAGCACGAAAAGATGGTGACTGCGTACCATGAAGTGGGGCATGCGCTGGTAGCTTCAGCACTTCCATACGCTGACCCGGTGCAAAAGATTTCTATCATTTCGCGTGGTCGCGCAGCTGGGTATACCCTCAAGCTACCCGACCAAGATAGGCGTATGCACACTCGAAAAGAATTCCTGGACGATATTGCGATGACGCTTGGAGGCTACGTAACAGAAAAAATGATTTTCAACGACCTTTCAACTGGTCCATCGAATGACTTGCAAGTAGTCGCCAATCTGGCTCGGGACATGGTCACCCAGTACGGTATGAGTGATTTGCTGGGACCGGTTGCGTTTGAAGGAACTGGCGGACAGACAATCGGTGGCGGTATGTCTGAAAATCGTGGTTACTCATCTCAAGTAGCGAAGTCTATTGATGATGAAGTATCACGGATTATTGAAGAAGGAAAAGAAAAAGCGCTTACTATCTTGACTGAACACAAAGACGCTCTAGACGCTATCTCAAAGCGACTGGTCGAAGTGGAAACGATGGAACGCGAGGAGTATGAAGGTCTCTTGAAGAAGTACGGCGTAGAAATTAAAGATGCGTACGAAGAGATGTACGGAGAAAAGCGAACCGTCGCTGACCCTACCAGGGGTATAGAGGTGAGACCAGAAGGACCAGATAAAAGGTAGAAAAGAAATAACAAAAAAGCGGCTCACTAGAGCCGCTTTTTTATGTGAGTTGTTCAACCGAGACAATCACGCCGTCTTCCATGTGCATTATTCGGTCACAGCCCATGGCGTACTCGCGTTCGTGAGTGACCATGACGACGGTCTGATTTTCTTCTTTGTGCACCTGGGCGATGAGGTCGATGACTTGTGTGCCGGACACGGTATCTAGATTGGCGGTAGGCTCATCGGCAAACAAAATCTTTGGTTTTCCAGCTATTGCCCGGGCGATAGAGATGCGCTGCTGCTCACCACCAGACAGTTCCGCGGGAAGATTGGTATATTTTCCTTCTAGTCCAACTCCGTCAATCGCGGTACGCGCCATCTGCTTGGCTTCGGGCCAGGTATAGCCACGCATCAATAGGGGAAGCATGACGTTCTCTTCGGCAGAAAGGTCGGGTACCAAGGCGTAGTTTTGAAATACATAGCCCAAAGTATTGAGGCGGAAATTCGTCTTCTCTTTTTCGGTCAATGCAATGACGTCGGTTTCGTTGATAGTGACTTCTCCTTCGGTCGGTTCATCGAGTACGGAGAGCTGATACATCAAGGTAGATTTTCCCGCTCCAGACTTTCCCATAATGGCCACGAACTCACCTTCCTCTACTGTCACGTCGATGCCCTTGAGTACGTGGGTGGTCAGATTTCCTTCGCCAAATTTTTTATGGATATTGGTTGCGTTGATAATTGACATGTTGATATATTTTAGCAGAAGATGAGTTTTGTCAGCGCTTCAGGACGCTAGTTTTTTCGGCCTAGAATAGAATTCAAGGTGTTTTGTTTTACAATTATCCAGGCTGGTATAAAGCCAGCAAAGAGCGTGATAACAAAGAGAATGAGAAATCGATAGAGGGTGCCAATGGGTTCGGCGACAAGAATACCGTCACTAAAGGGGAAGTCGATAGGATTTTTGTCAAAGTACCCAATCAGAAAACCATAGGTGACCAGGGCCCCAAGCAAGGAACCAGCGAGGGCATAAAAGGCTGACTGCAGTACGTAGGCAATCTCAATAGCTCTTCTATCAATCCCGATACCTTTGAGAATACCAATCTGCTGTCTTCTAGATATGGCGTTGATAAAAATGATGATAAAGATGGTGATAGAAGCGACGATGATTCCCACTGCTCCAATGAATGTGCCGAGAATGTTAAATGTTTGTTTGATATCAGTAATAAATTTTGGAAGAGCTTCTTGGAAGGTACGAATTTTGGCGAATGAGTCAAGATCTTGCTCTATCAGTACGGACTTTACGGTGTCGGCCGTGGCCGGGTTTTTGTCCGCGAGGCGAATAGCTATTTCGTCAGCGTCACGGCTGACACTGCCGCTCAAACGTCTGAGTTCTTTTTCTGGTAGGTAGACAAAGCTTGCGACGCCGCCTGCCTTGGCATTTACAATCCCTTTTACGGTGAATTCACGACTTGCTCCATTGATAGTGGCCCGCAGGGAATCACCAGGATACACATCCGTCAGCGAGCCGGTGATGTCAGCAAAGCCAGCTGTGTAACGGTCTAGGTTGAGAGCGCCCAGGAGAATATATCCTGATTCGTCGGGGTTCAGATATTCACCCTCCACCACATTTTCTGATAGGCCAGTCACAACATTTTCTGCAATCGGGTCAATCCCGACCGCCTGCGTACCAATGGAGTTTGGTTCGATATTAAAATCTCGGCGGGTTTTATAGTTTGCGGTAACTTGCACACCTTGTTGGTAACGGATGCTGTATGAGGCAACTTCAGGGATAGTGTCGAGGGTACGACGGATGGTTTCAGTCTGAAGGATTTTTTCCTCGTTGGGTAACGGGGTAATAATAATGTCCCCTAGTGATTTTTCTTGCACCGCGCGTTCTGAACCGGCGATGAGGCCAACCAAGACACCTGATACAGCAATGAGGTTTAGAAAGGTCAGCATCATCACAAAGATGATAAGAGCGGTCGTCCAAAAATTCGCCCGTTGAATTTGGCGGAATCCTAGTAATAAACCAATCCGGAGCGAGCGCATAGCTTAGGGAGCGACGAGAATGTCACCTTCGGTGAGGCCAGTAATTGCTGCATATCCATCATTCCCCTCTAAGATCAGATCGACGGTGGTACTGCTGGTTTGCTGGTTAGCTTGTTGCAGGAGGACCTGATATCCAGTTTCTGAATCTACTAAATAGCGCGATGGAATACGGAGATTGCCGGTAGCTTCTTTGGTAATGATATCTATATCAGCATTGAGCCCACTGCGCAGCCAAGCCGGAGTTTCTGGCAGAACGATTCGGGCTTCGTAGTACGCAACACCATCAATCAAAGTGGCCACTAAAGAAATGTAATCAACGGTGCCTGTGAGCACTTCTGTGCTTCGAGCATCAAATACCAGCTCGGCTTTTTGCCCAGTTGCCAGTTTTCCAATATCAATCTCAGGAATACGAGCGGTAATTTCAAAACTTGCTTCGCCGAGCAGCGTAAGTACCGGAGCGGTGGTGACTGTTTCGCCGGGCAGGATGTCGATGTCTGTGACCGTACCACTAAACGGAGCTCGCAAAACCCGGTCGCGAATAGTCGCGTCGATTTTGGCGAGTTGCGCTTGCGCTTGGCTGACCGAAGCATTTGCCCGAACTAAGGCTTCAGAGCGAGGTTCAGCGTTGCTGTTGGTGGCGTTGGCTTGGGCGAGCGTGACTGCTTGCTGCGCATTGGCGATAGCACTTTCTGCTTGAGTCACCGTTAGTGCGTAGGTGTTTCGGTTTTGGACATAGGAAGGAGATTTTTGTTTGGGAATATCAATGAACCACACACTGCGGCCGTAGTTTGAATTGTCATCGAAGATGATTCGTAAACCGCAGTTTCCTAACGCGATTGCTTGCTGAGTAGAGGCTGAGTAGGTACCAGACTCGATACCGGTTACATAGTATGAATAGCCTGATTGGGAGCCAGAACTATACAGCTCAAGTCGATAGGTGCCTTCTTCGGTGCAGGTGTAGCTGCCGCTCACGACGGGTGGGGCAGCATCTTCGTTGGGCTCGTTGGAGTACACAGTCAGGCCACTGGAAAGGAGCGTTTGGTAGGCGTTTTCAACTTTCCGGGCTTCATTGGAGCGAGTGGTCTTCAGTGACTCTTTTGCTTGGGTCAGTGTTTGGGTAGTGACACCTCTGGCTGAGTCGGTCGGTCCCGCTATCAGCTCATCTCGGGAAGATACGGCTTGGGTGACTTGAGAGACAGCATTTTGGCGGTCGGCCAACAGCGCGTCGCGGTCCAGCTCGATGAGTACGTCACCGGCAGTCACCGCGTCACCTTTTTGAACAGTTACTTTTTTCACAATACCGGCCACTGGGAAGGCAAGCGAGGCACTTTGTTTGGCTTCTGCAATACCTGACACGGAGACTAGTTGGCGGACTGAACCAGTCTCGACTGTAGTCGTCACCGGCGGCTCTGGTTCGTTTTGGCCAACTCCAAACATCATCAAGACAATCACGCTGATGACAACGATGGAACAGGAAATATAAAAAGAACGACTGTGTAAAAGCTTTTTCATTTCCTTCAGTATATCACTCGCCTCAATCTGAGACTCAGACGCATCGTTGTATATGGTGATACGTTTACCTGCTGTCCGTCCTCCAGGACTCGAACCTGGGACCACGAAGGTATAAGCTTCGCGCTCTAACCAACTGAGCTAAGGACGGCTGGTGTTTCACACTATAGCGCAATTGAGGATAAGGAACAATAAACGCTGGCCGACTTTACTTTTATCGTCGGATGAGTAAGATAGCAATTGGAGGCACTTTCGCCCCTTTCACAGAGAAAAAAGATATGAAAAATATTCAGTTGCGGTTGAGCAGATATTTTCGAACGAACCGAATCTTTTCCGTCTGAAAGGAGGTGATCTTATCTACAGAATTAAACGGGTTTCATACGCTTCGGTGTTCAGGTCGTTCCTGGATGTGAAACTTAGAAGTTAGTTCAAACCGGGGCTCATTCCCCCGACCACCTTAATCGCGCCGTGAGCGCGATTTTTTCTATACAAAAGACCGGTGCCAGAATGGCGCCGGTCTTTGGCGTGTCAGGTCCGAGATTATATCCGGATCACGGTGTCTGTCAGGTCCCGGCGTACTTTTGCATCGTGTTGTGTCGCATCTTCGTCCGAACGATACCCGAGCGCGAGGAGGTTTGTGGCGTGTAGGTTGTGTGCTGTGAGCCCGAGAATCTCATCAAACTTGGCTGGGTCAAATCCTTCCATGGGGCAGCTATCTACCCGTTTTTCTGCTGCTGCTACCATCATTGTGCCAAGTACAATGTAGGCTTGTTTTTGACTCCACGTCAACGTCTCTTCTGGTGTTTTGTCTGCCAATGCTTCCACCATTGTATTTTTGTAGCTATCGGCTGCGCCTGCTTCTAGGTCACGAATGCGCTCTAGGCGAGCTGTGAATTCAGCGACAAAATCAGCGTCGACATCAGTTCGGGCGCAGAGTACTAACAAAGCACCATTTTCTCCGACGTGTTGTTGTCCATACGCGGCTTCCTTCAACGCTTGTTTTTTCTGCGTGTCAGTCACCACGACGATGCCAAAGGGCTGAAGACCAAAAGAAGTTGCCGTAAGGTTTCCGGCTTCAAGAATATAGTCTACGTCTTCTACAGAAAGTTCTTTACTGGTGTCAAATTGTTTGGTGGCGTATCGCCACTGTAATATTTCGTGTGTATTCATGCTTTGCATTGTACCTTGGTCCACGACCAGTGTAAAAAGTGACCAATTTTCACAGCGATCGTTACCCGGTAGGATTTATTCGTAGGCGCACAACGCAAAAATAGTATGCTATCGTTCTAAGGAAGACCAAGGAGGTTCTTTATCATGAAACAGAATCCGCCCATCCGTGATCAGATGGCTTTAGATGACCGTACCGTGCTCGTGCGTCCCGTTACGGACGAAGAAAGATGTCAGTATTGTGAGGGTGATTTTGGCCAACCGTTCTATACGTTGACCAGCCCAGACGGAAAGCTGGTTGCCATTGTCAAAGGAGAGTCTAAATTGGCATTTCGTATAGCAGAAAAAATTCAATCCAAGCCACTGTGGATACATTGATATGTTTCTGACAAAAAATAAAAGCGCCACAATAGCTGTGGCGCTTTCTTATTCCATATGTAACCCGGCGCCAGTTTTGGCGACTCTCTGCGCAATGAGCGGAAATTCTTTGTCGAGCTGCGGGGAGGTCTCCACTAAGTGTCTGGCTTCATTGCGGGCAGCTTCGACGAGTTTTAGGTTACGGATGGCTTCCATGCCCAGGTCGGACAGTCCGGATTGTTTACCGCCGTAGAGTTCACCCGAGCCGCGGAAGGAGAGGTCATGCTCAGCCAGGGCAAAGCCATTTTTAGCTGTAGCTAGGGCTTTGAGGCGGTCACGTGTTTTGTCACTCTTGCTTTCCGTTACGGCAAAACAATGTGCCTGATGAGTTCCGCGCACCACTCGTCCTCGCAGCTGATGCAGTTGCGCCAGACCAAACCGCTCAGCTCCTTCGATAATGATGTTGGTCGCGTTCTGGACACTTACTCCTACCTCCACCACCGACGTGGCTACGAGCACATCTATCTTGTGAGCATTGAAGTCATTCATGACTCGATCTTTTTCGGCCGGGGTCATCTTGCCGTGCAGGACAGCGAGATTCCACTCTTGGAATACGTCTTTCTTTAACCGCTTTGCTTCGGCAACCACGCTCTTCATGGTCATGGCGGTTTGTTTGTCGGGGTCTGGTTCATCAATGCGGGGACAGATAACGTAGGCTTGGCGGCCATTTTCCAGTTCGTGTCGAACATGGTCGTACATCTCTTTGGTCTGACCAGGTCCCACGACTGTGGTCTTGACGGGTTTACGTCCGGCGGGCATTTCTTCGAGTAGGGTAATGTCCAGGTCACCGTAAATAGTCAGAGCCAAAGTACGAGGAATCGGAGTGGCGGTCATGGAAAGCAGGTGGGGCAGGCGAGCGTCTTTCTTGGCCAGCTTTTTACGTTGATTGGTACCAAACCGGTGCTGCTCGTCAATAATGACGTACGCTAGATGTTTGAACTCAACACTCTTGTATATCAGAGAGTGCGTACCAATCACAATCGGCACTTCGCCGTTTTTTACCCACTTCAAGAGCTGAGCCTTGGAAATTTTGGTGGGCTTGGATGGGTCAGATTTACTCGGGAATTTTTGGCAACCAGAACCGGTAATCAGCCCAATAGAAATGGGCAGGTGTTTGAAATATTCAATAAAACTTTCGAAGTGTTGCTTGGCCAGAATCTCGGTCGGTGCCATATACGCGACTTGGAGATTGCCATACTCGAGGGCTTTGCCCATTCCTTCTGGGGGCCGAGACGTAGCGACAGCGTACGCGGTAGTCGCAGCGACGGCCGTCTTGCCACTTCCGACGTCACCTTCAAGTAGGCGTGACATTGCATGATTGCCGATGAAGTCCTGGGCGATGGCGTCGATGGCGGTGGCTTGGGAGTTGGTGAGTGGAAACGGAAAGCGGTCGACGAACTCAGCTATGTGAGCAGCACTAGTTTGAATGTTGTACGTCTGCGCTGCGCTGACGGCGGCTCGCTCTTGGGCCTTCTGAACTTGAATATAAAATACTTCTTCAAAAGCAAAACGCTTGCGCGCTGATTCAGCATCTTTTGCTTTCTTGGGAGAATGCACCCACACCAGGGCGGTCTTCAGCTCCGGCAGGTGGTATTTTTTGAGAATTTCCGCTGGAATCGGATCCACTAGGTCCTGCAAGACACCACGCTCAAAGCACTTGAGCGTGGTGTGATACAGCCACTTACTGGTCACTCCTTTGGTTTCACGGTAGACCGGATATAGAGTGTCATCCATTTGTTGCGTGTCTTTGAAAATAGAATCGTGGCGGTCGATAGGTAGGGCATCGAGGGGTTCTACTTCGGGATTAGACAGGTATAACTTGCCTTCACTGCCAGAGACTTTTCCCGCCAATTTGACATACATACCGTCAGAATACATCTTGGCAATATACGGCTGGTTGAACCACATAATTTTCATCTTGGCCGAACCGTCTTCGACGTAGCCTTCGGCAATGGGTTTTTTACTCTTCCACGCTTTGCGTGTCTTGAGTCCAGAGAGTTGACCGTAGACGACCGTGTCTTGATTTTTCTCGAGACTGCCCACTGACTGCACATCAGAAATATCTTCGTAGCGAACAGGGAGGTGGTAGAGCAGGTCCGAGACGGTGTAGATGTTGAGTCGAGCCAGAGATTTTTTATGGACTTCATCCACGCGCACGTGGTCGGTGAGCTGGTCGTGTAACATAAGTACCACTATAACAATATTTTACTGCCTTTGCTTACTATAGACCATTGCCACAAATCATGGTATGACATAAAAGTGATTTGTGTCACACTGTTCGTTTCCGTTCTTTTGAATTAAATATTGTAGCAAAGAGGAGAGTCACAATGAGCTCATACAAGATGTTTGAGAAAGAAGTGGTACATGTGATAAAAAGCATCGGCAGTAAAGGATTTTCTTTTTTCAAAAGTGCAAAGCACGGGGATGTGTTTTTTCATGTCCAAAATCTAGCTGACGACGGGTTTGAGCTAGACGATTTGGTTGTGGGTTGTTCAGCTGTAGTAGATATAGAAATTTTCGCGAATGGAAAACAGCGAACGGTAAAAATTCACGAATTAAACTGTCGCCCGGGGGGACCAAAAGTGGTTAAGGGTCGGCAGCAAGTCAGATACCTTACTCCAGCCAAGAAAACCGCTTTCTCTGCTGGCGCACGCTCGCGAGGTCAGGTGAAAATATTGCATGAGGGCTACGGATTCATCGAGAAGCCTGGCTACGAAGACATGTTTTTCCCAATGAATTGTGTGCTGCCAAACCTTACGCCCTTTCTGAAGGCAGGGACTGAAGTCCGGTTCGAGGTTGAAGCGTGTGACCGCGGCATCATGGCGTATATCACTGAAATTCTCTGGCAGGAGTCTCAGATTACCCGCTCCTTGGTGGATGCGAACGAGAAACTCAGTCTATATATTATTGAACTGAATTTTCCGACTGGTCAATGTACGCTCGAAGTCCGAGACGGACCGCCAGGAGTGAACAGTAAACTAATTGCCCAGCCGGCGACCTTGGCAGATGCCAGGAAAAAGATTGGCAAGGACGTTTCGCTCCGCTTGGTGACGAATTTGGCATCAAGGCATCAAGACGGGTGATTTCTTGTAAGTCTTAACAGACTTTGATTGCAGCAGTTTGAAGCTGGTTTTTTTTGCAACGAGACTTCTCCTTTTTACACCGGTTCAGGTTTCCTGAACCGGTTTTTATTTTTTCCCTAGCCGTGCAAAATGAGAGTGTTATACTAGGGAATCTTATTTCCTAGTAATACTATTTTTATGGCCAGTCCCAAAAAAGCTCCAACAAAAAAGAAAGATTATAACCAGCTTGCACTCGCTGTACATAAAAAAATGAAAGGGAAACTGTCGGTGGTCAGCAAAGGAAAATTAGTGACCAAAGATGACTGGAGCACCATGTATTCTCCAGGAGTGGGAGCGGTGTCTTCTCATTTATATAAAAAACCAGGTGACGCCAGAGACTACACCATAAAGCGAAACACGGTCGCTGTCGTGAGTGATGGTTCGGCTATTCTCGGTCTGGGAAACCTGGGGGCGATTCCGGCATTGCCGGTAATGGAAGGGAAGTGTGCGATTTTTAAAGAGATGGCTGACGTGGATGCGTTTCCTATTGTGCTGGACACCCAAGAGCCAGAAGAAATTATTCGCATAGTAAAAGCTATTGCACCAGGATTTGGAGGAATTAACCTCGAAGATATCGCGGCCCCAAAGTGTTTTGAAATCGAAGAACGACTCAAACAGGAACTCGACATCCCAGTGATGCACGATGATCAGCATGGAACAGCCATTGTGGTACTAGCTGGTTTAATCAATGCTGCGAAAGTGGTAGAAAAGAAAATAGAAGACATGAAGATTGTGATTGTTGGTGCGGGCGCAGCCGGCCGAGCCGTGACACTTTTGTTGACGAAGACAGGAGCGCAAAACATCATCGTCACCGATTCTAAAGGGGCTATCTATGAAGGACGACCGGGGCTCGAGGGGTATAAAAAAGAATTGGCAAAAATAACCAACGTAGACAAGATTTCTGGCGACGTCATGCAGGTAGTTGATGGGGCAGACGTCATCATTGGGGTGTCAGGTCCTGGCACTATCGCCCAAGCCCATGTGCAACAAATGTCTCACCAGCCGATTGTATTTGCGCTGGCTAATCCAATTCCAGAAATCATGCCCGAAGACGCTCGCCGAGCCGGTGCGTATGTGATTGCCACTGGGCGGTCTGATTTTCCTAATCAAATTAATAATTCTCTGGCCTTCCCAGGTATTTTCCGTGGAGCTTTAGATAAAGGAGTGCGTGATATTACTGACGATATGAAAATAGCCGCCGCTAAAAAGATTGCCAGTTTAGTAAAGAAACCAACCGCCGATAATGTCATCCCACCAGTCATGACTCCCGGCCTCACCAAAGCGGTGGCTAGCGCAATCAAGAACGCGAAGTAATGGCACAAAACTGAACAGATGATTTACTGGGCCATGACTAAGGGTACTGGAGGGTACACCAGGCTCAAAAAACCCATCATGAAATATTCTTTTTTCCCTATGCAAGGTGTGGTATTCTAGCCAGCACAGAAGATTATTCTTCCGTGCAGATACAACACAATATGGAGACGTGTCAGAGTGGTCTATCGTGCTTCCTTGCTAAGGAAGTGGGGTTTACGCCCCCGGAGGTTCGAATCCTCTCGTCTCCGCCCGTACAAAAAACACCCGCAAGGGTGTATTTTTGTAAGCGGAGACGAAGCAAGAGTCCGGGGGACTATTGCGTGAGGATTCGAAAAGCTTTTGAGTCAGATTGGGAGCGCAGCGAACCAATCTGTCCAAAAGGTATACTGCTCCGGTAAGGAGAGAAATTCCTCTCGTCTCCGCCCGTACAAAAAACACCCGCAAGGGTATGTTGCTGCGATGTCTATCAATAATCTTGTCTGTTGTAGCTAGCTCAACTGCGGTAAAATAAATCTGCATGGGAAAGACATTTTCAATTTCAAGTATTACCACCAGCATAATTATTGTATCGGTGGTGATACTTCTAAATCAATTTATGTATTTGCTACCGCTGCACATAGGTGCGTTCATTGTCACTATTACTGCGGTTATTATCGCTGACCTCCAGGCCATATTGTGGGCGATGGGAAAACTTCCGGCACTGAAACCGCAGCGGCTGAAAGTCCTACATAATGTCGTCAGTACTGGTCTGCTGGTATCGATAACCTCGGGTTTTATCATGTTCTTACCCCTGCGCGAGTACTTGGTGACAGTCGAAGCCTTTTGGGTGAAGCTGGCCTTTGTAGGGGTCTTGATTATTAATAGTTTTGTTATTGCTCGACACATGCACATACCTACGACCAGGACATTTTCATCGCTCTCTAAAAAAGCCCGGCGACCGCTGTTTCTCAGTGGGGCCGCTTCGGGTGTGAGTTGGATTGTAGTCTTTGCGTCCGCTTTGCTCCTTAATGTATAATGCAACAGATAACAGATATTTATTACCTTATTTAGCCAGTATATTTTTATGAAAACTTCACATATTTTAGCCATAGCCATAGCCGCTGTCGTAATTATCGGCTTGATATTTTTCTTCTCCGGCTCTACAGATCAAAGTGGTGAAACCCAAAATGCTCCTGCTGCTGTAGAAAGTGTAGAAAGTCCAGAGAGCACAGAGAGTATGAATACTGACTCTCAGGATGAAGCGTTAGAAGTTACGGCACCAGCTATTGAGGGAGCGCCAGCCGCCGCTTTGGATACAGAGGTGTCGCCAGAACCAGTGTCTCAAACGGCGCCGGCTGCGGAGTCAACTAGCCACGTTTTTGCGCTTGATTCGTTTAGCTACGGCTACTCCGAGGACGAAATTCGAGTAAAACAAGGCGACACAGTAACCATCAATCTGACGAGCTCAGCCGGGTTCCATGATTGGGTAGTAGACGAATTTGGAGCAGCTACAGAAAAAATCAATGTCGGCGGGACTACGTCTGTTACGTTTGTGGCAGATACAGCCGGTACGTTTGAGTACTATTGTTCAGTGGGAAGTCATCGACTACAGGGAATGGTAGGGAATCTCGTTGTTGAACCTAGATAGAATAGACTCCCGCTCCCCGGTAATAAAACACCGGTAGAAAAGTAACGCTACAAAAAACCACCCAGCACATTTCTGTGCCGGGTGGATTAGTTTCTGTCAGGTGGTGCAGCCTGCAGTAGGGCGGTTGCTACTTCAAGATCTGTGACCTCGGGTGAGGAAAATGTGACGGGACTGCCAAAAGTGACAACCATCTTTTCTTGAAAAAATAACTTACAGTACCCCTGTAGCAAAGATTGCGGTTTGGTAGAGTCCCCGTGTGATATCCAAACGGGAATGATGGTTGCGTTGGTGCGCTGAGCCATTTTCACGAGTGTCGGGTTGCAGCTGCGGACTTTTCTGGGTCCGTGTTGATGCCACTGGTCACCTTTGCTGGTCCGTCCACCTTCGGGATAGACAATCAACAAGCCGTGTTTGGTGAGTATTTGCATACAAGTACGAGCAGTTTTCAAGCTTTTCCCAGCACTACTGAGTTCGTGACGGTGGACTGCGATACAGCGAAAGTGTTCGTACAACCACTCACTGTGTCTGCCAAACAAACGGCTGTCAGCTACGCTGTAGGGCAGCTTCGTATCTGCTATATCCCATCGCCACGGGGAAAGGAGAGCCGGAAGGGCAATCGT
>Ga0136596_1000999_pt1 | contig 13337 bp, 10 predicted proteins | sample AntRauTorcE11897_FD_101387 | JGI IMG/M metagenome (GOLD analysis project Ga0136596, IMG submission 101387) | Saline lake microbial communities from Rauer Islands, Antarctica - Metagenome Torckler E11 #897 | ecosystem: Environmental > Aquatic > Non-marine Saline and Alkaline > Saline | place... | reverse complement strand
GGAGAACATCCGTCTCGACTTGAACCAAAGTAACTCCGAGTCTGCGCCTGATTTGGGTGGGGATAGGAGTACCGGCTGGTTGGCACAGCCATCAGTCTACCTTTATGACCTCTCCCGAGGATTCCAACCTCGGGCAGAGGTGGTAGACTGCAAACCCTAATATCCCAACTCAGCGGCGCGGTGCCGTGGGATTCCCGCGTGTTCACGCGCGGGAGGATGTCAATCGGTCGCAGACTCCATATACTCGCCCCGGACTGTGTCCCGCATCGGTCGAACGGCCTCGAGATACGTTTCACGCGAGAGTTTCTCACGTTTCGCCGCGCGGACCTCGGCCCGCTTTTCAGGGTCTGCAAGGATTTCGACGACCATCGAGGCGGTCACCTTCGCCGGCAGGAGGTAGGCCATCTCCTCGTCGACGGCGCCGAACTCCGTCGAGTGGGCGGCACCCTCGAACCCGCCGGTCCACGGATGGACGCCCGGCACGAGCTGTGTCACGTCGCCCATATCCGTCGAACCGGTGACGTGCTGGTGCTCGCCGTAGACGGCATCCGGACCGATGACCTCCCGTGCGTTCCGGTCGAACGAATCGACCAATGTGTCATCTGTTCGGAGCGGGAGATAGCCCGGGAAATCCTCGATAGTGACGTTCGCGCCGACGGCCATCGCGCCGGACTCCAGCGCCCGGTTTGTCGTCGCGTTCGCCTCCTCAATGGCGTCTACGCTCTTGGCCCGGACGTAGGACTCCATCTGGACGTCGGCGGGCACAACGTTGACGCCGTCGCCGCCTTTGGTCACGATGGGGTGGACCCGGACGTGCTCCTCGTCGGGGAACGTTTCCCGGTTCGCGTTGACGGCGTTCATCCCCGTCATCGCTGCATTGAGTGCGTTCACACCCTCTTCCGGGGCGCCGCCTGCGTGGGATTCCCGGCCTTCGTAGGCGACCGTCTTGCCGACGAACCCGTTCGAGGAGAAGTTGCTGCTAACCTCCCGCTCGGGCGTTTCGGAGGCCGCGTGGATCATTGCGGCTGCGTGCACGTCGTCGAAGTAGCCCCGCTTGATGAGTTCCTGCTTCCCGCCAAAGAACTCGATTTCGCCTTCGTCGAGCAGCCCACGACGGTACTCTAGGTCGAGATACTCCTCAGCAGGCACGGCAATGAACTCCACCGCGCCGGGTACGTCCTGGACGACGCCCGAGGCGACCAGCCCGTAGGCGGCGCCGACGAGGTTCGCCAACTGCGCCTCGTGCCCACAGGCGTGGCAGGCACCGGTTTCCGGGTCCGCTGCCGGGTGACCGGGGTTGACCAGTGCGTCGAGCTCGCCAAGAACGGCGAAGGTGAAGTCGTCTGCCTCAGTGTCACCTTCTGCACGGGCGCGTGCACCCGTAATCGCGAGTTCGGTCTCCACGTCGAGACTAAGTCCCTCGAACTCGTCGACGACTTTCGCCGTGGTCTTGGTCTCCTTGTAGCCAAGCTCCGGTTCCGCGTGGACAGATTCTGCCAGCGAGACGATGTCGTCACTGTGGTCGTCAATGGCGTCTCGTACCCGTTGCTTGAGCGTGTCCGTCTCAGTCATTGACGCCCCCGACGGGCGGGGCGGGTATGAGTCTGCGGGGAGCCGCCACCGGCTGCCGCTACTCAGGCGACGTTTCGCTCGTGGAGCAACGCACCCGATTCGAACCGCTCGCTCGAGAGGTCGCTCACGTCGACCGTTGAGGCCTCGCCATCGAGAAGGAGTTCGGCGACGACCTGCCCAGTCGCTGGAGAGTGCTGAAAGCCGTGGCCCGAGAAGCCGACCGCTTGAACGAATCCCGGCAGGGACTCCTCGATAATCGGGTGGTGGTCGGGTGTCACTGCGTAGAGCCCAGCCCACCCTCGTTTGAGCTGTGTCTCCGGGCCGAAGTACTCACAGTAGACACTCGCGCGTTCGAGACACTCCATCGCCCACTCCACGTCGTAGCTTTCTGCGTAGCGGTCCGGATTGGCCTGCTCCGGATCCGTGGCGAAGTAGCCGCCGACGACGGCTGCGCCCTCCCGCTCAGGGCGGAAGTGTGAGCCGGTCTCGAAATCAATCGTGAGCGGGTCGCTCTCCGGAACCGGCCGCTCCGGATCGACGACCAGCGCCTGCCGTCGGTGAGGGTCCACCGGGATGTCCAACCCAGCCAGCTCGGCGATTTGGCTCGCCCACGGCCCAGCGGCGTTCACGACGGCGTCGGCCTCGAGGAGGCTGTTGCTGGGGGCTCCGTCGCCCGACAGCTCGACACCGGTGACGCTGTCGTCCTGCAGGCGAATATCCGTCACCGCTGTCTTGGTCCGGATATCCACGCCCAGATCCCGGCAACCAGCAGCGTACCCCTGCAGCGCAAGATACGGGTCTGCGAACCCATCTCGGGGGTTGTAGGTCGCAGCCGTGACGACCTCAGGTTTGACTCCCTCACAGACAGCGTTCGCCCCGACGGCATCGAGGAGTTGGGTCTCGGCTCCGTGGTCCCGTTGCATCGCGACCTGCTCGCGGAGTTGGGCAGCGCTCTCTGCCTCCCGGGCCAGGAACAGATACCCCGTCTGTCGGAGCGCAATGTCGACGCCGAACTCGGCCTCGAAGGACTCCCACACCGGGAGGCTCGCGAGTGAAAGTTCAACGTTCACCGGCGTCGAGAACTGGGTTCGGATGCCTCCAAGCGCCCGCGATGTGCTGCCGTCGCCGAGGCTCCCCTTCTCACAGACCACCACCTCGGCGCCGCGCTCGGCCAACGCGTACGCACTCGACAGTCCGACGATCCCGCCGCCGACGACCACGACCTGCATGTGATGTCCTCCCACCCGGAGGGGCAAAGCGGTTGCGCTGGCCGTAGCTAACGTCCGGGTAGGTTCTAGCGAACAGGCGACGCGTACGCGTTCCGCGAGGGGCGCGTCGCGCTCCCGCCTCGACACCCCCGCAGCCGTACTCAGACGACAGAGGCGTTGGTCCCGGCTTCGTACTTGAGGAATCGGCCAAGAGCTTTGTCCGCGCCGGCGTAGTTCCGGGTATGCGCGTACTCTCAGACGACGACGTGGCGACGGTGCTGGAGCTCCCAGCGTTGCTCCCGGTGGTCGAGCAGGCGTTCATCAAACAGGGCCGAGGACAGGTAGAACGCCCAGACAGGCCCCACTTCCCGGTCGGGACGGGGCTGGAGGGCGACGAACCACTCGGTACCGGGCTCACGATGCCCGCCTACATTCACGGCGAGAAGTACTACGCGACAAAACTCGCCAGCGTACACGAGGGCAACGTCACTCGGTCGCTGCCGACAGTTCAGGCACAGATAGCGGTCACCAACGCGCGGACCGGCGAGCCGGAAGCGATGCTCGCGGGAACCAGAGTGACGAACGCGAGAACGGGCTGCATCGGGGGTCTCGCAGTGAAACACCTCGCAACAGGCGATGGGCCCGTCCGCCTCGGGGTCGTGGGTGCGGGAACACAGGCGCGCTGGCAGACGCGAGCCATCGACGCTGCGCGCGGTGTATCGTCCGTCCGAATCTACTCTCCGAGTGAGTCGCGGGAGAGATGCGCTGAAGATCTCCGCGAGGAAGGGTTCGACGCCAAAGCCGTCGAGACGGCCCGAGCAGCAGTCAGCGATGTGGACGTGGTGGTAACTGCGACGACGGCGACAGCCCCAGTCTTCCCCGGTGATGCACTCTCAGCCGGGACGCTCGTCGTGGCTGTCGGCGCGTATACACCGGAGATGCGCGAGTTGGACGACACAACCGTCGAGCGTGCAGCAACACTCTTTGCCGATGTTCCTGGGGAAGCCGCTGAAACCGGGGATTTGCCTGCACACGATGCCTCAGCACTGACACCACTCTCTGCAGTGTTCGAGGGTGAGGCAGGTCGGGACGCACCCGACGAGATACTCGTTGTCGCATCGGTCGGCTCCGCCGTGCTCGACGCCGCGGCAGCCTCGGCACTGTTTGAGCGGGCACGCAAGGAGAACGTGGGGAGTGACGTGTCGATGTAGAACGGCTAGAGCCTGCTAGTTTCCGTCTTCCTTGACCCCACCGAATGGGTCGTCAGCCTCCTCGGAGTCGGTGTTGCTGCTGAACGGACCGTCGTCCGCCACGTCGTCGAAAGGGTCATCAGCATCCTCGAACTCGCGGAACAGCGTATCGAAATCGCCCTGCTCGTCGAGCGAGCTGATCGTGGTGTCGAGCTCCGAACGGAGCTCTTCGAGGCGGCGTTCGAGTTCCTGATACTGCTCGCTCTCGGCCAGTTCGGACTCAGTCTTTTCGGCTTCCAGCAACGCCTTCTTCGAGGCCAGCGCGAACATCTCCTGCACGCCCGCGCCGTAGTCGCCGCGGAGCTCCAGGTTGCTGACGGTCTCAAGCAGGTCATCACGGGCAACTGGCTTGACGAGGTAATCGTCGAAGCCCATGCGGAGGATGTCGAAGTCTGGTTCGACTGCGGTCACCATCGCTACCTGGCAGTCGATACCACGCTCGCGAACCGCGTCGAGCACCTCGTCGCCGGAGAGGCCGGGCATCCGGCGGTCGAGGAGGATAATGTCGACCTCCTCGTCGAGATTCTCAAGCGCCTCGTGACCGCCATAGGCAGTTCGAACGCGGTAGCTGTCTTGCAGCCACGCGGCGTAGAGATCGGCCAGGTCAGACTCGTCCTCGACCACAAGCACGAGCGGGAGATCTTCACTCATCTGGACAACTAACTCAGGAAAAGTACGGAGGGCCGACTATATCAAAATACCCCTTTGTCGGGTCAAACGGGGGAAGTTCAGATAAGCTAACAGCTACTCGTTCGGACTGTAGTTGGGCGCTTCGTCAGTAATCATCACGTCGTGGGGGTGACCCTCAGTCTGGCCGGCCGCAGACACCTTGACGAACTCCGCACGCTGTTTGAAGCCAGGGATCGTCTCGGCGCCCACGTAACCCATCCCGGACTGCATCCCGCCGACGAGCTGGTGGAGCTCCGAGGCGAGGGTGCCCTTGTAGGGGGTCGCGGCCTCAACGCCTTCGGGGACGAACTCCTCGTCGGTCTCCTCCTTGAGGTACCGCTCGCCGCCACCGGACTGCATCGCGCCGACGCTGCCCATCCCGCGATACTGCTTATACTTCTTGCCGTTCATCGTGATGACGCGGCCGGGCGCCTCGTGGGTGCCTGCGAAGTAGGAGCCGAGCATCACCGCGTCCGCACCGGCGGCAATCGCCTTGATCGCATCACCTGAGTAGCGAATTCCCCCGTCGGCGATGACGGGTACGTCGTGCTGGCTCGCCACGTCGGCGACCTCCGCGACGGCCGTAATTTGGGGCATCCCGGCACCGGTGACGACGCGGGTGGTACAGATGCTGCCCGGCCCGATACCGACTTTCAGCCCGTCGGCGAACTCGACGGCGGCCTCCGCAGCCGCGCGCGTCCCGATATTTCCGACGACCACGTCAGCTTCGACCGTCTCGGTGATAGCCTCCGCAGCGTCGAGCACGTTCAGGTTGTGGGCGTGGGCACAGTCGATGAACAGCACGTCGACGCCGGCCTCGTCGGCGATGACGGCACGCTCCTCCTCAAAGGGGCCCACGGCGGCTCCGACCTGGAGGCGGTCGTTCTCGTCACGCACGGCGTTCTCGTGCTCACGGCGCTGCAGGATACCCTGCATGGTGACGAGGCCGACCAGCTTGCCCGCACCCTTGCCCTCGGCGACGATAGGGACGCGCTCAATCTTGTGGTCGTACATCAGTTCCAGCGCCTCGCGGGCGCCCACGTCCTCGGGTGCGGTGACAACTTCGTCGGTCATCGCCTCGCGCACGTCGTCGGCCTCGCCCACCTCGAGGTAGGGGCGGATGTCAGTCCCAGAGATGATGCCCAGGACGGTGTCTTCCTCGTCGACGACTGGAGCACCAGAGACGCCCTCGCGTTCCATCATCTCGTCGACCTCCTGCACCGACTGACTCGGAGAGGCTGTCACAACGTTCTCCCGACTGATGACCAGTTCGTCCGCGCGCTTGACGTGCTGGATGGATGCCGCCATCTGCTCTTCGTCCATGTTACGGTGGAGGACGCCCAGACCGCCCTCGCGGGCCATCCCAATGGCCATGTCGGCCTCGGTGACAGTGTCCATCGCCGCAGAGAGGATTGGGATATTGAGTTCAACGTGTTTCGAGACGCGCGTCGAGACGTCCGCGCTGTCGGGCTCGACCCGACTCTCCATCGGGCGGAGCAGCACGTCGTCGAACGTCAGCGCCTCCGGCACTCGCAGTTTCTCCGAGAAGGGGTCCGCGTCGTTCTTCGCCATGTCAATGGTGGCGTCGCTCGGCGCAAAAGCGTTGCGAGTTAACGGACGTGTGGCGGTCACTACCACGGGAATGAAGGTTCCCGCTGTGTATCTGTGCCACCGGTGGCTGTTTTCGGGGGGAATTCTGACGTATCGTCGGTTTTTCGCCCCGATAACAAACGACCCCACACCAAACACCCAATTTTCCCGATAAACCGACGCTGTTTGTGGGTACCATTCTCACACAACGTTTAACCTCCTAACAACGAAACATATATTCATGGACGTCGAATCCACATCGTGCATTGTCGGCCAGCCGCGAATCCTCGCTGCCCACTGCTGGAAACCGATGTGTAACACATTCCTTCGACGTTCGTTTACATCCCCCGCCAATCCCGCCCGCCGACAGGCCGTTCCGGCCCGACAGCGCCGCTCAGGGAGACCCGAGCCGGGAGATCACCGTTTGGCCACGGAGACGGCCTGCTAGCGTATGAGTGTCTCCAACCACCCGATTGCGCTCCGGCTGGAGCGACAGGTCGGCGGTGCCACGAAGCTGTTGGCAACCGTCATGGGCCTGCCGCTCGTCGACGGCATCTTCCCCGCACTCGTCATCGCGGGCACGCTCACGACCGACAGTGGCGGGGTCAACACCTGGGGTGTGCTCCAGACCGGGTTGCTCATTTTCGGGGGCTCTGCGACCGTTGCGGTCATCCTCGCAGAGATGGAGGGGACGCCTCGTGAGAAGGCGACCTCAGTCCTGCTGCTGGGTGCCGTACTCATCCCCGTCGCCGTCGTGGAAGCGGCGTTCGCCGAGACACTGAGTTCGATGCTGAACTTCGAGGTGTTTCACCGATTCGCGGGGCTGGTCATCCTCGCGATCGCCGCCAAAACTGCGAGCGCAGAAGTGGGTGAGTATCTCCCCAGCCCGGGTGCAATCATCGGCCTTGGGCTCGTTGCCAGCTTCCAGCCCGCCGGCGCCGAACTGGCTATCGACCTCGGGCCTGCGGCGATGGTCACGTTAGGCGCCGCCGCAGCGACTGCCGGTACCGGTGTCGCGTTCGCACTGGGTGTCGCACTCGCGGCCCCGCAGCTCCGTGACGCGGTCGACATCGATCTGTTCCGGTTCGGCAGCTCCGTCGCACTGGGCATGCTCGCCCTCGAAGTGCTCGGCCTGCTCCCCACAGAACAGCCAGTCGCACTTGGGGTACTCGCGGTCACGGCGCTGTTCTCCTACGACCCCGACAGTCCTGGCACGGGGGATACTCCCTCAGATGACGATGGTGACGACTCTGACGACGATACGGACAGCGGGTCACCAGGATTCGCGGTCAAGCCGACGGGTGACCCCGACGAGTCGACGACGGCAGGTGCAAAGCGTGATCACACCGTCGACGGCTACCCTGAGGGCGTGACCCGCGGCCCCAGTACAACCGCCGATGGCGGCACTGCAGCCGATGACGACGAATCCGACGGAGGTCCAGAAACAGACGAGCCGGTTGACGGGGACGACCACACTCCCGAACGGCCCCCGTATCTCTGAAGTAGTTCAGCGCTGCCGGTACCACCAGCCAGCGGTCACTGCCAGCAACACGACCACGCCACCGAGGAAGAACAGCAGCCCTGGCGGCAGGCCGGTTGCGGTCGCAGCGGCCGTCGTCGCCGTATCGACGGTCATCGCTTCGCTGTCCGCGCTTCCAGTCTGGGCAACGGGGAGCGGAGGCTCACCCAACCAGGCCTGCACGAGCAGACTCGTCACGGCGAGTCCGGCGATGCCCGCAAGTAGGCGCTTCAGCATCGCCTGGAGCCCAGCGGCTTCGGACTCGCCGCCCGTGAAGACCACCAGCGGGCCGTCCGCAGGCGCGTACACCTTCATTTCTCGACCCTTCTCGGAGTAAACCGTGTCGGCCACCTCGACCAGCTTGGCGTCGTCGAGCTTCCCGAGGTGATACTGGACGTTCTGGAGCGTGAGGTCGAGCCGGTCAGCCATCCCGGATGCGGTGGCCGGTTCCTCGTGGAGCGCACCAAGTAGTTCGCGGGTCGTCTCCGAGGAGAGCGCCGAAATCGCTTCGCCGGCCTCGTCGCTGTCGACGCCGAGCACCCGCGGTTCCGGGTCGTGCTCGGGCGTGCTTCTGGAGGGCAACAGATCGCTCATACCACCCATATCTCTCGCATCGTTGAAACTCTATTGGAGAATCCCCAAGGGTCAGCTGTCCGGGACGACCACCACCCGGAGGTCGTCGACGTTCGTCCCTGTCGGATCAGTACGGAGGACGGCATCCCGCTCGGTCAAATACGGGAGCGAGTCGTGGTGTGCAAGCGCATTCTGGGCGGCCTCCAGTGTGTCGACCGTGTCGGCGTCGACCAGCGCACCCGCTGCATCAGTCGAACCGTCGCGGCCATCCGTGTCGACTGCGGTGATGACTGGCCCCGGAGAACCAGTTCCCCAGAGTTCGAGCGCCGCCGCGAGCGCGAACTCGAGGTTCGGGCCGCCGACACCCGGGTCGTCCGTATCGGAGATGTCGACGGTCGTTTCGCCACCCGAGAGCAGGACCGCCGGCGGGTCGAGCGGGTCCCCTGACGCTGCCACCTCGCGGGCAATCGCGACGTGGGTCGGCGCTGCAGCAGCGGCGTCTCCCTGAACCCGAGTCGAGAGTACGCAGGGGGCGAACCCGTGTTCCGCCGCGGCCGTCGCCGCGGCGTCGATAGCCGTTCGGTTCGAAGCGACGATGTGGTTCCGAACCCCCTCGAAACAGGGGTCGTCGGGCCCGGGCGTCTCCGGGTACTCCTCAGCTACGCCGCGTTCGAGATGGGTCCGAACTGCCGGCGCGTCGATGCCGTATCGCTCGAGGACCGCGAGCGCGTCCGCGTAGGTGGTGTCGTCAGGTGCTGTCGGGCCGGAGGCGATGACCGGAAGCGAATCGCCGACCACGTCGCTCACCACGAGGCCGACGACGGTGGCCGGGTCGCACGCTGCAGCGAGCCGCCCGCCCTTCACCGCAGAGAGATGCTTCCGAACAGCGTTGATCGCCGTGATATCTGCACCCGCATCGAGCAACTTCCGGGTCACCTGCTGGAGGTCCTCGACGGTCAGCTCCCCCGCGGGCGTTGCGAGCAGCGCGCTCCCGCCGCCGGTGACCACAGCGAGCACGAGCGTTCGCTCGTTGGCGGTCTGTGCAAGGTCCAGCATCCGCCGGGTCGCCGCAGTCCCTTCCGCCGATGGAACAGGGTGGCCGCCGGGAGCGACCTCGACTGGCCCAATTTGAGTTCCAGCATCGGGGCTGTCCGCGGGGACGACGACCAGCCCGTCAACGAGGACATCGCCGAATTCGGCCTCGAGCGCGCGAACAACTCCAGCCGCCGCCTTCCCGCCGCCAAGAACGAGCACGCGGTCAAACTCATCGGGGTCGAGCGACTGGTCGCCGATACGGAGTTGGGTGTCGTCGGCGGTCACTGCCGACGCGGTGGCAGTCTCGGGGTCCGCACCGCGGATACCCGCCTCGAGGCAGTCGAGCGCAACGGCATGAGCAGGCGAGGTTTCGAGGCTCTTGCGATCGTCGAACACAGCCGGAGAGGACGCGCGAGCGAAGAAAACGGTTCGGGTGGGCTTACCACCAACCCCTTGTCCAAGAGGTGCTCTTCGCACCAGCAGCCGGCCGTATACACGACTTGATAGTTCGATAACGTGTGTGAAGTGGACACGCGTAGTCCGTCACGGTAAAGGTCGGGCAGCGTGGAACCGGAGTAATGACCGAATCGGAGGGCAGCGTGCGCGTCGTCGGGACCGCGCACGTCTCCGCCGAGAGCGTCCGAGAGGTCGAGGAGACCATCGAGGACGAACGCCCGGACGTGGTGGCCGTAGAGTTAGACGAAGGCCGCCACCGACAGATGCGTGGCGAGGAGCCCGACGACCTCGACGCCGGCGACCTGCTCCAGGGCAACACCGTCTTCCAGTTCTTCGCCTACTGGATGCTCTCCTACGTACAAGCGCGCATGGGTGACAAGTTCGATATCCAGCCCGGCGCGGAACTGCTGGCTGCCGTCGAAACCGCCGAGGAGTTCGGCATCCCCGTCGCCCTCGTCGACCGAGATATCCAGGAGACAATCCGACGGTTCTGGAAGCGGATGACGTTCTTCGAGAAGCTCCGCGTGGTCGGTTCGCTCGCATTCGGCGTCACTGACCCCAGGGTGGCCGGCGTCGTCTTCGGCCTCATGGTCGGCGTCTTCCTCGGCCCACTGCTGGGCGTGTTCGGTGGCGCGCTCGGCGTCACACAGACGCTCCTCGTCCGGCTAACGGGCGGTGCGCTGCTGGCGCTCATCTCCGGCTATGTCCTCTCGGAACTCACGCTCCGGACGATGGCCGACGATATCGTTGCACTGGTCGTCGCCGCCGGCGGCGCGCTCGCGACGGGGCTGATCTTTGGTGTCGGACTTGGCCTGACCGACCCGCTGGTCGAGCAGTATCTGGGCGGGTTCGCCGTGACCGCACTCGGCTCGATGGCCCTCGGGCTCGGCGCAGGACTCGTGGTGGGCCTCGTCGTCGCCGGACTGATGAGCCTCACCGGGTCCCAAGCGGCTGGAGACGAGGAGTTCGAAGAGTTCGACCCGGACGAGCTGACCGATACTGACGTTGTGACGGCGATGATGGAAGAATTCCGGGAGTTCTCCCCGGGCGGGGCCGAGGCGCTTATCGACGAGCGTGACGCCTTCATCGCGCACAACCTCCTCGATCTGCGGGAGCAGGGCAAGCGGGTGGTCGCCATCGTCGGTGCGGGCCACCAAGCCGGCATCGAGAGCTATCTTGCGAACCCAGAGTCGCTGCCGCTGCGTTCGTCGCTCTCCGGCGAGCAGTCGAGCGGGCTGGTTCCCTGGGGGAAAATCATCGCTGTCGGCATCACGCTCGGGTTCGTCGCCTTCTTTGTGCTGCTGGCGATGGCCGGGGTGGGCAACGGCTTCCTCCTCCGACTGTTCGCGGCGTGGTTCCTCATCAACGGCATCTTCGCGGCCGGCTTCGCGCGCCTTGCTGGCGCTCACTGGCCCTCCGCGCTGGTCGGCGGCGCCGTCGCATGGCTCACCTCAATCAATCCGCTGCTGGCGCCCGGTTGGTTCGCAGGCTATGTCGAACTCCGCTACACCACCGTCAGCGTCGGCGACATCGGCACGCTGAACGAACTGCTCTCCGATGAAGAGACGCCAATCGGTGAACTCGTCGGGCAGATGCTGCGGGTGCCGCTGTTCAAACTCATCATGATCGTGGGCCTGACGAACGTCGGGAGCTTCATCGCCTCGTTCCTCTTCGCGCTCTACGTGTTGCCGGCGTTCTTCAGCGGTGTCGGCGGCGTCGAGGAGGTGCCCCGATTGATGGTCGAAGGGGCCGAGAACAGCGCCCGCGCACTCCTCCGGTGGCTGACGTGAGCCGCGCCCGCCAGCCATCTGTCTCACTGCGCTTCTCCCAGCGGGAGCTACTTGACCTGCTCGTCGCGTGGCTCGCGCTTGGCGTTGCGTTCATGGTTTTCTTCGCTGGCGGCGCGAACGCAGTGCTCGGCCTCGTTGCATTGGGGCCAGGCCCGCTTCTCACCGCGTTCGTGGTCTCGCTGGTGACGGCAGGAATCGGTTTCTTGCTCCACGAACTCGGTCACAAGGTCGCGGCGGTGCGGTTCGACAACATCGCCGCCTTCCGCGCAGACTACGGGATGCTGTTCGTCGCGGTGATGAGCGCGTTCCTCGGGTTCCTCTTCGCCGCACCGGGTGCCGTTCACCACCGTGGCCCACTCAGCGACCGCCAGCACGGCCTCGTCGCGCTGGCCGGACCAGCCGTGAATCTCGTCCTCGCAGTGATTTTCGTCCCGCTGTTGGTGCTCGGGAACGTGCTGAGCATGGAGTTGGTCACGCTGGTCGGCGGCCGTGGCCTCGCAGTGAATCTCTTTCTCGCGGCGTTCAACCTCGTGCCGCTCGGTCCGCTGGACGGGAACACGGTCCTAGACTGGAGCAAAGGCGTCTGGGTCGTCGTCTTCCTCCCGACTGCGGTGGTCGCGTTCCTCACCGTCTTCGTCTTCCGGATTGGATTCTGAGCGAGCCGGGGACAGACGCGAGCGGAGCGGTGGGCTTTTGCCGACTTGTCCCGGCGCTTCAGCCATGACCGAGGATGGAGACGAGGAGGGGCTGACCTACGCAGACGCGGGTGTCGACATCGGGGAAAGCGAGGCGGCGACGGCCGCACTCGTTGGCGCCGCGGGCGCTGCGGGCGAGGGGACCGACAGCGACTATGCGGGGCTGCTCGACATCGGCGACCGCTATCTCGCGCTGGCGACGGACGGCGTCGGCACCAAGCTGGTGGTCGCGGAGGCGCTCGCGGACTACTCCACAGTCGGCATCGACTGCATCGCGATGAACGCCAACGACCTCGTCGCTGCCGGGGTCCGCCCCGTCGCTTTCGTGGACTATCTCGCCGTCGACGAGCCCGACGAAACGTTCGCTGAGCAGGTAGGCGAAGGGCTGGCGCGCGGCGCCGAGGCCGCCAACATCGAACTGGTGGGCGGCGAGACAGCCGTGATGCCAGAAGTCATTCGCGGGCTCGACCTTGCGGGCACCTGCGCGGGGCTGGCGGCGAAAGACGCCGTGTTCGAGGGGAGTGCCGAAGCCGGCGACGTGCTCGTCGGCTGGCCCTCCTCCGGCATCCACTCCAACGGACTCACGCTGGCACGCAAGGCAGTCACCCGGGAGTACGACTACGCGGACCCCTACCCGGGAGAGGGCTACGAGACGGTCGGCCACGCGCTGCTGGAGCCGACACAGCTCTACACGAACCTCCTCACGCACATGCGCGAGCACGGTGTCCGCGCGGCCGCCCACATCACGGGCGGCGGCTGGACCAACCTCGAACGGTTGGGCGAGTTCCACTACGAAATCGACGACCCCTGCCCGGCCGATGAGGTGTTCGAGTTCGTGCAGGATCTCGGCGGCATCTCCGACGCGGAGATGCACCGCACCTTCAACATGGGGACGGGCTTCGTCGCGGCGCTTGACCCCCAGGACGCCGAGGCGCTGGCGGCGGCGACTGATGGCCGGATACTCGGTGAGGTGCAGGAGG
>Ga0136596_1000996_pt1 | contig 13369 bp, 11 predicted proteins | sample AntRauTorcE11897_FD_101387 | JGI IMG/M metagenome (GOLD analysis project Ga0136596, IMG submission 101387) | Saline lake microbial communities from Rauer Islands, Antarctica - Metagenome Torckler E11 #897 | ecosystem: Environmental > Aquatic > Non-marine Saline and Alkaline > Saline | place... | reverse complement strand
TACGTCAGGATTCGAAAAGCTTTTGAGTCAGATTGGGAGCGTAGCGAACCAATCTGTCCAAAAGGTCTACTGAATCTGTAAGATTCGAATCCTGCCGTCGGAGCAAGACAGAAGACCCTTCCACTTTCATGATAGTGTCGAAGGGTTTTCTTATTGTAAAATCAAGCTTTTTTGCACTTAAAGTAGTGTTCGAAAGTACCAGTTTCAGAAGCTCGTTCTTTTCTTCGTCATTCGAACATTCAAAGAGTTCTCCAGCTCTACGAGCTAGTCCAAGTATATATTTAGCGGTTACGTGGTACTTGTAGTCAGCGTCGTTGTAGCTACTACGATCAACATTAATGAGCTCTTGTTGGCTATTAATACTGTGAAGTTTTATCTCATAATCTTCTTGTGCTATTGAGCCGGCCAGCAGAAGGTCCAGCAGTCTGTCTTTTTGGTCCTGGAAGCGTTCAAATCGAGTGTTAAGACCGTCCAGTTGCTCTTTGTAGTACTTTGCTTTGTGTTCATGGTTCTCTCTAAGAAAGTCTACAATTTGGTTGATTTGCTCATCAGAAAGAATCAGTTTTTCAAACAAAGGTTTCACCTGCTCTAGGAGCTGAGACTCTTGAGTATATTGTCGTTTATGCATCTTCTTGGCGTTGGAACAGGCATGATAGGCTTTGCCTCGTTTTACCTCTCTACAGACCGTACAGCCACACTCACCGCACTTTAATAAGCCACTAAAAGGATGGATTGTTTTAGATTTCTTCTGGACGGGGTTTTGGTTGCGTTCATTTAGTAGCTTTTGTACTCGGTCGAATAAGTCTCTCTCTATAAGAGGGGAGTAGCGGTGGTTGTATGCAGTATCGTACTTTTTAGAATAAGCTTTTCCGTAGTAGAAGGTATTGGTGAGAATCACATGCACCGTACTGTTACCGAATTCTTTTCCACGATTCGTTAGTAACTGCTCAGACTTTAAATACTGCTTGATTGTTTGGATTGAATGTTTACCAGATGCGTACATATCAAACATCTCTTTCACGTAGCCTGCAGTGAGTGGATTGGGAACTATGTCAGCTCGTAAACGCTTCTTTGCATTTAGTGTCACTCCAACATATCCAAAAGGAGCAGAGCCGGTCCATTCACCGCTCTGTCTTTTCTGCTCAAATGCTCGCTTAGTGTTGTCGCTAATAGCGTCAGAATAGTACTTAGCCAAGCCTAAGCTCATTCCAAACTGGAACTTACTAACCGCTGACATATGAGAGTTGATCACCTGTCCATCAGAGACAAAGTGTAATTCAATTTTGTCCTCTAGCGCTTTTTCATAAAGTAGACCAACTCGTTTATCAAAAACATTACGAGAAAGGCGATCTACCTTATCAAAGCAGACCGCCACCTTCTCATGTTGTTTATTAATCTTCTCTAGTAACTTGTCGAACTCATCTCGCTTTTCTTTATAAGCACTCTCGTCAAAGCTGTAACTTTCAATTACCTCAAACTCTTTCCGGGCACAGTAGTCTTCCATGCGTCTAGTCTGTGAAGGTAAAGAATTACCAGCGTCTCTCTGCTCCTCAGTGGATACCCGAGCTAAAATAATTGCTTTCATATTACTTAGATAATAGCATTGACTCCGTCACTGCTGTCATACTGTCATTCGTTTTGCCTACCTTACGAATCGTTATGATTCTCTCTGAGCTACTTCGCTTACCATAGTCAATCGCTATTCCAAGCTCCATAAGGCTATTTTCAAGCTCCCGGAGCTTTTTGCCTAAAGTAGCAGGATTTCTGGCGACTTCCTCATTCCACTCAAACCCGCTGTCTGTATTTTTGAGTTTATTAAGTAACTCTGAAGCTGTGCCTCTGAAGCCTTCTTCCTTTTCCAGTAGCTCCAACAGTGCTCGTCCTGCACTCAGTGAATAGATTGCATCATATGCGGCGTACTTCATTATTTTTTGCATGGACTTTTCAAATCTACCAGCACCATATCCTAAGGCCTCAGCACAAGCTGCACCCCAGAGAGAAAAGTCAGCCATCCGAAACTCAGTGTTTTGTGGGAGTTTTTTCTTTTCGTTTATTGCTTTTGACAAGGTATCGAAGAGAGCTCCAAGCAGGAGAGGCTTCATCTCTGTGAATTTATCAGTAAGAGCTTTGCTCCCCAGTCGCTCACCAGAAGAGACAGCTTTAGTCTTAAACAAGAGCATTCGACTCATTAAGTCGCTTCGATACGCTTCAATATTTACTCCAGTTAGATAAGCTGGATTCTTTACCGAAAATACCGTCAAGTCTCCGTTGGTATACAGAGTCCGCCTCGAGTTCTCTGCTCCAGTTGCAACCACACACAAGAAATCTGAGAGCTCATTATTAATCCTTGAGATATTATCGTTCGCAAACACCCAAGTCTGACTTAAAAGGGGAATAGCGTCTTCTACTTTTTTGATAGGCATTGATATCCCTCCTGCAGAAGGATCAAGTAAGTTCTTTGCCATTTTGAGTAGGGTAGTCTTTCCTGATCCTGCGGGTCCATAGACGTAGACAATTGCCTGGTCCACCTCTCGTATTAAGCGGACTGGCAGGGTGCTTATAAAGAGCATCTGCTCGTCTGTATCTGCAATATTTACAAGGTTCAACAGCTCTTTTAAGTCTCCACCCGGAATTGGTCTAACTTGCTCCTCTCCGCAGCCGGTCTTGAATAGAAACGGCATCTCATTACTCGACATTATCGACCAGCCAGATTCGTCTATTTTTACAATCTCTCCCTCAGAGTTCATTAAGTCGTAATAAATACAGTCGTCCACTTGAGCCACTCTGTGGAAGAGAGGGTGCTTATCTCCGTCATAGAGAGCTTTTGCACTACAAAGACCCAGTGCTTCATCAAGAATCAAGCTCGACACGCTCTCACCGTTCTCTTTGTAGAAAGCATAGCGAACGAAATCCTTAAACTCGGTGCTTTTGATAGGGACATTCATGGTCCTGCCTTTGAAGCGAATACGGGCATATCCAACGTCACCTTGGTCGTGAAAAAGTTCGGTCACGTCACAGTTGTTTAGTAGTTTATCCAGCTTCTTAGCCTTAGATTGTTCTTTGTCAGTTGACAGCTCTTTGTAGTTTTCTACTACCCAGTTGGTCATTCCGATAACCTCACCAGGAGACAGTTGGGGAAGACAGTGTAAGGTATTCCACGACAAAGCCGCTCTCTCAATCTTCTCTTTGTTTCCTCTGTGCATGCGGCCAAACTTTTTCACCTGTTCCATCAGCATCGAGTGTCTACTACCTTCTGAGACGATTCCATCCACCGGCGTCGTGAGTATGCCACCCTTATCTGTACAGAGATTTTTGATGTCCTCTGGCAATTCAGGTAACTCAGGAAATTCATCAAGCGACACTAGCCATTCATAGGTGATTCCTGAATGGTGTAAAGAAGGAGGGATGATTTCCAATCGACTTTTTGTGTACACCTCCATCTGATACTTCTTTCCATCGCGCTTCTCAAAATGTGACAGGTCCACTGGTCCATTCTTGGTGAGAGTGTCATCAGCGGCATACCAGAGATGGTACCCTTTACCGGTTTTGATCGTTGGGGTAGGAGGTATATTGAACAATTTATCAGTGTCTGGTGTATCGAAGTCTACTAGGGTGTAGCCATCAACTATAGTAGCTATGCCAAATATCTTGCCTTGGAGTTGGTTAAAGGATCTGCTCACTTCTTCAGAAGTCCGTAATGGTCCAACACTCTGCCATCGAATAAGCGGGAGTTTGTAGTCTTGATACGCTTGGTTACATCCCATAGGAACAATTGGGTATCCTTTATTTACGTAGTCCAAAGCAGCTGTTCTGAGCTCCTCTAAGTGCTTTACGTTAGTATTGATTGCTGGTAAAATGGTCTTGTTAGATTCACTTGCCTCGGCAAGTGTTTTTGTTTCCTCAGTCTGATTCGTCATAATTATCTAGATTAGTTTTATTAATGTTTTCGTCCGCCTCACGCAAAAGACGTTGATCAATGCTGTATAGCAAGTCAAAAAATTTACTTATTTCGTCCGTCTGTTTACGGTGAGACATGGTTGTATGAAAGCATATGGATATTTGCCCCACAAAGCCCCGCATCCGTATTGAAGCATCAAAAAAAGGCTTATTTAAAGCCATATATTACAGATTATTTTGTATAAAGTTTACGGGGCGTGCGGGAATTTTTACTTCTTTTTGTTATTGTATTCAAAACCCTTTTTAGGACGAGTTTCTACTAACTTTTCGTTTGGAACTTGTCTCAGAATACCCTTACCTTTTTCGGTAAGATTGGACTGTGCCCAGCTATTAAAATCCTTATTGATAGATTTAAAAGTCTTCTTATACTCTTGCTGGAATCTTTTTTTGTAATTTTTATATGTACAAAAACCACCGAGCGGTACTATTTCATGCAAGACTGCAAACGCCTGCACATAATGGTCCTCGAGACTTAATTTGAGTTCCTCGTTCTCATAATAGAAAGTGTCACCTTTTCTAACAACGTAATACTCATTTTTACCTTTAGAGATTATCGTGTCACTAAACAGAAGGTCTTTGTCTACAGTAAAATAATGAGGATACAGGTGAAAAAAATACTCCTTCTCTTGGTCCTTGTCAGCATCAATACTTTCAATTATTTTTTTAGCGTCATCTGGCTGGGGGTAAATTTTTAGTATTTTATCCTTCTCTTCTTCAAAGAACTTAAATTGCGACCTTTCTTTGTAGTCACTAAACTTTTTATTTATAGGGTCTTCATAGGTTTTTAATATTCCCGCATCTTGTAATTCAGGGCATATAATTTCCCAGAAACTACGGCCACCTAAACTATATTCCGTTAAAGTGCTCTCTTTTATACAAATTTCGTTATCACCCAGTTCCTTATCTTGAAAATAGGCATTCCCATACTCCACTACCCGATGAGCATTGAAGGAACTCTGTAGCAATTTAATGAAGTTTTTCTTTTGAGTTTCTATGTCCATTTAATATATATAAACTACTGAACTTCTATAACTTGACCTCTAAGGTTGTCCAATAGTGGTCTTGGATTAGGAGTTACAGTGACATCAAGTTTAGATTCTCTTTTATTAGCATACAGCTTATCAACCAGGATCTTGAGTGCCCATTGCTCACCACTCTTCACGCACTCAGCAAAGGCCTTCTGACCGTGTTCAGACCACAAATCAACCAAATACTGCTCCTCAGCTCGTTTTGGCCGTCCATTAGGGTTTCCAGTGGCTCCCTTGATGAATTGTCCTTTTCCATTTCTCATTGCCCTGTATTCTACCATTTAACAGGCTTTTAGTATTTACGTTTAAATTTAATGAAATCACTGAAACACTTGCTGCAAATATCTGCTGTTTGGTTTATCATGCTTCTATGAGTAAAATTTATTTAAATTATTTACTGGAGCCTGGTGCTGTGTGGTTCAATCCTTGTTATGGAATAAATGGATTCTGGAATGAGCTACGATTACTCCAGAGTAAAATGCCTGACAAAGATTTTCAGACTATCTGGAGCCATAGAGATCTACAGAGCGCTAAGGAGATTCTCGCAACCTCGATAGTAGCCAAAGCTACTCAAATGCAAAATTCAGATCAGAAGTGGTGGATTCAGAAACCGAAACAAGATCCGCCTGATGGAGTTATGGGAACGATTTTTAATACAGATGGATATGACAAAATGCACGTTCGTGAAGTTGAAGTAGTTGAATGTGTAAACGGTGACATTCTCGAAACTATAAAAAATAAACTCCTCAAAAAACGGTACGAGCCTAACACTGTACTCGTTTGTTATCTATCTGGAGCAAGTGGTTTGTATGATTTTGAAAAGATGAGCCAAGAGATTCTTGCCGAAGAGACCAGCTTAGATCACGTGTTCTTAGTTTTTATGGGTGCCCTTGCTTCTGAAATAAAAACCAAAGGGACAACACGGGAGATGGCTCAAAGTTTGTTCAAGTATTCATCGGTTCAGCTCAAGCCAGTATTTTCTGTACAGACAATTGACCCAATATCTGACTGTAAAAAATGGCGAAATGGAGAAGATGGGAACTTCTTCATTTTTGAAGGTAGAGGTAAGGGTGGAATGCGTCCAGTAAAGTTTGATGAACCGCCAAAATTGTTCTAATAACTAGTGGAGAACAAGTCACAGACGAGACTGCTGCCTTTACTAAATACAGGAACCAGAAAAATAAATTCCTCCAGATTTTTCACACACTGTTCTATCAAAGTTTTCTTGTTTTTGTTTATCTCTGACATCACTTATGCTTTCAAACGTGCTTGTATTGTCTCGATTAGAGCCTGGAGGTGTGTATGTCGCTGAGGGAGGAGGAGACGTCGTACCATACTCTTTTCCGGTACATCCAGACATAAACGAATTAAAAACTGGGCTGGAAAGCATGATTCCACTTTCCGTAGCTAAGTTCAAACAGTCGGTAAAAGAAGAAAGACTGGACTTCTGCTGTGTCTGTTCTGCAGTCAAATCTTCAATAAATTTGGTGAGCTCAGCCGTTCGTTGATCATCATCAAGCTGTTCTTGTGGAGGTGGTGCTGGAGCAGGGGCAACAATTGGTTTCTGGCTTAGTACAATTTTATTAATTAATGCCTCATCCCCATTCCAGTCTACAGAAATCCATTCTGGCATACTTTCAATATTCAAATAGGGTAATTCTATCTCATCATTTTGCTCGTACTGTCCAATTGGAGCACACCTGTCATCGTTGTACTTTGTTGCACAAGGTCTAACGTTAGCTTTGGTTGGTTTAACGTAGTATGTGACGAGCGGGACGGTCTTCTTATGGGTTGATTCATTTTCCACATCCTGCTCTACGAATAATCTGACCTGCTCCAGCGCTTGATCAAATCGATCGTCTTTCTGAGCCTCAACTCGCTCTTTGAGAGCAGAGTTCTCTTTTGCAACCTGTTGGTATTTGTAAATACCATACACTCCTCCGCTCGAGAGGATGGCAACAGTGCCAATAATGGCTAAAATTGTCAGCGATACGAAACCTTTGTTCATAAACTTACTATATGCTGATTCCTGGTAATTTCAACCTTTCTTTCACAAAGTAACTCAAGTTTGGTAGAAGAATTTTATCTACTGGCAAAACACCACCTCCTCACTATCCAGCCCAAGTTCCTGAGCAAACCACTCTCGTACCGTCTCTCTGTCTCCTAGGGAGTCAATTAGGCCCGCTTCAAGTGCTAATGAGCCTGGCATGGTAGATCCATCGGCCAGCTTTGCTACATCCTCAATAGACATACCACGGTTCTCTGCTACTTGCTTCACAAACTCATCATGGTAAATCTTCAAGTCGCGCTCGAACAGTGCACGTTCTTCCAGGGTGAGTGGCTTGTCTGGTGTGCCTGAGTCTTTAAATTTCGCAGATGAAAGCGAGACAAACTCTACTCCGTCAGCCTTATTTTGCTGTGTGTAGTCAAGATACGACATAGTGATACCAATAGACCCTATATCAGAGAACGGGGAAGCGATAATTGTGTCGGCTCCAGTAGCTACCAAGTAGCCACCAGATGCTCCCACTTCCACAATATAAGAGGCAACTGGCATAGAACTATTCTTCAGCTCGTTAGCTATGAGTTCTGAAGTCACTGGCTCACCCCCAGGAGAATCCACTAAAACTAGAATTCCAGCTATGTATGGGTCATATTCTGCTTGATTGATTAAAGTGATGGTGTCACCTAGAGTTGTCGAGGTATATGACTCCCCATTTTCATCTGCGTATTCACCGTATGAGGTGATGTCTCCCAGTATTGGTACAACAGCGATATTACAATAACCGTCACTGATGTAAGCACTTGCATTGTATCCGCTCCACTCATCATGCCAGTTGCCCCATATTGTCAATCCTGCGTAGAAAACTGTGAGAGACACAATACCAATCAATAAGCACGTGCCAACTATTTTAATAGATGATGTCATGTCTTCATCCTAACATTTCAAAGGTATATAAATATAAGAAAATTGGAGGACAACGTTTAAAATGCTAATATTTTTGGATATATGGCATCAAATTTAGTAAATAGTTTTAAACGCATCGATGATGCTCTTTGGGTGGACGGAGGGGCTAACAATCCAGGCGATTACATCACTCAGATTTCTTGGATGCTTTTTTTGAAGTATCTTGAGGATTTAGAGAGTCGTCGCCAGATTGATGCTCAGCTTGGAGGAGGTTCGTACACCCCAATTCTGAAAGAGGAGTTTCAGTGGCATTCGTGGGCTTGTCCTAAGACAGCGGACGGAAAAAAAGATGTCAGTAAAGCGCTGAGTGGCAAAGACCTGTTGGATTTCGTAAACAACGAACTTTTTCCGTACCTCAAAGCTTTTAAGAATACTACTGAAGATACTAAGACACTCATGTATAAAATTGGTGAAGTATTCAGCGAGATTGATAACAAAATTCAAGGTGGCCATACTCTGCGAGAAGCCCTCGATATCATCGATTTGCTCGAGTTCAAGACCCAGGATCAGCTAGACGACCTCTCTCATCTCTATGAAGACAGACTAAAAATGTTAGGTGGTGCAGGAAAGAGTGGGGAATACTACACGCCGCGACCCCTTATCAAGACTATCATTAAGGCTCTGGACTTAGAGCCGGGAAAAACTATTTACGATAGTGCTGCAGGTACAGCTGGCTTCCTTACTGAAGCCTATGATTTCCTTAAAGTTAAGAATCTGTCTGCTAAGCAGCTTAAGTATTTGAAAGAGGAGACGTTTACCGGTAAGAACAAAATGGCTCAGCCGTACCTCTTGGGTACGATGAATATGATTCTGCACGGCATTGAAGCGCCGAACATGATTCACACCAACACGCTGACCGAAGACACCGCTGATATTCAAGAGAAAGACCGTTATGACTACATTCTGGCCAACCCACCATTTGGAGGTAAAGAGCACGCCGAAGTACAACGTAATTTCCCTATAAAGACAGGGGCGACCGAGCTGCTTTTCTTGCAACACTTTATGAAGCGGTTGCGGGCAGGTGGACAAGCGGCGATAGTCATCAAGAATACATTCCTTTCAAACACTGACAACGCAACCACTTCAGTGCGTAAGGAGCTGCTAGAGACGTGCGACCTGCATACTGTCATGGATTTACCAGGCGGTGCTTTCAGTGCGAACTCTTCAACGGGAGTAAAAACAGTCGTGCTGTTTTTTGAAAAAGGGAAACCGACTAAAAACACTTGGTACTACCAGCTAGATGTCGGTCGTTCTCTAGGTAAGACTGACCCTCTAAACGAGAACGACTTTGCTGACTTCCTAAATCTCTATAAAAAGAAGGTGGATAGTCCGAGAAGCTGGTCTGTAAAAATCGCAGATGTAGAGCAAAAGAGCTTTGATTTGTCAGTGAAAAATCCTAACCAGGTTGAAGAAGCTGCTCTGAGAACACCTTCAGAGATAATTAAGTCACTGTATTCCCTAGACAAGGAAGCGGCAAAAATTTTACAGAAACTTGGTTAATATTTTAATTAATCATGACAAAAGAAAATTCTGATTCGGTAGAAAAAAAGAGCTATGAAATCGACATGCAAAGTTTGTATGGTGGTTTCGAAACACATTTAAATATTCCAGACAATAACAGTGTGTTTTTTTCTGGTAAGTACGGAACTGGTAAAACGACTTTTCTCAAACACTTTTTTGCTCAATTTGATGAGATGTACGATGTGTATCATTTATATCCAATCAACTATCAGATCAAATCAAATGAGGATGTACTAGACTTACTCAAGTACGATATTTTGTCTACATTATTAGAAAAACATCCAATGCCGTTCCCTCAGACAGAAACTGCTGGAATTGTAGAGCATGCGTATTTATGGAAAAAATTTATTGGTGAAAACTATACTCTTAATAGCGCTATACAGTACAGTTTGGATTACATGGAAGAAGCATTATCACCGATAACGGCTCCAGTAGGAATCCCCATACAAGCGCTTAAAAAACCTTTATCCGATATCTTAAATCTCAATGAAAAATTTCGAGAATTCAGAATTAAGCATGAAAATGGCGACTATGAAAAAGTAGAAAACTTTCTCGGGTCAATTCAAACAAATGAATCAGATGGCCTCAGTTATATTATCAGCAAGAAGGTCAGAGAAATGCAGGGAAATAAACGTAGTGTTTTGATTCTTGATGATCTAGATCGAATGGATCCTGAACACATATTTCGAATCCTGAACGTATTTTCCGCTTTTCATGAGCAAGACAATGGCGGAAATAAGTTCGGTTTCGACACCGTGATTTTAGTGGGTGACATTGCCAATATTCGTCATATTTTTGAGCATTTCTACGGCCTTAAGACTGATTTTGAGGGGTACATGGATAAGTTCTATAGTCATCGATGGTATGAGTTTCAGACACGGGAGATTATTAATTTCTCTATAATTAAATTAATTGAAAGATTAGGAACGGACACGAGTGGCCAAGTCCTTCAAGGTTTTCAAAGTAGGAATTACTTCATTAGAGGTGTTTTGCAGCACTTATTGCTCGAAGCGACTTACTCAGAATATATACCAAATTTAAGACAACTAATTAAACTAGATAAATTTTCATCCATTATAAGAAAAGAGTGTGATTATCGAGAGAAATCTTCTGAAAGAACACGAGAAGAAGAGATTCAAAAAGCCATGTTTTTTGTGTTAAAAGTAATGAAGCAAATCTTGCAGACGGATAAAGCTTTAGTGCGGCTACTTCAAAGTATTAAAAATGTAGACCAAAAAGACAAAGTAGATGAAGGTTTTTATATTTCTTATTCCTTACCCTTGCTTTTTAAAGTCACAAAAATTGAACCTAGAAAAGGACCGTTACATTGGAATGAATACTATATAAAAGTGAATGAAGATCGTTCTGGATTCGACTGGGATGCGTCTTCCCAAAACAAAGATTTTAGGGCGTTGTTTTTTGATTTATTGGCTGAGGTTGTAGATAAAAAGCTGTATGAGTAATCAAAATTGGGATACCTTATCGCTGGAAAAATGTTTAGAAAAGGTCGAAGTTACATCGAAGATTCTTAAAAAGAATTTCCTTGTCTCAGGCGAATTTCCAGTTGTTTCACAAGAAGCAGATTTGATAGCTGGTTTTTGGAACAATAAAAAAGACGTATTTAAGATTGCAAAACCAGTCGTTATCTACGGTGACCACACACGTGTAATCAAATTTGTTGATTTTGATTTCGCAAAAGGAGCTGATGGTGTAAAAATTTTGCAACCAAAAGACTTCCTAAACACGAAATACTTTTATTATTATTTACATTGTTTTGAAATTAAGCCCTTGGGTTATGCTCGACATTATCGACTATTGAAAGAATTGTCTGTTTCGTTTCCAACACTTAATGAACAAAAGCGGATTGTGGGGATTTTGGATGAGAAGTTTAAGGCGATTGAGGAGCTGAAAAAAGTCACTGAAGCACAGATTCAAGATGCGAAGGAGTTGTTTGAGAGTCGGTTGAGTGAGATCTTCACTAATTCTGAAAAGGGTTCTGATGAAGTTGCTTTAAGTGATGTTTCATCTATTGAAACTAAACTCATAGACCCTAAGGAAAAAAAGTATAAAAGTCATTTGCATATTGGAGCTGGTAACATTGAATCTAAAACAGGTATCTTGTCTGATATAAAAACAGCTGAAGAAGAGAAATTGATATCGGGTAAGTTTTTATTTGATACAAATACTATTCTTTATAGTAAAATCCGGCCATACTTAATGAAAGTAGCTCGGCCAGTTTTTTCTGGTTTATGTAGTGCAGACATTTATCCACTAGTTGCGAAAAAAGACGTTCTGAACAAAGACTTTCTATTTTACTTATTACTTTCAAAAAATTTTACTGATTATGCCGTTGCGGGGTCAGATAGAGCTGGAATGCCAAAAGTTAACCGTGACCATCTGTTTGCCTACAGATTTAGCCTGCCTGACTTTAAGATGCAAGTAAAACTTGTAAATGAGTTGGATGAGCTGTATGAGAAATCAAAGATGTTGGAAACAGTTTTTCTTAATAAAGTTCATGACCTCGAAGAACTTAAAAAGTCCTATCTCGCACAAGCGTTTGCAGGAAAGTTGTAATACGATACTATTTTACTTATATGCCACCTTTATCTGAAGACGACACACGAGCACAGTACATAGACCCGATGCTTCTTGAGAGCAAGTGGGGTCACAACCTGACCGAAGGCTCTGGCGTCTCGCGCCAGCACTATTTTACTGATGGGCGGATGATGTCGGGTGGGCACCGGGGTAAGCGGAAGTTTGCTGACTATATTCTGTCGTATAAAAACCAGAAGCTGGCTATTATTGAGGCCAAGAAATACGACTTAGAGCCTACTGAAGGTCTGGAGCAGGTAAAAGAATACGCTACTCTCTTAGAGCTTAAGATAGTGTTTTCAACCAACGGTCGGCAGATATATTGTTTTGATATGGAGACTGGGCGTGGGGACTACATTGAACAGTACCCGACACCAGACGAGCTGTATCGAATGGTGAATGGGGAGCAGTCGGATGTATTGGAGCGAGTAACGGCTGAGCCTTTTCATAAGACTCGGTTTGACCCGCGGTACTACCAAGAGAACGCCATCCAGGCGGCAGTGAAGGCAATTGCTGGTGGGGAAGATAGAGTGCTGCTCACTCTGGCTACCGGAACTGGCAAAACCTTTATTTCATTTCAGATTGTCTGGAAGCTGTTTAATGCGCGGTGGAATAAGAGTGGGAATGAGCGGCGGCCACGAGTACTCTTCTTGGCTGATAGGAATGTATTGATCGAGCAAGCGATGGGGGATTTTGACCCGCTGGCAGCGGAAATTATTCGGGTAAATGGTGAAGAAATTAGAAGACGAAATGGAGCTATACCGACTAACGGCAACGTCTTTTTCTCTATTTATCAAGCGATGGTGGGAGGTGGTGAGAATCCGTATTATAAAGACTACCCACACGACTTTTTTGATTTGGTGATTATTGATGAGTGTCACCGTGGTGGAGCTAGCAATGAAAGTAACTGGCGAGCGGTCCTGGACCATTTCTCTGGTGCGACACACCTCGGGCTGACTGCCACTCCAAAGCGGACCGATAACGTCGATACGTACAATTATTTTGGTGAACCAAAATACACCTACTCACTACGAGCGGGAATTGAAGACGGGTTTCTTACTCCTTTTAAAGTGAAGAAGGTAAGTACTACGTTAGATAAGTATATTCCTGGTCCAGGGGATATGGTCCTGGAAGGAGAGCTTGAAAAAGAAGAGTATGAGGAAGGGGAGATGAACCGAGTGATTGTGATCCCGGCTCGCGAGGAGGCTTTGGTGAAGATAATGTTGCGGGAGATTGATGAAAAACAAAAGGCGATTGTATTTTGTATGAACGAAGCGCACGCGCTGCTGATTCGTGATTTCAT
>Ga0136596_1000988_pt1 | contig 13416 bp, 7 predicted proteins | sample AntRauTorcE11897_FD_101387 | JGI IMG/M metagenome (GOLD analysis project Ga0136596, IMG submission 101387) | Saline lake microbial communities from Rauer Islands, Antarctica - Metagenome Torckler E11 #897 | ecosystem: Environmental > Aquatic > Non-marine Saline and Alkaline > Saline | place... | reverse complement strand
GTCTTACTACCGAGGTATCTGGGTTTCCAGGGATCGGCACAGGCTCGAACTTGGTGCCTGCCGCGACCTATTAGGTTTAGGTAGGTTTCAAGGGACGGTGCGTCAGACCTAGAGGTCTGACTCCGTGAGTCCCACTCCAGTCAGCGATGGGCTGGCTGGCGGACTCCTATGGTTTGACCGTCTCCGACTCGAACGGGGCCCTCATGAGGGCTCCCGGTAGCCGTCCTATAGCTGCGCATAGGTGACAGCACCGTGGCCACCGGCGCTACCCCGGAGATGACATGGCGAACACCGATATCAATCCTCAGAACGGCCTTCAAGGCACGTCCTACATGTACAACTACGGCACCTCGCCGAACACGCGGACAGCCGTCAGCCAGAAGGTGCGCATCCTTGCGCCAGCCTATGGCAACAGCTCCGCGTTGTTCCAGATCGGTGTGCTGTCGACCTTCAGTCCGACTGAGAGTCGCACCGTCGATCAGGTTCGCGGGATCGGTTTTGGTGACGTGGTTGCCGAGCTGGTTCCGTCCGTGACGGAGGCGATGACAGCGTCGACCGAGCGCGCGCTGCTCTACCTGTCGAACCTGTGGCAGTCCACGGGCTACGCAGCTGGCGTCGACGGTCCGGTCCGAAGCCTTCGTCACCACAAGTGGCCTTTCGATGTCGAGCAGCAGTTGGTCTTCTCGACCCTCGCTGACCGCGACCTCGATGCAGCCAACGAAGGCTTCAGTGGTACGAGCGGCTCGTTCAACGGCGGTACCAAGGCGGTGGACTACTCCACCGTCACGGAGATCAACGGCATCAGCGATGGTGGTCACACGGCCATCATCACGATGTACGAGACCTGCTGGTGGCAGGACTGGAACACGAGCTTCGCCAAGGACTCGGGCATGATCATGGAGAGTGGCACCATGATCATCACCGATGTGCATGACTTCTCCTCGATCTACGGAGAATTTTTGAGCACAGGAAATGATCCCACTATCGGTGAACTGGGGTCCATCCGCTTCGGTCAGTCCTTGGCCGGCGGCGGCGGACTCGCCTAGCCAACAAAGTCGGGTCGCTCGGTAGAGTGATTCGCAACCTACCGGGGCGACTCGGTGACTTGAATACAGATGTAGACCAGATCAGATCGACCATATCTCCTAGAGCTGCTTGAACTCCGCCCTCATTGGGCTGGCTACACGTAGACCCGACCCAGACTAGATCAAACCAGATCCCCCTACATGCTGTCGTGAAGTCACTGGCCGCCTCCCGGACTCTCTGGGAGACGAACGACATGATCAACATGCAAGCGCTGGAACAGGCTCTCTCGGGTATCGAGGAGCTTGGCCACGCAGAGCTAGAATTCTTGGCTGGGGACACAGCCATCACCCTTCGGATGCTTACGCCCGATGAGGAGATGGAGGTTCAGCGATACGCCCGCATGGCTACTGCGGAGGTGTCTGACAAGGCTTCTTCGGACGAGAAAGAGCTGTCGATGATGCTCTTCCTCGACCGGTTCAAGCAACAGGTCCTGGCCTTCTCGATCATCCAGGTCGATATGCTCGATCTGCGTGAGATCCCTTCGGTGGCTACGGGGGAGATGGCTGGCGACAAGCCAGTGCACATCCCTCGACACGAAGCCGTTCGCAAGCTTGTCGAGAAGTGGAAGCGTCCCCTGCTGATGGCAGCTTTCGCCAAATATGGCCAGCTGACCGAGCGGGTGGAGAAGTCCGCCGCTGACAAGATCGTCTACACCCCGACAGAGCGCACCGCTGAGATCGAGAGGTTGGAGAAGCAGCTGCATGAGCTGAAGCGCGCTCAAGCTGAAGAAGCCCACCCTTCTGAAGGCAACCGGGTGGCAAGGCAGGTTGAGGCAATGGTGGGACTCGACAAGGCACAACGGGCACATGGCGTCAGCATGGCTGACTCTGTGCCGAAACATCTTTCCGATTTGCCGTCGCCTGATGACGGGCCTGACGAAGAGCTTCCCGTGGTGGTCACGTCTGCTCCGTCTCGATCCGACCATCAGGCGTCGGTCTCGGGGAGACCAGGGGTCTCGGAGCCCACCGTGCCAATCCCGCCCCCTCCGAAGCCCCAAGCGGCCCCAAGCGGCCGTCGCAGCTCAATCCCGACCTCCGCTACCCAGGCAGCTCCCAGTGAGCGTGCAGAGGCTACTCCGGAGCCCGATCAGGAACCGCCGACGGCGTTCGACGGGATGATGGACTCAATGTCCGAGTCTTTCGACGAGGACGCCATCGCAGTGGAGAACGCTCGGTTGATGGCTGTGCGCAAGCATCAAGCCCAACAGCAGGCAGCCGAGCGGGCAGCTGCGGAGCGAGCCGGTGCTATCCGTGCGGAAGCTCTTCAGAACTCACGTGATGCGATGTCGGCGCGCGAGGCAGCTCCCGTCCACCGTGCGGCCCGGAAGAAGACTCCGCCCCACCGTGCAGCGGCGAACACGGCCGATGCGGCACTCGATGCCGGCGTGGCCAGCCTTCAGCCGGCACGCTCTCGTCATCGGGGCACCGTGGGTGGCAAGGACACCTATGAGATGCCTCCAACCACCCTGTCAGCCCGTGGTGCAGCCCCGCCCACCGGAAGCCTGCCGCCGGTGGATCAGCCCAGTCCAGATGGGGGCTCGGCCAACCCCAGGTTCAAGGGCCGCCGCAAGGGGTAGTCGATGTCGGTCACCGCCGAGCGCAGAGAGCAGTTGGCTGACATGTCGAAGCGTGCCACTGAGCACGATCAGCGTGAGCAGACACAGCAGAACGCGCAGGCTCGCCGCCCGCTCTACGTGGACGTTGAGCAGATGGTTTCACCCGGCTTCCTGTCGTGCACGGTGAAGGTGAACGGGGTGCGCTTGGCGATCCGTTCGATGTCGCCTGGTGACATGATCCTTCTCCGTCATCGGGTTGACTCGGACGCGCCCTCCGTCATTTGGAAGGCATGGGCGCTGGCCACCTGCACCTGGATGGTCAATGGGCAGACCTTGTTGGAAGACCACCACACGGCGTTGCCGCTCTTCCGTGCCTACCGAGCCCTGCCGAATACAGCCATCGACATTCTGTGGTCGCTCTTTCAAGGGCTTCAGAACCGCGTGTCGCTCTGTATGCCTCGTGTGGAGGCGTATTGCTATGAGAACTACTCACGAGCCCTGTGGCGGTTCTGTGGGCAGCAGAGCCCCTCCAGAGACGAGTTCGTGGGCATTCCTGGGGTGTCGCGGTTGGGCATGAACCTCATCCAGCGCATCTGGGTCTCCTACAACAGCGGGGAAGACGAGAGGGTTCAAGAGATCTCCATGTGGAACGGGGCCAAATTGATCGCATCGGCAGCCAACCCCAAAGGCATCAAAAAGCTCGCCGCTGCGGACGATGCCCGTATGCGTCAGGAGGAGGGCCGTCGTCGTCTGGCCCAGGACAAGATGTACTACGACTCGGTCGGTTGGCGAGAGACCCACGCCAAGCTCGTTTTCCAGCCGCACTCGGCAGAAGATCTCGTCGAGCAGATGCGTCGTTGGCAGGACGGCGAGAAGGACCTTCACGACATCATCGTGGATGCTTGGAAGCAGAAGGCTCGGAATGTCGAGACGAAGCAGCGTACAGATCGGGATGCCCGTGCAGAGGAGAAGCGGCTCCAGCAACAGATGGCAGAAGAGTTGACCGGCAAGTCCGGAGCCGGCATCGTCGGGTACACGCCAGATCAACTACGCGGGATCATGGGAGACCGACCTCGTCAGGCGGCTCGTACTCGTGTGGTGCACGAGAAGCCCGGCAACTCAGTCAAGTTCGACCGCTTCCTGTCGAGGGAGATCGATGTCGGCTTCATGGGTGAAGGCGGCGCGCGTGGCATGGAGCTGCGCGAGGAGGCTGTCCCCACTCTCAACGAGAAGGTGGCTGGAGGTCCGCCGCCAGCCTTCCGCAGCCCTGCTGACATGATGCCAGAGAGACTACGCGCCAAGCTCCAACAGGACATGGCGTCAGAGGAAGCGCGCCTGGATGGTGGTTCCCCTATGCACACCGAGAGTGAGGAGCTGTAGCCATGGCTGATGCGACCGTCACACTCGAAGTAGAAGCTGGCAATATCAGCTCGAAGCTCATTCGCGAGATGGCGAAGACTGAGCGCTCTTTCATGCAGACCGTCAAGTCGGCGGTCTCGAAGGGCACCTCTGCGGGGGTGTCCGAGTCCGGGCTCGACAAGGCGTTCACCACGGCCATTGACAAGGCCGGCAAGCACATGGCTTCAGCAGCCAAGCTGTTTGAGAGGGCTCAACAGACTTCCGATATGAAGGCCAAGAAGGCCCTTCTGGAGAGGGCGGGGCTTCAAAGGAAGGCAGCAGAGAGCGTTTTCGACAGAGAGACCAAGCACACCAAGGCGACCATCGACCGCCGTTGGAAGGCGCACAAGAAGTCGGAGGCGTTCCTCAGCAAGAGCCACTCCGAGCGTGCCAAGGGCTTGGCGGACGGCTTCAGCAAGTTGAGGGGCGGGGACGCGAAGGGCGCAGGCGGTGCGGCTAGCGGTGCTGCCAAGATCGGGGCAGGTCTTCTCGGTAGAGGGGCCGCAGCGGCTGGTGGGGCCGCAGCAAGCGGTAGTGGGGCTGGCGGAGCGGCTATGGGGGCCGCAGCCACAGCGATGAGCGGTGCCGCCACAACTCTCGCAGCCGCAGCGATCCCCATTGCGCTCATTGCAGGCACTCTCGCTGTGGTCGTCAAATTGATGATCGACGCGAACGCACAAACCAAGGAGTTGAACAAGGCGTTTCTCGACTCCGCAGGTGCCGGGGACATGATGTTCACGGTGATGAATGACGGGTCCGAGCAGTTGCAGAGTGGTCTACAGGGCCTCCGTGCAGCAGCTACGGACTTTGTCCACAACGTGCGGTGGGGCACGGTCGCCGAGGACATGGTCAAGATCCTCGCCTCCGCGAACGCAGCGGGGCTCACCTACAAGGAGATGGCCGCCGACACCGGGGATCTCGTCAACGGTATGAAGGGTTACCTAGGCGTCACCGAGCTGGCGTTGAGGTACAGCAAGCTTCTGGGTGTCGATGCTTCTGAACTTGCGGGGAACATCGGAGAGTGGTCAAGCGACCTGGGGATGGGGCTGAAGCAGCTTGAGGAGAGCTTCTCCACAGTTACCAAACTCGCGATGGAGAGCGGCTTCGGTGTGAAGCGTTTCTACAGCATGGTTCAGCAGGCCACGAGTGGGCTAGGTCTCTACAACAACCGCATCGAAGAGACGGCCAAGCTGTTGGCCACCACGGGCGATATTTTGGGCGAGCAAGAGGCCAAAGACTTCCTCAGCACACTCCAGAAGGGCTTCTCTGAAGATGACTACAACGCTCGTTTGAAAAGGGTTCTCCTAACTGGGCCCAAAAAAATACACAAGGTCCTCAGTAGCCAAGCAGTTTCCACAGCGGAGGCATATGCAGGGAATTTTGCGCAACCTCTCGCAGAGAGCCTCGACGCAGTCCTAAAAGGGAGCGGGATGGAGGGGATGGGCATCGATCTGGCCTTCGGAGACCCCGCTGCTCTGGCGGATGCGCTGGGAGCAATGACCGGTGCCCAACAGTCAGAGTTGCTTGGCATCCTCTCCGCAAAGGACAACGCCGCAGGGAAACAGATGAAGGGGCTGATCGACCTGTCTAAGGCCAAGGTGGGCGGGGCAGACGATACGAGTAGTCTGATCAAGGCGCTCGGTGCAGTGAGTCCGTCAGGTAAGCTGGCACTGCTGTTGGACGCTCAGATGCTCGGCACCAAAACCATTGCTGATATGTCCGCAATGGAAAGAAAGATTTTCGGCGACAACCAGGAGTTGTCGGTCACCCAGGTTGAGCACTTGGAGCGGCTTCAGACCACCCTGCTGGGCCAAAAGAAGGCCGCCGAGCGTGGCAACGAAGTCGTGATCCGAAAGCTCGGGCTCCTTTCGGAAGGGTTCGACACCTTGGACCCCGCCGCCCAAGAGGCAGAGCTGGCCAGCATTGCGAAGGAGATGAAAGACACGGACACCGCAGACTACTTCCGCAAGTTTGGTGCCGCAGAGGAGGAGGTGGCGACTGCTCTGTCCCAGCAAGAGGCGTTGGCTCTGTCCACGGTCAACAACACCAGAGACATGTCCAGCATTTTGAAAAATGGCATCCAGTTCGTGCTGGAGAAGATCTATGTCCTGATGTCCGATGCCGTCGGATCCCTCTTCGGGATGGGGAAAGAGGAGCGCGTTGCCAAGTCGAAAGCAGAGGAGGAGATGAGGAAGTCCCTCGGTCTGCTCTCTCAAGGTGTGTCCGCGCAGGCCACTACAGTGGCGGACGCACAGCGCGCCTTTGACACCGCAAAGACCGTTGGGGAGAAGAGTGACGCCGAGAAGAAGCTGGTGGTCGAGCAGGAGAAGCTGAAGAAGCTGGAGTCCAAGCGTGGCCTCGAACAGAGTGCGAGCGCGAGCCTCACAACGATGGGCTCCGGCAAATTTTCGCGCAATCTCTCGGCGAGAGACACCCAAGGTTTCCTGGATGCTTCGCGCGCTACCGCAGCCGGCAGAAACCCTGATGCGGTGAGAGGTGTTCTGGGCGAGGAGGGCTACAGCGACGCCGTCGAGAAGGGTCGGGCACGTCAGGCTGGTAAGGGCGGCGGCCTCCAAGGGGCGATCACCTCAGCCGCTCCCGGTGTCTCACAAGGGCTCTGGGACACGGCCTTTGAAGCGCCAAACAAGAAGGACCTGATGACGGGCGGCACCCACCGACTACCGGCCCTGGGTGGGTCGATGATGGCGGGCATGTTCGGGGCCGCTGGTGAAGCTGGGCAGGAGATGGAGGGCGCTGAAGCCGTGGGTGAGGCCCTCTCGGCTTCGACGGAAGATACGACGGCTGCCATTGAGGTCACGGCTGCTGAGGCGAAGGCCATGCAGGCAGAGTCGGATCGCAAGGCTGAGAAGCTCAGCGATGAGCAGGAGTCCGAGGCGGAGCGTCTGCGCAAGGAGTTTCCGTCGCTCACTGCGCAGGGAGTGCTTGAAGCGGATGCGGCCCGCGTCCTCCAAACCGCTGGCATGGACTACTCTCCCGAAAACATCTCCAAGCTGCTGGGCCAAAACGGTTCTGACGCGTCGGCTGACATACGGGCCGAGGTTACAAGAAAAGCCGGCGCAGGGGCATTTTCCGAAGACCAGATGCGGCAATTTAAGATCGGAACGCCCGCCGACGACTTCATCTACCAGGGTGGTGGGAACGGGGGTGTCGTCACGCCTATTGACCGTGCTGACCAGCTCCTCGGAGCGAAGCCCGGCGGGGCATTTGATCTGGCCGGTGGTGGCGGTGGCTCCAACATCGTCAACATCACCGTCAACGGCGGAGACCAGGCAAGGGTCTATGAGACTGTGAAGCGCGCTCTCCGTGCCTCTGGGGTTCGCTGATGCCACAACCCGTCCCAGTGTTCAGAAGCGCGTTTCATTCTGCTGAGGATGAATTCAGCGGGAGGGGGAAGCGTCCCGTGGTGTTCGACATCATGGGCCCTGATGGTGTGACCAGCCTGCTCCCGGATGAGCTGAAGCTCGTTCTGCACACGAACCCCAATTCGATGAAGATTGGCTACACCAAGATGATCGAGCGCATCCAGACCCGGGGCGGGTGGGTAGAGCAGCACTTCGGAGACGCCACCCAAACCATCAACTTCGACATGACGACGGGCGGCTTCATGCGGTTGTACACAGGCATGTCCAGCATCACCAACCCCACCTACGGAGGCACGCGTCGGCAGACCATTGCCTACGAGAAGTACCTCGACATCCTCCGGCTCTTCCACAACAACGCCAGTATCTTCGACCTGAAGGGGGAGATCGTTTTCAAGGGTCGCATCAAGATCAGTTTCGATGGCGGCACCTACTTCGGTTGGTTCAGCAGCTTCAGTGTGGAGGAGTCGGCCGAGCGTCCCTACCAGTTCTCTCTCACAGCCGCGTTCGAGGTCGACGACGAGATCTTGTCCTACCGGTCCACCTACAGCGAGGTCGATTCGACAGCTCTCGACAACGACACGCAGTTCAACTCCACGGTGGATGTGCAGAATGGCTAAACTCGGCAACACCCCAGCGGCGAACCGGTACCGTGGCCTCGCAACGGGCCCGGACAGCACCACCTCATTCGAGACTCAGGGGGGCATCCCAGTAGACGGCGGCAACGCCTTGTACCGGGATCTCTCCCCGTTCACCATCCAGCTGATCCCACCTGAGGAGCTGCTGGCGGCATCTACAGCTGTTGAGTCCATCGTCAACCGAGTCAACAGCACCAGCGCCTCCACCACAGGCGGGTTCAATACGATCCAGTCCTTTGCCAGCGGGGACCTGGACTCGATCGATGCGGCAGCTGCCAGCGCCAACTCACTGGCCTACGACTCGACAGTGCTCACGGCGCTCGGACAGAACTCCTTGGTCAACACAGACAAGACCGTGCTCCAACAGGTGGTCGCGGATGGCGTGATTCTGTCAGAGCGGGGAGACACCTCCTACAGCACCATTGTGGATGCCGCGACCGCAGCCGACATCGCTGTACAGCTCCAAGAGCTGGTCAACGTTCCCGCACTGACTCTTCTCGTGAACCCGACCACGATGTCGATCAACTACACCAAGATCCAGAGCTACGGCAGTCGTACGCGTACGGGGTACGTGTACGAGGCTTGGGGTGAGGAGCAGCCCAAGATGTCCATCTCGGGTTCGACCGGTGGGTTCGTCGCAGGGCTTGCCAGTCAGGCAGGTGTCGACAACACCACAGGGTCAGACACTTCCTCGGTGTCTGGCTACCAATGGGCGAGTCGGCGAGACTCCGCCGCGTGGCAGAACTTCATGTCTTTGTACACGTTCTACAGGAACAACGGGTACATCTTCGACACCTTGGGTCGATCCGAAGCGCATCTGTTCATTGGAGCTGTGGTCATCACTTACGACCAGATCAGCTACGTTGGCCACTTCGAGAGCTTCGACTTCAGCTTCGATGAAGCAACACCCCATCGGGTGGAGTTTTCCTTGGAGTTCACGATCTCTCGCCAGTACGACTCTGCTGAGCCGCCGGCCGTAGTGACCCCGCTAATCTCCCCGACCACTTCATTGTCCGATCCCCAGTACACCACTGGGCTTACGGCGAGCCGGAACCGTAACAACGGTGCGCTCGATCTGTTCTCTCGGTCAGAGACCAGCGAATTTGCGAACGACTTCGTCGACCTTGCTCAGAACCCTATCGAACTGTTCCGGGGGTAGATCATGAGCATCGAAGAAAGCCCATATGTTGGTACGTGGCGTCTCAACCAGAAGCAGGTGGTGCGGCACACCCCTGACGCGCTGGTGTACGTCAACGGCGACACCTCGATCCCCGGCTGTCCGAACTGCAACGGGCGTCTGGACCTCCAGAAGTACATCACTCAAGTCAGTGTGGATCCGAGCACTCAGCCGCCGGCTTCAGCAAGCATCTCGCTCCATGTGCCGAGACAGGCCGCACAGAACCTCTGGCGGGATGGAGCCTTCATTCTCCACCCAGGCTTGGAGATCAACATCTACATGCGAGGCTACTTCCCTGTGAAGGGGTTGCTCTCCAATGTCTCTGCGGAAGAAACCGGTGGACTCGACCCAAGCAAGGCCATGTCCTACCCGTACTACCACGTGTTCCACGGTGTCGTGACCGAGGTGAGTCACGAGTACAGCGGATCAGATCACACTGCCACACTCAACTGCGCCGACCTGCTCCACTTCTGGCAGTACATCCGCATGTCCACCAACGCGTCCTACCTGGGGGCCCGCCCGAGCAACTCGAAGAACCGGATGTCCTTCGTGGGACACAACTTCACGGGGATGACTCCGTACGGCATCGTGTACGGCCTTTGGAGAGACATCTTTGGTGCTGCTGGTGGCGCGGAGTACGCAACCGACAACGTGCACAATGCCGCCGCGAACAACACCGCCATCTCCGAGAGCCAGTACAGCCAGACGGTCCTCTACTGGCAGAAGCGGTTTGGTGAGACCATGGCCAGTCTCCGCATGCACGGAGTCGACGGGACTCTGTTCAACGCATTCCAGCAGACCTACCTTGGCAAGCTCACGACCAAAGAGGCGGACACGATGCTGTCCGCCAAGTACGCGGACAAGTCGAGCCAGGGGACCCGTGAGGTCGCCCCCTTCATTCTGGATGCGCAGTCTCTGGTTTGGGGGCAGGACGTTCCCCCTGGTAAGGATGGCACAGGCGCGGCGGGCATCTCCTCGACCTCCATGCAGGCGTTCGTGTTCGATCCGGGTCAGATCGGCGCGAACATCTACGAGAGTCAGTACCAGACAAAGATGGAGATCCTGTCCACCGTCACCGAGATGACTGGATATGAATTCTACCAAGATGTAGATGGGGACTTCGTTTTCAAGCCCCCCTTCTACAACCTCGACACGTCGTCGAGTCGCACGTACGTCATCAAGCCGATTGATCTGATCAGCTTCTCTGCTCGTGAGGGGGAGCCCGAGGCCACCGTCGTCAAGTGCACCGGCACGGTGGGACGTAACATCAAGCAAGCAGTTGGTGAGGGTGTTGGCCACCGAGCCGAGTACATCGACTACCGGTTGGTCGCTCAGTTCGGGTGGCGTCAACAGACTTTCGAGTCCGAGTACCACGGCAACTCGCGTGCGATGTACTACGCCTGCATCAACCGCATGGACATGTTCAACATCGGGGTGAACTCCGCGAGCTGCTCGATCCCCTTGCGGCCTGAGCTTCGTCCAGGCATGCCGGTCTACATCGAGCACATCGACTGCTTCTACTACCTCCAAGCGTTCAACCACAGCTTCAGCTACGGCGGGCAGTGTACGACCTCGATGACGCTGGTCGGCAAGCGGGCCAAGTTCCATGCGCCGGGCAAGCCGCCTCTGGACCGAGTGGCCAACCTCGACGACATCGATCTGTCCAACCCCTTCCTCCCCAAGCTTCCGTTGCAGGTCGAAGGGTTCGACGGCATCCCACGGCTCCAGGGCTTCCCGAATGTGGTGCTGGCACTCGACCCCACCCAGCTCAACCCGTTGTTCTACGTCGTCGGCTCGGCTTTCACGTTTGGCTCTGGTTCGCTAGGTGGCGGGGCTGCGGATGATCCCAGGGAGCAGCTCCGCGCCTTGATCACTGTGGCCATCGCCAACGGGGTGATCACCCACGACGGAGAGAATCAGGTCCCGTCCGCTACAGGGACGGTTCGGGAGGCTTTCTTCGAGGGGCCTTTCAAGATCCAGATCGCAGACGGTTCCTTCAGCAGTCTGCCCGAGGCGGACCTCCTGACCCAGCTCACCACGGTCACAGCTGCTCTGGCAGAAGTGCAGGCGGCGGAGACAGCCACAGGCGAGGACTTCAGTGAGAACACCCTCACTGAAGCACAAGCAACGCTGGCGGCGGCGAACACTGCTGCGACGGAGCTAAACACTTTGATCACGGCGGTCCGGTCATCGGCATCGGACAGTTTCCCGGATGCAGATTCGACGGGGGCCTACCTGGATGTCCTGTCCGACTTGAAGTCCTCATTCAGCCCCGGTCGCGCTCTCCCTGGCTACTACCGCTACTACTCTGCCTCCCACCCAACAGCTGAGCAGCAGGGACAGGCTGAGATCATTGCCACTGAAGAGGGCGGAACCCAGTCAGCTGGCACTACCCAGCTTGAGAGGGCGGAGAACGTGTTCGGGTTCACGGTCTCAGCAGGGGAAGGCGCTGCGATCACCGATCCCCGAAGTGGTGGAGGTGTCTCGGTGACTGCTGGCATTCCTATCATCGGAACAGGTACCAAGGATGTCGTGCCGACGCCCACCAACAAGATCCAAACCATCTCGTTCGCTCGACACACCTTGAACAAGCGCACCATCAAGCTCGGGCGCTCGGGTCTGAAGCAACTCAACTTCAGTCGGTCGACGACCCAAGCTCCGATGCAGAGGACGTTGAGTCAGCAGCTGGCAGCGCTCACCTATGATGCCTCCACAGAGGTGTCCGAGCTGTTCGAGGCGTTCTACACCGAGCGCGTCGGCCCCCGCGCGAGCGAAGAGGAGCCCTACACGCTTTCGGATGCGGCCTCTGATCTGTCGGTGTCGAGCATCCAGCTCCAGAGCTTCGCCGAGGCACTCTCAACGTTGCGGCGAGGCGTTCCGAACACGCCAGACGCTCAGATTGGCGGCGACGATGAGAACCAGACTGTGGTGAGGCAGAACGTGACCCAGATCGCGCGGCATCTGACCAAGGTGTTGGCAGAGCAAGCGGCTGCGATTCTGTGTGCAGCTGAAGCACCCTTGATCGAGCAGTTCGGACACCGTGGCCAGAAGACTTCTGAAGGCACTGACGAAGAGGCCAAGGAAGAGGCGTTCTGTAAGCTGGAGATCGCTTGGGATCGGTTGAAGGAAGCCTTGGCACCCGGAGAGGTCTCCAACGGAGATGGGGGCACCCCGGTCAAGACGGTGGTGGAGATCGACAACGAGAAGCCCTTCTACAGCCCCGTGTTCCCCGTCAGTGACGAGCGGGGGTATGAAGTCATTGGCTCCTACCGCTATGGTCGAGGGCTCTCTATCGAGCCTGGGGGCAGCTTTGAACGGCTCCTCGATCTTCGCGACCTGTCGTTCGATGAGCTGTCCGCTTCAGAAGCTGATGCATTGGTGGAAGCGCTTCAGAACGGCGGGGACATCGCCAAGGTGGTGGGAACGTTTGATCCGGACCGTCAGGCAGAGTTGTGTTCGCTGCTTGAGGTGCAGACTGAAGGCGGCGTGGAGTCCTACCTGAACTCCAAGCCTGGGCAAGACTCGTTCAACAGCGCCTTCACGGCACGGCTCGCGTCCACCCAGGATTGGACTCAGAAGCAGACGATCGTGAACAGCGCCTACTCCCTTGCGGACATTCAAGAGACGCTGAACGAGAACGAGATCTGCAACTGCAAGGGTGCCGACGCCGACCTCTTCTTCCTGGCGTTCAACAACCAGAACTTCGTTGATCTCGGTCAGCCGGACGACGTGTCCAACTACGTCGCCAACCTGCATCTTGAGCAGTACGTGCCGTCCAAGGCAGTGCAGGACGCGGTGCGGGGCCAGACCATGGACCGGTCGGCCTTGGGTACCTTCTCATCTGTGGGGCGTTCTGTTGGTGGCGCAGCGGATGCTTTCAGCGGAGGCTTGTTCAACGCGTTCGGGCAGGGCATCTCCAACGCAGGGTCCGTCGACCTATTTCCTGACGATGAGGGGGGCTGATGGCCAGTCGAGGCAGAAGCGCCGCTGATGCGGCCATGAGCAACAGCGTTTCCAGCGGGGACATGTCCAATGAGATGGGCCCCAACAAGTTCGACACGCTGTCTGCGAACACGGGCCCTCAGCAGTTCGCGCTCTCTACAGGGCAAGTGACGTTCATTGACTACGAGTCGCACCTGATCACCATCCGGGTGACCACGGGTGAGGAACTCCAGTTCGAGC
>Ga0136596_1000984_pt1 | contig 13444 bp, 13 predicted proteins | sample AntRauTorcE11897_FD_101387 | JGI IMG/M metagenome (GOLD analysis project Ga0136596, IMG submission 101387) | Saline lake microbial communities from Rauer Islands, Antarctica - Metagenome Torckler E11 #897 | ecosystem: Environmental > Aquatic > Non-marine Saline and Alkaline > Saline | place... | reverse complement strand
TCTGCTAAGACAACGTTCGGCTCACTAGCAACTCCACTATGGAGTGCACTCACTGGACAGTTCAAATTCATCGTATTGATAAATGACACATCAGCACAAGTAGAACTCAACTTGGCGAACATCAAGTACGAGCTTGAGAATAATAAATACCTGAAGCGAGTTTACCCAAACGTAAAAGCAGAACAAACGTGGAGTAAAAACAACTTACTACTATCCAACGGAGTTCGTATAATTGGACGCTCTAGGGGGCAGAAAATACGTGGTATACGTCACCTTCAATACCGACCTGACTTAGTGATTGTCGATGACCCTGAAGATTTAGGCTGGGTACAGACAAAAGAGAATCGTGATAAGTCAGAGCGATGGTTCAACGCCGAAGTAATACCCGCAGTGCAAGAGGATAATTCAAAGCTGATTGTTATCGGTAACTTTTTGCATTCTGATGCACTAATGGCTCGACTCAAAAAGAATGATTTATTTCACACTATTGAATTGCCACTAGTGAATGCCGAGGGTGTTTGTTTATGGCCAGGGAAATATCCGACTCAAGCAAAGCTGGATAGACAGAGACAGAAAGTAGGCGAAGTGGCGTGGATGAGAGAGTATATGCTCAAAGTAGTTCCTGAAGATGCACAGGTAGTGAAGCCAGAAGATATCAGACGCTACGATGCGACGTTAATCACTTCAGACATTCCATCGCTACGAATCCAACCTACACGTGGAGGGGTGGCAATCGACCTCGCTATCTCGAAATCTACCAGTGCCGACTACACAGCTATAGTCGGGGGAGTAATGGCTAAAGAGAATGACAGAGACGTGCTGTACATCAATCCTAGCGTAGTGAATAAAAAGATGGATTTACGTGAGACAGTACAGACTGGTCAACACTACTTCACTACCCTACCTACTGGGTCGAAAGCATACGTCGAGAACGTGGCATACCAGAGAGCAGCCGTAGATGAATTTGAGCGAGCCAATATGCCAGTAGTGAGAATGGCACCGATTGCTGATAAGAGGGCGAGACTAGAAACTGCAGCAATCTATGTCAAGAATGGTTCAGTACGATTTCCAGACAAAGGTTGCGAGGATTTAATCATTCAGCTACTAGGGTTCGGAGTAGAAGCCCACGACGATATGGTAGATGCACTGGTATATCTCATTCTAGGAATGTTTGGCGAGAAGCGGGGAGCAAAAGCTAGCTTAGGTCGCCCGACTGGGTTATAATCAGAGTAGTTACACCGCAACCGATAGGAGGAGTTCTATGAGCGATGAGCAACCGAACTTACCACTGGACGAAAGGTTCAGGCAAGCAGAGCAATATGCACTGGACTTGGAAGTACCGAAACCACAATCGCCAACGGCGGACTATCCGAAACCGTGTGGCAACCTAGGGTACTGCTATTGCCCGAAGTGCAATCCAAAGTAAGGAGGTGATTCTATCTCACCTGTAATGGGTGCAAAACTACAAATCAGCTATGTCCACATTTTGTACACGGCTGATTTTTTCTTTATAAATGGTATAATAATGGGGTAAATGCTATGGCTAAAAAAACACTCACTACTACTACCGATACACTCACGGCAATGGTCGAGTATTTCGTAATAACCAAATACGTTCCGCAACTCCAAGCGGAAATGATGCGTTATCTTCAAGAGTATTCGCAGAAAGCCCATACACTCGACGGAGTTTCTGATATTGTTGGGTTTACAGTTGGCGGAGATTTAGGAACGTTCAGAGTAGGCGAACCTACAGCTCAGTTGATTGAAAATTTAGATAAAGCATTCAAGAATGAATTGCCCAAAGCAGAAGCAGACCTAATGCTAGCGACGATACGCCAGAGATTATCAAGTAACACAAAGTAACTATGGAAATGAAAAAAACAGCGAGTGGCATTTTGATACCAAAAAAGAAAGGAGTAGACTGTAATTATTGCTTCAGAAAGATACATAAAGAGCAAGAGCCAGATGGTCGACTTCGATTAGTAGAGGGGCGACCAATGTGCCCTAGGTGCCGAGCAGTCAAGATGAGCAAATTTACCAGCAAGATTCTAAGTGACAAATCCCACCACTTAAAAGACAAAGCTCAAGTTACTAAGAAACTCGAAGCCAATGAAAAATCACGAGTAGATATTATTTCTTCACTATCAATCGAAAAATCTAATACTGCTAATAAAAACAAACGGCGAGGGTTATAATATAAACACGTATGGCAGACATCAAAGGAAAGTTCCCAAGTCAGGTAGAGAAAGAGCGAATCAAAACGCTCAAAAAGTACACGCTACTCTATGACAATGAACAGCAATCAGTGTTCGACTTGCACGAGATTATTAAATCTCAATACAAGAACGTAGCTGCTATTGTATACATCGCTCACGCAGTACCATCTAAAGTCTCAGACTTTTATGGTGACTTTGTTCAAGGTGACGATTCACAGCTCACGATTCAGATGAGCAAAGACAGCGATGCAACCGATGATGAAACCCTAGCTGACATTGTTAAGGGTAATGACCTTGTTGCCAAGATTTATGACTACGCAGTGAATCAATCGCAGTATGGCTTCGAGATTCTACTCGGGTCAGTTGAAGATGGTAAGTTCAAGATTCACACCATAGGCAAAGACCAATACTTCCCGCAACGAGACGGCTCAGTTATCTTTGCCACCTTTATGAAAGACCCCGCTGACACGAATCCAGTTCAGAGTGCCAAGCGACTACTGCTATACACTCAGCACTACGCTATAGAGGGCACTGGAGTCAAGATTGAACGTAAAGGCTGGAAAGTAGATACCAATGGTGTTGCTGATGAAGAAGTGAACCTAACTGAAGTTGGCGTAGATCTGCCAAGTGAAGAAACTATCGAGAATCTCGAACGTCTACCGATTGTGCAAATTGATAACGGACGTAAGACACGTTGGGGCTTCGGTAAATCCGACTACAATGACATTATGCCGAACCTGCAAGAACTGAATGAACGTACAACTCACGTCTCGACTCAGTTGCTCAAGAATATGGACGCAATCCTAGAGATTCCCGCTATCGAAGGTTCAAAAGATAATGATGGTAGTTTCAAGAAAATCGACACTATCGAACTGACTGACAAAGATACTCCACGTTCGAAATACGTAGCACTCGATAACCCGCTAATCAATGAAACGTTTACGCACCTAGACCGCCAAGTTCACTTTATATCTTGGGTGACTGGAGTACCTGTTTGGGAGCTGATGGCTTCAGGGCAACCAGAGCGAGTAGAGGGTATGAGAATCAAAATGTTCAACGCTATTCGTAAGACTGACACCAAGCGGGGCAAGATTCGTCGAGGGCTTCAAGAAATTATCGAAGTTGGATATAAAATGCTAGGCAAAGAGTTCACTGGCGAAATCATTATCGACTTCAGTGACGTTCTACCTACAGACCCGATGCAGGAAGCGAGTGTAGAAGAGACGAAAGTCAATGTAGGACTGACATCACGAAAGTCAGCGATGAAGCGACTCGAATCTTATACAAATGATGAAGCCGACAATGAGCTTGAAGAAATACGAAAGGAATCAATCGAGAGTGGAGCAGTTGACCCGAATAATGCACCCACTATTTAGTCAATAAAATAATTGTTATGAAAATTCCAAAGACAGTAGAAGTAGGCAATCGAACAGTCAAAGTAAAGATGGTGGACTTCGATTCAGATTCATACGTGTGGGACAATAATGATTTTCTTATCCAAGTGAATAAGAAAGCGACCCCAGAACTACAGCAGGAGCGATTCTGGCACGACCTGTTATCAGTCACATTCGATTATGTGAACCTGCTAGAAGAGATTGAAAAAGAAGTAGGCGAAGCCGATGTACCAGACTTCAGTCGAGCAAACTTCGGTGAAGTATTCGCAAAAGTAATCGCAGATAACAAACTGTAGTATGAAATTCCCACAAGGCTCACACATTCACAAAGTTCAAGAAATCAGTGACAACGCATCACTCCTAGAAGAGCACCTGAAGAAAGTTGACTGGCGATATATGTTCCGAGCATTCCTATGTCTCTGGTTCACATTCCTATTCGCTATATTCACACTGATACTGACCATTCGTTTAGCAATCGTAATCACATAACCCACTATGGCAAAGAAAGCACTCGACGTAGCAACTGAAAAGGCTGATATCCCTGCTTTACTAGCCACTTTGGATAGACTAGACGATGAAGCTACAAAAGAGGTTCTCAAGGCAATTTCAGGCGAACTAACCACACAGAAAAAAGCCCAAGCGATGAAGAACGTGAAGAAAATAGTCCAAGTAGCCGATAATGAGATAAAAGACTGGGTAGTGACCGCTGTGGGCGAATCCTACGTCGAGGGTATGAAGATTGCCGACGGTACTATCAAAAAGACCTCAGTGCAGATAGGTGGAGAGTTGACAGTAGCCACAGTCACAGTTGGACAGGGGTTTGCAATTCATAGAGACGCTATCAATGCTCTTATGGCTGACGCATATCTCGACTTCGGTAACGGTATGAATGGATTGATAAAAGGAGTGGAGCATCAATTCAACGAAACGCTCAAGCGACAAGTCCGAGCCAAGATGATTAAAGGGACAGCGACAGGGCAAGGAATGCGTGAGATTGCTAACGAAGTGAAAGATGTACTGGGCAATCAGGGCTTCAGTGTTCTCGTCGATAGAGGGGGTAGCAAATGGTCACTTCAGAACTACGGCAAGATGCTAGCCCGAACTCACATCATCAAGTCTGGTAACGAGGGAGTAATCAATAGAGCAGCCGAGTTCGACACTGACATTGTCCAAGTCTCGACTCACTCAGGAGCTTGTAAGATATGCGTTCCGTTCGAGGGTAAGACGTACTCGATATCAGGCAACTCAAAAACTTACGATAAGCTGACGCAGATTCCACCATTCCACCCGAATTGCGGACACTCGATGCTACTACGTCCAGACCTCACGTAATTCGCTTCGTTGACTTGCGTGTAGTTTATCGGTAAGGGTATAATGCAAGAGAGTAGAAGGAATTTATAAACACCGCTAGGTTTAACGTCCTAGAGCTTCGGCTACAAGAAAATGTTTAACATTCTGGGTTGTAACTCCCAGTCCAAATTAAAACTATATGAATACAATCCAAAAATTTGTCACTTATTCGTTCGACGGTAACGCAGACTCAGTCGAGATTGACGGAGTAACCTACGAAGCCGACCCGAATGACCCCAATGTGGCAAAGATAGGCGACGATGGAAAGCCAGTTGTCTTCAAAACAGAAGAACCACCAACTGACCCACCAGCAGACCCACCTAAAGATAGCGAGGACGCTGACACGAAAGTAGACGCATCTACCCTATCGTTAGAAGAGTTGAAGAAACTAAACCCCGAGGTAGCAAAGCTAGTTCAATCAGATACAGATGCCCGCAAGAAACTTGAAGATGCTGAAGCCGCAAGGCAGACAGCAGAAGAGGAAACTCTAAAGAAGAATGGCGAATGGCAGAAGTTAGCTGAAACGGCACAGGGCAAAGCAAAGACTGCTGAGTCCGAAGCCAAGAAGAACAGTGAATTGCTAGGAAAGTATAAGGGTACTATCGACACAATCCTCACGAACGTCAAAGCTCAAATTCAGAGTGAGAAGCTGAGTTTGATACCAGATGGATTCTCGAGTCGGCAACAACTCGAATACATTTCTGCTAACGCACAATGGTTCGGAGTAACGGTGGCAAACAAGGGAGGTGGAGTACCACCAAACGAGAATGACCCACCAACCGATGAAGAGGGTGCACTAGACAAAGAGCTGACCGAATTGATGGCGAAAGATTCACGAACGCATCAAGAAGACGCTCGAATGGGTGAAGTTGCGACAAAACTCAAAGAAGTGAGAAAAGCGAAAGCAGACTCACAAAAAACTTAGTAACTTAAAATCACATTTATGGATTTAGGAATGCACACAACCCTAGCCGATGCCAATTCAAAGCTAGACCCCGAGGTACTTGCTATTTCAGCACGTATTACACCTCAGAACGCTTCAGAGTTTGGTCGAGTATGGGACTTGTTCACACCACGTTCGACTCCGTTCATCACCGACGAGTTTGAAATCTTAGTTCGAAATTACACGAACCCGCAAGTAACAGTCACCGCTTCAGGAAGTGGAGCTGACTGGGACAGTACAGGCGACGTAACTGCACTGCCAGTCGCTTCAGGTGAAATTGACCGAATTACTATTGGTGACGTTCTCAAAGTTGAAAACGAAATCGTAGTAGTTAAAGCAGTAGACCGAAGTGCTTTCACTGTAGACGTTTACGAACGTGGAGCAGGAGAGTCAGTAGCAGAAGCCCACGGCACAGGAGCTATCGTAGCGACTATCGTAGGTAATGCTCACGAAGAAGGTAAAGTACAGCCAGAAGCAATGGCAGAAGGAACTACAAAGTTCACGAACTATATGCAACTGGTAGAGGAGTCAATCGACCTGTCTAAAGCTGACACCGACCAAGCTCGAAAGACTGGACGTACAGCCGATGTACTCAAGATGGAAGCACTGGAGCGAGTCATTCGTGACCTAGCTCAGTCATCTATCTACGGTGTATCACGAGCACCAGCAGCAGGTCAGCCCGCTATGACACGTGGATTGCTAACTTGGTTGCAACTATCAGGAGGTATCTCGACTAACGTTGGAGGTGCATTCACTGAAACTGCTCTAAAGGGAATCTTGAATGATGTCCGAATGGCAGGAGGTTCACCAAACGCAATCGTAATGAGTGTTGCTAAGAAAAACGCGTTCAACGCCTTTACTTCAGCAGATGCCACTCGACAGGACGTTAATGACAAGTCAGCAGGGCGAATCATCGAACGTTACCTTGCCGATGGACTTGGAGCACTTCCAGTTGTAGTAGACCTCGATTTCCCAGATGATATGGTGGCAGTAGTTGACACTCGAAAGATGGTCAAAGGCTGGAAAGTAAACGATACGCTTGCTTTTGTACCAGAAACTAACACAAGCTCACGTCAGAACGTAGAAACCCTACAAGGTAAGTACGGTCTAGCGGTAGAGAATGTTGGACAGTCACACGGACTTTTGACAGGGCTTACTTAAAGTAACTGGGTAGCCTAGAGCTACCCTTTACTGATTACTCAACTAATTGAATTACTATGGCAACAGCTAAAGAAAAAGTACAAGCAGAAGCAACTGGTTTGGGCATCGAGTTCACTCCAGGAAATACCACTGACGAAATCAAGGCAATGATTGCCGAAAAAGGTGGAGACAGTGGATCTGCGAAGAAAGGTGGCAAGTTGAACTACTACTGGCTCAAGGTGAAATCTTATGTGAATGAGACTGACACCCTAGTAGCAGGTTTCTACGCTGTAAAAGGCGAAATCGCACGATTCAAGGGGCAACCAGCTCGGTATGTAGAATCGTTCGGAACTGACATCGACGACGTTAAGGTGCACGAAATTGCAAAGCACTTCCTTATCAAGACTGACGATGGTAAAGGTAAACTGCGAAAGGCAGAAGACTTGCTAGAGGAAATGGTAATCGAAATCGACACACCAAAAGCGTAGTACCCATTATCAGATAAATAAAAAAATCTTATGATTGATTTATTGAAAGTTCACCCAGTAGACGGATATGCGGCGACAGTCGAGATTAGTGAATCAAACGGAGCAGGTGAAACTGTGACGAATAACATCACTGACTCAGATATGGGGTCGGCTGATGCAGCTAACCTCAATCCAACTGACGAAGCTATCATCGCTGGAGAAAACTCGTTCGAGAAGTGGCAACGCTTCCACGTAACGGCAATGGGTGGCTCGTCTAAAATTGACAACCTCAAAGTCTGGCGAACTGGAGCACTAGCAGGGTCAACTGTTCACGAAACCAATGCTCGGGAATCGAGTTATGGTGGAGCAGCTACCTACGCAACTCCTACCGCTTCGACTTCGACGGTTGCTACTCAGGCAATGCCAACGGCTGAACCAACTGGAGCGAACTTAGGTATCGGCGGAAGTCTCACTGGTGAAATCACCGCTGTAGGCTACTCCGATTACTTCGTTCATCAGCTTCAGACTGACTCAGGCGACGTAGCGGGTAACACCACTACATTGAATTATCAGTATGATGAAACTGCTTAATCTATGACTCAAAAACACATCTGCGGTTTGTCTGGTGAAGAGTTCAACTCAGTAGAGGAGTACCGAAACCACACAAGCAAGGTCACTGGCTACAAGCCAACTGACTTAGAACACCAAGGAGTACGTGGTTTGCGAATTGCAGAAAAAGCACTAGCTCGTACTGGTAGCCTCAAGGCAAAACAGAAAGCGACAATTGATAAGCAATTAACGTCAGTACGTGAAGGAGCAGTCGAGGAAAAACTGAAAGTCAAAAGACGAGCGAAAGTTCAAATCTTTGGACGTGAACGTTTGACTCGATAACAACTGAATAGTCCGCAATCCAATGCGGTAGACAGCAATCCAATGCGAACGCTCACTACCGCCAGTAGTGGGCTTTCGTTTATTAAACTAGAAAAATTATATGCAATACGCACCAGCAACAAAGTGGACATTCGTGAATGAAAAAGGCGAAACTGAAGAAGTAAAACTAGAGCGATGGATATGGGCAGTAGTCTATGCCGACGGTACTGAGCTAGTTCAATTCGATAAGCAAGGAACGTTCCATCAATTTACTGAAATCAATCAGGAAGAAGTAGAACGGTTTACGATGGTGAATACTGAAGATACGAGCAAGCAATACAGCATACTCATAAGCTCAAAAATGAAGATATTTCACTTTTATAAGCAGAACCTTATCAGACATCAAAAAGACGGTGAAACAGTCTCTACAGAGCGATTTACGTCCTACGTATTCGGATATCAGCACACTCATACTGGAGAATCGATGTATCACCACATTCTCCTAGACGATAGGCTGATGATAACGGCAGATAGAGACTACAACCCCACCAAAGTTACATAATGTCCAAGCTACCAACAAAAATCTCACAAAAGATGAAAGACAAGTTCGCCATCACAGGTGAGACTTTTGTGCGTAACAAGGTAGCTAACAAAAAGAGAAAAGTAGAGATTGAAATTGGTGACTCGAAAGAGCCGAGCAAATTCATTCCGCAATTCAAAACGAAGCACTGGGATAACGAAGCCAACCTGTCTATTCGACTCGTAGATGATGACATCGAAAACGGTGTCGTTGATACTAAAAATGAAAAAGTAGAATGGAAGCGAGCTGGACGTACAGCCAGATTCTATGAAAAAGAAACTGTCGACGAAGACGGTGGTTTCGAGTTTGAAGTTGAACTCGACGCAAAGCCAGAAAGTAACGTCATCAAGTTCTCTGTACAATCAAAAGGATTCGACTTTTTTTACCAGCCAGAACTTACAGACGAGCAGGTATTGCCACAATGGGAAGCAAGGCAAAAAAGCAAAAAGAAACGTAAAGCTACCAAAGCTGACCTGTATGCCTTAAAACGAGAAGCACGACCAGAGAATGTAGTTGGCTCTTATGCCGTTTATCACGAAACCAACAGAAACAACATTGTCGGTGGCAAAGAATACAAATCGGGTAAAGCATTCCACATCTATCGACCGTGGGCAGAAGACGCAAGTGGCGTTCGTGTTTGGTGTAAGTTGAATGTCGATAAGCAAGCTGGTGAAATGACTGTGACCGTTCCACAGCAGTTTCTTAATACGGCTCAGTACCCAGTGATTGTTGACCCTACGTTTGGGTATACGAGTGTGGGAGCCTCAAACGAGGGTGGCCTTTTTACTCGTAGAAAAGGTAGTCTTTTCAATCTGCCTGTTGCAGCCACAGCTACGTCAATAAGCTATTACGGATATATATCGTCAGATGGCGGGCTTTGGTCTATAAAAATAGTAAATCACCCAGCCCACACTCAAGTACCAAACGCAATTGTTTCTAGCTCAGAAGAAACAAATACAGACGCTTGGAGAACATACAATTTTGCATCTGCTGCGGTATTACCTGCTGGCGATTACGACTTAATGTTAGACGTAAATCAAGCTGCTATTTCTGATAAAATGTATTACGACACAGGCTCAGTAGGTCAAGGCTCACAAGGTTTTTCAGGTGGTTCTGACTGGCACAACGTCGATTCGATGTTTTCAATCTATGCCACCTACACAGCGTCACCAATCGTCACAGTAGACTCACTCACCAAATCTGTAGAGTTTAGTATTGAAACTACCGACTCACTAACAAAGTCATTAGCTCACGAGATTCAAAATAATGACTCGCTTACCAAAGCTACGCAGTACGAAATTGAAACTACAGACAGTCTCACCAAATCATCAAAGTACGTCATCAAAACAGATACCAGCATCACAAAAGATGCTAGTTATGAAATCAAATTACTGACAGCAGTCACCAAATCAGTTGGCTACAAGATTGCCACTGTTGATCTGCTCACAAAATCTAGCCAGTACGAAATACAAGCGACTCAAGCGATAACAAAATCAGCTCGTTTCGAAGTAGTTACTACAGACTCGATACAGAAATCAGCTAGCTATGAAATCGGAACTGCCAAACCAATCCAGAAATCAAATACGTATCAAGTAACTGCAAACAGTGCCGTAACGAAATCTGCTCAGTACAGCGTTAAAACAAAAAAACCGCCACACCTGAAAGATGTCGAGTATTCTCTTAAAAAAAGTGATGCTCTAACAAAATCAAATAGTTACGAGATACAAAAAACTGGCAGTATCTCCAAGGCTAGTGACTACCGAATAAAAGTAAAAGTCGATACGTTGACGAAACCAGTTCAGCACGTAATCGAAAGCAATAGAAGCGTCTCGAAAAGTCTGTACTACAAAATAGCCAGCCAAGTCGATACCTTACAAGTAGAAACGTTGCCAGCTACTAACATAACCAGTAGATCCGCAACGCTCAATGGTCAGATAACAGAAATAGGAGATTCAACCGTTACAGAAAGAGGGTTTGAACTCAGTTTAACAACATTCACATAATCAATATGATAGACACAACAAAAAACTTCGCAGTTGCAACCTTATCAACGGGTTACAACGCAACAGCTACCAGCATCGTACTTACTGCTGGCAATGGTGCGAAATTCCCAGATTCATTAAATGGCTACAATGTATCGTGGTGGAACTCAACAGATTACTCTAGCCCAGATGAAGACCCTAACGTAGAGATAGTCAGAGTTATCGGCAAATCAACTGACACTTTGACGATAGTTAGAGGTCAAGAGGGTACTACGGCGACAGTAAAAAATATAACACTCAAAGAATACAAAATTGCTTTAACATTAACCAGCAAAACTATTCAAGATATTGACGAGCTTGCTTCGTTAAAGCCACTTGGTGCGTATGCGTTCCTAAAAAGTTCAGGTTCTTACGCTGACACCCCAGTTATGCCCATTAACTTTCAAGTAAAAGGAAACTTTACTATGTTTAAAAGGTTTGGAGCAAATACATCGGCATACAACGCAGGTTTCGTTGATGTACAAAATGATGCTGGCGATAGAATACAAATCTACAATCAAGGGTATACATTTAGAATAAAAGTGTCAGACGCAAATACTGAAGTATTTTCATTCAGCGAAGCTAGTAGTTCAAACTTTCCTAGCCCTGGTAAGATTGATTGTTTTATTGAAGTAGATTTTGATTTAAAACAAGTAAGAGTTTCTTATGCTGGATATAGTAATAGCCACTCAGTGCCTGAACTTGATGACATAAAAGATTCAGTGTTCACCTATAACCGAGCTGACTTATCCGCTTACAATGATGGGGTTAAAAGTTGGTATATGCTAACTGGTTTGTATAACCATGGGTCTATTAACTCAATATTTGGTAGTGCAAATGAAAATGCCCTACCGCAAGGCCGTTCAAAAAACAAAAGTATCGGTAAGGAGCTAATTACTACCCAGCCAACAATGGCATATATATTTGGACAATACCGTAACTTTGTATCTGGTGAAATAAACGTCACTGCAACAGAGGTCAATTTAAAAGAGTATGTGCGATTAGATAGCTGGGTGCTGAACGATACGTTAGCTAATTATGGGGCTTCTGCTCTAACTTTAAAATTTTCACTAGATGTGGTAAGTGGAAGTATGAGTTTCTACGCCAGTGGAGGTTGTAAAAATCATTTTTTGTTCAGAGCTGTTGAAAAAGATACAGGTGTAGTAAAAGAAAAAAGAAATATAAGCTCAACAAGTGCAGAATTAGAAACGCTGCCAGAAGGCAGGTGGGCAATCACTATGCAGGTTGCTCAGAGTAGTACTTACGGTACAGTAGCCTACCCAATATATGCTCAAAATAACGAAGTCGATACCGAAATAACTATCTACCAAGATTTTGAGCTGTACACAGCGGCAGTAGTACTGTCAGCCCTACCTCAAATGGCAGACTACGAACAGATATATTGCCCATTTAGTAAAGCACTTTTGTCGGGAGCTTGGTCACTATCGCCAACGTACTAATGTAAATTATGTTTGGTTCAAACTCATACGGTTCGACCCCAATAGGAAACGATAAAAATCGTAGAGTAATTCGTGTTGGAGAATTTAGTCTTGATGTATCGGGACTGCAACCGTCTGAAACATATTATTTTAGAGCTTATGCGATAGATGAAAATGGAACAAAGTATGGCCAGACACTTAGCTTCACTACTGCTGACGTAATAGTTACTGAGGAATCAATAACCAAATCTGTTAGCTACGAAATTGTAGGTTCAGATTCGATACAAAAATCGCTTGGATATGGAATCATTACCAACACCCAAATCACGAAATCAAATAGTTACGAAGTAATTTCAAGCGACTCAATACAGAAAGGAATTGTATACGCAATCAATTCAAATTCGTCAATAGAAAAAGAACTGGATTATGCCCTTGAAATCGTTTCTAACGTCACGAAATCCACGCGATACGATATTCAGACCACTGACACCATTCAGAAGCAACAAGGGTACGAAATAGCGACATCTAGTGCCCTCACAGCAACAATTGATTACCGAATAGAGACATTTACAGCCGTTTCAAAAGTAATGGAGTATGCAATAGCCAAAATCGGCTCTCTGACAGCTTCAGTTACCTATGAAATCGAGACTATAGGCCGTCTCGAGAAAACAGTTGGATACGCAATCAAAACGACCCATGCAGATGTGACTGAGAAATCAATTACATATGTAATCATTAAGACCGAATCAATTTCACTAGCTACTAGCTATCAAATCGAATCTGTCACTGGAATCACGAAGCTAGTTTCTTATAAAATTCAAACTGAAACTGGAATCACGAAGCCAGTTGAGTTTGAAATAATTACAGTTGATGTGCTGACGGCTTCACTTAGCTACAAGCTGGAAGTTTCCTCGTCTATCACTAAGACAATGCAGTACGTCTTTAGTGCAGTGCCAAAGTTAGTCGAAAAGCAACTCAGTTACGAGATTCTAAATGCAGAGTATACAAGTGATTCTCAATACTC
>Ga0136596_1000972_pt1 | contig 13552 bp, 12 predicted proteins | sample AntRauTorcE11897_FD_101387 | JGI IMG/M metagenome (GOLD analysis project Ga0136596, IMG submission 101387) | Saline lake microbial communities from Rauer Islands, Antarctica - Metagenome Torckler E11 #897 | ecosystem: Environmental > Aquatic > Non-marine Saline and Alkaline > Saline | place... | reverse complement strand
TATGGAAGTTGACATCAACTACCAAATCAGCAAAAGCCGGGCATACCGGATGATGTATCTTTGGTTTCAGGATTCTATGAAATACGGCGTTGGCATCGTTAAGTCTTACTGGACGGAAGACAAGAAAAGCTTTAGGACTCGTAAGACCGTTAATAAGGAAATCAGTCCAGAAGCGCAGGCTCTGGCTGAGGTGTTGGGAATGAAGGAAGAAGACTCTGAGGTCATAGAAAGCATCAGCCGCATGACTGTGTTTGAAGGCACTCGAATTGAGAACGTCTCACCATACTGCTTCTATCCAGACCCTAGCGTGCCCTTGGCTGAGTTTCAAAAAGGCTCCTTTGTTTGCCAAGAAGAGGAAACCACAAAAGACGCCATGCAAGTTGAAAGCGGCCTTCACGGCGTTAGCAAAATTCCAAAGACGATTCCGCAAAATGTATTTGACAATCGCACTCACAGAGTAGGAAGCAATGGAAGTTTGTCTGGGGTATTTGGAGGAAACGGTACTGTTGCTATGCCGGGAAGTTCCATAGATATGGTAAAGGCAGTCTTACGTATCGAAATGCAGTTCACCGCTAATAAGGTATCACTCAAGGAAGACTTTGATTATGACCTAGAAGGTCCTTACGAAGATGACGAACCCATTAAAATGATCACGGTGGTCGGCAATGACCAAAAGGTTGTTAAGTTTGAACCCTTGGGTTACTTGCACGGAGAGTACACTTTTGATGTCATTGAGTATTCCCCAGATCATAACGCCTTCGCTAACCCCGGAATTACCGAAACCATTTATAACCTGCAAGAGCTGATGACTTGGTTCTTAAACAGCCACGTTCAAAACGTTAAGAAGGCTATTCGTAATCGGTTCATTGGCGATCCAGAAAAGGTTCACGTAGAAGACTTCGTAGCTGGTAAGGAGTTCATCAGAGTTAAACCATCTGGAGGCCGCGCTATTGACCAAGCGATAAAGTCTATTGACGTTACAGACGTAACTAAGTCTCACGTACAGGACATGAGCGTCCTTAGTGGCCTTCTTCAAATTGTCACAGGCATTAACGAAAACGCGTTGGGGCAATACTCTACTGGCAGGCGTTCCGCAACTGAAGCCAAGGGAGTTGGTAATGCCTCTTCTTCACGCTTGAAGATGCACGGGCTGCTTGCTTGGTCGGGTGGGGTGGAACCCCTGGGGCAGAAGATTATTTCTAACACAAATCAGCTACGCACGAAAGAGTTCTACGAAAAGATCATCGGCGAGGACATTAACAAATACCCTTACGAAGAAGTTATTATGATGAGTCCTGAACACATCGTAGGCGGGTTTGACTTTATTCCTTACGACGGTTCGTTGCCTCACGACAAAGAACGCAGAGCATCGTATTTCACTAGTCTCCTGGAGTCGATGATGGCAAATCCACAAGAAATGCAAGCTCTTACCGGAATGGACATTCAGAAGATGTTAGGTCACATCTTTGAACTGTACGGCGTTAAAAATTTTGATGACTTCAAGCTTAATCCTGAGCAGGTCAACCAACGGTTAGAGGCTTCGGTTCTCCCCGACGCAATGGTTGAGCAAATGAAACAACAAGGTCAGATTGAACCGGCAAACTTAGCAGGAGCGTTAACGTAATGCAACGAAACCTCACTTCAGAAGAAGCACTAATGATGTCAGAGCTTGTTCAACACCCTGGATTTAAAATCTTCACTGAATACTCAAAAGATTACATAGCAAATCTTGGTGAAGAAGCTGACGAATCTCTGGATAGTAGTATTACCTCTATCCTCGAACGCGAACAAAAACTAGGAGCCAAGCGGTATTTGAAATACTTATCGGTTGACTTCTTAAATTATATCAAAACCCAGAACCAAAATTATGACAACCAATAATAACGAAGAAGAAGAAACTCCCATCGTTGAAGAAGACGAGTTTAGCTTTTACAGCGAAGAACCGTCGTCCCTTGACGTTGAAGAAGCTACTATTGAACCGAAAGTGCCCGCTGAACCGGCAGTGCCTGCTGAGCCGGTAGAAAAACCTGCTCCAGCAGAAACGCCTGTTGAACCAACTTACCCCACTCCTGAAGACTTGCAGAAAGCCGTCGAAGCTGGACTGGCAAAGAGTGCTGCGGTAGTCGAACCTGAGCCAGAAGAGCTTACGCAAGAAGAAATTGACGAAGCGTTAAAGGTTGCGAAATACACCATTCAAGACCTAAAAGACCTAGGTATGGTTGATGATGACACACCCGCTGAAAAAGCTGACGCCATGGTTGCCACCTTCGGCGCACTTATGCAGCGTCAAAATCAGCAAGCCGTAGCAACCGCTCAGCTTCTTATGCAGCACCAAATGGGGCAAATGAACCAACAGTACACTCCTCTCATGGAAGCTCATAAACGGCAGCAAAATGACAGCATGAAAAACGCTTTCTACGAAAAGTATGAAACCCTCAAAGAGCACGAAGAAATCGTGAAGGTCGCCGCAACGCAAGCTATGCAAGGCGGTCAACTTGAAGGAAAATCTTTTGACGAAGTTTCTGAAATCATAGCAACAAGCGCAACGTCGCTTATTGAGAAGTATTCAGGAACCAAAGTAAATCTGGCGACCCAAAAGTCCCCCGCAGCACCTGTGAGAACAGAAGTGCCTAAGCCTTCACAGGTGACAACGGGTGGACGGAACCAAGAAGCAAAACCCAAGCCCGCCGGAACTCCCGACGAGTTTGATATCTACGACGAATAAGAAAAACAATGAAAACAATACTAGGACTACCAGACTTCGCTGCGTTTAAAGCAGCCGGAGCTACCAGAACCAGTCACCGTCGCCGCATCCTTCACACGTTTCCGAACGGTGGGTCGCCGCTGACTGGCATTCTGTCCATGATCAAAGCCGAACCGGTTGATTCCGTTGAACATACTTGGTATGAAAAACGTTACATTCCAGCCCGTGCAGCCTATCGTGGCACTAACGCTATCACATCTACCGCGCCCACTGATGGGGACAGTAATGATGGCACTAATATGTCTAACGGGTCTAAGGCGATTACCGTTGACCACTATATTAAAGTGGCTACCGTCGGTCGTTTATCGCCCGGTGACATCATTCAGGTCACTTCGAGTAACCTAAACTTCCGGATCACTTCGGTTGTTCGTGGCGTTGCTGACCCAAACCTGAAGGGCTACATCAAATGCCGTCCCGTCCGCGTTTACACCGCTGACGGAACCGAAGACGCTTCTGGTGAACTGATTGTCATCGGCTCTGCTCACGGTGAAGGTTCTGCTGGAGGCGTTAAACCTTCTGGCGTTCGCCTTCCTCGTCCGGTTACAAATCAAACAAACATCTCCCGCACATCGTTCCGCTTCTCTGGAACGGTCTTGCAGCAAGGTCTTGAGTTTGATAAGACGGGACCGTATAAGGAGGAAGCCCGTGATAAGGTGATCGACCACATGGTTGGCATTGAGATGAACGTCATCTTCAGCAAGCGTTCGACTACACTCGCTTCCTCACTTGTTTCTGGCGAAGATGATGAAATGGTTCGCACACAATCTGGAATCCTGGAGTTCCTTGAACTCTGGGACGCAGGTTCGACTGGCCTGTCCATCGACGGCGTTACCTACGCTCCTTACAACTTCCACGTTGCTGCCACCACCGATGCTGACGATAATAAACGCATTATCGAAAACACGGAAGGTACAATGTCTCGGAAGCTTTGGAACACTTACGCAGAACGCGTCGGTCGTTATCACACTAATAAGACTAATGAAAAGTTGGTCCTCTGTGGCTCTGGTGCGATTGACGTCATGGCGGATATGTTTAATCGTGAAACCGCCATGCGCGTGGAAGTCGGACAAACAGCTTACGGGCTGAGCTTCGACACTCTGCATACTCCGCATGGTAAGTTCCACTTCGTTTCTCACCCGCTCTTCAACGAGAATCCGCTATGGCGTAACTGGGCTTTGATCCTTGATATTCACAGTATCAAGTTCCGCCCTCTTCGTGACCGCGATACCAAATGCCTTAAGAATCGTCAGAACAATGACGCTGACTTCCGCAAGGATGAGTATCTCACTGAGTTTATGATTGAAGTCCACAATGTGGAAAACAACATGCTCATCAAAAACATCAGCAGTTACTCTGCATCGTAATGAGTACATTCGTAGAAAAAACTAGCCGCTATACTGGCGGCACTACTGGAAAAGAGTTAATCGTACGCAATGGCGTCCTTACCCTATCGGGTGAGGGCGCTGTTGTTGCCGACTGCCCTGCTTCCATCTTTGGCTTGACTAAGCTCGCTGAGGTTTCAACAGCAGTTAAGAGTGATAACTCTCAAATTGCTGTTTTCGCAGTCAGCGCCGACGGAGGAGCTCTTCTTGCTCTGAACGTAGAAGCTGGCACTGACGCAGACCGCGCCAATCCTGCCGACCTCACTGGGGATTTTGTCCTTACTGTGACCGGCTATTAACAACCAACTGAGTAAAAGATTATGAGTAAAGACATCGCACACAACGCAAATCCAGTAACGGTGCCTCTCGGGCAAGGTTACAATCCTACCGAGAATCCCGGTATTATGGCCAACGGCGCACAAGAGCCGAAGGGTGAAAATGCTGTTAACAGTACGACTCCAGAGTCGAACACAACTAAATACCCTTCTGCCAAGGGTTCTGGGTACTAACCCACGGCAATCATAGGGGTCACTTAATGTTGAGGCATTGAGTGAGGTAACGAGGACTGGAGAGCCTCCCCCTTTACTTTTTTATATTATGCCTGATACATTCCTAGAAGCAAAAAATGAGTTGCTGACTTACGCCAAGCGTACTTCGACAGACGCCCAGTGGTCACTTATGGCCGGCAACATCATTAACGAATCAGTGGTTAAAGTCCAGCGGATCATTCCTGACTTAAACGCTTTAGGTAAAGTTGTGGGTGGGTTCACCTACACAGGGGGACTTGAGTCCGTTAGCTTCAGCGATGCGGTTGAGAATACTGAAATCAATAAGATCATCTCGGTTGACGAAACCGTAGGGACTGCGTGGACTGGAACGCCGCTTCACTGTTATACTTACAGGCAGTTGACTGAAATGAGGATTGCTTTCTCTGACGGACAACGGGCGTTGGACGACAGGGTTACGTACAACACCAATAGCTTTGCTGATCACATTCGTAGAACATACGGAAAGGTTGCCGTGGTTATTGGTAATGAACTTCAGATATTTCCAGTTCCTGGTAGTGATTTGAATTTAGCGTTTCATTACACCCCTTGGTTGAAACGACTGGTGGCTGATACAGACACTAATTTAATCCTAAAATACTGCTGGGACTTCATCCTGTATGCAAGCCTTGGTAAGATTAATCTGTTCCTAAGTGAAAGTGATCGTATCGAAGTTAGTCAGGCCTTCTTAAACGTCGCGTTAGCGGAACTCCGGTCTTGGAATGGTTCGCTTTCTTACTCTAATCCACTTGAAATGTAATTATGGGATATACACTTGATACTTTAGCCGGCCTTATTTTAACCGAACCGAACGGTTCCGTTGAGCCAGTAGCCAACCTTGATGATGCAATTAAGCAAGTTAAACGTTATTTGAAAAATGAGCTGGGTAAGCCTGATACCAGTGGGGACGTCTTTGACGCCATCGCAGCTTCGGCTGTCCCTCTCGTCACTCCAGTCGGAACTGTTTCGTCCTACGCAGATGGAACCGAAGGTGGCACTTGGGCTGCTCCGACGAATTACCTGAAGTGCGATGGTAACACGATCGGGTCTGCCGACAGCGGGGCTGCTTACGCAAGTGATGACTACGAAGATTTGTTTAATCTTATTAAGGATCAGTTTGGTAACGCCGGCGATGAAGACTGGGCTAATGATGATACTGTTAAATTGCCTAAGTTTGTCACTGAGAAAAAGTATACCGGGGCAGAGAAGTCTGTGTCTATTACGTCCACTACTGATAACGGAGGGAGTTTAACTAAAGAGGTGGCGATTCAAGGCAACGAAGCTTTAGTTACCAATGCCGCTGATTTTACTGTTGACAACTTTACATTGCATTCTAGTGCCGTTGCTCCTTTTGATTTACTAGGACTTGACTACGTTGTTTACGTTCGTCGAACTGTCGGAAATCAAACGTATGAGGTGGTTACCGCAAACACGTTAAAACTTAATATAGAAGACACGACAGGAGTTAACGGCTATAAGGGCTCAGTTAACCTTTTTTGGGGAACTGAGCTTATACAGAGCAATGGGTCACAAGTAGACTTTACGGTCAAGCCCCTTCGCTTTTCTCTTCCTGCCTTAACCGCTTTTTCTTTTACGACTCAGGCGTTTACAAATAAATCCGATACTACCTTTTCTAACGCAGAAGGAGTGTTCGGCTTCACTCTTCAAAACGCACTTGTTAGAGAGTATCAAACTATTAACTTCATCATCAGAGCTAAGTAATGGCAACCAGAAAAGCAGAAATGTTATTCCCCCTCGACAAAGGGATAGAAACGTACTCGCCGGAAGTTTCTGCGAGCAGTTTCAACCTGTCTAACTTGGAAGCCGTTAAGACCCTCTTCTCTCGGTTGGTTTCTGTTAGGACTCATAAGAGTGAGTTTGCATTTCCTGGTGAAAAGATTCAAGGGCTGGCTTTTGTATTCAACGTAGGTCTGCAAAGTTTGCAGTTCTTTGCTATTACGAATGACAAGGTTTACCTGTTGCAAGTTAACGAAGACAATGAGTTTGCGTTTACTCAAGTAGGCTCTGATTACGTTTGGCAGTATGACGACCCCATCTCCTGGAAGGCGTGGGATGATGATGTTGAAGGTAAGGTTTACTTCACTAAGGTAGGCACGCCATTACAGGTAGTCAGCCGCAGTGGGTTAGCGGACGTAGCGGCGTCTTATAACCCAGGTTCGGGGGCCATTAAATTGTCAGGACGTTACACCGCCATTGTGCAAAACCACCTAGTGCTTGCTAATATAAGCATGGGGAGTGACCTCTTTCCTCGCCGAGTGCAGTGGAGCGATCTTTACAGACCAGAGGATTTTGCGATTGCTAGTAGTAAAGAAGGCGATCTTTATGATTTGGAAACGGGCAATTTGGAAATCACTGGGTTGTTTAACCACCGAGGATACATGCTTGTCTTTACTCGTAAGAGTATTTGGCGCGCTGCGTATGTGGGTTACCCGCTGCTGTTTCGGTTCGAACCTTTGTATTCCGAGTTTGGTAACATTTACCATTACGCGGCTATTTCTGTGAAAGATCGTGTTTATTACATTGGGTCTGATAACTTTTATGTCATGGAGGGTTTTACTCCAGTTCCTATAGGCGATGATATTTGGAACCTTTGGAATGACACTAAGTTGACTACGATCAGCGATTATGTGAGGTCGTATTCCGATCCGGTGGTTAATGAGGTAATGTGGATTTACCGAAGGAAAGGAAGAGATGATGTGAGGGTTGGCAACATCACGGTTAGCGTGGAGACCAAAACAAAAACCTTACTACCAAACGGAGTTAGCGGAGGACGAAACTCCTGGAAACTTGTGGAAGAGTCAATCGTCTATACAGTTTCATGGAACGAAACAACAAGTAGGTGGGAGTTTAGGAGTTTAATAGGGGAAACTGACACTTTGCTTTACTCCTCTCTTTCGGACGATTTGTTTTCTGACAGCGCGATTTGGGTTGCTTTTACTACTAACTACGCTTCGACGCCTATGTTGGACGATAAAGCGATCAACGTTGACTGTTCGGCACGAGGGTCTGGACAGTATTACCTGCAAGCGGATGTAAGGTCCAAATTTGGGATGCCCCTTAGTCAAATAAACGGCACTGCGGGTGGTTTAGTTTACTTCCCCATTAGTAGTCTTAATGAATGGAATTATAAAGTATTATCTGAGGGAACTCAGGGCTATTCTGCTACCGGCATTCCCTCTGATGTGAGCTTGGGACATGCAAGCTTTGGTTACTCTGCCGCCGACTGGTCAAATGTAACTCTTTTCAAGCAGCTCGGATCAATACAGGACCCTACAACCGACACAGTAATCGAACACTGGCCCCTCGACGAACGAGCTAGCGGGTCCCTCAATGGCGTAACCGCAGTGGGTAGCCTCGGCAACTTCGACGGCACTTATATCGGCTGCACGGGGGGGGTTACATCCCTGTTTAATCCAGACTTTTCTGACCCAACTCCCGGTGCAGTCGTCGACCTAACTATTTCAAAAGACTCAACGTGGGATTACCGAGCCTTTGACCACGATTGGATGATCGTTTATAATTACAAAGAACGACGGTGGTCGACTAGAAGTCCTGACGGAATGTTGTCCTTTTATAACAATGAATATCCGGTGTCGGCTTTTAATGTAATTGACGACTTCAGCTCAGTTTGGACTAACAGCAGAACGCTTACCGCACCGGTTACTATGAATGACTACCCTTGGCGTCAGTTAGTTTTCACCGCGCAAGCTCGCAGCAGTAATGTTGTTACTGTTACCAGTGCAGCTCATGGACTCACTTCAGGCAATAAAATAAATGTTCTTGGAAGCACTCCAACGAGCTTTAACGGCTCTTTGGTACCCGTAACGGTAACCGACGTTGATACCTTTACTTATCCTTCCACAGGTACTGATGAAACGTTGTCAGGAACAGCAATCGGCGATAGCGACTTTCGTACCATTGACGGGGCTTGGCAGTATTTATCCTTCCCGTCCAGACTGTTAGTCGGGCGCGAGAATGACGTTGCACTTTACGAAGGTGGGGACTTCACAGATGGTCAAGGAAACGAGACATACGTTGAGGTTAAAAGCCATGAGCTTTTCTTCGGTTCCCTTACCGACGCGAAAGAAATCAAAGCCGTTAAGCTGTCCTACACTAAGGTTGGCAACCCCGATATTAGAATGCAAGTCGGTACTAGGAATAACCTAAACGAACCCATATACTGGACTTCGGAACGTCTTCAGCAAACCTTAGCGTTGGACAAAGAGTCGAGGTTCGTTTTTGACTTCGATCTTAGGTCTAAGTTCTTCACCTTCAGGTTTCGAGTATTTAACACCCCAACGGATTATGTTGATGAGTTCATGGGTGGCTCTATTGAAGTAACTGGAATGAAATCAAAAGGGACTGAACTGTAATGGGAAATATACTAAGCACCTTCGTCGTCCGTAAGAAGTTTGAGTCAGAAACTATCGAAGCCTATGTTCAAGAACAGATCAACGATTTTCACCTTCACTTGCGGAGAGAAGCGTTTGATTTGAGTGTGGAGGTGATCCCTACGATTAACACGTCGGCAGCGGGCGACTATGATGTTAACTTCGGAGCCTTTCAACGGTTTCACATGCTGGCTATCGTAGCGTCTTCTGATGACACTTACACTACAAATATTACCCTTAAGAGCACAAGTAGGAATAACAATAGAAGTGGTGACATGTGTGTTATTCACATAAGTACCTTAGATGCCGGCACCCATACTGTTAACGTCATGAATGATGATTCTGTCACCCTTTACACCAACGCGTTTGGAGACGGCGATGCTGGCGTTTTTATTCATGTTATAACAAACAATGACCAATGGAGAGTTTAACCGTTAACATAACCAAGATAGAAACCCTGTCTGAACTTGCGCTAGTGCTGGATGCGGTTGTTAAAAGCCAAGTCGATTTTGACAAACGGTTTCCTACAGACATGACTCAGATCGAACTAGCTTCGTCGGTTATAAGAGACTTCGGTAAAGACTCCCTGTGTTGGGGTGAGAAGTACGAAGATGGAGAATTGAAGTTTTTTACCCAAATCATCCTGAACAAGGATAAGACCTGCTACTGGACTATTCTTTATAGCCACCCTAGGTTCAGATTTAAGACTAAGGTAATCTTAAACCAGATTAAAAGTTACCTACGCACTCTGGGAGTAACAACCATTTACCACAAAACCAGAAGGGTAACACCTTCGTACAAACGATTCATGGCTTCCTTAAATAGCCACCCAATTGAAATTATTTATAAATGTAAATTATGAGCTCAGGATCACAAAAAGTAGACAACAGTTACAGTCGCACACCGACATTTGATTTTCCGGGTTCTCGCGGATTAGCAGACTCGTTGTTAAGCCAAACGAATGAACGTCAATTCAGCCCGGATAATGCGTGGCGAGAACAAGGAATGAATTTTCTTTCTGACACCCTTCGTGGGGAGCCTATGCAGTTTAACATGAGCGACCCGCTTAAACAGCAAATTTCTGGTATCAGGGAACAGGCTGATTTTATGTTACCGCAGGAGCTTAACCAAGCGAGGTCTAATTACTATAGAGGCCCAAGTGGACGTGCCATCATGGGAATTGATGATGCGGTCTTGAGGAACAGGATCGGACGAGACGGGCAGATTAACAGTTTGATGTCGGGTCAGTATAACCAAGACCGTCAGTTCGCAGGCAACGCGGCTAATAATATGATTACAAGCGATGCGGCTAGTCAACAACAAGCTATGCAGCTTCTTCAAATGTTATCCGGGGAGAAAGGCAAAGGCGCACAGCAGTCTAGTGGGTCTGTTGGCGCCGGAGGATTGCTTGGAGGACTTGGCAGCTTTGCTAGTGGAATCGGTGCGCTAACGGGCGGACCTCCAGGTGCGGCAGCTGGCGGAGGTATTGGATCTTTCTTAGGAGGACTTTTCAGCTAATCAATCAATCCCGTTCATATGCATGATGTATACGGACATAATCAATTAAATAGAATATAAAGTTATGCGCAATCCATTAGCACCATTCGGAGAGTACTTAGGCAACTCTATAGCAGAAAAAATCGGAAACGAGAACTTGCTTAAAGGACTAGATCGGGCCGATAACCTTAGACAGGGAATCGCCTCTCGTCAGGGTTGGGGTCAGGCAGGCCAGTCTTCAGGAGTTGATATACTAGCGGCTCTCTTAGGAAGTCAGGACATTCCCGGAATCTCAGCAATCTCTGACTATGCCGTCCAAACAGGAGAAGGAGGTAATCAAATCAACCAAAAGTTTTCCGGCTCGCTTGAAGACGGCGTTCTTTCTGATACTCCAGAGTTTTTAAAAGGGCCTCTTAGGGTTGGAATGGAAACAGCCGTTCCGTCTGGCGCGGGTGAAGTTACTTTATCGGCAATACCTGCAATCGGTCCTTCAGCGAAAGGAGTAGCCAAAACGGCTTCTGGTGCTAACAAAGGATTTAATGCGACTTCTCGTGTTATGGGAACTCCAGTTGATGAACTTATGGCAGGGATGAAAGGAACTCCTCGTGCTAAGATTCCTAAAATCATACCCGCCGATGAGTCAGCTAAGATCATGAACAGGGGTGCTGCAGGGTTAGCCGGACAGCTCAAGAAGATGGGGGTGCCTAAGGACGTCATTGACAATATGGACGTGGAAAGTATGCGTAAGCTTATCAAGGCATCCACGGCCAAGAAAGTTAAACCAGTTACACCCGCTAAGTCTGCCAAGCAAAACACTAAGGCAGCAAACGCAGAAGCCGAAGCCGTCTTGAAGGGTGAGCGAGTTATCCCAGTCGCTCGCACCGGTTCTGCCGCTAAGGTTAAGCCCGCCCCCGCACCTACTGCTGCTGCCGCTGCCGCTGATGACGTTGCTCAGGCGGCTGCTAGACCTGGGAGGTTATCTCGGGCTGGGACTGCTATGAGAAACAATAAGTTAGCCACAGCAGGGGCTGCCGCTACTGGACTAAGCGTCTATGGAGCACTGACTGGCAATGACGATCAGCCCATCACTCCGGAGGAAAGCGACGGTGTGGTTAACCCATTCCCCGAACCCGGTGGACAAGGCGGACAGGGTGCGCAGCAAGCAGGAGCGCAACAGGCGGGTGCTGGGTCTTCGGCTCAACAGCAGGTACTTGAAGAAATCCTACGTATGATGCAGCCTAAGAAACCAGGCATTATGGAAACCATCGGTGACACCATGCAGAACATGGGCCAGTCACTCCAAGGTCGTGATCCTCGGTTAAGTCAATCGCAGGTTAATCAACCCACCCGTGAGCAGCAAATCTTACAGTCAATAATTCCACAGCTTAAACTGTTCGAAGCTATGGGGCCAGCACGTTTGGCTCAGTTAGAAGCTGAACTTAAGCTTGAAGAGCAGTATGCTCCGAAAGGATTCGATTTCAGTAACGTTAATCCCAACGCGTTTCAATAACCTATGACACCTTCCCAACCGCTCCCCTTCAGTCAAGTAGATCAAATCTACCAAAGCTGGAAGAAAAAGAACCCACAGCACGACTTATCCGTTAATGAGTTTTCCGCTCTAATGGATAAGAAGCATGGTAACAACCGCTACTCTGAAGGAACCAAAGCAGGCTTCCTCCAACGAAGCGTAGCGGCTGCCGACAGGTTTGCCACCCCAGTAGGGAACGCTGCTGCGTCCTTCATTCGTGGCGACGAGGACGGACCGAGAAGGGTTCAAGGGATTGGGGCTAACATCCAAGAAGGGATTGCTCGTGGGGCTGAAATGATGGGGTCAAACGTTCCCAGCATCCTAGGTGCTATGTATGCTATGACCGGCGCTAAGAATGCAAGGGCTCTTAAGACCCTAGGTGGACTGCTCCCTTATGGTTACATAAGCGGGTATAACCAAACTGCCGACGCCAAGGCCGCTGCGGTTAATGCTATCTCTCTTGGCTCTTCCCCTTACATAGCCAAGGCTGCTGTTAATGCCGCAGGTAGGGCTGGGGCAGGACCAATCGGCAGGGCGGCCGCGGGTGTTCTTGGCGGGTTGCCAGGTGACATTGCTGAAGTAGGCTCTTCTCCCACAGGCGATCCGTCAGACAGTATGGTCGACAGGTTCCAGAAGAACGTTCCTGAGTTCTTCTCCGACCCTGCCAACTCCGTCATGCTGTTAGCTGCGGAAGCACCATTTGCTGCCACCGACATCATCGCTTCTCGTAATGAGGCTAACCTCCAACGGAGGGAAGAGATGGTTAAGAAACAGCGAGGACTTTTAACTCAAGGCGGGAAGGCGGAGAACATTCGCACAGCAATGCGCGATGAATACAACATGGATATTCCTAACGGAGTTCCGGAGCCTGTTCTTCGTAATGCGTTTGCAACTGCTCAGGCAAATGACGTCGGCGAAGCACAGAGAAAAATCTACGGTTCGATGGGCGATGATTTAACCCCAGAGCAGGCTTCCCGTTTTGAGTTATTAAAGCTAGCCCCAGATGAAAGGCGTCAAGCGTATTCTGACGAGATTTCAAAGACTCGTGATTGGGAAAGCCCGGAAGCGTACCCCGATGAAATCGAATTTAAGTTTGACAGCGGAGCACATGAGAAGGCGTTCTACGCAGGTAATGGCGATCCTGAGTTCGCCCTTAAGAGTCGCCAAGCTGACGGAAAGCTTTTCTACTGGGGGGTTAACAAAGATACTAGGGCTAGGTTAAGTGAATACGCCCGTGCCGGTAAGGTTAGTAAGTTCGCCCTTGCGAGAGGAATGCACCCTGAGTTTGCCCGTAACCCTGCGTTGGATATTCTGGAGCAGTCGCTTTCACCTAGGAGCCGCGGTCGCGGTCCGAAGGTTGGCACTAATAAGAAGCAACAGGTTTCTTTGCCGGCCATCACAAGGGAGTTGAAAAGAGATTTACC
>Ga0136596_1000967_pt1 | contig 13596 bp, 13 predicted proteins | sample AntRauTorcE11897_FD_101387 | JGI IMG/M metagenome (GOLD analysis project Ga0136596, IMG submission 101387) | Saline lake microbial communities from Rauer Islands, Antarctica - Metagenome Torckler E11 #897 | ecosystem: Environmental > Aquatic > Non-marine Saline and Alkaline > Saline | place... | reverse complement strand
GGTTTCTGTTTTTGTTTCTGTTAAGCTAAGACGCATTAAAAATGTAGATCCGTCTTTACGAGATGCTGTTATGATACGTTCTGCACCTGAAAGCTCGCTGATTTTATGTTCTGGTATAATAACACCGATATCGCGGCCAATCAGTTCGGACATGTTATAACCCAAAGCGTTTTCGGCCCATTTATTTACAGATTTTATAATACCCGCGGAATCCATGGTTATGACGCCTTGCATCATGAACTTCATAATCGCGCTAAGCTGGGCTTTTTCAGTTTTAAGGTTATTTCTCGTTCGGACCAAATCCCGGCGCCATTGACGAAGCCCACGGAAAGAAAAAATCCACAACACGAATAAGACAGCAAAGCTGCCAAAAGCCATGTACTGTTCGTAGCGGTTGTTTTCTGTATGCTCGGGAAAGAAATTAAAGTGATATAGCCTGTGAGAAAGTAAGATTAGGATAAAAAGAACGGATAAAATGGAGGTTAAGGATATAATCTTTGTTGGGAAATCATCTCTTGTGCCATCAGTTTTCTGGGCCGCTTGTTCTTTGCTGTAGATTAATAGTGACAGGACCATCGCTAAAAGAATACTGGTAACGGCAGCGACCCAAAGTGCCAGGACATGAAATTCCTGATTAGGGTCAAAACGGCAATCAGCATAAGGAATAAAGACAGTAGCGGTCATACCCATATAATGCATACCGCTAACGCCAGCGCCCATGACCAGAGCAGCCAGTACGACCCATAAGGTTTTTCCTTTTTCGTCATAGTGCCCCAGATAATAAATTATGCTCATGGCAACACCGGATGCCAGAATGCCAATAACTATGGATAGAACAAAGAAAGAAGGAATATAGCGAATATCGCCATCCATTTCCATGGCGGCCATACCCGTGTAATGCATGCCACTGATTGCAATGCCTAAAAATACCGCAGCAAAAGCAACGCGGCGCATGTTAAATTTCTTGCTGCGGGTCACCAGGAAAGCAAAGAAGGCAACCGTTATCGCGATGATCATGGATAAAACTGTTAGCCATGGATCATATGTCACGACCATATCCATTTTAAAAGCAAGCATACCTATAAAGTGCATGGCCCAGATACCGGCACCTAAAGAGAAAGCAGCACCAAAATGCAATAAATTACGCATGACGGGCTTGTTTTCCTTAAACATAGCTGACGCCAGCGTTAAGCTTACAAAAGCCCCGAATACAGCAATGATGTAAGAAAGGAACACGTAAGATAAAATGTACGTGCCATTGACTGCATTAGAAGGTATATCACCACTGATGAATAAAGTAGTTTCGGGTAAGATTTACTTTTCCTTTTATCTTGAGCTCTCGGTTCTTTGGTTTTATTATACGACTAAGTGCTTAATTTTTCATGCATTGTTTAAATGTAATTTGTGAAATGTTGTCATAGGGTTAAAACTGAATACTTAGTTGGAAACATAAAAATATAGTGTTGTTTGTAAAAGCATATATTATTTTCCATAATATATATTATCACATCAAGCCTTGTGCTATCCCCGTATATCAGCATAAGTTATGATTTCATCCTCCAGCCGTCCCTGCGGCTCACTCTGTTTAAACGAGCTTTGCATGACGTCTCTTTCCAAGTGATCTAAAAAATGACATAATTATGCATTAGGCTGTAATAAGATGTGGACGATCATGAAAAATTTATCACAAGACAATCAAGGCAATGCTTTATTTATTGTCCTGATTACAATTGCTGTTTTTGCCATGCTTGCCGCAGCTATTTACTCTTCGATCAGCGAAGATACCGCGATGGATAAGGAATCAGCCCAATTACAGGCCACTGATGTTTTAAATTGGGCCGATGCGGTTAAAAGTGGTGCCAATTATATGATGTTAAATAATGAGACCCTGGCATCTGATATCAGTTTTAAGGATCCCCGCCCCGCCCAAAATGCTGATCCGACCCATGCTGAAAGTACCGATAATCCCAATAGTCGTGGTACGATTGATGAGGTTTTTCATGCCAATGGAGGTGCTGTTATCTGGCGGGACTTTTCGGCCAGTGGCTCTGGTTTATTGACCTCTTTCTTTAACGGTGCGCATATTATTGATGGCGTTGGCACATCTGCTGCTGATCTTGCCTATTTCATTCCCGGTTTCCCTCGGGCGCAATGCGAGTATGTAAACAAAAAGGCCGGTCTTGGTTATACTGATGGCAATTTCCCAACGGATACAACGGTTGTTTCAGAGCATTTCAAAAGCTTTGGTAGCGCAACGCTTGATAATGTTTCGGGTGCGCCTTATGGCTGCTTTTTGCAAAACGCCTCACCTGAAACCTTCTGGTTTTATTATGTGATCCTGCCGCGCTAAGATTCTTTTTTTCCGCCTTTGCATATCGGCAAAACTTGTTTTATATATAGGTTCTATTTAATTTTAGGACGCACAGGTTATTTATGAAACACATCGTTTTCTTTCTTTCTTTCATCCTTTTCATTGGTATGTTGACGGTTCAGCCTCAGCCAGTGCAGGCAGGCCCCGCTTCTGTAGCTAACAGCAATGAAAATAATGAAGGTAGTGAAAGAATTGAAATTGATGCCGAACAATTGGATAATCTGATTGAAACCCTTGAATCCGAAGATCAACGCAAAACTTTTATCGGTAATCTAAAAGCATTAAAAGACGTAACCGGTGAAAGGTTAAAAGAAGCTGGCGATAGAACAAAAAGCCTGGCAGATGTTCTGGGGCTGGCTGTACCTGCGCAGAAAATAAACAAATCCTATCATGCCTTTCTTGAGCGGTACGATCTGGATGATTCTTCTTTTGCAAACTGGGTTATGACCGGGGTGATCGCGTTTATTGCATTGGCGCTGATGCTTGTTAATAAAAAGCTCTGCACCAAAGCGATGTATAAATTAAATGCCTTAAAGGATCGTTTTGGTTTAGCCCATGAACGTACACGACTGTATGCAAAGCTGCTGCGTTATGTAGGTTATCTGGTTATTCTGGTGACGGGCGCCTGGTTCTTAACCATCGCCTGGGAAGTTGATACGGAGGATTCTGTTATCCTCAATATGATCAGCTTTAGCCGCATTTTCAGTATTGCTGTGCTTATTCTGGCTGCGATTATAGTCTGGGAACTGATTGATGGTTTCATGGAATATTCCCTGCAATCGGCCAACCGGATGGCCAAGGCACGTTTGAAAACGCTGCTGCCGATAGCGCGGAATGTTTTATTGATCATATTTCTGACCTTGTTTACCATGATGTTTTTATCAGAGCTTGGCGTAGATGTTATGCCGCTTCTGGCCGGTGCTGGGGTGCTGGGGATTGCCATTGGTTTTGGCGCGCAGACAATGGTAAAAGATTTCATCACCGGTTTTATTATCATTCTGGAAGATCTGGTACAGGTCGGTGATGTTGTCAAAGTCTCTGGCGTTGCAGGTCTTGTAGAACGCATAACAATTCGCAAAATCGAGCTGCGGGGGCTGGATGGTACGGTGTATACAGTGCCTTTCGGCGAAATTACTACAATCGAAAATATGACGAAAGAATTCAGCTATTACCTTATGGAAGTGGGAGTCGCTTATCGTGAAAATACCGATGAGGTCATTAAATATATGCGCGAAGTCGACGAAGAATTGCGGAGTGCTGAAGAATACAAGGACCTTATTCTAGCGCCTCTTGAAGTTCTGGGTGTCGATAAATTCGCTGACAGCGCCGTTATTATTAAAGCCCGTATCAAAACCCTGCCGGTTAAGCAGTGGTTTGTTGGCCGCGAATATAACCGCCGGATGAAGTATAAATTCGATGAAATGGGTGTTGAAATACCTTTCCCACATCAAACTATATATTTCGGTGTTGATAAGGACGGTACGGCGCCTGCCGCACGGGTGGCTATGGAAGCGCAAGAAGCTTCTAAAAAATCTATTGCCAATGCGGACAAATCCAAGTCAAAGGCGAAGTCAAAGCCCAAAGCCAAATCGTCAAATACTGCGAAGGCAAAGAAAACAACATCTAAAAAGTCATAATCATTTGACCACAGTTGATTTACAGCTACTTTAATTCCTTAGCTAACTTTTTATTTTTAGCGTGGAAAGGCTGGTAAGTGATGTCTGGAAAAATTCTTTTTGTGCTGACCTCGCATGACAGGCTTGGATCGACCAGTCAGAAAACGGGCTTTCATTTTTCGGAAATGTCAGATCCTTATTTTATTTTGGAAGACAACGGCGTCAAGGTTAGTATTGCGTCTATTAAAGGTGGCGCGCCCCCTGCTGACCCGGAATCTGTTGATCACGAGAATAGCTCGGACACGCCTGAATCCGTTAAACGGTTTTTAGATGATTTGCAGGCGGCAGATAAATTAGAACATTCCTTAAAGCTCGAAGATGTTATTGCTGATGATTTTGATGGTCTGTATCTGCCTGGTGGACACGGTACGATGTGGGATTTTTCCAATAATAAAACATTGGCAAAGCTTGTTTCGGATTTCTGGTCGCAAGGTAAAATCGTTGCCTCGGTCTGCCATGGTGCGGCGGGATTGTTGGATGCCATTGACATAAATGGCGAAGCTTTGGTCAAGAACCGTGAAGTAAACAGCTTTACCGATGAAGAAGAGCGAAAAATCAAAAAAGATAGCATTATGCCCTTCCTGCTTGAAAGCCGAATACGTGAATTGGGCGGCAAATTCGAGAAAGTAGACCCGTTTCAAGGCATCGTTGTCACCGATGGACAGCTTATTACCGGTCAAAACCCTCCCTCCGCGCCGAAAGTGGCCTATCAAATGCTTAACCAGCTGGGCACGGGCAAGAAATCGACCTAACCGGCTTTGGCCTTAAATTTCATATAAAATTGTAAAACCGGTATGCTTTATAAGCGTATCGGCTTCTTTTTTATGGCTGCTGTGCTGCCGGATATGTTATACAGCCTTTATAACACTGATATAATAAGGAATGACTTTTATGGCTGATACGCAGATACAACGCTTGCAAGATATAATGAAACGCCTTCGTGATCCCGAAAATGGCTGCCCATGGGATCTGGAGCAAAGCTATGAAACAATCGCCCCTTATACACTGGAAGAAGCCTATGAAGTTGTGGATGCTATCGCGGAAAAGGATATGCCCAAACTGAAGGATGAGTTGGGCGATCTATTGCTGCAGGTGGTTTTTTATGCGCAGATGGCGCGCGAAGAAGGCTTGTTTGATTTCGAAGATGTCGCTGAAATCATATCCGAAAAAATGGAACGCCGTCATCCTCATATCTTTGGTGATGTCTCTGCCGAAGATGCGGATGCGGTTCTGAAAAACTGGGAAGATATCAAGGCGCAGGAACGTAAAAATGATATGGAAGATAGCAGCGCCCTTGCTGGTGTTGCCAAAGCCCTTCCTGCCCTGACCCGGGCTGAGAAAATTTCAAAGCGCGCTGCACGCGTTGGTTTCGAATGGCCTGATTTTGATTCCCTGATGAATAAAGTTCATGAAGAGCATGAAGAATTCCGTGCCGAGGTAAACAAAAATGCCCGCACTGAGATGCATGAAGAATTCGGTGATTTACTATTCGCGACTGTGAATATTGCCCGCTGGCAAAAAATCGATCCTGAAACAGCGCTCCGTGATGCCACCTTAAAATTTGAACGCCGGTTCCGTCATATGGAACAAAACACCACAATGGCCTTGAGCGATATGAGCGATGATGAACGTGAAGCCTTATGGGGCAAAGCGAAACAGGCCGAATACAAACGAAAAGCCGGTTAAAAGCGCCCTATGCCGCCAGCGCAATAACCGACATTTGCCGCCCGTAATCAGGATCATTACGATGGGTAGCGCGCCTGTAGCTGAAAAAATTATTTTCTTCAACATAGGTATCATGCGGCGATATAGAGATATGAGCGATTTTGGGGAAATGCAGTTTGATGCGATCTTCAATATAAAGCGGTAAATCAAACAGAACATGATCCTGCTTATCGGTTTCAACGAAATATTTCCGGTTTTTTATATCTGCTTGAACGAAGCGCTGATAAAATTCAGGGCCGGTTTCATAGGAATGCTGATGAATACAGGGGCCAATGGCGACAACCAGATCACTTTCACCTGCGCCGGATTCCAGCATCTTGGTAATCAGAGTATCTGTAATCCCTTTAAACGCCCCGCCCCATCCTGCATGGGCGGCGCCAATGACCGGTTTTGTACGATCAGCAATCAGAACGGGGGCGCAATCAGCTGTCTGGATGCCAAGACCTATGCCGGTTTTCCGGCTAAACATTGCATCACCTTCGGGCAGGTCTTTTTGTGTCCACGGCTCGGTAACCTTAACCGCAAGGGCGCTATGAATTTGCGCGCAGTTTACCAAAGACTTTACGCCCAGATGGCCAGATATCCGCCGTCTGTTTTCTGTGATGTTCTCAACATCATCTTGCGTGCTATAGGCGGTGTTCAGGCTTTGATATATACCGCTGCTGACACCATCCTGCCTGCCGAAAAATCCATGGCGGATATGGGCGATGTCCTGTAAAGCCTCGTCTTTATACGTAAACATTTTCAAATCCTGCTACGGTTAGATCGGGATGGGTAATGGCCATAACCTTGAATAGATGCCCCATTTCACTGTCATCAGTAAGGCGTTTCAGGCTTTGGCCAATGTCTTCGGCTTTGGCCGGATTATGATGAATTAATTGACGGGCCCTCAGTTCAATGCCCAACGCCTTTAAAAAATCACCTTGTGGCGTCGGGCCGGACACTTTGGTGCCTTTTTGTTGCGCTGTCTTTGCCAGACGTTCAAAGTCGACATGGGCGGTTATATCGGCTTCTCCGGGCGTGGTCAGGGCATCGCAATATTCATGGCGGTAAAGAGCCTGCAGCGTATCGCCATATTCTGAATTACTATATCCGTAATCAATATACAGCGCAGCACCACCATGTTCTGAAATTTTAAGGGCGACATCCTCGATCAGCGCCGATGCTGTCGGGCAGAGCTCAAGTATATCATTATTGCCCGGTGGTTTTTCCAATGCCAGCATGCGCGGATCATAACTGGGTGCGGATTCGACAAAAGTCAGGTTTTCTTTGGCATCAAGACCGATGCAGCGTTCATGCCAATGATTTTCATGCCAGACAAATTGATGCACCGGCAAGGCATCAAGAAATTCGTTACCAATCAGAATAAAGGGCGCATCAAGATTGATATCAGTAAAACTTTGCTGCCAGTGGATTGTATGAGAGCTGAGAGCTTTCTGCTGTTTTTCGATCAAAACCGGACTGATTTCGACCAGATGAATATCAGCCGCCTGCATAAATTTCGGGTTACGAGCTGTCACGCGCAGGATATCAGCCATCAGCGTCCCGCGTCCCGGCCCCTGCTCTATCAGATGAAAGCGTGATGGTTCACCCAGATCATGCCAGCATTGCAGGATCCATGCACCAATCAGTTCGCCAAACATCTGCGAGATTTCCGGAGCTGTTGTAAAGTCCCCGCGTAGGCCCAAAGGATCGCGGGTCATGTAATAACCATGATCTGCATGGCCAAGGCAAAGATCCATGTAATCCGCAATCGCCATAGGGCCGTCTTTGCGAATATGCTGTTGTATAATATCAAGCAGTTTTTCGGTCATGCCGCGCCACATAAATCATTAAACCAAGGCCAAAGACAATCATTGGCAGGCTTAATATCTGCCCCATACTCATGAAATCAAGGATCAATCCGATTTGTGCATCAGGCTGACGGACAAATTCAACGCTGAAACGGGCGAGCCCGTAAAAGACAAAGAAGCTGCCGGTAACAAAACCAGGCCGATTGCGAAAACGCTCTTTACGCATCATCAGGTTCAAAATAATAAACAGTACCAAGCCCTCAAGCATGGCCTGATAGAGTTGGCTGGGATGACGGGGCTCGGCACCGCCGCCGGGGAAGACCATGCCCCATGGCAGATCCGTTGGCCGTCCAAAAAGCTCGCCATTGATAAAGTTACTAAGCCTGCCAAGGCCAAGGCCGATAGGCACAACGCTGGCAACAACATCACCAGTGCGGAGCAAGGATACCTTTTGAAGCAGGCAATAACTCAGAATGGCCAGAATAACCCCCATTAAACCGCCATGGAAAGACATACCGCCCTGCCAGATATGCAGAACCTGATTTAAGTGCTGGCTGTAATATTCAAAATTATAGAATAGAACATAACCAATCCGGCCACCAAAGATGACGCCCAGCACAACCCATGTAACCAGATTTTCTATATCATCCCTGTTGGGACGGGTGCCTTCAGGATATCGGCGTACCAGACGGTCGGCCCAAAACCAGCCCCCCAGAAAGCCGCCAAGATAAGCCAGCGCATACCAGCGAATTTGAAAAAAACCAATATCAATTGCAATCGGATCAATCTGCGGAAATTCCATGAATACTTATCCTAAACTTGCCAGCCCCTTACATATAAGGGTCACTGGTCGCCATATAGTTGGAAACATAATCTTTTACGCCATCTTCAAGGCTGGTAAAATCCTTTGTGTAACCGGCTTTACGCAGTTTATCCATATCAGCCTCGGTGAAGTACTGATACTTACCGCGCAGGCTGACGGGCATATCAACATATTGAATTCTTGGTGGCTTGTCAGCGGCTTTGAAAACAGCCAGCGCAAGATCATTGAACGATCGTGCTTTACCGCTGCCCAGATTATATAATCCATTGACCTCTGGATGATCATACAGCCAAAGCATGACATCGACACAATCCTTAACATAGATAAAATCACGCATTTGTTCGCCGTCTTCATAATCCGGATTATGCGACTTGAACAGTTTGGCTGTTGCGCCGGCATCAACTTGCGGAAACAGCTTGCTGATGACGCTTTTCTGTTCATCTTTATGATATTCATTGGGGCCGTAAACACTGAAAAACTTCAAGCCGACCCATTGTGGCGGTGTCTCTTCTGTGGCCGTCAGTCCATCCGCCTCGGAAACTCGTGCAATCCGTCGGTCAAATAGATGTTTACTCCACCCATAAGGATTTAAGGGTCGCAATTTTGACAGGGCTTCAACAGAGGCATCGTCTTTAAAGCCTTGCGCGCCATCACCATAGGTTACGGCGGCTGAAGCATAGATCAGTCGTATATTATTGGCCGCGCAGAATTTCCACAAACGACGGGTCAGGATAAAGTTATTATCCATGATCAGGTCAACATCCGATTCAGTTGTAGAAGAAATGGCGCCCATATGAAAAACGGCTTCGATTTTATCTGCATGTTTATGCATATAATCAAACAATCTGTCTGGATGAACAATATCACCTAATTCACGTTTGGAGAGATTTCGCCATTTATCTCCCTCACCCAAATAATCACAGACTGTGATATCCATAAGGTTCTTGTGCCCTTGTAAACCAGCGACAAGACATGACCCTATAAAGCCTGCGCCACCTGTGACTATAATCATGTAAAAAAACCTTTTTCAAACAAACTATGTATACCTAATTTTATATAGGATAAGGGTCATGGAAACAATGCTAATAACTTTTGCGCTTTTGTTTACATAGGTAAAGAGATGCTAAATTTTCTTGCTTTGGCCAGAGACTCATGATATGAAATATGTCAATTAAACAGCCGGAGTATGAAATGATTAATTCCCCTTATGAGCTTGGCCAGGATGACCATAACCCGCTTGATCTTGTCGAAGATCTTGCCAGTCATAAAAACTGGTATTACGAGCGTGTTAACGGAACGACATTAACATTACAGATGGCTGGTCAGCGCAGTAAGTTTGATCTGCAGCTTGAATGGCAGGACGAGTTCTGCGCATTACAGTTCTGCTGCTTTATGGGGATGAAGATTAGCGATACTGTTCATTCTTTTGCTTCGGATTTCTTGATGCAGACAAATGAAGATTTATGGCTTGGCCATTTTGTGCTGGATAAGCAGACCAGCCAGCCGGTATTCCGCTATACAATGATGCTGGAGCACATCCCTTCTGCCGTGTCGGTTGAAATGATTGCCGACCTGATTGAACTTGCGATATGTGAATCGGATCGCTTCTATACGACTTTTAAAATGCTTTCCGAAGGCAGTATCCAGACCCATGAAGTCTTAAGCGCTGCGATGATGGAAACCATTGGTGAGGCTTAAGGCTTAACAGCCGCGCTTTTCTGATGTAAATTAACAGCATGACAGAAAAACTTTCTTTAAATCTTGTTCTTGTAGGCTGCGGTAAAATGGGTCAGGCAATGTTGCGTGGCTGGCAGCAGGCCGGTATTCTTAATCATTGCACCATTATAGACCCCGGTCTTGATCCGGCGTTGGTCAAGGCGGATAACGTATCCGTGTATGCAGATAACAGCGCCCTGCCCGATCATTGCGATCTTATCGTTTTTGCTGTAAAGCCGCAGGTAATTAAGGATGTGATCAAAGCCTATCAGCCACTGGTCGAAAAAGGCGCATTGGTAGTCTCTATTGCTGCCGGAACACCTATTAAAACCTTTGCCGGTATTTTCGGGGCCGACGCCCGGATCATTCGTACAATGCCCAATACACCGGCTGCGATTGGTATGGGCGTAACAGCGTTGTGTCCAAATGAACAATGCACCGCATCGGATAAACAACATACTGCCGTGCTGATGTCCTATCTGGGTGAAACCATTGATATAAAAAACGAAGATAAAATGAATGATGTCACCGCTGTTTCCGGCAGTGGTCCGGCATATGTCTTTCACCTGATCGAAGCCCTGACTGCGGCGGCAGAGGCGCAAGGTTTCGCCCCGGATGATGCCGAGAAACTTGCCCGTCAGACCGTTATTGGCGCCGCCGGATTGGCCGCAAAAGACGCAGATACCCCGGCAGCAGTCTTGCGTAAAAACGTCACCAGCCCTGGCGGCACAACAGAGGCAGGGTTAACTATATTGATGGATAATGCGAATGGGCTGACAGATTTAATGAAACAAACTGTCAAAGCAGCCGCCGACCGTTCACGGGCGCTTTCCGATTAATTTATAATCAGCGGGATTTACCAAGACCAATTTTTTTGGCAAGCGCGCTCCGGCGTTTCGCATAATTTGGTGCTGTCATCGGGTAATCCTGTGGCAGGTCCCATTTTTCACGATATTCTTCAGGGGTCATATTATAAGCTGTTTTCAAATGGCGACGTAACATCTTCATTTTCCGGCCATCTTCCAGGCAGATTATGTAATCGGGCTTAACCGATTCCTGTATCGGTACAAATGGTGTCTGTGAGGTCGATGCGTTTACAGTTTCGGTGCTGGTGATCTCCTGCATGGTCGCATATATTTTTTTGATCATTCTGGAAATATCTTCGCTTGAAAGATCACTGTTGATGCTACGGGAAGATACAATTTCGGTTGTCAGCTCCAACAGTTCAATTTCTTTAACTATGCCTCTATCCCCGCTCATTTCATTGCTCCATGATCATTTAAAATAGACATAAAATATATTTTTCTACATTAGCATATACAAAAGTATAAGAAAACAGGATTTATTTTTTACTTTCGGTCGTATCAGCCGGACGAATATAATAAGGCATAGGGCTTTGCGGCAGTGTTTCAGTTTTGATCCCCTGTCTGATTACAGCCAGGATCAATTGCCGGGCCGTTGTCTGCTGTAATTCCTGCCACGTGATATCAAAAGGCAGCGGCACAGGTGTAAAATCTGAAATAACCGTCTGGCAAGCGGAAACTTGTGGGCGATAGCCGGATTTCAATGCTTCAAAATCACAGTTTAACGGCGTACCGGTTAAGGAATTCCCATGGCCAAAGTGAAAGAACTTCTCCCCCCGTCCAGCTTCCAGTGCAATCAGATAGTCATCTTTTTGGTCTGCGGGGCAATTATGGGCAATAACCTGAAAATGGTTCATACCTGACAGGGGGATGTTCAGTGACAATGCAACGCCCTTTAAGAATGATAATCCAACCCGTATTCCGGTAAAGCTGCCCGGACCTGTCATGACCATCAACTGTTCAAGATTTTTAAATGCATATCCAGAGTCTGTAAGGACAGTATCAACGCCTGCCAATAACGCTGCTGACTGGCCACGCCCTGCAGGCAGACTGGTTTCAGCCAATGTTTGCCCCGTGGCCCCGTCAACCAGTGCAACAGAAGCTTTTGCGCTTACAGTATCAACACCAAGACACAACATCAGCGGATACTACAGGTCTGGTCGAATTCAAAACGCGGCGCCCGGGGGTGTAACCCCTCTTCCGATCCGTATCCGATATTGCACAGGAAATTGACTTTATGTTTTCCGTCCGGAAAGAAAATATCGTTAACTTTATCAACATCAAAGCCCGACATAGGGCCGCAATCCAGACCAAGCGCACGGGCCGCGATTATAAAATAAGCCGCCTGAAGCGTACCGTTACGAAAGGCGGTGTCCTGAATGGCCGTTTCTTTACCTACAAACCACGATCTGGCATCCGCATGCGGGAAAAGAAACGGCAGATTTTCGTAAAACTCCATATCATGCGCAAACAAGGCGACGACCGGGGCCTGCATGGTTTTATTCTGATTGCCTTCTGCCAAAGCTGGCTTCAAACGCTCTTTTTCCGTAGGTGACTTAATAAAAATAATACGTAAGGGCGAACAATTAGCGCTGGTAGGTCCCATCCGTGCCAGATTGTAGGCCTCCTGCAATAAATCATCGGAGACATCACGATCTTGCCAGCTGTTATAGGTGCGCGCTTTTGTAAAAATAAGATCAAGTGCGGCACTATCGGCTGTATGTTCTTTTTCGGGCGCGAGCATTGTTTTTCTCCTTTTCGTATCCAAGTCATATTAAATTGTTTTACCGCATTTATAAACTTCTTTATACTGGATTAAATCTCCGCTTTTGAAAAACTTTAACGCTTGATGGGTTATGAACAGAATTCTGTTGTCAATATACTGCCTGATTATCACCGCTTGTATGCTCTTTACGGCGGGAACATTGGCGAATGACGAAACAAGCCAGCTTAATCATAGCGATTCTGCGGTTGTGTTTGTCTATCATAGGGTCGGACAGGAAGATTTTGTTCCTAGCAATTTGTCGCTGGAAACCTTCAGGCAACATATCGCCTTAATCAATACCGGCAAATATAACGTCCTGCCATTGGACGTGATCATGAATCGTCTTGATAATGATATCCCTCTACCTGCAAATACGATTGCGCTGACTTTCAATGGTGCATATGCGAAAACATTGGATAATGCCATAAGTTTGCTGGTGGAACACCAGCTGCCTTTTACATTGTTTTTCTCTAGCTCTCGCATAGATCACCGGTCTACCCAGTTTATGAGCTGGCGGGATTTACGCCGTCTGAAGAAAACCGGTTTGGCTTCATTCGGGCTTATGCCTGCTAATTACCTGCATCTGGTCAATCATGACAGCGAGCGTGTCCGTCAGGAAATTAACATCGCCCTGAACCGCGCCAGACAGGAACTGGGTATGCGGCCATCCTTTTTTGCTTATCCGTATGGAGAATACAGTAAAACTGTGCAGGAAATTGTCGATAGCTATGATTTTGAAGGCGTTTTTGGCCATCATGGCGGGGCGATCAATAAACATGCTGACCGGCTTTCCTTACCACGATTTTCCTTTACGGACGGATATGCCAGTGCTGACCGCTTTGAGCTGACCGCCCGTACCCTTCC
>Ga0136596_1000955_pt1 | contig 13723 bp, 7 predicted proteins | sample AntRauTorcE11897_FD_101387 | JGI IMG/M metagenome (GOLD analysis project Ga0136596, IMG submission 101387) | Saline lake microbial communities from Rauer Islands, Antarctica - Metagenome Torckler E11 #897 | ecosystem: Environmental > Aquatic > Non-marine Saline and Alkaline > Saline | place... | reverse complement strand
TCGAAAAACTCTTCCAGCGATTGCGCCTTCATGTTGTCGATGTTTCCGAAGGCGACGAGTTCGGCGAGTTCGCGTCCGAGAGCGTCGGCCTTAGCTTGGTCTTGCTCAATGTCCATTGCATCGCTGATCCGTTCCATTTCGGCGGCAACGTCTTCCTTGCTCAGTGCGGAGAGTTCGCGGATCCCTTCGATCATGTCGGTGTAATCAGCATTAAGTCGCGCACCGGGAACGCCCTTTGCGTTTTTCTTCACTTCCGCCCGCTTGAAAAGCTTGTCAATCTCCTTGCGTAGTTCTTCCTGGAGGTATTTTTCGACCACCTGATCAGCCTTCTCGATCTTCTTCGTAAGATACTCAAGCCGCTTCTCGTCGCTGTTCAGATTTGCTAAGGCAGTATAGCCCCCGACTTTTCCGCGTAGAGCGATTGGCAAAGCCATGACGATTGCATCCATCATAACCAGTCCGCGCCGGATCCTTGCTTGCGGTGAGTGATCGCGCTTCTGATCCTTGATCGCCTTATCAAGCCACGCATCAGCTTCAGCCTTGGCCGTCGCCTTCGCGTCTTTCATGTCGGCTTTCGCCGCCGCTAGATACTCTTTCATCTTCGCCACGCTTTCCGCTTCCTTGCCGAGAGCCGCCCATAGAGCATCCGGCGTTGGTTGCGAGATTAAGCCCTCATCAAATAGTTCCTGAGCCGCCTGATCGGGAGTAAGATTCCCGCCGAAGACGGTTCTAGATACACCTGCCGCGCCGTCATAATCCCCATGCTTGGATGGATCGAAAAAAGTTTCCCCTTTCCCAATTGCCACCCCGCGAGACATGAGGCTTCCTTTAAGTGGTGAACTTGGATCCGAAAGAAATTCGTGAACTGGCTGCTGATTCAGCTTTGTGAGCGTATCGTCTTCGAGAATGCCTTGATGATCTACGAATGCCTGGTCTTCGAGTTCTTCGCGCTTCATCGCTTCGCGCATGTTGCGTTCTTTCCTGAGCGACTTCATTTGACGAGGATCGACAATCGCCGCCTGAGTGACTTCCCGCCCGAACGCTTCGATCGTCTGATCAAATTCACGACGCCCGGCCTCCAATCGACGAGCTACATCCCCCATGTATTTTGCCCGTGCTTCTGGCCTGCTAATCCGCTTTGAGGCTTCGTTGATAAGGGAGCTTGTCGCGCTGGAATGGCCGATTGAATAAGAGATCGAGTCCTTGCTTTCATCGAATCGCTTGGAAAGCGGGATCACCTTGCCGGATTCGTCGCGGGTGATCGGGTCGGCGGACTTGATCTGTGAAGGATTAAAGACTGCGTAATGATCCGCCACGACATTTGCCAACCCGACTGCGTCATCTAGGTTCTTGAAAAGAATACCTTCTTTACCTTCGCTTTGAGCCTTCTGAACTAGGCTGGAAATTCCTATGTCTAAATCCCCATCGCTAGATAAACCTTGCGGAGTTTCCCCCTTCGCGTCGAATGTGGCAAAGTCCCCTTTAAGGTATGCCGTGATTAACCTAGAATCTTCCGATTTCCGCTTAAATGAAGCTTCGTAATCAGCAAGCGCTTCCGCTTCAATTTGAAGTTGATCGTAAGCATCCCAGTCACCGCGATCAGCGGCCTCATCAGCCTTCTTCAGAACGTCATTTACTGGAACGTCCATAGCAGCATAAGAGGCATAAGCTTGAGCCGTTCGCTGGTCGCTGGTAAAGAAAAACGCCATCTTGGAACTCAAAGCATTCGTTGCTTTTCCGCCCTTTGTTTTATCAAAAATATCGAAGGGTCCTGCTGTTCCGTGAAAAACCTTTGGAGAATCATACCCCGCCGCCTTCGCCGCCTCATCGACCATCCTCTGCTGAGTCGCCACATCCCCGGACTCCACGGCTGCGAGGTAGTCGCTGTCTTGCTCCGGCGTGACCTGGCCGATCGAGAAGGATGACTGTGATCTTTCAGCTTCTTCCTTAATCTTCAGTGCCCTATCCCCTTCGATTTTTGGATCGTAAGTCTTAACCTTGAGACGTTTCGATTTGAGTATTTCACGGACTTCTTTCGTTGATCCTTTCGGAATAATAGCAGAGCTGAAATTGTAGATAGGAACCGCTGAAGCAATCTTCGCTTCGAAGTATTCAGTCGGCGCATTCGTCAGCTTTTTAAGGAAATCGGTAATCTCCTCCATCACTTCCGCAGGGACATTTTCAAATGAGTCTTTGAATTCGCCCCATCTTCCTCGCGCTAGATCCGCAAAGCTTTGGCTTGCTGCATCCAAATAGCTGAAGCTATTAGAGTCATATTTATAGAACGGACGAATACTTTCCGCGATTGAGTAAAAACCTTCAGAAACTTCTTCCTTAAATGCTTCCATTTCCGTTTCTGTCACAATCGAATTGCGAGAGTTCTGAATGGCTTTGATGTTACGGAACTTCTTAGCTGCATTTGCTCGGATAGTGCCCACCCCATAATTGAAATTCTCTCCACCTTGGATATTTTTTGTCATCAGGCGGACAACTGTATCAAGATTGAAAGGAAGGTATCTCCGACTGCCTCCATAAGTATGGCCGTTAGGAATGCGCTTCCCTTCAAGTAATTCTCCGAAGTTCTTTTTAAGCCATTTGCTGAACGGCTTTTGTTTCGAATAGACTCCCAGCTCGACGCGACTCTTGAACTCTCTCCAGTCAGGTGAGGTGGCCTCGTTCGCCTGTTTAATCTTCAGCACTAGATCCGAAATCAGGGAGTGTTTCACTTCTCCATCTTTATCAAAGTAGAGTTTTCGGAAGTGCCCTTGAATGTCTTCCTTGAAAGCATCGATTTGCTCATTGTAATAACGTGCCGCGATCTTTTGAAAACCTACATCATCAGCCAGCTCATAACTTGGACGACTAGAAACGTCTGCTTTTTTCACATAAGCAGGCAGCTTTGGCCGTTTCTTGTTCTTCGGCTTCGGAGCTTTTCCGCTCTCTGCAAGAAACTGATATTGGAAGATAATGTTTCGCTCCAGTGCCTCCATCCCCCGGTCTTCGATGTCTTTAAGAATGTCGAACTTCGATGATCCCGTCGCTTCAATCGCCTCACTAAGTTTCTCCTGGGCTGCCGATACGGAAGAAGAGGAAGGATTGTAAGAGATTGTAGGAAATCTCGGAGTGTAAGCATCCGCATTCCAAACATGAGAATCACGTCTGGAACCTGGATCTATAAGCGAAGGCGGAGCAATCAGAGTAATATCGCCGAAATTATTGAATTCTGAAATGTCAGTTCGCACGACCGCAATCGATGGAGGCGGAATAGCTCCCAGTTCTTCATGCGCGAAGATAAGATTTTCACTCGAAAGATTGTGGATAGCGACTAGATTCTTGTCTTCTCCTATTGAAAAGCTGCCGTTTGCATATTTCCCTAAGTGAGTAGTTTCAGCAGCGTTTGAAATACGCGATGCGATCGAGAAAGGATTGTCATCATCGATCTCTGCATTGTCCTCCATTGCCGCTTCATCTCGAAACGTGCCGTCGTATTCCGCCTGCACGTCGGCATCGAATTCTTCTTGTTCGGTCGTTCCTTGGAGTAGCGCGCGGAATGCCTCCACTTCGCTCTTGTCGAGCTTGCCGTCCTTGATTGCCTGATTGATCGTCGCGGTTCTTGAAAGCGCTAATCCGAATAGCTCACGCATCGCACGAATGAACGAGCTGAACTTGCCGCCCACGCCCTTTTGCTTCGCCATTGCCGAAAGGTTCCTCTTGAGAAGCTGCCGCATCGCCGTTTTCTTCCCGCCCTTCGTTTGCAAAAGCATGACTTCTGCAAATTCTGCCACGGCTTCATCGAGCTGTTCGAAAGTTGGATTCGTTACCCCTTCCGGTAGGAATCGAAGCTGCTCGCCCTTCCTGTCAACTTTCCCCGCAAGGACTTGATCAAGTGATTTAAAGAAAGATGCCGTTTCTTCCAGAGAAACCGCGCCCTTTTCGAGCATCGTCTTGAAATTCGCGTGAGCGTTTTCATGCACCAGTGTCAGAACCGAAGCGCCGCCGTGAAGTTTACGGATCAAGGCTCTCTCTTTCCCGCGAGTCTCAGCCTCCATCTCGCCGAAGATCATGGCCGTCAAAGCCCCGTCGCCGCCGTCGTTGCGCTCCAGAGCGTTCAAGCGTGCAATCTGAGTCTCAAGTCTCTCTAGCTTCTTCGCTGCCGCAGGTGAGTCATCCCTCAGTAATTCAGAGCGCATCCGCTCGACTGTCATATCTTGCCCCGGAGCTGTTTCAAAAGTCGCGTTCGAGTCTGTCGATTCTTCCGCTTGAATTCTTGAAGCTTCCACAAGAGACGCCACTTGATCAAAAGCGTTCTGCGCTTCCGCTTCCTTCATCTCCAAATGCTCGAAAGCCATCGCTGTCGCTTCATCGCCGTTTTCCGCCACGCCGATAAGCTCGTCGGTTTCTGGATTGTAAACTTCCACGCCCTGAATGTTTGCGCCCGTCTTAAAGGTCGGGAACATGCCAAGCCGACGTAGATCCGCTGCCGTCTCTTCAGCCCGTTGCTGTTCTTCCGCTTCTTCTTCGACTGCCTCCTTTGCGCTTTCGCCCTGTGGTTCAAGATTATCTACCAGCTTATCGAGTTCACGAACTCCAGTTGATCCGGAATCTTTTGATTTCCTAAAAGATTCAATGTCCGCTTCATTCGCGCCCAGCATTTTTAGCTGCCTGTCAGAAGCTTCATTGAAAGCCTCCACACGATACTTATCATTGATCGCGCCCTTAGCACCGCCAAAGGTAGAGAGCGGAAGCATTGTCCCGATCATTCCAACATATTTTTTCCAGAATCCGTCAAAAATTCCATCCTTTCCATTGAGCCATTCTTGATTAGGAACTTTCATCCCAGCTTCATGAGCTAATTCTTGAAGAAGGGGGTCAACATATTCCTGCCCCATCTCGACGGTTCCTTCTGCTATGCTCGCTATGCCGATTCGAGTAGCAGCCCTTGCCCCAAGGGAGTTCATTCTTTTAGTGAGGACTTTCGTAAACCCCTCAAACAAAGGAACTTTCCCTTTGAAAATCGGGATCTGAAAACGCTCAATCGCCATTTGAATAGGCGCGGAAACATTTGAAAGCACATTCGCCTTGTCCCTCGCGACCTCGTAACTATCACCGTTCTCCTCAAATTGCTCACGTAATCCTTGGTAAGAGCTTTCTTTCATCATCCCCAAGAATGAAGCCTGCCCTACGTAGGGAATAGCGGCCACCGCACTCGTAGCTATCGCACCTGGGGCGCTGTAAAAAATATCTTCCGCGACTCTCGCCCAAGATCCTTCCTCCGTAGCGTAGTCGATAGGATCAAACTCTTGCTCGTAAATCTTCCGAACATCATGAATGAAGTCCGCCTTCCTTGCAAATTCATCGACGATCTTTGCTTCTTTCTCGTCTCTCTCTCTGATAGCCTGAGGTGTTCCGAAAAAATCCTGCCATCCTACTGTGCCGCCTTCATGCACCATTCTTGCTGTGCCATCAAACGCAGACCCCGGGACCGAGGAAAGATCCCTGCCTACTTTCTTAGTCCAGTTTGGAAGCAGTTTCTTGGATAAGCCAAATAAGAACGCCTCTTGCTCCTCTTTAGGTAAGCTTCTTGCTAACATTCCCAATGCCTCTTTAAACCCCTCGCGCTCTTCAGCTGATAGCTTTTCGTAGATATTGGAAATATTAGCGCCATTCTCTTTCTTCGCCTTGATCGCCGCCGCCGTATCTTCACCACCAAGCAAAAAATCATCCGTAAGGAATGTCATTATCACGCTAGGAGATTCCTCGCTCTTCCCGTAGAAATCAGAAATGACAGCTTTCAACTCTTCGCTAAATGGCTCGAATATCTCTTGGATTCTCGCCTTTCTTTTACGAAATGCTCTTGAAAACTCAAAGTCGTCTTCGGGAGAATAGCCAGCTTGTCCTTTAAGCTCTTCGCGTAGATCCCCGAAACTCTTCGCCTGCTCTCCTGCCGCAATGAACAGAGCGGCTTTGCTCGCTTCTTCCGCGACCTTCATAGAAATATCCTGCTTGTCTCTACGTCCTTGGAACGCGCTCTTCACTTCCTGATAAAACGCTTCTTCGCTGTTGATTTCTTTCCCGAAGTGCTGGAGGCCGTTTTGCATGAGTGCAAAACGTCGCCCGAGTCCGTCCGAGGAATTCAAAGGCATTTCACCTTTGTTCTGCGCCATGAGGAACAAATCGATTGTAGCTTTCATCCGTCCTTCTGAATCGCTACGTGCAAAGCCGAGATCCGCGCCCGCAAAGAATTCATCCGGCTTCAAGACTGCATCCGAAAGCGTCTTCTGGGTTTTCTTATTCCAGTCGGAAAGTTCCTTTTGATAGGCCGTTTCCTCTTCGTCTTGCGCGTAGTTTTCCCCGAAAATAGGTGTAACGAGATCGGGCGCTACGTTTGCTACTGGATCAGAAGGAAGATCGATAAGCGTCGGTTCTGTTGCCGGAGTGATACCGGGATTCGGCGCGTCGATTGCGGGATTCTCTTCGTCGGTGAAAGGGATGGTAATCATTTTATCGGACTGCAAGGGACGGATCGCCGCCTAGCTCTTTGTAGAATTTTGAAACGCCAGTTGCCCAATAGCCATTGGTTCCTTTCGGATCGTTACCGGCACCGGGAGGCGCGTAGATTGCCGCGATTTCCTTGATCGTGGTAGCATTTTTATATGGCCCATTCTTCGAAGCCAGCACGCGAGCCATGCGGGAAATCGAAGCTTCCACGGTGGAAAATCTGATCGGTCCTTTTGAATCACTCACGCCCATTGCGTTGTTCTTGTTCACGAACGCGCTAGATTTGCCGCTTGCCGTTTCCAACTGGGAGATCGCAACAAGAAAGCGAGGATCTAGGCCGTTGCGAAGCCCTTCCTCCACGAAGGTTTTCCGGTAAGGAGAAAGATCGCCCGGGAGATTCATCGATGTTTCGCCGGGAACGAATCCGCCTAGCTTTGCGCCAGACTTGCCGCCCCCTTTCGTGGGAGCTGCATCGATCTTGCCCGAGGTGAACTCATCCTTGAGCTTGCGCCCGCCGATCTCGAAAAGCTTTTCCTCGATTTCCTGCGGAGACGCGCCGACGTTCACCGCCGCCCATTCTTCGAACTCCATCTGCATCGCGCCGAATCGCTCTTCCGCCTCCAGCCTCGCGCTGATCGCCGCGTCCTCGGCCTCCGGGGTGATGTTCTCGACTATGATAGTGGAGCCTTTTCCGTCGCGCACGGCTTGTAAGACTACCTGTTGCAGTCCTGACAGGTTTCCAAGAGTGCGCTTTTCTAAGGGAAGCTTGGCGTATTCCCTGCGGAATAGCTCCGCTCGCTCGCTTTCACGCAACGGTCTTACGTCCCCGCTCTTCGGCTTGACCGTCGTGTTGAGGATAATGTCGATTGATTCGGGAGGCAGTCCAGATGCGGAGAGCGTCTTCCGGCTCCGCAGCATCCCGTCATCGAGAGCTTGGCGGATTGAAAGCGTTTCCTTTTCCGGCTCCGCAGTCAGACCCGCAAACATCCGCTTATCATCGCGCATCTCATCGACGGCCTTTCGCGCACGGTCAAAGTGATCCTTCACCTCCGCCTCCCGCCCATCCCGCGCCGCATCCAGCTTCTCCTTGAGCCATCGCCGCGCCGGACTGTCCGGGAGCTGTGAAAGCTCGTAGGAGGCATTGTGATAGCCGCCCGCGAACTCCTCGCCCTCCAAAGTGGACATTCCATCCAGCATCGTTGCCACGCGCCCGATTGCCTGCGCCTGATATTCCGGCGTGGAGCGTTCCGCCTCGCTCATCGCACCGGCGCGGGCGGCGAGATCCAGCTTGAGTTTTTCGCGGTAGCGCGGAGGAAGTCCGGGGAAAAGGGAATCGATTTGCTCCGCTGTCTTGATACTGCCGTCCGCCATTCCATCATGTGCCGCGTCAATACTTTCGCCCGTGACACGGTTTTTTTCCGTGCCAAGTCGCGCCTTCGCTTTCTCCAAGTCCAGCGGATCAAGATCGTCGAACTCGCCAGCTTCAATGCGCTCTTCCATCTCGAATGGATTTGAGCGAATGGATGCTTCCAGCGCGTTTATTTCCTCCCGCCGCGTGAAGTCCTTTTCCTTGTCATTTAGATCCATGATGGCGGATCTCTTCTCTTCCGGGGACATGAGCGCGGAACCTTCAATTTCTTCCCGGGCGGCGAGGAAGTTCCCGTTGTCCACATAGCCGCGAAGATTATTTTGCAGCGAATCACCCGCCCGCCTAATTCGCTTCACTTCCGCATCACGTTTTACGCCGAGAACCGCCCCGCTGGAATACTCCGCGTTCCAGTCATCGAAAGCTTCCCGCGCCTCTGGAGGTAGCTCGTCTATTCCCGCGCCGGAGGTGAATGAGGAGAGCCTTTCCTGTGCGCGTTTCTCCCATGTTTCCGGGTTCTGATCATCCATCAGCTCGATGTCCAGCTCGGCCATCGTGGAGCGCATCCCGGCCTTGAGCTGGTTCACTTTCCGCTGGTTCTCGATTCGCTGGATCTTTTGTTCCCGGTCGAAAATGTCTTGCCCGATCCCGCCGATAACCTGCGCGGCCTGTCCTATGGCGCGAAATCCCTGTGTGCCGTCCGATGCGGCGCGTTTCGGTGCGAGCTGTCCACCGGGACTGACATTCTGTGTGAGTGGTATTCTGATTCCCATGGTCGTTTAGCGGATGGTGCCGGTTCTTTTCCCGGCTGAGTAGTTTCCGAAAAGGCTTGCCCCGGTGGATAGCAGTTGAGTGCCAGCGAGTAGCTTGCCTGAACTGTATGCTTGCTTGCCCCGGTATTTCTCCAGCCTCGCCTGTCCGAGCATCTGCGTCCGCTGGATGTCCGCGCTCCGATAGGCGTCCATCACGCCCAGCTCCAGCTCCCCGGCGATGTCCCCCATCATGGCGAGAGGTGCGCCCGCGTTGGATACCGCGCCTTGGTTGGCGAATCTTGCCCGCGCAGCCGATAGTTGTTCCTGATTATTCTTGAGCTGGCGGCGTGCGTTTTCGCGGCTCTCCATCTGGCCTTGTTCGGCCTGATTCTCCGCGAGCTTCGCGTTGTAATCCGCATTGTATTTCGCCGCCTTCCCCTGCTGATAGGAGGCGTTCGCGCTCATTACCCCGCTTACGAGGGTCATTGCTAGTCCTACTCCGGCTGCCATTTACTTAGATCAAGGGTGAGGTGTTCGATGCCGCTGTCCCGGCTGGTGAAGCCGCATCCTTCGAAAAGCCGTGAAAGCGAACCGGAAGGACAGGCGGCGAGCATATTGACACGCCCCTGGGATAACGCCAACTCAATAAGCCCGCCAATCATTGTCTTGAGTCCGCGCACTGTGTCGCGTGGCGAGCGTTCGGGATTGCTCACTACGAAAGCAAGCAAGGCTGTCGGTGTCGTCATGTCGAGGTAGAGCCAGCCAGCCGCGAGATCGCCGCCCTCGTCGCTTACGATGATCCCGCTTTGTGGCAGGGCGTGGATAGCCGGAGCCGCGCCCCATCGACCTTGCCACCAAGGCTTGAGAGCGACGTAATCAGCAACGGTGTAAAGTCGCGAGGTCATCCGTTGAATTCAAATTGAGCGGTGAGTGAAAGAATGTTGAGCGGGAAAGGTTCAGTGATACGCACCGCTACCCGCGCATCCCGGGCGTGGCCAGACGCGAGAGGTATTTTCCAATCCTCCAGCCCACCTTGCCCGCCAGATGGTGGAGCTGTATCGGTATCGACCCAATTTCTCCAGTCTTGCCGCATGTTTTCCCATTTGAAAGTCCCAGAAGCATTGCAAGCCACTTGGCAACCCACGGAGCGATACACTCGGAGCAACGCTTCGCTGATCCGTTTGTATCTCCCAGAGGAACCGCCGTCATTCGCCCCGAAGGTAATAGGAAGAGTCTCGATGATTGATTCAAAAGCCAGTCCAACAACACAGTGCGAAGCAGGCTCCGCGAGGGTGATTTCCCCGACAGCCACAACCGCGTTCGGCTTTCTAACTCCGTCCGACACAACCTGCACTTCCAGCCCTTCCAAATGATTCAGCCCACCAATATTGGTTGTTTCCGCACCGTCGTAGATCACAGCACTGTCACTGAAGACCCCGTTGATCATGTTTTGATTTTCAATAATATCGTATTGATCCGGATGCATTCGTTCGATCATCCAAACATCCTCTCTTTCAACGGCCACATAAACAGAATCTTCGTTGCCGCCTTCGTAAGTGGTAGCCACTGAGCCAAAGCAGCCGAACGTCACGTGTTCGTGCCAGCCCGAGATTTTTTGCTGAAGATCATAGGTGAGGCCAATCAAAGTCCCCTCGCCTGTTACCGCCCAGATCACTTTGTCGCGTATTGTCTGATAAGCAATCGACTTGATTCCTCCCAGGGTGACGTGTGGCGCAATCTGATTAAGATCCGTGGGAGCGTATCCATCGACACTTGCGCTGGTCGCATCATAGCCGATTTGGAAGAGACTTCTTCCCTGCCGCTGGACATGGATCAGGGAAGAGCCGGCGAGAACGGGCGTGACTGGCTCGCTTCCAGAGTTTGAAACCCGGCGCAAGATGAAACTTCCCGGCGTGATTACCCCACTATCAGAATCCGAAGTGCCGCGCCATTCCTCTCCAGTCGTGCCGATGTAGAGGCTTGATTGAGACGCAAGCCAGAGGATTTCCGTCAGCTCAGTTGTCGCCATGATGCGATGAAAGGCATTATCGTCATCGGTGCCTTCGCGGAAATTGAAAAAATCATCACTGCGGGAAGCCCAGAGAGTCGATGGATCATCCCGCGTTCCGCCAAACCACAAGCGGGATTCATGCCAAGTGATCGCAGCCGGGAAGCCAGCGAAAACAGACCATGCAGGTTCCCTCCAGTATTCCGTGGCGTCCGATGAATAAACGCCAGCCGTGACCGTGCCGACGGCCTCCGTCGCACTGGTCACCGCTGTAATCAGCACGCGCCCGCTGATGTCGCTGCCGTCCGTCTCCAGAGTCGCGTGAGGATTATTGTCGCTAGCACCCGTTGACTCGTAGCGGACGCGCATCAAGACCTTTTCATGCTCTTCCCCATCCTCGACAAGATTCCTGTCCGCCACGCCGGAGCGGGCGAGAACGCGCTCAACCGTCGCCCCGCTATCGTTACTCCTTTCGAGAATGACTTTCCCGCGCCATGTGCCGGAAGTGAAAAGCCGCCATGTTCCCTGGACGTCGATCCACGGGCTTGTTCCGCTAGCCCCAAGAGGAAGACGTTCCTCGGTTTCATCTGGCGTGTGGCTGATTTCAAATTCAGATCCGATATGGCCGGATTCGAAAACATTTCCACCCGTCGCCGTGATTACCACGGTGTCACCAAAGCCAAGCGCATCCGCATCGCTGTCAGAGGAAAGCGTGGCCGTCACCGTCGCCTCCAGACTCGTAAGCCTCAGCAACCCGCCCGCGACAACGCCGCTGAAATTTCCGGCCGCATTGAACGACTGAACATCCGTCCAAGTCGCTCCGCTGTCCGTGGATCGCTGGAGTTTAAGGTAAGACGTCACCGAAGGAGTGAACGCAAGCGAGGCCACATTCACATCCCAAGCCCCGGCAACCGGGGCAACCCCACTACTCTCCGGCACGGCAGCTCCATCGGCAAGACCCGGAGCCAGCGCGGAGTAATCGACAACTGTAGTGCTTGTTTGTTGGGAATCCGGCGTCACCAAAAGCTTCCTCCCATCGATCACGGTATCCTTGAGCGTCGGATAATCGAAAACAACCGGAGTCAGCGACCAGTTCAGATCATCGATATATTGCAGCCGTTGCGGCGCATGGTTCCGATGGGTGATGATCATCAGCCGATTGAGCTTAACAAATTGTAACTCAAAAACCTCTGTGTCTGTCCAAGGCGTGGTTTTCACCAACGTCCCAACCCGCGAACCGTTGCGGTGGAAACGTAGATAATTTTGCCCAAACTCAAGAATGAAACCCTTGGTGCTCGATAGCTGGAAAGAGGACAGGCGGCACTTCCCGCCCGCCAGAGATACAAATTCAGTCCCCATCCTTCGCCTTACCCCGCCGTATGGCGTGCAGATGAAATTTTTGCATTCGCGTAGACTGTTGGCATGGCGTGCCACATCGTTGCGGCTGTCGATCCACGGGCTAACCGTGCCGCCGTTGAAGTTGTTTTGGGTCAGATACATATCTCAGGTAATGGAGGTGATTTCCACGTCGATGAAGGTTTGTCCTTGTCCGCTGTCTGGGAGCGTCCCGATTATTTCCCAAACATTTCCACAAGCGCGGTCACTTGCCGAGATGGTCTTTGTTTCTGGGAATGCTAGATTGCCGTCTTCTATCGTGCTTCCTTCCAAGGTGATTGTGAAGCTGTAAACCTCTACCCCATTCTTTTTTACTACGATTGATCCATCGCCGCCGCCGTCCTTGTCGTAGTTGAATTCAAAGGATATATCTTGGATGCAAGATGTTCCGAATTTAATTGATCCGGTTTCCGTGCCAGACCCAAGGGAACCCTCAAGCAGCCTCCATTTGTCCGTTCCAACGGAGATCGCACCATCCAAAACAACATCCGTGCGGTTAGAACCTGCCCCTTGGCTTGGACAGTAATCAGTCCCATCAATATTGATTGGCTGTATGAATATCATCAGTCTTTTACCAAAAAGGTTTTGGTGCTTGAGCTACCACTAATGCAAACGTCGATGGAGACTTCCGACCATCCAGACGGAGGCCAGACGGCATCAGCTCCCGCTGGGCCTGCTGGGCCTGCTGGGCCTGCTGGGCCTGCTGATCCATCAGCTCCGTCCATCCCGTCCATCCCGTCCGCTCCCGGAAAGCCCCGAAGTCCTATGTCGCCAGTCAACCCGACTGGCCCAGTCGGGCCAGTCAACCCAGCGGGGCCAGTCAACCCAGTCGGGCCAGTCGGGCCAGTCGGGCCAGTCGGGCCAGTCGGGCCAGTCGGTCCCGGAATGCTGCCGCATCCGCCAGTGCTCCCGGGAATCCCCCAAGATTCGTCCGGCGAATTCAGCCCGCCTTCATAATATGGATCGTCTTCGGACATTAGATTTCAAATTGACTGGCTCTTACAAACTGGCTGTCAGCGATGCGTTGCGCAGTAGGGTTGTTTTCTCCGCTGCCATCCTCCCACGCGTTGTTCAAGTGCGCCTGTGGGAGTGCTAGTTGCTCCAGCTCCTGCAAGAGAGCCTGGGATTTCGCAGGCCCCGCACCCAGCGGCATCCCCAAAGCGGCCGCGAGCTTGAGTGTTACGCATTCCAGAAAATCCGTATCCCACTCGGAAGCGTCCGCAACGTCTGCCACGTATTCCAAGAATGCGGTTCCATACGGCGTGACTATGCTCTTTTTTTCCCTGCGAAACTGATCGATCCGGTATTCCCGCGCTTCGTCTTCGTAGAGAACGAGCGTTTGCAGGTGATCTTCCGGCATATCAAACCGCTTCCATTCCCCGAATCCCGGATCAGCACTCTCCGCCAGCTCCACAAACTCGGTCGCAAAGCACCACGCATGACGCCGGAGAAGCGTCCTCCTCACCTGCGGAAGGTGCAGCCGACAATGCCGTTCCGTCTCCGAATCGAGCATGATGTCCGTAATCCTGTATTGCCCGATCTTGGAAAGGGAGAGGTTGCAAACGTCTTCATCGGTCGGGTAAGGCATGAGCTACTTAGTTCTAGTTCCGGGCGCAATTCCCTGGGGCGCATGAGGCGAGGCAAAGAATCGGAAGGATGGATAAGAGGAATTTCATGTCAGTAAGACGGGTATGCTGAGAAATC
>Ga0136596_1000953_pt1 | contig 13730 bp, 21 predicted proteins | sample AntRauTorcE11897_FD_101387 | JGI IMG/M metagenome (GOLD analysis project Ga0136596, IMG submission 101387) | Saline lake microbial communities from Rauer Islands, Antarctica - Metagenome Torckler E11 #897 | ecosystem: Environmental > Aquatic > Non-marine Saline and Alkaline > Saline | place... | reverse complement strand
GAGGTTTTATGTTTGCATGCATTGCAGTTGGCGGTTACTCTATTGGAATAATCTTCACTGCACCTACGATCTTTGGCTACATGCTCCTATCTCCAATAGTTTGGGGAACGTTGCAGTTACTGGTGTTTGTTGTGATGCAAGTTTACATTGTGCATTCTGTTATAAAGCGCTGGTTTAACCACTTGGAAGCAGAACGTGATACAAGACTTGTACTAAATAGAATAAAGAAATAACAAACAGGGCACCTTATAAGAACATCTATAGGGTGCCCTTCAAAATCAAAAAGGAGATAATCTATGTTAAAGTTTCTGATGTTTTTATTTTTACTCCCTGCCGTAATTGTTGTATGGTTGATCGTAGGCGTATTCATTGTATGCTTTAAACCCCCTATTTGAAAAGGAAATATTTATGAAAAAGATCGGAGACTTCGACTGCCCATTTGATGCAATCCTTTACGCAGACGCCATATTGGAGAGCAGATGGACGTCAGAAAGAAAGCGCGAAAAAGCGTTTGAGCTGAGTATCCGCGCAAGCGAACGGATGAACAGAGAAGAGGCCAACTTTGACAAGGAACACAATAATGGCTACTGACTACATAAGCGCTGCACTATCTTCACCAAAAGGTACGCCCTTGCTATACCATAAAAAGCGCGGTACAATCACACTACCAACAGGCAAGGTAGCCGCAGGAGAAACGCCTGAACAAGCTTGTCGGAGAGAAATAATGGAAGAATTGGGTGTTGAAATTACGCTAGTGACGCTTGCGTATACAACAGCTCACAAATCACCCAAAGGCAATACGTACTTTGGTTGGCACTTTATTTGCAGTTTTAAAGGGCAGCTTCAAAACAACGAAGCTGGAAAACACGAGCTTGTATTTGAAAACAAAGCGACGTGGAGCGAACTGTGGGATATTCTTGAAAGCAGAGAACCCGCATAACTAAAAGGGGGGGACGACTGTGAAATATGTAATAGTAATGGTGATAGCATTCTCTGTAATGGTGTTGCTATTTGAAGCGGCTCCACCAGAGGTTGTTATAGAAGTACAGAAGGGCGTGTCAGAGCTGTCCTGCGAATTTCAGGATGGATGGCGCAAAGTCGAGGATGATAAGATTGTAGACCTGATTGAAGGCGAGTGGATCTTTACAAACGGATCCGCTTCGAATTGTGTAGTAGATAAAACGCGGAAATAAAGGTATCTTATATGAAAGCCTCTAAAAAGGAAATTGAGATGACGAACCAACAGTTTATCACCGTATTAGAAACACTGAAAACCAACCTAGAAGTACCGTTTCAAGAAATCCTAGCGCATCGCATCGAGAGTGAAAAGCGTCTAGAAGCAGTTCGCAGCAAGATCGTAGCAAATCGCAACTTAATAGTTGCACGTCAAATAATCCGAAGCGTAAAAATGGAGAAAGCATCATGAATACAAATATCGTAAAAACCGAAGCCAAAGCTGTCGGCGCTATTGTAGCAAACACACTCTTTGTAGCCGCGCTTCTAGCCGGCATTGCAGGGATCTATTTATACACTGGCTCAATAACTTTTTGGGGTTTCATGATAGTAGTGCCTTCAGCTCTATTGGCCGCACAAGTCGCGGTAGGGGTTGGAACAGGGCTTTTCTTTGTGCTGGCCTTGCTAGGGAGGCTGTTTGTAAGCAAAGAAGAGGACATTGCATAACCCTTCGCCTCAGCCCTTCGGGGTTGAGGCTGTCTGTTCATTGTTTATTTTTTTTTTTCAGACAAAAGGAGGGATTAACAAGGGTAGTCAATGCTAAAGAAAAAACAAGCAGAGCATATAGTAGTATTAGTTGTGCTCCTTACAATTGCCACCCAGGCAGTATTAGTTGCAGGCGTTATTGCTGGGGGTTTAATTTTTTGTAAACGCTGGATAAGATGATGCTAACTAGGATACTGAATGATTTAGACACAAGGTTGGCTAATGAAATATCTTCAAGAAGCCCGCTTAAATATCTAAAAGACGTAGATTTCAATGATCACATAGAAAGCATAATAGGCACAGTTTACTTATATACAAGACTCAAGAAAGGCGTAGACAGCCCTAAGACGTTTATGACAGAAGTCATATGTGCAATAGGCCGCTCTTTTATGGTCAGAGAGCAAATGAAAAAAGACTCTTCTCTGGCAGCAAAGACCGGCGCTTATATATTAAGCACTTTTGAAAGACTGAATATTCTAAAAGTTGAAATGGGCGGTGGCAAAAAAGGCAATCAAGCATACGTAGTTACTGTTGTTAACGACGAGGCATTAATCGATCTATGGGGTGCACTCCCACCTTCTACAATTCAAAAAATTCCTTCCTTAAAGCCTTATGCTGACTGGACCCACTACAGGCATGAAACAGGCGCTCTATTAGTAAAAACAAACCATCCAATACGAAAAAGCATTACACCTAAAACATGTCCAATGGTGTATGAATCTTTAAACAGATCACAAAAAGTGGGCTGGAAAATTAATAAAGAAATCTATGAAATGCACTTATGGGCTTTACGTAACCGTGCTGATGCTTTCTCTGATATATGGAAAGCACACAGTGCAGAAGCTCGCTCAACTAAATTACGAGAAACAAAAGCAATTAGCGGCATTGCTGAAAGATTTTTAGATAGTACTTTTTATCATTTGTACTTCATGGATTTTCGTGGCAGGAAATACGTCACCACTGCGTATCTACATGAGCAAGGCGCTGATCTTGCTAAAGGGCTTTTATTACGAGATGACAAAAAGGCTGTCGGCGAGTCCGGTTTCTTTTGGCTCTGTGTAAGCATTGCTTCTAATTGGGCAGGCGATGCGGGAAGAGAAGACGAGCTAAAGACCGACAAGATCCCGTTAAAAGACCGTTACATGTGGACACTCGACAATGAAGAAATTATTGTGTCTTATGCGAAGAGTCCAAAAGTAAATCAAGGCTGGATGAAAGCCGATAAGCCTTGGCAGTTCTTAGCTGCTTGCATTGAATTAGAAAACTTACGTGTGCATCAAATGGGAGATGAGACTGACTACTCGTACAAGTCAGGTCTGGAAGCTTATCTCGATGGCACAACAAATGGTAGTCAGCATCTTGCGGCCTTAATGCTAGATGAGGAAACTGCACCACTTGTCAATTTAGTTCCATCTGAGCTACCTGGCGATCTTTACATGTATGTCGCATACCATATGTGGGCGCGCTTACAAGACATAGCAGATAAGATGTCGGTCAGGGCCAGAAAGAGTGCAGAAAAGTGTATTGATAATTTAATTGAAATGAAAAAACAAATCAATGCAACTGAGCCTAAGAGTGAAGTTCGACAGGAGTTAATTGATAAATATCGAAAGTATAAAGAAAAGAACAAAGAATTAATGAAAATTGCTTCTCCAATATTCTGGCTCAGAGTCCTAGATGAAAAGCATAAGCGTAAAGTAGTTAAAAGAGGAGTAATGACTTTGCCGTATGGGTCGAAGCCCTATGGGTTAGGAGAGCAAGTAATCGCAGATTGCAAAAAGCATGGAATCGATCTTTTGCTTCATATGGAACATACTTGGGGCGCTTATTTAGGGCGCAGTTTATTTTCAGTGTGTACAACATGTCTAGAGCGTCCAATGCGTTTACTATCTACATTTGAAGCAGCGGGCAAACGAGCAGAGCTTAAGGGAGAATTTCTTTCCTGGACTGTGCCTGTAACAAACTTCCCAGTAGTCCAACATTATATAGAAGGAGAAGTAAAGAAGACTTGGATACAATACGGGCCTCCGCAAGGAGAGCGATTGAATACAGGTTATTTCCAAAATACTTATCAGTTGCTTATATCCTACTTAGAACACCCAAAGCCTTCCAAGAACAAACAATCGCAAGGCGCAGCACCTAATATTATTCACAGTCTCGACGCCGCACACTTGACATTGACAGTCTGTAGAGCAGATTTTCCTATCACCACTGTACATGATTCTTTTGGTGCGTTACTATGTGACATGGACGGACTGTTCAGAATTGTAAGAGAATCATTTGTTGAACTATATAAGGAAGATCCACTCAAGAGTATCCTTAAAGATATTGAAGCCGATCCAGATGCTATAAATAAAGGCAATTTAGATTTGTCACTTGTACTTGACTCGGAGTATTGTTTTTCATGATTATTATTAAACATCAAGACGATATTAAAAAGATAGTCAACCCTGCTTTACAAAAAATGACTGAGGAGGTTTATGAAGTTGCTGTAAAAGAAGCTGTAGCAGACAGTGAGCAGCACGGTCTTGAGTTTGGAGACTTGTTAGCACTTGTCATAATTGAGGAAGGCTCAGAGCTATTTTCTGAAAAGCCTGAGGCCTTTCTATATAAAGCGACCAATTATGTCCTTCACGCATTTGGTGTAGCCTCTGTACTGGAGTATGTTGATGAGCGTGTAGATTGTTTTATAGCGCTACGTATCATCAGCGATGACGGTTTTTCAGTAATGTATATTATCCCGAAATCGTTAGTAATCCCAATTTCTATTGTGATGCCGTTACTCGCTATCGGTTTCAATTTCGATATTAATCAAGAGTAGCAATCAAGCAACCCGTTAAATTAACCCTAGCGAAATCCGCGTGGCTGTTCCAATAAACCAATAAGGTAATTACATGATTTTAAGAAACTGTGAAATTTGGTACCCGCACTTAGACCCCGCACGCCCTAATGCTCGTTTTGATAAAAAGCGTCCTCAATGGGATATCCAGCTACGCACTCAAAACAAAGCACAGAAATCTGAGTGGGAAGCAGCTGGCTTGAAAGTAAAAGCTGTTCTTCCTGATGATGATTCCCCTCCGTTCTATTCAACAAACCTCAAAAGAAAGTCTATTAAATCCAACGGCGAAGAAGCCAAATGTCCTGACGTTATTGATGGCAATCTGGATGTAGTTGATCCGCGAGCTATCGGCAACGGCTCAATTGGCAATATTCGTGTCTTTCAGTATACGCCGCCTCAAGTTGATGCAAACTCAGCAAAGATTGGTAATGTTCTTATGGGCATTCAGTTGACGCACCACGTTGTTTACGTTCCACAACAGAGAGACCCTGAAGAAAAGTTTGGCAAAGAAGAAACAACAGTTGTTGGTCAAGCGCCTGCAGCAACCGAAGATGATGCTGACTACCAGGCCAATGATAAATTCGCGCCTGAAACAAAGACAACTCCTGCTAACTCTGATAAAGCAAAAGAAAACTCAACATTCTAAAATAGGCATGTTGCATGCGGTACATGATAGATGTGGTAAAAGTCAGGCAAGAAGACGGTAAAGCTCACCGTGTATATACAACCACCGATCCTCATCTGGTTCAGGCCCTTTCCGATATACATGAAATAACAGCAGAAGATCTATTTGAAGAGCATATCCTAAAAGTAGACGATAATATCGCTAATACAAAACTCATCTTCGCTAGTTATGAGGAGTATGAAAGCTGGATCACTGGTCTTGAAAGAGCTGCTGCTTGGGTTCCAACAAAAGGTAAAATGTCAATGCGTAAAGAAGCAAATGCCTACGTTGAAAAAGATGAAATCCAAAAGAATGTAAACCCCAATCACTACAGGGGTCTACTAGAAGGCATGCCAGACCTTGGATGGCTTGATATTGAAAGCAGACGGCCTTTATTCCGAGAACCTGCTAAGTTTATTGCAGCTGTAGATCTGCAAGAAAGCAAGTATATGATGCGTCTCGGTCAGAAAGACAATGAATTGCAAGAGCGTAAGAAGAGTCTCTTTTATAAGGCTTACTGCATCTTGTACATAGAAAATGGCGGGAAGCCTATCAAAGCAGACCTTGTGCACGAATGGATGAGTAAGATGCCAAAGATGCCGGGTGAGTGCATGTAATAAGTAGAGGAGCGGGAGGCGAAAGTCTCCCCTTTTAATATGTCAAGATACTTATTCGATATTGAGACTGACAATCTTCTTGATAAGTGTACCCGATGTTGGATTGTATTTTTATTAGATATTGACACCGGACATAAATATTATTATCTTGAAGGTGATCTTGGTTGGAAAGAAAAGCTAAGAAACGCTGATCTTGTCATAGGCCATAATATAATCGGTTTTGACCTATTAGCACTTCTAAAATTATTTGATTTCAATTTACCGAAGAGTTGCCGCATACACGACACAATGATAATGAGTCAAGTGTTAGACTATAAGCGATTTGGAGAAGCTGGACACAGTCTAAAAGTCTGGGGTGAATACTTAAATTTTCCTAAGGGCGATTTTACTGACTTTTCTCAGTACACGCTGGAGATGCTTGCCTACTGCGAACAAGACGTTGATTTGAACTACGAAGTATACGAAGTGTTGATTGCAGAATTTCAAGGGTTAGTAGCAGTAAATGACAGACTTATTGCTTACATGCGTGCTGAGCATGCCATAGCAAAATGGAGCGCCACAGCAAATTGGATAGGATGGCCATTTGATTTTGAAGAAGGCATTAATTTGTTCTCAGAAATGTCAGGCAAGCTGTTCGATACCACACAAATACTTGAAAGCAAGTTAGGCATAAAGGCAGTTGCGACTGATAAAGTGAAAGATGTTGTTGATGTAAAAAAACCTAAATGGAAGAAAGACGGCAATTACAATAGTCATACATGCAGCTGGTTTAGTGTTAAAGAGGAAGAAGGGCAAGAAGACGCCAGTAGACCGATTGCAGGCGAGTACTGCCGAGTAGAATTTAAAGCGTTAAAACTCAGCTCTACAAATGATGTTAAAATATTCCTATACAGAAACGGTTGGGTACCGAATGAGTATAATTACAAGTTCAATCCAGTAACGTATGAAAAGATTCGGATGTCACCAAAGATCACAGACGACTCTCTTGAGTTTCTAGGTGGCGATGGTAAGCTATATACTGAATACAGATCAATCTCCTCACGCTACAGCATCTTGAAAAATTGGCTAGACAATGTTGGAGAAGACGGAAGACTACGTGGAGATTGCTTCACTATCGGTACTCCAAGTATGCGTGCTCGTCACAAGATCATTGTGAATGTTCCATCTGAAGATTCGCTGTACGGGCCTGAAATGCGGCGACTCTTTAAGTGTCTACCAGGATGGAAGCTAATAGGGTGTGACTCTGCAGGTAACCAAGCTCGTGGTCTAGCACATTATTTGAATAACGATGAGTTTACAAACATTCTGTTGAATGATGATATCCACACATACAATGCTGGAAAGCTAGACAATGTGCTACGATCAATGGGTATTAACTGGGGCGACTATTTAAAACTACAGGGTGTTGTCGCTGACGAAGAACACACTCTGGAAGAGGCTATTGCAGCTGCAAAACGAAGAGCTGCTAAAAGAATCTTGTATGCTTTTTTGTTTGGAGCATCAGGCGGAAAACTTTGGGGATACATCTTTGGTAATCAGAATGACAAAAAGGGCAACACTCTTAAGTTAGGCTTTACTAAAGCAGTTCCAGGTTTTAAAGATCTTCTTACTAGACTTGGCAATGTTTACGGGCAAACCATGAAGTCAAACAAGGGCAAAGGCTTCATACCTTCTGCCGCCGGCACTCGTATTTATGTTGATTCTAAGCATAAGCTGCTTGTGTATCTTTTACAATCACTTGAAAAGATTACTTGTTCAGGCGCATGTTTACTGCTCATGCAATATCTTGAAGAAGAGAAGATTCCTTATATGCCTGCTATCTTTATGCACGATGAATTACAGCTAGCAGTGCCAGAAGAGTTTGCTGAACGCGTTGCTGAGTTAGGCAAGAAAGCATTTCAAGAGGGTCCTAAACTATTTGGAGTTACGATCATGGACGGAGAAGGTAAAGTAGGAAACAATTGGTATGATACGCATTAAAGGTATTCATTAATATGACCACTATACGCACAGTTAACGAGCTTCGTAACTATTTAGATGACTACGAGAAAAAATGGACTGAGGAAGATAAACATTACTTAGGGGAGTTTAAAGACCAAGAAATCAGGATCCCCTATTTCAACGAAAAAGGCAAAAGTCTCGGCTATGGACCACCGACAATAATATATAGTTTGCACACATGGTTTATTCTTGACAATGACTTAGGAGATATCTGTGGCTGACTTTGGATTAGTTGATGGCGACGTTCTGTGTCATATGGCATGCGAGCGCCCATGGAGAATGAAGTTAGAATTTCTTGAGAAGTGTGGCGTTAATACAGAAGAGCTAAAGGGCCTTGGTGAAGTCCCTGGATATGACGCCTACGCCGATACAGAAGTATTTGAGAAATGTTGGTTAGTTTTTAAAGAAATATTATATGAGGCCTTAGACACTGCCTACTGTGCTGACCATTTAATGGCTGTAAAAGATAGCAAATCTTACCGCGATTGGATCTACTCTGATTATAAAAGAGATAGAGGCAAATGGCGTATATACAATCCATTTGTGCAGATGATAAGAGCGAGGGCCGTAGATGAAGGGTTGGCTGTATTTGCAACTGATAAAGAAGCTGATGACCTGATCAGGATGTGGGCAGAAGAGTGCAGAGCCTACGACGTCTCATATGTCATTATTTCAATCGATAAAGATCTTTACTGCATTGAAGGCAATCATTATAATCCTAAGAAGAAAGAATTTCAGACAATCACCGCCCAAGCAGCTATGCAAAACTATTATGGTCAACTTCTGTCAGGAGACCCCACTGATCATATTCCAGGACTCCCTGGGATTGGTCCAAAAAAAGCTGCTGATTTCATAGAAGGCCTGATAACAGAAGAAGACTGCCAAGAAGTTGTAGTAGCGATGTACATTGAAAAGTTTGAAGATGACTGGCTGTCTTACCTGCTGTCTAACGGTAAAATGATTCACATTCAAAGGAGTTGGAATGACCACTTCATTGTCAGAGATTGGCCAATTGTGCAAGACTTGTTATGACGGTACTATTCAATATGACAACACGCGTAGTTAATAGACACTACCAACCTCAAGATATTTACATAGGGCGTGGTAGTAAATGGGGCAACCCGTTCATTATAGGAAAAGATGGTGACCGAAATGAAGTCATACGTAAATACAAAGAACGGTTTGAAAAGCTAAGAGAAGAGGGCTTTATCACTAACCGCGATTTAATAAGACTCCGAGGGTTGCGTCTGGGCTGTTACTGCTCACCAAAACCCTGCCATGGTGACGTCTTGGTAGAAGCGATAGAAGCTCTTGAAAAAGAGCGAGAAGGGTATGTCTTTTAAAATAAGTGCACCAGAAGGCTTTAAATCCAGCAAAGCCAAATTTAATAATGGCCATTGGCAGTTTCCGGAACAAATGGGAAAAGGCGCTGGATTTACTTATTTAATACACGATAAAGTTCTTGATAAATTTTATATAGGCAAGAAATACTACAGGACAAGCAAAGGCATTGAAACAAATTGGCGCAAATATACGTCGTCCTCTAATATTATTAATCTCTTGATTGAAGAATCTTCTAAAGAGGGTTTTGACTTTTATTGTCTAGAACAGTATAAAACCAGAGGGACTGTAAGCTATTCAGAAACATGGTCTCTTTGCTTAGTAGAGGCACCAACTACAAGCAGATGGTACAATCGTCAAATTGAGAGAGTCTCTTGGAATGTAAAAGAGATGATTACTCAAAGACATAAAGACAGACTTGCCTCAATTCTGAACAAGGAGAACGTAGATGTTTAAAAAGGTATGTTTTGTATTACTTTCACTGACCAGCTTAGTTGCCTTCATGTACTCAGGCACAATGCTGACTTTAGAGTATTTCGAATTAACTGCAAACCAAGGCGTTGAGAATATAAAGCTAGCGCTAATTGCCTTCATGCTAAGTGTGTTTGCTAACCTTCTGAGGTAGTTATGGGCAAGATCGTTAAAAAAGATCAGGCTTGCCTTGTTTGCTCTTCTTCAGATGCTAGACAAATATATGAAGACGGAGGATCAAAATGCTATTCTTGCGAACGTTATTTTCCTGCAAAGAAAGAAGCAGAAAGGGTGTCTAGCAGCCCTTCAACGCTCAGGGTCAAGAAGATATCTCCAGCTGAGATTGCAACATACGCAACCAGAGGCTTTGAAGCAAGAGCAATAATCAAGATAGTCTGTGAAAAGTACGGTGTCAAAGTTTCTTATAACGCTGATGGTAACATTGATCATCATTACTACCCCTATGAAAACAGTGAAAAGTACAAAATAAGGAAGCTGCCTAAAGAATTTTCTTGGACGCCTTCGGGTTCAGATCAACTGTTTGGTCAAGAGCTGTTTAGCGGCGGTGGCAAGCGCCTTATTATATGCGAGGGCGAATGTGATACTTTAGCTGTTGCTACAGCGTCCTATTTGAAGTATAATAAATTTTATCCTGTAATTGGCATTTCGTCCTCTGCAATGGCAGATAAGTTAATAAAGCACCGCACATGGATACGCTCCTTCAAAGAAGTAGTGATATGTTTTGATGAAGATGAAGCAGGCCACAAGGCTCAAAAAATAGCAGCAAAGATTGTTGGCTACGATAAAGTGCGTCTTGCAAAGCTGCCTAAGAATGATGCTAACGATGTACTAGTAGAGCTCGGTGGAAAAGAGTTAATGATATGTATCTTTGACTCCACCACCTACGTCCCTACTGGCATTATTAAAAGCAAGGCAATCTGGGATTCAATTGTATCTGCCAGTAAAGTAATTTCTATCCCATTCCCTCCTTGCCTAGATGGCTTAAATAGTAAAATTAAAGGAATGAGAGGAGGAGAGATCACTCTTTTTATCTCTGGGACAGGGAGCGGCAAGAGCTCGATTATCAGAGAGATAATTTTACACGTTCTAGGAACATCCACCGAAAAAGTTGGCATAGTAAGCCTTGAAGAAGCGCCTGGAGAAACAGGCAGAATGCTTGCTAGCATGTACCTCAAGCGTAATCCAGCTAACGAAGAAATCCCACTAGAAGAACTGAAAGTAGGTTTTGATAAAGTTTTTGAAGGCGACAGAATTGAAGTGTTTGATCATCAAGGCTCGGCCAGTGACGACAGTGTACTAGATCGACTAGAATATATGTGTCTTGTAGGCTGTAAGAAAATTTTTATCGACCATATCACGATACTGGTATCAGAAGGCGCGGGAAGCCTTCAAGGCAATGAAGCCCAAGATAAAATTATGAATGACTTGCTAAGACTTGTTAAAAAGTACCCAGACGTTTGGATAGGTTTGGTATCACATCTTAGAAAGACACCAAGCGATAAGAAAGCTTTTGAGGAAGGCAGGTTGCCATCGTTAGATGATATAAAAGGATCCGGGTCAATTAAGCAGATATCTTTTGATATTGTAGCCTTCGCAAGAGACATGACCGCTGAATCAGAAGTAGAAAGAAACTCAATCAAGATGGCAGTGCTCAAAGCCAGAACAATCGGCCTAACAGGTCGAGTGGCTGGTATAAGATACTTCCCAGATACAGGCAGAATGCAAGCACTTGATGAGATGATAGAAGAAGCTCAAAACAAAACAAGCAAGGAATCAAATGAAGAAGCTTTTACAAAACTTAGTGGCAATGCTAAAGGGGCCAGTGTGCAAGCAGTCGACATCCTCTAAGAGATGTCCTAACTGTAAAAGTGAAGCACTTATTAAGCTGTCTTCTACTGATAGTAAAATGTGTGTTGATTGCTTGCATGAGTTTAAATGGGAACTTGAAGAGGGGCAAGAGTCCCTCTTAATCAAAGGCCGTAAAGGCCAGTCAAAGAGGACTAATAATGAAGTTGTTTGATAACTCTGATGAAATCTTTGAAGCAATTGAATTTATTGCGTACGATGGCTCCACGACACAAAAGCAAATGTACCTGTCGGAATTTCTCCAGGACAGCGAGTTCAGGCGCGTAGTTGAACTTTCGTTGCACCCTCTGGTGTCCTACGGCATGCTTCAAGTCCCCTCCGCACCCGTTGGTGATGGGCATTTCGACCATATTATCTGGAACGTCTTAGAAGCCCTCTCGGAGCGGCAGCTGACAGGCCATGCGGCACATGACGCCGTGCAGTTCGAAATGGAGCGGCTTACAGCGGATTCGCAAGAGCTTTTAAAAAGAATAATCACTAAAGACCTTCGTGCTGGTTTTGGAATTGCAACAGTAAACAAGGCTGCAAAGAAATCTGAAATTAGTAAAGGAATTATTCCTGAATTTCCGTATATGCGTTGCTCTCTCCCAAAACATGTAAAGCTAAATGAATGGCCGTGGAGTAAAGGAATCGACAGTCAAGTCAAGATGGACGGTGTGTTTGCGAATCTGACAGTATCAAGCAGCATGTCCCCAAAACTGACTACTCGTAAAGGTTTCACTTTTGAAATGGAAGGCTCTGCTTGGGAGTATATCAACCGTGAAATCAATCTATTGCCTAAAAACACTCGCTATTCAGGCGAGCTTTGTATCATGCGTAATGGACAAGTAATGAAACGCAAAGTTGGTAACGGCTTGATCAATAAGCTGCTTCAAGGGAAAAATGAAATACCTGGTGATTGCTCTATCTGCTACACTGTATGGGACTCGATTCCACTAGACAGTGTTGCAGATGGGGTGTATAGAGTCAAGCAGTCCGAGCGTAAACTTAAATTACAAGCAGAACTCGCCTTCTTAGGCTTGTTCGCTATCAGTTTTGTTGAATCGCATCTAGTGTTCTCGTATGAAGAAGCGAAAGCGCATGCAGAGGAAGTGATAGAAGCAGGCGGTGAAGGTACAATCTTCAAACACCCTGAAGGTATTTGGAAGAAAGGCACTTCTAAGCATGAAGTAAAACTTAAAGCAGAGCACACAGCTGACTTGAGAATGCTTGCTCTTACACCAGGGAAAGGGAAGAACATCGGCACATTCGGTGCTGTCAAATGCGCTACAGATGATGGTATTGTGCTTGTAGACGTTTCAGGCTTCTCAGACGAACTGCGACAAGATATTTGGGACAACTGGGGAACTGTTTATCAGGACAGGCTCATGGAAGTAACATTCAACGAGCTGATTAATGCCAAGAACAAAGAAACATTCTCACTATTCTTACCTAGATTTCACGATATGCGGTTCGACAAATCTGAGACTGATACATACGAAAGCATTAAGGCAATGGCATGACAAATAAAGAAGATACATACGAAGAGGACACATACCAAGAAATTTTCTCAGGCGATGTTTGGGGCACATCTGAAGAGTCTCAGCAAGTTTACATATACCCTGAGAATCAGGTATGCCGACTGACTAGAGAAAATCTAGAAGACATGTTAGGAACTTTGAGGCGCGAAGATGCAAACCTATAAAACAGCTTCTGGTCACCTGTGGACTTTAGGTACCGATGGTCATATCTATATCGAGACAACTGAAAAAGACCTTCGTCTAGATGCTTTAGACGTCATGGCAATGGACTCAGTCTTATTAGATTCAAAACCTCAGTCCAAGGAGTCTTGAATGTTAAAAACAACAGAAGCAGGTGACGAATGGCTTATAAATAAAGATTACTGTGTTGAATTAAAAGGTGATGATACACGCACTTGGTTAACTGAGAACGAACTCTTAGAAATGCTAGCTGCTATCAAAAAGAAAGATACAGACTCATGGGCGTGACAGCATAAAGAGCGCTACTAGAGCCAAGAAAGCAACCCAAGGAGTCTTGAATGCAACCGAAAAGTAATACGCAGTTTGTAAGAGATCTAATGGAATTCAGTGACTTCGGAGGAACAGCGCAATTAGCTGTTTTAGAAGCTATACGGGCGTATACTAAGCTGGTTGTAGAGCAACCACGCCCTGAAGAAGACGACCCTACAGCT
>Ga0136596_1000946_pt1 | contig 13761 bp, 20 predicted proteins | sample AntRauTorcE11897_FD_101387 | JGI IMG/M metagenome (GOLD analysis project Ga0136596, IMG submission 101387) | Saline lake microbial communities from Rauer Islands, Antarctica - Metagenome Torckler E11 #897 | ecosystem: Environmental > Aquatic > Non-marine Saline and Alkaline > Saline | place... | reverse complement strand
TGCACAAGAAGAGGATTATATACACTATGAGGGCAAAGTAGGATGCCCTACTACTCCTAACGGTATAGTTTATATTAGAAGAAATGGTAAAACTAGTTGGACTGGTAATTCGTCGCGCTATGGAGATAAGCACATCGTTGGTAAAATTATACCAGATGACGAGGCTCCTCATCGCCCGGACGGTACGCCTGTTGAGATAATGGTAAACCCACAGGGTGTACAAGGTCGTATGAATATGGGACAGTTGTTAGATACAGCTATGGGTAAACTTTCTAAGAAGACTGGGAAGGTTTATGACATTAAGAACTTTAATAACCCAGAAGGCGATGAAGCCAAGCGAGTGTTAGACCTAATGAAGAAAGAAGGTGTAGAGCCTAACGAGAAACTTAGAGATGGCAAGAATGGAGATTATATTGAAAACCCTATTTTTGTTGGTAATAGACAGTATTTAAAACTTCGCCATCTTGTGAAGAAAAAAATGGGGGCGCATGATTTCGGTACTTATGATATCGATGAGCAACCTGCTGGTAAGGGCGCCCAGAAGATGGGTGAGGGTGTGACTTATTCTTATTTAGCACACGGTGCTAAGAATTTGCTCCGTGAGGCTACCACTATAAAAGGAAGAAAAAACGAAGAATGGTTCCGAAATGTACAGTTTGGTTTAGCACCTCCAAAACCTTCAGGTAATTTTGTTTTTGACAAAATGTTAAATTACTTAAAGGCTGCCGGAGTAGATGTAAAGAAAGAAGGCAATGGTATGCAATTAATCCCTCTTACTGATAAAAAAACCTTAGAGCTTTCCAATGGTGAGATAACTAAGCCCGCAGATATGCTCATAGGTAAAAACCTAGAAGAGAAAAAAGGGGGTTTATTTGATAAGAAACTCACAGGTGGATCCAAAGGGGAGAAATATAATCACATTTCTCTTCCGGCGGAGCTTCCGAATCCTATGGCAGAAAGTGCCATAAAAAGTATTTTAGAGCTTACTAACAAAGGTTATGATAATATTATGTCTGGTAAAGAAGAATTGAATGGTAATACTGGTGCAGCGGCCATTATAAGTTCTTTAAAATCCCTAGACATAAAGAAAGAGCTGAAGTCTACAAAAGAACTTCTTAGAGATGCTCCTCCTACCAATGTAAATAAGCTTAACACTAAGGTTAGGGTATTAGACGCTTTGGATCAACAAGGATTAAATGCTAAAGATGCTTATGTTATTAAGAATGTTTTGACACTTCCTCCTAAGTTCCGACCTATCTACGCTTTACCTTCTGGAGATTTACAAGTTTCAGATATAAATAAACATTATAGAGACATCGGGTTAAAAGCGGTGGGTCTAAAGAATGCTATTGACGAGGACATTATAGATGATGAGGAGAAGGTTAAATATGAAAATGGTCTTTACTATTCTGTAAAAGCCATGCAAGGTTTTGTTGATCCTATAACATACGGTAAGCAGAAGTATAAAGGAGCTCTAAAAGAACTAGGTAATACTAAAGGTGGAATCATATTCGGAAAAGCTTGGGGCAAGCGCCAGGATCTTTCTGGACGTTCAACTATTACTCCAGAACCCTCCTTAGGTTTAGATGAAGTAGGTATCCCAGAAGAGATGGCTTGGACTATTTTTAAACCTTTTGTTGTACGTAAATTAAAAGAAAGAGGTATTACTGCTTCTAATTCTCTTAAATCTGTAAATGAGAGAGATGATCAGGGTAAGCAGGCTCTGTTACAAGTTATGAAAGAGAAACCGGTCATAATGAATAGGGCTCCCTCTTTACACAAACATTCAGTACAGGCTGCTAAGGCACAACTCTCTAGCGGTAAAGATATTAGAATAAACCCTTTAATTGTTAGTGGGTTCAACGCTGACTTTGACGGGGATACTATGTCTATAATGGTCCCGGCAACCTATGAAGGTGAGCAAGATGCAAAGAGTATGTTTCCTTCTAGGATTCTGTTCAAACATGGTGATAGAGGATTAGTCCCATCTGTTTCCCAAGAGTACGTATACGGTATATCAAAGCTCAGCGAGCTAAATAAAAAGACTGGAAAAACTTTTAAATCAATAAATGAAGCAAAAGAAGCTGGTTTAAAAATGACTGACCAATTTAGTTTAAACGGTCAAAACATGACATTAGGCCAATGGGAACTTAATAAAAAACTTCCTGAGAAGTATAAGGATTATTCCAGGGTTTTTAAAGGTAGCGACCTATCAAAACTACTAGACAAGATAGCAAGGAGCGAGCCTAATGATGTATTTGCAGACGTCATAAACCATTATAAAGACCTGGGAGCGTTGTATTCCTATAAAATAGGGGGAACCATCTCTATTGATGACATGGTTATAGATCGTAAATACCGGGAAAACCTAATTAAAAAGTGGGAGCCCAAGATAAAGAAAATAAAAGATGACCAGAAAAAAATAGAAGCTTATTTAGCTCTTAATAAAGATATAGGGGAGGCGCAAGATAAGCAGTTAAAAGGCAAAAACCGTATGCTTGAGCTTATTGAGACTGGTGCTCTGTCTAAAAGTAAGAGCGGGAATGTTAAGCAGGTCCTTAGTGGGCCGGGTATAGTTACTGACACAAACGGTAATCCTATCCCTATCCCGATTTTCAAATCTTATTCGGAAGGTCTAGATACTTTTTCTTATTTCAATACTTTTCCAGGTGTAAGAAAGGGGATCGTAGATAGATCTGTAAACACTCAGCAGAGTGGGGCCCTTAACAAGACTCTGCTCTCTGTTAATCGTAGACAGCTTATCGTAGAAGAAGATTGTGGAACAACTGAAGGAATTACCTTGAAGCTGAGTGATAATAATGTACTCGATAGGACTGCTCTTAACACTGTAAGAGGTGTAGTAAAAAGGGGCGAGATTATTGATTCCAGAGTTATTAATAATGCTAAAGAAAAAGGCATGGAATCTTTAGAGGTTAGAAGTCCTCTTACGTGTGATTCTTCAGAAGGTATTTGTCAGAAATGTTATGGTACTTTACCTGACGGGCAGCTACCTAATGTAGGAACGAATGTAGGTATTTTAGATTCCCAAGCTCTAACAGAGCGATCTACTCAGCTTACTATGAAGACTTTCCATACCGGGGGAGCGGCAGGTGGTAAGAAAGATGTTGCTTCTTCCTTTCCTCGATTAGAACAGCTTTTAAAAGTACCACAAAAAGTGAGCGGAAAAGCAACCCTTGCCCCTATTTCAGGGTCTGTGTCTGGTATTAAGAAGAATGATATCGGTGGGTGGGAGCTAAATGTAGGTTCTAAAAAACTTACAATTCCCCCTGGCAGAGAATTACTAGTGTCTGAGGGGAACAATGTTAAAAAAGGAGAGGCACTCACAGATGGAGTTATTAAGCCACAGGAGTTAGGAGAGTTAAAAAGTCACTTAGAAGCTCAAAAATATATTGTTGATGAGATTTCTGGAGTGTACGACAATGACTTTCATAAGAAAAGTATAGAAACAGTTGTCCGAGGAATTAGTGATAACGCTGAGATTACAGAAGCACCTGATGACTCAGGTTTTTATAGAGGAGACAAGACCACTGAATCTTATCTTAAGAAATTGAATAGAGAACGTCAGGCAAATAAAATGGAACCTATAAAGTATAAACCTTACTTTAAGTCTGTTGATACTTTAAACGTTGATAGTAATGACTGGCTTACAAGAATTACTACCAACAGAATAAAAGATGGTCTTTCTAAGGGAATGGCTAAAGGACAGTGGGCGGATATTGCAGGAAAAGACCCTATCCCCGCATACATTTATGGGGATGATTTTGGCGATCCTAAAAAGAAAGGGAAAGATGAAGGAGGTTTTTACTAATGCCATTATTTGTAAATGAAGAAACACACGAGATAGAATGAAGGCAGCATACTTTTAATGCTGAAGTTCTAAATGGTGTTCTAAATCCTATTGAAGACCATGAAGAGGCTTTAATAATTACTCATGTTCCAAACAATAAACAGGGTTGGACCGTATATGTATTGGAAGAAATTTCGGCTACTGGCGGCATCACAAAAATGGAAAGCCTGGAATCTGAAGTAAAGAGGGGTCACCCTTATTATAGACTCATCGTCTCTGAAAGATTGGGTGCTTATTTGGAAGACAATGGGTCGTTCACCTTTATAGACAAGAAGGAATTAGACAAGAAAACGTCTGAGGCTGGAGTAATACCAAATATGGAAGACTCCCCGGAAGTAAAAAAAAGAAGCTCAGTAAAAGGCTCGGGAGAGTCTAAAACCAAAGAGGGTAGATATACTCCCACACTTCAAAGAGACGTTAACAATGAAAGCCCTATAAAAATCTTAAGGTAAAAAAAATAGGACCCTAATTGGGTCCTATCTCTTTAAGAAACCTATTTACTATATTTTCAATAATTTCTTTTTTAACCTCTTCTCTTAATTCTCCTTTTAGATGAAGTAAAACAGGTTCAAGTTCCTCACTGATGATTACTCGTAAAGGTCCTATAAAAGATACTTCTACACTTTCTTCTATCCTTTTACGATCCTGCATAGGCTCGCCGCTCATCAAAGACTTTACAGCTGCCTTTGTAATTTCATCTAGTGACATTAATCTTTCTCAGATTTTCTATTTAGGACAGCTTTTTTATAAAGTGCCATGAGTTCACTCTCTTCCTGTTCGGGTGTTGGGTCCTCCATCCTAGGAAAAATTTGAGACTCATCACCCTTTACATTTGCTCCCTCTATAAAAGCCTGAACCTGGACCGAGTCAACATAACTAGCTGCAGATAAAAGTATCTCAGCTTTGTTGTGATCAAAGTCCTCACTCTCTATATCGGAGAGCATGTCATCTAAATAGGGATTGTGTTCTAAGTAAGTTACTTCCATTTTAAAAGTGTTTTCTGGCTAATAATTTTTGCCCTGTATCGGGACAGAGCATAAACATTGTTCCGTTAATATTCATAGGGATCATATCCCTTGCTGAGGGCGTGGACCTAAAAGAAGGTTTTTCACTCTTTTGGTGGTCCAAGATTGCTCTTCTAAGCTTTTTATTGATATTAGATTCTTTAAGCTTTTTTGCTTTTATTTTCATCTTCTTCAAGATATAGGTTTAATAATTTATCCACAAGGTCGTGTCTGTGATTAGCCTGTAATTCGATATGGGCTACTTCGTGGAGTTTAGTTGCTTTTTGGATCAGGAATGGTAACCCACTTCTTGATCTGTAATTTAAGTCTTTTTGTCTTGCATCTCCGCAGATCATCATTTTACTGTCTCTTCCTAAACGTCCAACAATCAATTCCATTTGATTATGAGTGACATTTTGGGCCTCATCTACTATTATAGCACACTTTGTATAAGTTTGCCCTCTCATCATAGCGATAGGTCTTATATCTATTTTACCTTCCTCTACTAAATATTGAGTATTATCTTTTTTTATAATAAGCTCTAGATTTTCGTAGATAGGTGCCAGCCAAGGATCCATTTTTTCCTCTAAACCCCCGGGCAAAAATCCCATACCCTCACCGGCTTCTACAGGCGGTCTGGTGATTATTATCCTATTTACTTTGCCCTCTAATAGCATGGTTAAGGCAGAGTATACGGCCACAAGTGTTTTACCACTACCCGCTTTTCCTGTAATTATGGTTAAATCTTTTGAATATATTAAGGACTTTGCGTCATTTTGTTCCGCTATTAGTCTTTGTTGGAAATGAGGTATTACCTTTTGTATTCTGTGTTTAGCTGACTTTGGCATAAAGTACTCCAATATTTATCAATAAGAAAAGAGCAGTGCCAAGAGCGCTGCTCTTGGTCTTATCTAAAGTTATTTGTTATCTGCATATACTTGAATTTAAACTGGAGTGTCTTTAAATTCAACTTGACTTTTATAAAAGTCTAAAATTCTTTCTTTTATTTCAGACTTACTTGAATGTTTTACCCATAAATTAAAGTCTTCTACAGAGTTCTTAAAATTTCCTATAAATTTACCTAACGCCTTTCCCTTTAAATTTGTTAGGTCCATTATAATATTTCCATTGAATTTTTCTGCAATCTGCCTCTTCTCTTCCATTTCTCTATCAAAGGCATCTTTTTGAATACGTAAGTGTACTCCAGGAAAACACTCATCAATAAACTCAATGTACTCTTCTTTTTTAAGATTGAAGTTGTAATGACGGTCAAAGTGCTTAGACTCTTTTAACCACTCTCTAAAGGATTGATAAACTTTTCTTTTCTTATCTCTCACCCTAGATCGATGATTAAGGTTACTATCATCAAACATATCAGCGCTAAAGTATTTTGAAGAGACAACAAATTCAAAGATATCTTCCAGGTCTTCGAACCCTTCCTCCCACTTTTTGTAATCTAGATCAATAAATTCATAAATCTTTTGTGGGTCTTTTGATATAGTTATTTCCCTTTTTACTCCTCCATTGTCTGTACGTAATGGAACTATAAGTCCTTTGTGTCCAAACTTCATCCCAAACTTGTGAATCATTTTTCCTACTAAATTATTTAAATCATTGTAGGAGTAATAAAAATAAGACGTCTCATAATGCTTGGGCTTCATATGTATAAGATCTACCTGAAACACTCTGGACCTATCAAGATCTAAGTCTAGTGGCACACCGATGGACCACACGTTTTTATTTTTTACGATCTCGGTCGTTTGGAAATATCTTTTTACATGCTCCTCGAGATCTGATCTGTAGGGCTCATCTGGTTTTTCTATTAGTATGTCTAGATCACCAAAAGATTTCTTGCTTTTGTATGAAAGTGTGGGCCTTACTTTAGTATTATAAAAATTTCTAAGGTTATTTACTATCAAGTGTGTTACTGATAGGAACTCGTCCCTCTGTAATCTTACAGAAGGGTTCTTTAGAGCGTTTCCTCCCATTTATCCTCCTTCTTGTATCGTGACTCTTATCTCTGATAAAAATTCCTTCTTGTCCGGCCTACTTAACCTGGTGTAGGCTTTTTTGAGGCGTCTGTATGTCTTTTTAAACTCCGGGCCTTTATCAAAGCTTAAGTTTATTTTTAAATATTTTTTGATTTCTTTTGCTGTACTTCCGTTCATTTATCCATCCAGAATGTTTGTATGTTTAAAAATAAAAAGGCCTCTTAGTGAGGCCTTAGTAGTTTAAAGTTTTTCTCCGCAATTAGCGCAGTATTTGAATTTTTTCTGTATTTTTGCTCCACACTCAGTGCAGTATTTTCTTACTGGGGATCCCGTAGGTTTTCTTGACATAGGTACTAATTTGATATTAGTAGTAAAGAATACACTACTTAGGAACTTGTCACTTACTAAGTTGAATTCTTGATCACTTTTAGATCCTTCTTCAACCCGCCCTGTTTCTCTCTTCTTATCTCTATCAGGTAGTTCTACTTCGTGCCCATCTATGAATAATTTACTTCCAATATCAAGTGTCCTCTCTCCACTGGACTTTAGCTCATGTGAGTTGTACGAGTCTGGAAATTTGGCCGTAGAGGTGTAAGTAATGTTAGAATCACCTAATGTTATACTAGGGGCACTTGAGTCTACCGTAATATTTCCTGAATTAGATAACCTGAATGTACCAGGGTTGTATATCCAATATGGATCTATTGTGGTATTATCTGGTGTGTACCGGTACCCAGTAGTTGCCCAAGGTGTGGGTCGATTTGTATCTTCTTTAAAGAATTTTATACAGATTGTCCCGTTATTTTTCTCAGCGTTCTCTGAAACGCTATCAGGTATGAAATAAGTATCAAAGCTGAACTTTGAGTCTTTGTCCATGAACCTGTCTAAAAAGAATCTTTCCCCGGGTCTTAATACGAGTCCATATTCCTCTTCCTTGCCATTTATAATAAATTTTGCAAGAACCTTATTGGGCGTCGGGTTGTTTAATTCGATCTCAAACTCCACTCCTGACTCCAGGTAATATGTTGCATCTTCGTCTGGCTTTGATGAGCCGCCTATTTCATAGGCTTTAAGCCTGTTGTTTTTGAGCGCAATATGCGCGCTAGGGTAGTTTGACCTACCTACTGATGAGTTATTCATTTTTCTCCTATTTTAAGCTAGTTAAACTTTACGCCAACCTATAGGTCTTTCCTATAGGCAAACGTAAGAGCTTAAATATAAGATAAAAAGTGTTAAGGTGCAATTGTGTGTTCTTGGGAACTTAAATATTTCCAGATTTGTGCCTGAGAGAAATGATGGTCAGAGACAAAGTAAAGCTGTGCCGTAGGAAATGCATAAATGTTATGCCCCAGGGTCTCCAGAATATCTACTTTTTTAGTGAACCTGCTGTTCATCAAATCTTTTACAAGATAAAATCCGGATTCTTCTGAGCCATCCACCTTTAAGTAAATTATGTCTCCAAAAGAAAGGGTTCCACCGTATCTTTTATGTAGGTCTCTGGAAAGTGCTATCCATTTTAGCTCTGAGGCTTTTTGAATATCGAACCAAGAACCATCAGCTACAATGTCCGGCGTGTCGTCTGTTTGACCCTCCACCGGGTGATACATGGTTACTTTTACGTTGGTAATGTAATCATATAGGGGCTCGATTTTTGCCTCGCACCATCCTGGTTGAGGTATTTCTCTTTCTTCTTTTATAGGCGTTATGCTTAGAAAAAGAAGGCTTAGAAGTATTATAAGTTTGTCCATAAAACAATTGTTTAGTTATCGGGATCCACAGATACTGCTTCAGGCCGTACACTCTTTGAATCAATAAAACTATCGATAACGGAGTGTGCCCACTCTTTTAGCTTGTCGCTATTTAAGTCGCAGTGTCCTGGGTAATTATCTGTACTAGTTGCACCGTCTGCAAGTTTATATTTTTGTGTTTCTTTAAACTCAAGATTACCGCTTTTAATTTTAAAAGTGATTGAGCTTCCTGCATGTACTACTGGTGCGTTTTGGTCGTCTGACATATCTTTTGATTTTGTTTAATTAAAGTTTGTTGTCTATCAAAAGTTGTCTCGTTGTCATTAAAATTTTTCCTAACTTGTTTTTTCCTTGGCCAGTCTTTAGATCGACTCCCCAATAGGTATCTCCCCAAAAATTACCTTCCCAAAGCTCCCAGCCTTCTGTTTCTATTAACTGTTTGGCTAGTTCTGGATTCTGAGTAAATTTTGCTTCTACCCCTATTTTCATTACAGCGTCTTTCTTGTCTTCCCAATCTTTCACTAGTTTTACTTTTCCTCCAAGCCTTTTAGCAAGTCCTGGAGAAGCTGCGTTAGCTATTTTTAGGAAGTCTTTTTCATTTGCTGCTTTTTGTGATTGGTAGAAGTGCTCAACAGTGGGGAACGTTTGAGCGTAGAGGTTAATTTCGGATTCCCAAAAATTAGATAAAAATCTATTATGGTTTTCAAACTGAAATATTACTTTTTTCATAATGGTCTGTTATAGTGTTTATCATCTCATGAATATTACATTCATACCACCCTGCACAGTTATATAAATTCGCTTCTATAACATACAGATCCAAAGTCGAGCGTCCTGCCATTAGACGACCGGGCAATATTATGTTTCATATCTAGTTTATGAGTTCTGAGCTCATTTTGCGGATATGAAACATAACAATTCTTACTCCTCCGAAGGTGGTGTTTGTTCTTCAGATTCAAATTGAGACACATCAGTAGTAAAGTTAGATTTGATGTTTTTCCTAACTTTATCGATTGCCTGTGTTCGTTTCTGAAAACCAGATAAAAGTGCTTCCTCCGCTTTAATTTCCTCCTTGTGAAATTCAATCTCTGCTTGTGCTTCTGCCATGTCTCCTACAATAGTACTCTCTGCCATATCTAAATGACTTAGGGCTTTGTTAAAGAACTCATTTGCTGAGCGTAGACTGAAATTAGCCATATCTAAAGATTGTTTTCTTTCTTCAGATCGTGTTAAGGTGGTTTGCTCTTCTTTTTTATTAAATCCAAACATATGTTTAGTGTTTTGTTTTAGTTCTGATTAAGGTGCTACTTATGTCTTTATGGGGATTCTTTTTTATGTATGATATGTTAGCTTCCCCTGGATACCGGTATCCTTTTCTTGATACACAAATAGCATCTACTTTTCTATTTTGGAATAAAAAAGCCAGCCCGATTAGGGCCAGCTTGTTGGGTGAGCGAGGGGACTCGAACCCCCTAATAGACTAGGGCCACAACCTAGCGCTTCGACCACTTCAGCTTCGCTCACTTGTTAATTTGTCATAACAATAGTCAAGTCTCCTTCAACCTCTTGTACAGATGTCTTTGAGATTATATCTCCTAAGCATCCTCGGTCCAGCTCCATGTGTACTGCTAAGGATTTGCTGTTTTCGAGACCCTTACGGTGTCTGTCCAAAGTCGTCTTAGCTCGTCTAAGAGCAATCTCTCGTCCTTTATTAGGATCAAAAGGATACTTAGAGTCAGGATTATACCCGGCTGCTGCTACTGCTAAATTGTTTTCTTGTACAAGAAAAGCTACAATTGCGCACGGGGAAGTCCGATCTCCTGGATTACCTATTGTTTTATAGGTTCCATATAAGTTACTATTTTTCTTCTTTGTCATAGTTATGTGATTTTAGGTTAAATAAAAACAAACTAGGACATTATGTCCTAGTTAGTGTCTTAGTTGGTATTGTACCCTCAGCAGGACTCGAACCTGCACCCCTTGCGGGACCTGTTCCTAAGACAGGCGTGTCTACCAATTCCACCATGAGGGCAAAACTTATAGTATAAAATAAGTTGTTATCAATGCTATGAATGCTACGCACTCTACCCACCAAACAAACCTTGATCTGTCTTTTAAATATATGACAGGTGCGATTGCTACTACTATTGCCGATGGTATCCAAAGTCCGTGTAAAATAAATAATCCTACAAAGGAAATTGATATCGCTCCAACTGCACTAATTATGTGAATAATTCGAGTGTAACCGTTCGGACTTTTATGACTAATAGTAGTTCCGGTAAACCACAGAAGAGCCATTGCTATTGCTCCAAACATTCCCATAGGCTGAGCTAGATTGAGTATCCCAATCGACCCTAGGAACCCTAGGAACCATGCCCTGCTTGAACCCTCAAGGTTATATGTAGAGTCAGAGATACTTTCTAGCACACCGAATCTTTTTACTATATACCATATGTAAGCTATAAAAACCACTAGCTGTAATATTGTTGCTGTTAATTGAATCATGTTATTTTAATTGTTTGGTTAAAAGTACCGAGAGAGGGGTTCGAACCCTCACGCCCTATTTATAGGACTCTGGATTTTAAGTCCAGCGCGTCTACCAATTCCACCACCTCGGCAAATTTGAAGGCTTAAGGTGCCTTCATACCTCTTATACCAGTTAAGATTTTGTTGTGGGCTCTAACCAAAGAGCTGATTGCTTATCTTTCTCCTCGCCCAGTATGTTAAAATATAAAGTCGGGTTTATACCTCTTAAGAAAAACAAGACTTCTAATGTTTTGTAAGTATTGAATTTAAAACACTTATAAAGTTCTTCCCTTATTCTCTCTGTTGATACGACCGTCCCTAATCTGGAGCCGTCAATAACTCCCATAGCGGCTATTACCTCGTCAGTAAATTCAAGTCTTTTGGTTATTTTAAACCTGATGGCTCTGAGGATTCTTAGCGGGTCATCATTAAAAGACAGGTTAGTATCTTTAGGTGTTCTAATTAAACCGGCTTGCAAGTCCTCTTGCCCTCCGAAGTAATCTATAATATTTCCTTCCAGGTCCATGGCCATTGCATTTACTGTAAAGTCTCTACGTTCTAGATCATCTCTCAAACTTCCTAATTCCACTATTGGCTCTCTTGTTCCTTTTATGTAATCTGTTTCTTTTCGTGCAATTACAAAATCTGCAACAAGTCCCGCCATTTGATGTTCTTTAGGGAATTTGGCCCGTATGGTAAACATACTAGGGGTTTCAAGGAATACCTCGTAACCTTTATTTTTTAGGCTCTGGGAAAGCTCCTTAAAAGCATCAACCGGATTTTCAAAGTTCTATTTATCCTCTATAACTACTGAATAGTCAATGTCTTTTGGATTTTCTATTCCGAGGAGTCGATCTCGGATTGCGCCCCCTACCTCATAAAGTGTGTATTTCATAAATTTGTTATTTTTTAGACAATAAAAAAGCCCAACTCTTTTTATGAGTTGGGCTAACCTTAACCATATAACCACCAACACATAACTTACCCGTATGTTACTCTTGTGAGTAATAGATGTAAGATATGTAAAGGGGACATTACTATGAACATGTTAAATTTATTATCAATATTATTGTTGAGCGCGATACCGGATTTGAACCGGTGTTTTCTACATGGCAAGCAGATGTCCTGAGCCTCTAGACGAATCACGCGATAGTGGCGGGGGATGGATTTGAACCACCGACCTTCGGGTTATGAGCCCGACGAGCTACCAGCTGCTCCACCCCGCAGTGTTTATAAAATATAAGAATTAAATTTCTTGTTTGCAAATATTTTATTGCTCATAAAAATAAGAGTTAGATATTGTATCCTTTTCCCAATTCCAAGATTTCAAAACTGAGTCGCTTTTTGAATCTAATAGGTTTGCGGGCTTTACCTCTAAACGGTAAATTTCTAACTCTATTGACATTGTATCCCCTAAGGCCTTTCTTTGAAAGATGAGTCCTTTTTCTATGTCTGATAAGTTATGTTGAATAGTCTGCTCTATTTCTTCGGGCTCTTCTTCGCTACCTATCAGTCCTTCAGGCATTGTTATATAAGCTAAGAGGCCGAAGATTACAAAAAATATGAAGCCTCCGCAACCTAATCCCATTTCCCCGTCTTCTAGACCAAAGACCATTATTAAAAAGCATGCAAAGGCTACAATTAAAAATAAGATAAATAATATTATCATGATATAGTTATTTGGTTAAGGTTAAAAAGAGCCGGCTGGGAGATTCGAACTCCCGAGGGGCAAAGCCCGCTGGTTTACAAAACCAGTGCTATCGACCACTAAGCGAAGCCGGCGTAAAGGATGGTGAGTTACCACCACCCATTTTTATATTTTTTTGTAGCATTCAAAAACAAAATCATGACGATCAACAGCTTTGAAAGTTCTTAAGGCCATATTCTCTCTCCGTCGCATGCCCTTTTTCATGCCATGTCTTATCGATGATTCTACTCTTGTGTTGTAGGAAAAGCTATTTCTTATTAACTCTCTACTATCATAGTGAGATTGCTGTTTAGCGTAATAACTTCCTCTAAACTTTAATTGAGAAGGGAAAATAGCCTCCTCTTTGCAGATGCTACACCTACAAATAGCAAGATGATCGTTATACCAGAAGTTACCTTTTAAAGATTTAGGGATGCAAGAACACAAGAAATTATTTTCTTTTGTGTGTACTCCTCTCTGGTTGATCTTCCCGCCACATGTTTTACACCTTTTAATTGTGTAGTGATAAAACTTTTTATATGTCTTACCCATGGACCTCCATGTTTATTTAACGTTTACGTTACTTCATGGTGATCCTCCTTTTTACTATTAACATAAGCTCTTTTCTTAATTCTACTTATTGGCCACTTAGAAACACCGAATCGGTATAAATTCCATATAGAGGCCCAATTTGGCTCCCTTTTAAACTCTTTACCTTCTTCGATCTTTTCTTTAATTGTGTCTAAATGCCAAGCCCACTTCCAGAGCGTGCTTTGCTTTATTTCGCTTTCCTCGCCAACGAACCAACGCTCTTCTTTATTTTTGAGTTGGTGTCTTACCCACGCTTCTGATTCTTTTACTATTTGTAATGCTAAATAATTATCCATTTTTGTTCTCCTGTTTTAGCGCAAGAGGTAAAGAAGAGATAATTCTTTTA
>Ga0136596_1000932_pt1 | contig 13830 bp, 14 predicted proteins | sample AntRauTorcE11897_FD_101387 | JGI IMG/M metagenome (GOLD analysis project Ga0136596, IMG submission 101387) | Saline lake microbial communities from Rauer Islands, Antarctica - Metagenome Torckler E11 #897 | ecosystem: Environmental > Aquatic > Non-marine Saline and Alkaline > Saline | place... | reverse complement strand
GGCGTTTCTGGGGCGAGAGGCCGCCGAGGTCCTCCTGCTCCTCGAGGAACCGGGGCGGCGACGTCTTCCCGAGCAGCACCGAACTCTCGTCGACTTTCGTCTCGGGGTTGACGAGGCCGTCCTCGTCGAGGTGGGTGTAGGCGTCCTCACCACGGGCACCTCGAACATCCTGGGACGGCATCTCGAAGCGGTCCTCCTGACCGCCGGGGTAGCGTCGCTCCTCACCCTCGTAGGTGCGGAAGAAGTGCGAGCGGGCGAGGCCGCGCTCGACCGAGCCCTGATTCATGACCAGCGCGTCCTCGATGTTGAACCCCTCGTAGCTCATGACCGCGACCGTGAAGTTCTGGGCGGCCGGGCGCTCGTCGAACCCGATCTGCTCGGTGGTCTGGGTCTTGACCATCGAGAGCTGTGGGTAGTGCATCAGGTGCTGGCGCGTATCGGGCCGAATCCGGTAGTTCGCGGAGGGAAGCCCGAGTGACTGCTTCATCATCCCTGCACCCATCGTAATGCGCGGGGAGGCGTTGTGTTCCGGGTACGGAATCATCCCGGCACCGATACCGAAGATGAGCTGCGGGTCGACCTCGAGGTGCGTGTGGTCGTCGGTGATGTCGCCCTCGTCGACGGCGACGAGGATGTCCTCCTCCTCCTCGGCGTCGATGAACTCGATGATGCCGCGGTCGACCAGATCGTCGAACTGGAGTTCGTCGTTCTCGACGCCCTCGATATGTTCGTCGGTGAGGCGGGGATCACCATCTTCGACGACGATGAGCGGGCGGCGCGCACGGCCAGCGTCGGCGTTGACGATGACCTCGCGGGTGCGGTCTTTGACCGCCACGTTGACCATCTCACTAATCTCGCCCTGTCGGCGGGACTCGCGGATCTGTGCTGCCAGCTCGTCGGGCTCCGGGTGGGTGCCCACGAGGCTGCCGTTGACGTAGACCTTCGCAGGTCGCTGTTGTTTTCCTGCCATTCTAATCGTCCGCAGAGGTTGCTCGTTCGACGCTCTCGATACCGGGGATGCCCTCGACACCCATGTCGGCGAGCTCGTGTTTGAGGTCGCGTTCGTCTTCGACGTGCTGGGAGAGCTCCATCGCCTGCGCGAAGTTCTTCACCAGCCCACAGTTGGGCCCCTCTGGGGTCTCGGAGGGACAGATCCGGCCCCACTGGGTCGCGTGCAGGTCACGCGCCTCGAAGTGGGGCTGGGACCGGCTGAGCGGCGAGCGGAGACGCCGTAGGTGGGAGAGCACACCCATGTAGTCGGTCCGGTCGACCAGTTGGGAGACGCCGGAGCGGCCGCCCACCCAGTTCCCGGTTGCGATTGGGTGTTCGAGCCGCTCGGTCAGGACGTCTGACCGAACGACCGTGTTGACGGTCAGCTGGCGGTTCCGCATGTTTGCGCGCTCCAGCTGATATTTCACGTCCCGGGAGAGCTTGTTCAGCGCCGTCCGGAACAGGTCCTTCATCAGGTCGCCGCTGACCTTGAGCCGCTTGTTGGCGTAGTGGTCCTTGTCGTCGGAGTCCCGACGGTCGAGGGCGAGTTCGAAACACGCCTCGGCCATCCGGCAGAGGTAGTACGACTTGTTGATACGTACGTCCTCCTCCTCGACGCCCTCCTCGTGGAGGTGCGGGAGCAGGTAGCGGTCGATGACGTAGTTCGCCCGCTTGAGCTGGTAGTTCTTACCCTGCCCGGAGGCGACGCGCTCCCCGAGGGTTTCGATGGCGCCCTCCTCGGTCTGGACGTCGGCCTCCTCCAGGTTCTCCAGCATGAACTTGACAATCTCCGGGTCCTCGGAGACGCGGTGGACAATCTCCTCGTCGGATTCGAGGCCGAGTGCCCGAACCAGTGTGACGAACGGCACAGAGCCGGAGACGGAGGGGAAGCTCACTTCGAGCAGCCCCTCGCGGTTGCGCTCACAGAGGACGAGCGCGCGGTAGCCACGGCGCTGGGAGAACGTCTTGGCGACCTGGATGTCGTCGCCGTACTTGGTGTCGTGTTCTGCGAGAATCTTGTTCGGCGCCAAGTCCTCGCTGGTCATCAGCACGCGCTCGGAGCCGTTGACGATGAAGTAGCCACCTGGGTCAACGGGGTCCTCGCCGATGTCGACCAGTTCCTCGTCGGAGAAGCCGGCGATGTTGCATTTCTGGGAGCCGACCATGATTGGCATCCGGCCGACCTTCGTCTCGGTCTGGTCGACGACAGTTTCGGGCTCCTCCTCGCCGCCGCGGACGATCTCCATCTCCATGAAGACGGGCGCGGAGTAGGTGATGTTGCGGAGGCGGGCTTCCTGCGGGTAGAGCAGTTCTTCGGAGCCGTCGGCCTCGCGGACACGCGGCGTCAGGATACGCACGTCACCGAGGTCGACGCGAACGGGCTCCTGGCCCTCCTTGTCGCCGATGTCCGTGCCGATGCTCTCCTTCTCGTCGACAACGTCCTGCATCCCCCGTTCCAGGAAGTTGTTGAACGAGCGGAAGTGGTGTTCCGCGAGTCGCTCCTGGGAGAAGTACTCCCGAGAGACGGCGCGGCGGTCTTCTCGGTCCATTATTCGACCACCAGCCTGTAGACAACGGCGGTGTCTGTCGTGCGGGAATCCCGCTCGATGCGAACGACGTTGCCCGGCTCGGCCTCCTTGGGGAGCGCGGGATCGCGCCGTTTGATCTTGGGCAGGTTTGTACGCTCCACTTGATACTCCTCGAGGACCTCCTCAACCTCGGGCTCGTCGAGGAGAGTGTGGTCCGGAACCAGTTCGTGTTGGCTTACGTCTACCATAGGTGTTGGGCGTTCAGAGAATCGGTCACGAGATACTACGGCATTATTTATCCGCCCGCCATATAACGCTTGTCAAATGGCGCCCGCGCGTGCGCGGACCGGTGACACGCTGAGTTGGGAGCTGAGCCGGGCCGAATTTGTCACGGGGAACGCTGGCATACGGCTCGAAGATGAGAAGCCTTATCTATTGCACGGCAGTACGATTGAGTGTAGAGAAGTGCGGTACCGGACGCAAGCCCGGATGGTGTAGTGGCCCATCATACGACCCTGTCACGGTCGTGACGCGGGTTCAAATCCCGCTCCGGGCGCTTTCTGCTGGACTCGAACGGTGAGCGAGACGCTCGTGTCGAGCGAACACCGAGTCCAGTGAACTGCCGTCGAAGGGATTTGAAGCAGGGAACGGAGCCTCGCGGAGTGACCGTGGTTCAAATCCCGCTCCGGGCGCTTTCTGTTGCGACCAACTAGCGAGCATCGAGCGTAGCGAGATGCGAGTTCGGTCGCAACGTAACGCCGACAAAGGGTTTTGAAGCAGGGAGTGAAGCGAACGGACGCGAGCGGAACGACCGTGGTTCAAATCCCGCTCCGGGCGTTTTCTGTTGCGACCAACTAGCGAGATGCGAGTTCGGTCGCAACGTAACGCCGTCGAGGGATTCTGAACCCAGAGGACGAGCGCCAGCGAGTCCCCGTGGTTCAACTCCCGCTCCGGGCGCTTTCTGTTGCGACCAACAAACGACCGCCGAGTTCATCGGCTCCTCGCGATTTACATCCAGGCAGCGACATTCCCTTGATCCTCCCACCAGCGACATCTACTAACCGTCGGGCGAGCAACGCCGGGCTATGCAACTCGTTTCCATCGCCGCCGTCGCCGAGAACTGCGTTATCGCCGCCGACGGCGGCATCCCGTGGGACTACCCGGCCGACAAGCAGTTCTACAATGAAACCATCCGCGGCCACCCCGCCATAATGGGCCGGAACACGTTCGGCGGAGACCCCAAAGAGGGCGCGACCAACATCGTGCTGACCCGCTCGGTCGACGATGTTGGTGAGGGAGCAGTCACTGCCCACTCCGTCGAGGAAGCCGTGGAAGCCGCCGAAGCAACCGGCGCCGAAGTCGCCTACGTCATCGGTGGGCAGGGAGTCTACGAGTCGTTCCTCGACCGATTGGAACGGATCGTTATTACCAGAATCCCGGGGAGCTACGACGGCGACCGCTACTTCCCCGAACTCGACGACAGCGAGTGGAAACACGACGACGAACAGGTCATCGGTCAGGGCCTGCGCGTTGTCGAGTACGTCCGCCGGGACTGAATCAGTCGTCGAGGAACCGCTCGATTCGTCGACGGAGCCGGGCAGCCTTCTCGTCATCCCAGTCGTCACGGTCCTCGAGCCAGTATGGCGAGGCGGCGACGAGGGAGTACGTTGCAAGCCGGTAGGTGTCATACCACGCCCCAAGTTCGAGTTCCTCCCACCCCCGGGCCGCAGCGTAGGCGTCGTAGAGTGCTTCGCGGAGGCGGTCCCGCTCGCCTGGGTCGGCGTCACCGGGCCACTCCACCAGATTTCGGTCGGCGTACGCCAGCGTGAACGCCCAGTGGGTGGTGCTGAGCCCCTCCCAGTCCAGAACGGCCCGAATCAGCGGCCCGTCGCCGTCCCGCGAGAGCACGAGGTTCGTGGGCTTGCAGTCGAAGTAGTTGAGCCGCGGCGTCGTCACGTCGGGAATGTTTGGTATGCGTTCGTCGAACGCCTCGTGGAGTCGCAGCGCCAAATCCCCGAGCCGGAGTTCCGCCAGCGCGTCCAAATTGACCGACATGAGGTCCTCGAACCGCGGCCGCCAGCTCTCGAACTCCTCGATTGTCTGCAGGTCGCCCGCCTCGTCGGCGCGGATACGGCCGAACGTCGAGACCGGGAGCGAGAGGCCGTGGAGGTCGCCAAGGATGGCCCCGACCTCCCGTGCGAGCGCGAGACGCTCGGCCGGCTCCAACGTCGCGACAGCCTCGACCGTCTCGCCCTCGATTCGGTTCATCACGAAGTACGACGGCTCGTACTCCTCGCGGAGCGCCAACACTGTTGGAACAGACACATCGGAGCCCTCGTCGACCAGTTCTATCAGCCGCGGCTCCGAGAGACTGCCCTGTTCGACCTGTGGAACCTTCACGACCACCTGCTGTCCGTCCGCAAGCGTCACGGCATAGACGCGGCTGGCGAGGCTGTCGAACTCCGTCATCTCGGTTACCGCAGAGCCCAGCGTTTGCTCGAGGTCGGCGAGGGTTCGCTTCCCGATGGGCAGCGCTTCAGGAGGCGGACTCATGCGTTGCCTTCCCCATCGCCGGTCGTCTGGAACTCCTCGACGGGACTGAGCAGTGCGTAGAGGTCACCAGCACCGTTGGCGGCCGTCGTGAGCGGTAACGAAACGAGCAGCACCGGGAGCAGCCACCAGCGGTCGGCGTAGACCCGCCAGCCCAGCAGCGTCCAGAGCAGCAGGAAACCGAGCACCACCAGCGCGAGTACCGCCACGAGCCCGCCGGAACCAGCCAACAGGCCGCCGGCGACCAACAGCAGCGAGAACGACAGCAGGGGCCGACCGAGCGTGTGGAAGTAGAGCAACAGTCGGTAGCCGAGCGGGCGCTGGCGCGCGTCGCGGAGCCGCCCCGACCCCCACCGTCGGCGCTGGCTCACCATCTTTCGGAGGTTTGGCGGCGCGCGATTGGCGAACCGCGTCATCCTGACGGCGTAAGAGTGCCCGGCAGCGATAGCCTCGCGCATGAACGCCGAGTCCTCGACGATGGTCTTGCGCTCCCAGCCGACGGCATCCTCCGTCGACTTCCGGACCGCGAGACCACCGCCCCAGGCGTAAATCGGGACGAGGCGACCGAGCAGCGGGACCCGTTTCCCGAAGCCGGCACGCTCGACGCCGTTGCCGACGCGGAACACCTCGGTGAGCCACGCCGCGAGCGAGCCGTCGGGTTGGGGCTTCTCGGCGAACTGGACGATGTCGGCGTCGGGGACGCCAGCGAACTCCTCGACAATGGTGTCCTCATCCAGAAACAGGACGTACTCCTCTTCGGTGGGGAGGGTCCGGCGTGCCCACTCCAGCGCCCGCCCTTTGTGGACCGCCCCGCAGGAGAACTCCTCGTCGACGACACAGACCGCAGCGCCGTCGACCTCGAGGGGCTGCTCGGAGACCACGTAGACGGAGCCAAGCGTCTCCGGCAGGCTGTCAACGGTCCGCTGGACCACGGCTGGCGCGTCGCCGACGGTGAGGATGCGTGCCTGGACGTCGGCCGGTTCCCACGCGAGCGGGGGCGAGTCACGGACCAGCCCGGCACCCGCATAAACCAGCCAGACCAGTGCGTAGAGGGTGAGATAGCCGAGCCCGGCCGCAAGGCCGAGCATCGTCAGAGAGACCACAGTACCGGGGGGTATGGCCGACCGAGAATATAGCTTTCCAAGCCGGCACCGACCTCAGCGGTGACCCAGCCGAGTGAGCGAGAACACAGACAGCGGAAACAAGAAGGCGACGACCACCGCAACGGATTTGGGGGCCCAGATTGTCAGCGGATTCCTGTCGCCCGCGGCGTCTGTCCGCCACTCACCGTATCACGCTCGCGAACCCGGAGCGTGTGGGTCGACTCCGTCGCGTCGTCGACAGCGAGTAGCTCCCCGCGGCCGGTTGGCAGTCGATCACGGAGCCGTCCCTCGAGGTAGGTGGGGCTAGCTGCCGAAAGTGCCGCGATATCGGCCTCGCTGGTGAGCCGGTGTGCGAGGAGCAGGTCGGCCTGCGAGGCGGCGACGGCCGGCAAAGCAGTCGGTCGCTGGGTCGCGAGCACGAGTGAAACACCCGGTGCACGGCCGCGGGTGAGCAGGGTTCGGAGCGCGTCCTCGGCAACCCCGTCGATGGCGACGTGTGCCTCGTCGACGAACAGCCACGGCAGGCGTTCTGGTGGGTCGGGGCGTTCACGAGCGTCGTAGAGCACGCGGGCAACCGCGGCGACGACCGCGCTCGCCGGAGCATCCGGGACCCCGGCCAGCGAGAGCACGGTCGCTTCGGGGCCGAACAGGTCACTCGCGACGAGGCCGTCCGGGTCGAACACCTCCCACGCCCGCGCCCGCTGGAGATGGTTCCGTGCCGCCCGACGAATCTCCCGGTCTGCATCCGCGCTCGCGACCGCCTCCAGCATCCCCTCCACTGTCGTCGCCGTCGTCGCGGCCTCCCACGCCAGTGCACCAGGCCCCTCACTCGGCTCGAGACCGACCAGTTCGGGCCAGGCTGCCGGCGGTACGGAATCAGCCTGTACTCTGGGATTTTCGACGAGATGGGCGGGAACCGGTGGATTCCCGTCTGCCGCGTCGGCAGCGAGTCCAGCGAACGCACCCATCGGGTCGATAACGACGGGTGCAACGCCACTCGTCCGCGCAGTTGCTTCCGCGAGGACGCCCACAGTGTGGGACTTCCCAGCGCCGCGCTTGCCGACGACCAGGGCCGCATGCGGGCGGTCCGTGTCGATACCTACGGGTGCCCCAGCACTCCCATCGCGGGCGAGGTACTGTCCAAGATGGCCCGTCGCTGCCGGGAATTGATCTCGGGCCGATTCAGCGCCCGCGCCGACGGCCGCACCGCGTCCGATGACGTGCATGGCGGGGATGGCCCCGGTTTCCGGTTTGAACCCTCGCCCCGACGTTGAAGTAGGAGAACGGGACCACCCATCCCTATGCTTGACCCGACCCGGCTACAGGAGCGCCTCGCCGACCACCTGTCCACTTTCTCCGGCGACGAGCGCGCCATCGAGGGACTGCCAGTCCGACTCGTCGTCTCGCTCGTCGTGGGGGCGGCCTGTCTGAGCGTGATGCTCAACATGGTTCAGGGGGTGGGAACCCTGGCTGTTACGGAACTCGATGTGCAGCCCACCCCTGAGGTGGTCGAGACCGGTGAGCAGGAGTTGACACTGACCGTTGTCGATGCCGATGGTGAGCCTGTTTCGGGCGCGACCGTCGTCGTCAAGAGTGGAAGCGCAGGACTCGACGGCGTCGCAACCGGAAAATCAGGAGGAGATGGGAACGCGACGGTGCGTGTCGACCCAACACTCGGCGAGAATCAAGAGGAGGGCACGCTCGTCATCGACGTGAAGCCGCCTTCTGGGAGCGAGTACGCCGACCGGCGGGAGAACAGTTACGTGTTGGTGATTCAGGAGTGAGCACCGAACGCTGGGTTCGTGACAGGGAGCCGCCGGCTCTCACCCCGTTCAGAAACTACACGCTACTCGGACCGGCGCTTCGCGGGACCACGGTCCGGCAGGTCGTCGCCGCGTCGCCCTACCGCCGGTCATCGTCCCAGGATGAGTAGCCGCGATTCGGCGCGTCGTTGCTGCGTTCCCGACCGTCGAGGCGCTCGTCCCAGTCGAGCCACTCGTGCTCCCAGCCGGGTTTTTGGCTCCGCTCGGCGTGTTCGCGGTCTTCGCGAACGGTGCGGTTGCGGATGACGCCGGGTTGTTCGCCATCGACGAGCAGCGGCGCGAACCGGACGGGGCCGCGCTTGTCGACGATTTGGTACTCCTCGTGTGCATCTCTCTCCGGCGTGACGGCGACGAGCGTCTGCTCCGTGTTGCCTTTCGGGAACACTAGTCGGCCGTCGTCGGCGAGCTGGTCGAGCAACGCCCGCGGCGGCTCGACGACGCCTGCCTCGACGAGAATTCGATCGAATGGAGCGTACTCGGGCAGCCCCTCGGAACCCTCGCGGCGGTCGACCAGTACCTCGCTGTAGCCAGCTTCCTCCAGATTCGAGCGGGCGCGATAGACCATTCCGCGGTCGATGTCGACCGCGTGGACGCGCTGGCCACCGACAATTTCAGCGAGGAGTCCGGCGGTGTAGCCGACGCCGGCGCCGACGACGAGCACCTCCTCGTCGTCATCGGGGCGCGGGTCAAGTGCGGTCAGCAGTCGTGCGACCGTCCCGGGAGCGAGTGCGACGGTGCCGTCGACACGCAACGGACGGTTGTCGTAGGGCGCCTCGACGAACACCCGGCGGGGGACCGTCCGCATGGCGACGCCGAGCGGCTCCGACAACGGCCGGCCGAGGGCGTGTTCCAGCCCGTCGACCATGTCGTCGCGGAGCACTTCGGGATCCATACCGACCCTTCGACGGTCCGGATATTTGAACCCCGCGATGGCAACGGTTGACACGGCCTCAGTCAGCGTGGCGCTCGGCCGCAACCGCCTGATACGGAGTGTCTCGAACGTCGCTCGTCGACACGTCGTCGAGGCCGGCAGCGACGCACCAGCCGGCCACGGTCGCTTCCGTGTAGGGTTCGCCTCGACCCGTGGCTAGCGCCGTCGCTGCCACGGCCGCTGCGGTATCTGAGTGGTCTCGGAGCGGCTCCACCGCGACGAACGCGCCGCCCGGGGCGAGTACCCGCTCGACTGCTCGGAGCGTGAAGCGGTTCTCCCCGGCCGCGCTCTGCCAGAGCCCGTCGACAAGAAAAATGAGGTCATGCGAACCCGATTCGAGATCCGGGAGACACCCCGTTTGGAGTGACACGTCCCCGCCCGCAAGCAGTGGTTCGACCACATCGCCCACCGCACTTCCCTCCAACAGCGTCACCGCGGGACCACGGTCAGCGAGTTCGCGGGCGTGGCGTCCGGGCCCGTCGGCGAGTGCCAGCACGCGCTCTGCGTCGGGGTTGGCGGCGTGAATCGCGTCGACGGTCGCGCGGACGGTCGCGTCATCAACCGCCTCGCTCGCGCCGAGTTGGTGCCGGGTTCGCTGTACAGTTCGACTACGGGGCTGGCGCTCCGGGTTGTCCCGTCGCATCGCTGTCGGAAGCGCGGCGAAGGCGTCGAACTGGTCGAGCGCGGACGGCACCTGCCCGATGGACCGAACGTCCCGTGTCGCGAGCAGCCCGAGCACACGGTTGGTCGGCTCCACCCCGTCCTCGACGCGCTCGAAAAAACCGAGGTCGACGAGCGCATCGATGGTGACCCGGGCAGCACGCTCCGTGACGCCCGACACAGCAGCGGCCTCGTTCGGCGAGCCCGTCTCCCGCAACAGCGCCTCGAGCAAGCCCGTCTCGCGCGCCGCCCAGAGCAGGGCGAGTTCGGCGGTTTCGAGGTCGGAATCTCCAGTGGTCGGCATGAACTAATAGCTTCGACTACCGGGCAAAAAGCAATGTGGCTCCGGCCGCTACCCTTGCATTCTGACAAACCGGACGCCACCGAACGTTTCGCGGCGGGTTCCCTCCGGTCCAACAGTGAGTCGCACGAGTTCCTGCCGCTGTCGGCCGATTGGACCGAGGAAGTAACTCCCCTCGCGAAGCTGGTCGAGCACCGCCTCGGGGGGCTGGGCTGCCGCACAGGTGAGGTAGGCCGCATCGTAGGGTGCGTGTTCCGGCCAGCCCTGCTGGCCGTCGCCAGTGTGAATCGTGATTTCGTAGCCGAGTCTCTCAAGTCGCTGTCGCGCGCGGTCAGCCAGTTCTGGGACATATTCGACCGAGTAGACGTTCCCCGGGCCGACGACCTCGGCTGTGACGGCGGCGTGGTAACCACAGCCGGTCCCGATTTCAAGCACCTCGTCGCCGTGTTCCAGTTCGAGTTTGTCGAGCATGGTTCCGACCATGTGGGGTGCCGAGATGGTCTGGCCCTGGCCGATGGGGAGCGGACGGTCGTGGTAGGCGAGGTGGCGTTTGTCAGTTGGAACGAACTCGTGGCGCGGCACCGCCCGCAGTGCCGCAACCGTCACGTCACGCTCGATGAACCCGCGGTCCAGGAGGCGGTCCACCATCCGTTCACGTTCCGTCCCCTCGTTCATACCTCACGTTCGTGCGGAGACGCCATAGGCGATGTGGCGCCCCTACAGGGGGCTTTCGACATGCCGAAACTACTTCCGCAGGCAGTGGGAGAGGGTACTGTATGCAGAGCGCTGGCAGCGCGGAGATGGCGAGCCAAATGGAGCAGTTCGCCCGCGCCAACCCTCGGCTCGCACTCTACGCCGGGGCAACAGTCGTCATCGCGCTACTCGCACTGTTAGGGCTGCTCCGGTATCGTCGCCCGGTCGGCGTCCGGTTCAAGGAGGCCCTCGCCGATCGGGACCGGGTGGCGGTGCTGATGCACCCGAACCCCGACCCCGACTCGATGGCCGCGGCCATCGGTGTCGCCCAGCTCGCCCAACAGGTCGGCTGTGAACCGACAGTCCAGTTCGCGGGACAGATCCGCCACCAGGAGAACCGCGCGTTCCGGACCGTGCTCGACCTCGAACTCGAGCGCATCGACCACGTCTCCGAACTGGCGGCCGAGGCGGTCGTCCTCGTGGACCACAACCATCCCCGCGGCTTCGACGGCGCCGACGGCGTCCTTCCGTTCGCAGTCGTGGACCACCACCCCGGCGACGGCACCGGCGAGGAGTTCACCGACGTTCGGACGGATTACGGCGCCACCGCAAGTATCGTCGCGGAGTATTTCGAGGATGTCGGCGGCAAGCCCGTCCCACCGGACGTTCACGCGAGCGAGGTCGATGCGAAGTACACGCTCCCCTCCCGGGAGTGTACGGGGCTGCTCTACGGCATTCTCGCGGACACCCGTCGACTGACCAGCGGCGCAGCGTCAGCCGACTTCGAGGCTGCGTCCTTCCTCCACGCGGGCGTCGACGAGGACGCGCTCGACCGCATCGCCAACCCGCAAGTCAGCGCCGAAACGCTGGAAGTCAAGGCTCGCGCCATCGCTGGCCGGCAGGTCCAGGGCTCCTTTGCCGTCAGCGACGTGGGGGCGCTCTCGAACGCCGACGCCATCCCCCAAGCCGCGGAGGAGCTCATCAGACTCGAAGGGGTGACTGCGGTGGTCGTCATCGGCGAACAGGAGGGGACGGGCGTCGTCCACCTCTCGGGCCGCTCCCGGGACGACCGGGTTCACATGGGCCGTGCGCTGAGCCATGCACTAGCGGACATCCCCGGCGGCGGGGCCGGCGGCCACGCCCGCATGGGCGGCGGGCAGATCAACCGCAGCGACGCCGAGACGTTCTCCCGTGACGAGCTGGCCGACCTCATTTTCCACAGCCTCGAAGGAGATGTCTGACCTGTTTCGTTCACGAGAGCACAGTTCTCTGTAGCCAGCCAGAGTTCTCGACTCCCGGCGACGGTTCGTCCCCGAATCCGATATCCTACCGCTGGAACAGCAGCCATATCCCCGCACCACCCGTTGGCGAGCCACATGGCTACCAACGAGGGAACCTGGGACTACCGCGACCGGTTCGGCGACCGGTACGGCCGTACCTACTTCCGCCGGTTTGGGCCCGGCGTCGTCTCCTCTATCGGCGTCGGGACCTACCTCGGCGACCCGACAGACGCCGTCGACGAGCGGTACCACGACGCCATCGTGACCGCGCTGGAGAACGGCTGCAACATGCTCGATACGGCAGTCAACTACCGCTGTGGCCGCTCGGAGCACGTCGTCGGCGAGGCGCTCGCGGATGCCGACATCGGCCGAGACGCAGTCGTCGTCGCCACCAAGGGTGGGTTCCTCCCGTTCGACCGCAGGCAGCCCGAGGACCCAGCACAGTACGTCCGCGAGGAGTTCATCGAAATGGGACTCGTCGACCCCGCCGACCTCGCTCGGGGAAGCCACTGTATCGCCCCCGAGTTCCTCGATACGATGCTCGACCGCTCGCGTGCCGCACTGGCTGTGGAAACTGTCGACTGCTACTACGTCCACAATCCCGAAACACAGTTGGCCGAGAACTCCCGCGAAGCCGTCTACGACCAGCTACAAGCTGCGTTCGAACAGCTCGAGCGCGCCATCGACGGCGGCCGTATCGGCCGCTACGGCGTCGCCAGTTGGGACGCCTTCAGAGTCCCGCCGGACCACGAGAAGCACCTCGCGCTGTCGGAACTGCTCGCCCGCGCGGAGGCGGCCGCGGAGGCGGTCGGCCGCGACCCTGGAGAACACGGGCTTGCGGCGCTCCAACTGCCCTTCAACGTCCACATGGCCGACGCCTTCACCGCCACCCATCACGAGAACCGCGCGACGGGCGAGGCAATCAGTGCGCTCCGGTTCGCCGAGCAGGAGGGGCTCTCGGTCGTTGCCAGCGCGAGCATCCTCCAGGGGGAGTTAGTTGAGGGGCTCCCCTCGGAGATCAGCGCTGAACTGGAGGGAGATAGCCCAGTGCAGCGCGCTATCAACTTCGCGCGCTCTGCGCCTGCGGTGACCACGGCGCTCGTGGGAATGAGCAGCCCCGAGCACGTCAGGGAGAACCTCGCCGCGGGAACGTTCGACCCGCTGGGGGCGGCGGCGTTCGACGCTGTGTTCGAGTAGTTCCCAGCAGGGAGTCGGTCGACGCAGCCTGGACCCAACGAAACCGCACGAGTTTGCGCCCTCGAAGCTACTCTAGAAGACACAGCAGTGGGTTCCAGTTCTCACGACGAGGAGTCGTCAGCGGTGGTTGTTTACTCGGAGGTGAATAAGCCCATAATCCCTGATTCTCGCTGTTGCCGAACCAAAGGGCCGGAACTTTCTTTAGATACTGCGCGACAAGTTCACCCGATGGCAGTACTTTGGCTCGACGACGTTCGTGCCGCGGACCTGGACACGGTCGGCGGGAAGGGAGCCTCTCTCGGCGAACTCACCGGGGCGGGGCTTCCCGTGCCGCCGGGGTTCGTGGTCTCGGCGGGAACGTATCGGGCATTTATCGAGGAGGCCGGCATCGACGAGGAACTGTTCGCGGCGATGGACGTTGACCCCGAGGACTCCGCCGCGCTCAAGCAGGCCTCGGAGACGGCACACGAACTCATCCTCGAGACGCCGTTCCCCGAGGAGGTTCGCCAGGAGATCCTCGCGGCCTACGAGGAACTGGGTGGGGGGACGTTCGTCGCGGTGCGCTCGTCGGCGACGGCCGAGGACCTTCCCGACGCCTCCTTCGCGGGCCAGCAGGAGACGTACCTCAACGTTCGAGGGGAGAAGCTCTTAGAGCGCGTCTAGGAGTGCTGGGCGTCGCTGTTCTCCCAGCGCGCCATCTACTACCGCGAGCGAAAGGACTTCCCGCACGACGTCGTCGACATCGCCGTCGTCGTCCAGGAGATGGTCGACGC
>Ga0136596_1000918_pt1 | contig 13943 bp, 26 predicted proteins | sample AntRauTorcE11897_FD_101387 | JGI IMG/M metagenome (GOLD analysis project Ga0136596, IMG submission 101387) | Saline lake microbial communities from Rauer Islands, Antarctica - Metagenome Torckler E11 #897 | ecosystem: Environmental > Aquatic > Non-marine Saline and Alkaline > Saline | place... | reverse complement strand
TTGTTTAAGACCAGGCCGGGATGGAAACTCATAGGCTGTGACTCTGCCGGTAATCAGGCAAGAGGTTTGGCGCACTATCTGAACAACGCTGAGTTTACAAGAATACTCCTTCACGATGATATTCACGAGTATAACGCCGCAAAGTTGACGGAAGTGCTACACGCCATGGGTCTTGATTATGTCGTGCCTCGGCCTGCCGCAAAGCGAATACTGTACGCATTCTTGTTCGGCGCTTCTGGAGGGAAACTGTGGGGCTACATTTTTGGCGAACAGCATGAGAAAAGAGGTAGCACTCTCAAGAAGGGCTTCACGTCAGCGGTCCCAGGGTTTAAAGAGCTATTAGGCAAGCTCGATAAGGCCTTCAATAAGACCAAGAGAAGCAATAACGGAAAGGGGTATATACCTTCAATAGCGGGAACACGTATTTACGTGGACTCAAAGCACAAGCTTCTAGTATACCTTTTACAATCTTTAGAGAAGATAACTTGCTCTGGCGCTTGCCTATTGTTGACTCAATACTTGAACGAAGAAAACATTCCGTATATTCCTTGCATATTCATGCACGATGAGCTTGATTTCATGGTTCCTGATGAACATGCCGAGCGAGCGGCAGAGCTTGGTAAGAAAGCTTTCCAGGAGGGCCCAAAGTTATTTGGAGTTGAGATCATGGACGGTGACGGCAAAATTGGAATGAATTGGATGGAGGTTCACTGATGACCAATATATTAGATAGAGGCTGTCACATATCTTCACCTTGCGACTATTGTGTCGAGACCTATGAGTGGAGGCGGAAGTGCCGCTGAAAAGTACTTGTGTAGTGAGTGTCATATGAGGCCTCGGAATGATGTACACACACATAATTGAAGACTTTAATGGTATTTATAGATTGACTTCCAATGATACCGACGGAGAAATGGCTGAGATGGAAGGTTACAGGGTGATGTTCAATGCAACTGAAAAAGATGTTTCAGACGCGCTCTGCATAACAATTTCCGAAGCGAGAGACTTGATACAGGAGGCTTGCGAAAAATGCTAGGAATCATTGATGGTGATGTGCTCTGCCATATGGCTTGTGAGCAGCCATGGAAGATGAAAGTAGAGAGACTCCAACAAGGAGGGGTGGAAACGTCACGCTTAAAGGGATTGGGTGAAATCCCAGGGTACAATGCAGAAGCCGATACGCGGGTATTCGACACTTGCTGGAGAAATTTTGAAGAGATTGTGCGAGAGTCTCTTGACGCATTGTTTTGCACAGAACACCTGATGGCTGTGAAGGATGGCAAATCATATCGTGATGACATCTACTCTGAGTATAAAAAGAACAGAGGCAAGTGGAGAATCCACAATCCTTTCGTAGAACTGGTTCGCAGGAGGGCTGTGGAGCAGCAGCTTGCAGTATACGCTACGGATAAGGAGGCCGATGATTTGATACGGATATGGGCAGAAGAGTCTCGTAAGACGGGTGTGGCTCATGCTGTTATTTCTATCGACAAGGATTTATATTGTATAGAGGGCATGCATTACAATCCCAAAAAGAAGGAGGTGAAGACTGTCTCTGCCAGTGAAGCAATGTGGCACTACTACAGTCAGCTATTGTCGGGAGACCCTACGGACCATATTCCAGGGTTGCCGAGGGTAGGCCCCAAGATTGCTGATAAGCTAATCCGTGGTATTGCCACCGAAGAAGAATGTCAAGAAGTAGTCGTTGCAATGTATTTTGAGAAGTTTGGTGACGACTGGGCGCCGTATTTGTTATCTAACGGCAAAATGATACACATCCAAAAACACTGGAATGATCATTTCACTATCCGAAATTGGCCAGCTGTGGAGGGTTTACTTTAGAAGGGTCATTTATGTTACTGACACCTCCGGCAGGATTTGTTCCAAAAAGCTCTAAGTTCAACAACGGCCATTGGCAGTTTCCTGAGCAGATGGGGAAGAAAGCAGGATTTGTCTATATAATCCGTGATAATATTCTCCAAAAATTTTACATAGGTAAAAAGAATTACCGTGCCAGCGGCGGTCTCGAAACAAATTGGCGGAAGTATACGTCTTCGTCAAATACAATAAATGCACTGATAAAAGACGGTGGCAAAGACTCTTTTGATTTTTTCTGTCTTGAAGAGTACGCCACTCGTGGGAATGTAAGCTATATCGAAACATGGTCTCTGTGTCATGTCAATGCGCTGCTAAGTGATAGATGGTATAATCGAAGGATTGAGAAAATCTCATGGAATGTGAAAGACGCAGCCACGGATAGACATGTGCAGCGTCTTGCCGCAATCCTTCGAATGGAGACACCTGATGTTTAAGAAAACAGTGTATGTGATCTTTGCAGTGCTCGGCATGGTAGGGGCGTTGTACTCAGGCGCTATGCTGTATTTAGACCTGATGGGGGCTGTTCCTGATGAAGGCTTGTTCTTCATTAAACTAGCTGTCGCTTCTTTCTTGGCCACTGCTTTTTCTCAAATGTTGAGGTAACCTTATGGGCAGAATAGTGGAGAAAAATCGGCCCTGTCCTAGTTGCCCTTCTTCAGATGCTTTGCAGGTATACGCAGATGGCGGCGCTAAGTGCTTTTCTTGTGAGAAGTATTTCCCAAGTCTCGCCGAAGCACCTAGTCGATCACCTTCGATGGTCAGAATTAAAAAGGCAGCGCCGGAAGAGATCAAAGAGTACGCAATACGAGGTTTTGAAAGCAGGGCGATACCTAAAGTGATATGCGCTTTTTACGACGTGCGTGTCTCTTATAATTCCGACGGCAACATTGACCATCACTACTATCCATATGAGAATGGCGACAAGTACAAAATACGCAGATTACCGAAAGAATTCTCATGGACACCGTCAGGCTCTAAAGAACTCTTCGGCCAACGCTTATTCAATGGAGGCGGGCGGCGTCTGGTGATCTGTGAAGGCGAATGCGATACTTTGGCCGTCGCTACCGCATCTCACTCAAGGTACAACAAGTTTTACCCTATTGTCGGCCTCTCTTCATCTGCAATGGCAGATCAGCTAGTCGAGCACAGGAGCTGGTTAAGATCTTTTAAGGAAGTCCTCATCTGCTTTGATGAAGATGACGCTGGCCACAAAGCACAGAAAATTGCCGCAAAAGTAATTGGTTATGATAAAGTACGTATAACGAAGCTTCCGAAGAATGACGCGAATGATGTGCTTGTAGAAATGGGGCCGGCGGCCTTAATGCAATGTATCTTTGACGCTGCCTCATATACACCCGCAGGCATTATCAAAAGAGACCAGATATGGACCGCCCTGGAAGCTTCTGAAAACACGCCGTCATCTCCCTACCCTGACTGTCTTTCAGGACTGAATGACAAACTGAGAGGGAGGCGTGGTGGGGAGATAGCGCTGTTCATTTCCGGGACAGGTAGCGGCAAATCGACCTTGATGAAAGAGATAATGCTGTATGATCTTCAACATACGAATGAGAAGATTGGCGGAGTCTTGTTGGAAGAATCGCCCGCAGAAACAGCCAGGAAGCTGTCAGGCATGTATCTTAAAAGAAACCCGTCCCTTGAAGAAATTCCATTGGATGAGCTGAAAGTAGGTTTTAATGCCGTTTTTGGTGATGACCGTGTCGAGTTGCTGGACCACCAGGGCTCAATGAATGACGGAGGGATAATAGATAAGCTAGAGTACATGTGCTTAATCGGTTGTAAGAAAATCTACATCGATCACATTACAATACTCGTCTCCGAAGGCGTTGATAAATTGCAAGGGAACGAAGCACAGGACAAGGTTATGAACGATCTGTTGCGGCTCGTGAAGAGGTATCCGGATGTCTGGATAGGGCTTGTATCGCATCTGCGTAAAACACCGACTGACAAGAAGGCCTTCGAAGAAGGTCGTCTGCCTTCTCTTGATGATATACGTGGCTCAGGTTCTATTAAACAAGTCTCCTTCGACATCGTTGCATTCGCAAGGGACTTGACCGCTGATTCAGAAGCCGTCAGAAATTCTATAAAGATGTCAGTTTTGAAGTCGCGTTTCACAGGACTTACGGGACGCATACCAGGCGCTAGGTTCACGCCTGCTACGGGTAGAATGGAGGTGCTCGATGAAATAATTGAAGAGGCTGAGACGTACAACAGAAAGGATAAAAACAGTGAAGATTTTCAGAGTCTTGAAGGAAAGACTGTACCGTGGGAAGGTGACGCAGCCGCAGCATTGTAACTGCGAAATCTTCATAAAACTACGGTCGCAAAATGTGAAGAAGTGCGTAGACTGTGGGAAGGAAGTTCAATGGGTTCTTGACAAAGGTCAGCCCTCTCTACTCATCAAAAACTTAAAGGGCTAATATGCAGTCAAATGATATGTTCGACATCATCGGTTACCTGGAAGAACTTATAAGCACTAAAGAGAAGACAGAAGTGCTTGCCGGGTGTTTTGACGATGCCGACTTTCGGAAAGTCATACATTACGCATTGGATCCGCTGAAAACGTTTGGCATCATTAAGCTGCCGCCGTTCGGTCCTGGAAGAGGTGACGGAGAGTTCAACAAGGGCACTTGGGATATTTTGGACGCCCTCTCTCAAAGGAGGCTGACAGGCAACACTGCAAAAGAAGCCCTGACGCTAGAGTTCGGCAGACTGTCCCCCAACTCGCGTGAACTATTGCAGCGTATTCTAAGGAAGAATTTGAAGATCGGTATCGGTGCTATCAGTGCCAACAGGGCCGCAAAAATGGCCGGGCTCACGAAGCCTCTGGTGACCAACCTGGCGTATATGCGTTGCTCCTTGCCCAAGCATGTCGATGACCTGGAAACCTGGCCGTGGACCTCAGGCGGTGTATTCAGTGAAGTTAAAATGGACGGCATGTTTGCGTCACTGTCTCTCCCCGAAGACGCCGGACCTAAATTGCTGACGCGTAAAGGTTTCGAATTCGAGATGACAGGTGCGGCGTGGGACCGACTGCTCGATGATATTAAGAGCTTGCCGAGAGGAGAGAGACTGGAAGGCGAGCTGACAGTCTCACAAAATGGCCAATGTCTCCCAAGAAAGGTTGGCAACGGCTTGTTGAATAGCCTCTTATCGGGGCAGGACACACTCCCAGGCTACTGTCGTATTGAGTATGTTGTATGGGACTGCGTCCCTCTGGAAGCGGTTGCTGAGAGAATTTATAAAGTACCTCGCAGAGAACGTAAGAAAAGACTCAACTCAATTCTCTTGACGGCTAACTGCACAGTTATCTTGCCTATTGAAATGTGTGTAGTCAACAGTCTTGAAGAAGCCAGAGCCCATGCTGAAGAAGTGCAAAGAATAGGCGGAGAGGGGACTATTTTCAAACACCCCGAAGGTATCTGGAAAGACGGCACCTCAACGGAGCAGGTTAAGCTAAAGTGTGAGCACACCGCCGATCTTCGGATGATGCAACTGATTCCCGGTGACGAGGCGAAGAGAAATGCGCACCTGTTTGGCTCGATCCGGTGTTCTACAGATGACGGTCTCGTGACTGTTGATGTTCCCGGTTACAGCGATAAAATTCGTGAAGATGTTTTCAATAACTGGGAAGACGTGTACGAAGGGAAGATCATGGCCATCAAATTTAATGAATTGATCAGTGCCAAGAATAGAGAAAACTTTTCACTATACCTCCCACAGCATGATGAATTTAGGTTTGACAAAGATGACACAGACTCATTTGCCTCGATTTCCGCAATGCTATAAGACTTTCTCAGGACACGTTTGGTATGTCGATCGAGGCGCCATTTGCTTTGAACAGCTGATGATGGACTTGGAGCTAGATGCAACAGACCTTAAAAATATGCAAGAGAAGCTGAAAATAACTAAACCCAACCCACCACTTCCTACGGAGTACTAATGAAAACTAACACTCAATTCGTACATGACCTGATGGAGTTTTCAGAGTACGGCGGGCTGGCGCAAATTGTCGTCATTGAGGCATTGCGCTTCTATACGCAAATAGTGGTCCAACAGCCGCGCCCCGAGACGTCTAACAAAAAGCTTGTAAGTGATCAAATGTGGTGGGATGTAAATGCTGACCTGCATCGGCAGATAATGACGCGAATCCACCCAAAGCATGCTGAAGAAATTGAAAAAGAGCTAGCAAGCCGTGAGGGGTTGGAAGGTGCTAAAGGGTTGGCAAGAAACCTTGCAGCTCTTGAAGAATGGAAAAAGAAGCTTGATTAAGCGGTTGCCCCTCTACGGAGGGGCTTTTTAACGACACTGTGTATCTTAGAGTATTCACGAGAGGTAGCAGAATGCACGAGTCAATAAAAATAAAAGTGTTACGGGAAGCTGGTCAAGTGATGCGTGGACACGCTAAGCAGTTACACCGCGAGTATAGCGTAGGTATCCACACTTATAACATGCTTGGCCTTTTGGAAGTACTGCATCCCGATCCCTCTTTACGCCTCTACCGCGCAATATTATGGCACGATGTACCGGAGAGGTTCACAGGGGACATCCCCACTCCAGTCAAAAAGCTTGTCCCCGAGATAAAAGAGGGTCTGAAAACTCTGGAGCAAAAGATGCTTAAAGAGCTAGGTGGAGAGGTGCCTCTCTCTGGTGACGAGGGGTGTTGGCTAAAGGCAATAGACATGCTTGAGCTTTGGCTATGGTGCCGAGAAGAGATGGCTATGGGTAACAAAGCCGTCGACGACATGTATCGAGAGTGCACCTCAATACTCGATGCACTCGATTTACCTGAACCTGCTCTTAACTTTCTTCATCGCCAGCGCTGTTCAGTCCACACCTTCCTCAGCGACATTCCAGGAAAAGTATTTGATGAAATTCAGTAGCGATCCCGACTCTCCTTTAAATAAATTAAGGATAGGCTTAAAGGACGCAAAGGACGCACTAGTTGAAGCTAACAAAAGAAGAGACCCTCGCAGAGGTAAATACCTGGGCGCTTATAATAAGGCAAGGCATGCCTTAAAGTACTATGTAACAGGGACGCCCCCCGCTAAACGCTATCCGGTGGATTTTGAAATAAAAATAGCTGGAATCCCCGCAGGTGTTTGCGTATTAAGTTACGAAAAAGCGAAACCTTTTGTTCAGCACACGTTTTCAGGAGCAGGCCCGGGTGACTACGAACCACCCGAGTTTGCGGAAGTAGAGTTCGTAATAACAGATAGGAAAGGCTATAAAGCAGACTGGCTAAGACAGAAGAGCACGGAATCGGAAATAATCCAACTACTAGAGAAAGGAGAGTATCATGGAGACAAACCGCCATGAATTTGAAGAGTTAGTGAAAGGTAATTTCAAAGTGCCCAAAGAAGCTTTTGTGGCAACAAAGCCGGACGGATACTATAATGGGCATTTGAACGCCTACTTTAAAGTATTTTGTTTGGCAAAACAGCAGCAGGCTACTCGGATAAACGAGTTGAAAAGAAACCTATGGCGTATCGTAGAAAGCACAATGCACTCGCGCAGCGAATGCAATACTGAGATCTTGCTAAGGCAAGTATGCATGGACTTACGAACTCATCTAGACGACCTCAAATAAGGAATTAAAATGACATATGAAATGGCGCTGGAAATGATCAAACTCAAACTCCGCCAAACACGTAGGGTGACAGTAGTGCAAGAAGCTCGAATCTCAGGGAATACTTACGACAGATGGGCAGAAGGCCTGATAACAAGGCCAAGCTTGTCTGTGTTTCTTAAACTAGCGATCTACTTCGATATCAATGTCAAACTAAAAGAGCTGAAGGAGGTTTTATGATAATCGAAGTGTACTCTGAACCGGGTTCCAAGGCATGCGTTGCGTTGAAGAGAACTCTGAAGGCTGCCGGCATAAAGTTTGATATCTCAACGAACAGCGGCAGTCGTATGGCCGCGGTGAGAGCTCTGCCGACAACCTTGGTGCTGGACGAGGAGGACGTCCCAGTGGAGAGATTTGAAGGGTTCAACTTCACAATAGTAAACAAACTCAGGAGGTACCTATGATCTTGAGGACCAGTAGCGACCCGCTGAAGGCCGCTGATGAGATGTGCAACTTGCATCTCATCGAAGCGGCGGTGGAATACCCTAAGTTGCTATCCATGGCACACCGAAGGAATGACGGCTTCGGGCCGTTGTGGGTGAAGCACGAAGGCAATGACGCTATCTGGTGGGAGCACGCAACAGACACTCTCGATAGAAACGGAAAGCAAGTCCGTCTCACCGGTTACATCTTACTATCCATTAAGAGAGGTTACGAAAAAGACCCTGAACTGAGCTGGGTCAGAGAGACGGCGAGCAACTATGAGTGGCTGTACCGCTCATGGGTGGCGGTTCTGAGGAATTACCGTAAAGCCATGGGCAAGGCACATGAGTACGAAAAGTTGCTGACGCCCCTGGCGTATCCGCCGAAGAATATCAAGACGGAGGGTGTGTTAGTTCTGAAGGAAGTGGCGCCGGAGTTACGTCACATACAGCCGGAGGAGAGAGCGTACCAGGCGCATGTGAATGCAATACTGTCAACAGCGCCATTCAGTAGTGCAACATTCCCAACAGTCAGGCCAGAGGGCATACAGCCTCCAAAGAAGAGGGACGCAGTGCCTTCTTTCACACTGCCTGGAAAGAAGCCGTGCCAGTAAAAACAATAAGGAGACTGAACTATGAAATACCTAGTGGTACGTCTTGATGGCTATTACGGCTTCGGAGACACGCCGTCAGAGGCTGCCGTTAACGCAAAGATGAAGAGAACTTATGTAGGCGGCTATCTTTGTTATGCTGACCCTAAATTCGTCAAAGGTGAGCTGGAGGTGACTGACTTGGGAGGCATCCGGTGGTTTCTGAACGATGCTGCATTGGAGGCTAGCAAAGGAAAGCCATGGTTGGCTGACTTGTTTGCTCAGAGCATCGTCTTGCAAAGAGGGGAAATGAGATTAGTCCAAGGACAGCTTGAAATAAAGTCGAGACCGTAATGGCTATATGCGAGAATTGCGGGGACTCGGTTGAGCTGATTTCTTTTGATGAGTTTTGTGCTGATTGCGAACACCTTCAGCGCATGACGTTACAGAAAAAGGCGGAAGAGTCGATAAGAAAGTTATTGTACATAAAGGAAGTCTTTGACGAGGGTACGCGAAAGACAATCGCAAGGAACTGCGAAGACTGTGTATTTGCGGGTCTGCGTAACAATGGCCTGGACCTGATCTGTAGTAAGTACCACCGTCCGCGCTTCTATCAACCGAAGTCAGGCGACTTCACCTCGGGGAACTGGGGGTGGCGTCGCAATTGTTCTGACTTTAGATATACAAAGGTTGTGGAAAACCAGTTAATAAAAAACTTGATGGAGTAATAAAAATGTACCAGAGGTACTGCAAACTTTGTAGACAATCTAAGTGCGTGCAAGGTATGCACTTAGAAATCCCTGGGCAAAAGTTACGACAAATCTGGGTGTGCAAGAGCTGTCTTTTAGGCAGTCAAAACCCAATAATTAGCTATAATGTCAACAAAGGAAAAGTGGATATCGAAGAGATTAGACAGGATTCTGTATTACCTTGTCCAGTATGTTGTTCAGATAACCCGCCAAAAACCTGCAACGCGCCGAAGAAGCGCCTGTCGAGCACGAGAGGGGTGTCTTCGAGCGGGCATGGGGGAAGTACCGGCAGCGGGAAAAACTCCGCCGGAGGGCACCACAGGCGCGAACTGGAGGTATTTTTCTGCAGTGCGCCCTGTGAAACGTCAAGGACACCTGCCCCTACGGAGAGGGGCTGACGAATTGAAGGAGAGGCGCCGCCTCTCCTTGTGTAGCATGGGCTGCAAGCCCGTTAAATTAACCCATAAGATCAACCGTGATGGTCACGGAAATCGGGTTCACTAATCAAAATCGAAGGATATAAAATGTCAGCACTTAAGCAAGTTTACCAAGCCGCCGATGGAACAGTTTTCAACACCAAGTCAGAGGCCCTGGATCATCAACGTGCGCCTGAGATCAGAGCCGCGTTAATGACCGCCACTCAAGGGAATGAAGAATTGTCCCAATGGCTGCTGGAAAATAAGAGTGACATTTCCGAATGCTTCGGGATCGGTACTGTCCGTCGCGTCACCAAAGTAGAGCGCAACAAGCTGCGTAAAGCTCTGGAAGCCGTCGTTGAAGCTCACCAAGGCGAGCCTAAGTTTGCTTTTCTGGTAGAGAATGCCGAAGCTGTCGCTAAGACATTTAAGTGGCCTGACCAGAAGAGGCTTGACTCAGAAGAGAAAGCCGCAGCTGTCAAAGAGTCCCTCGTCGAGCTGATGGGCGAGAAAAACCGAGATGCCGCTGAGTGGGTTGCAGATAATGCTTCCGCTGTCGAAGAGGCATACGATGCTGGCAAGCCTAAGCATACACCTTCACCGGCTGCTATGGAAGGGCTGGCAAGGCACCGTGCAAAGCTGAAGGCTGCTAAAGAAGCCGCTGAAAAAGAGTAGGTAACCACTTCTGCGTGAAGCAGGTGTAATGCCTATTCACGTAGAAGAAGACAACCATGGCCCGAGTTGTCTCATACTGCCCCCAACACTTAATCAAGTGTCGGGGGCTTTTTAACGCAAATGAGAACCCCTAAAAACAAAAAAGAGTACGAATCTATGGCAAATTACCATGAGATCTTTGGGAGGGCATCTACCAAAGACACTCTTGATATAATGGTTCGAAAGCAAGCCAGGGACTTAGGAGTAGTATATCACGGAGCTGATAATTACAAAAAGCATGCGGAAGAGCATAAGGGCACCAAAGCCTATGAAATGTTTCTCGCCGCTGACTCCCGAAATGTACGTATAGAGGAAATGACCCTTGATGTATTATGCCCAAGCGATATCTTTGCAGAGCCTTCACAGCCTTGGCAGCCTGGAGATAAGGGATGCTGATTCTGATGTACGAATTATTGCCCGTTTAGTAGAGCACGAATTCTTGCCCAGCAAGCGAGCGCAGGTAACTGCGTCGAAGAGTCGCAAGGTCATCGTGATCTCCACAAAAGAGGGCGACCCGATACTGTTGCTCAGAAGAGAAGATGTTCGGATTAACTAAGAGTGGGCTATTATGATTGAATACACAACGATTTCCGCGCACTACTCAAACAACACGAAGGAGTACACTTTTTTGTGTCCTGTGTCGTTAGCGGAGCAGATTGCTGTAAAAGATATTGTGCTGGTCAAGTCTGGAGGCGGTCTTGGGATTGTCAGAGTCGACGCTATCCACGAGAAGAGCCAGGCGACAGGACCGTACAATTATCGGTGGGCCTTTCAGAGAGTCGATACTCTTCTGATAAGTGAGCTTGAGAAAGCTCAAGCGGACAAGCAGACTGACGAAGCGGCCTCCGTGAATGCCGCGCTTGAGAAGAGAGGCGTACCCTCGCCGGAAAAGTTCCAAGTGCCTTCAGTCGCAAAGCTTTGATAGCGAGGCTGGAGGCGGATCTAAAACAAATGCAAGAAACGATCCATCTATTGAAGAGGGAATCCGATGACAGCTAAAGATGTTGTTATACTGTCCTTAGAAGACATTGCAGACTACCTGACGGTGGCGGAGCAGGAAGCCTTAATAACTATCGTCAGCAACATCCAAAACGGTAGAGGGGCTGACCAAAAAGAACCTTCGAGTGTTTTTTATAATACAGATCTTTAGTAAGTAACCTTGCGCCCTCCTTCGTGGAGGGCATTTTTTCTAGGGGGAACGGGCCAATGCTAGAAGTGACTGAATGGGTAAGACCAAATGGTTCTCGGCGTAAAAGACAGATAGCAACAGATTGTAAAGAATTCTTTGAAAAGAATAATATAAGAGTTGAAATGGAATACGACAGACGGGGTCACGTTGCGTTCTACCTGCAGATGAGAGACCATCTCGATGAAATGGGAGAGCCTACGGAGTTAGTCAGAGTATTTGATGAAGAAGCGCCTCTTACGGCTTCTTTGAAGAATTGTGAGGCATTTGCCTCTCAATGGTTGAAATCCACTGAAAAACAATAAGGAACAGATGTGCCAAGAGTAACGTATGAGTATCGATATACCATGGAGGGGTGGTACACCGAGGCTGCGTTGTCTCAAGGGTTTACAGAAGTAGCCAGCAGTGGAAACAAGAAGTTGACTATGAAAGCTTCTTTGAAGAGTCATAATTATATTAACCTGCTTTTAATAAGACTTACAAGAGATGATGAGGAAATCTATTATGAAGTGTATAGAAACCTGTCAAAAGCAAGGGAAGCTTTTACAAAGCTATGTGCTATACATAAGCTCAACCATAGTCGATACAACCCGCAGTGAGTCCCTGACTTGCTGCGGAGTAGCACGGGATTTTTTCAAAATGCTAGTTTGGAGGTTCTTATGAGAAACATGTACAAAGACGCAGTGACGCTACGCATCCGCTTTCAGACAGCCGCTGGACCGATCACTGTGGAGGATTTATACAGCATTGCCCTTAAGGACGCTGAAATATCGCTAGATAATATCGCAAAGGCGCTGAATAGCGCTCTAAATGAGAACAGAGAGAGTTTTGTCGAGCCGGTTTCGAAGGCCGAAGACTTGCTGCAGCTCCAGTTTGACTTAGTAATGGATGTGATTCGCTCTCGTATCCTTGAGCGCGCTGCAATCAAAAAGAGTGGCGGCTGAATTATATGAGAGGACCGATGAAGCAAATTTACGTAATAACACAAAAAGAGATCAATAATTTACGCGAATCCGCCGACCAAGGTCTGTTGTTTTCTCAAGCGTGTAGAAGAATAAGGCGCAGTACTCAACTGGTACGTACTGCGCTAAAACGCCAAAACCTAGAAGAACAGGTAATACCGCTTTTCCCTGCTCTGACTAGGTCGCCTGAGCTAATGAGGAAAGTCGAAGCCAAAACCCCTGATGTTGACAGGTCTAATATTCACATTATCGCAGCTACATCAAAATGGAGAGCAGGTGAATAAGCCCGTCTAAACCCCGAGAGAGAGCCAATTATGGAAAATACACCAGCATATACGTTTAAAGAAATACCACTGACCAAGCACTTTGCCGGGAAGTGGCTACTTAATAAGGTAGATAACACAGGACTCGAAAACTATATTTTGAGCAGTACCAGTTCGGGGGGATGCACATGAAATTTTCAATGAACGGGTTCCGGCGCCAGCTAAGCAATGATATTGAAACACTGCTAGAACTGGTGCGCGACTCAATGAACGGCGAGCTTTACGACCGAGAGGATATGGTAGAGGCAATGAATAACGTAATCACTCATAGCAACGTGATCAATCGCGTTTTCAATAAGGACGATCCGGACTTCTCCGAAATTGACCTTGAGCTCGAACACCTCGAGCTCACTCCAGAAGGTGACGTTGAATGATGAGTGATATAGAGCGGGAAGAATTTGAGCAATGGGCCAAAGAATCTGGTTACGCGTTACTGAAAACTGGCCTAAATGATTATTTTTACAAAGATACAGGGGCAGCATGGGATGCATGGCAAGCGGTCCTGAGCCGAGGTAATGCCCAGGCTGAAGATCTTCCCAACTGCGACAACTGCGGCCAGACCATGGACTATATGCCGTGGCACTACTCCATGGGCGAGGAGCGGCATCTGCATGCCTGTGATCAGTGCTGGCAGACGGTTGGCCGCTCTGTGAGTGTACCGGATGACGACTACATCAGAGCCCTACAAGACGCTTTCGAGATCATCCAGGCCGATGCTAACACAGAGCAGAATTACGAGTCACTGTGTCGGATAGGCGGTGTTCTGGCGGAGCTGCAAGGCACAGGTCAGGGTGAGCAGGCTGTGAGTGTGCCGGAACCGCCAAAGCAAATGGAAATTTCAAAATTTCTTAAGACAGTGCACAGCGAACTTAAGCTTTTCAGTTTGTTTTGGAAAGACAAAAATACGAAAGGTATTGAGAAGTTTCCAGCCACACTGACTGAAGAAGAGTGGTTAGAAAACTTAATAGATTGGTTTTCGTGGAAGTTAGAAGATGGATGGTAGCAAGACCATGAATCATAAAAGATATGGCGTACAGCCTTCAGGATTTAACCTGG
>Ga0136596_1000915_pt1 | contig 13986 bp, 12 predicted proteins | sample AntRauTorcE11897_FD_101387 | JGI IMG/M metagenome (GOLD analysis project Ga0136596, IMG submission 101387) | Saline lake microbial communities from Rauer Islands, Antarctica - Metagenome Torckler E11 #897 | ecosystem: Environmental > Aquatic > Non-marine Saline and Alkaline > Saline | place... | reverse complement strand
CCAATTGAGTTACGCTCGCTTACGCGTGGGGAGAGCAGGATTCGAACCTGCGAAGTCTTACGACAACAGATTTACAGTCTGCCCCAGTTGGCCGCTTTGGTATCTCCCCAAATCAATAAATCAAATATCCGCTGAGCCAGTGACCGGATTCGAACCGATGACCGACGGTTTACAAAACCGTTGCTCTACCAACTGAGCTACACTGGCTTTTCGCGAAAGACTTCAAAATTAAGTATGATTGCCTTGATTGTCAATATACTTTTGTTAAAAACTTTCACTCTTTTTGGTCTTTTGCAGTTGTTTCCTTTGAGATGTACCAAAAATAGGCTTTAACAGCTATGAATAAGGCAATTAAACCTAAAATAACTTTTCCATAGTTGGATAGGTATTCTCCGATCACCGGCCAGTTATCACGAATAACCCAACCCATACCAATTAAGAGGCTGTTCCATAAAATTGAGCTGATCAGTGAACTCAAAACTGTAGGGATCATATTTAAACGAGACATGCCTGCTGTGAGCGAGATAACTGATCTCGTTCCTGCCAAAAACCTGTTTGCAATAACAACTCCTTGCCCCCACCTACTCATCCATAATCTACCTTTTCTAAAGTATTTATAGGGTATAAAACGTAGTATAAAATGACTGCCTTTGTTACTTTCAATTTGCTCCCCCCACTTATATCCCAACCAGTACATTGTCATAAATCCCATAACAGATGCGATGATCGTTAAGCTCCAAACAGGGAATAACCTTATCACTCCTTCGCCCGCTAAATACCCGGCAAAAGCAACTAATACGTCTCCGGGCATGGGCGGGATCAAATTCTCAATATATGCCACGCCAAAAAAAATGAGATATATCCCAATCGGGGGAACCATGTTGATCCATTCTATGATGCTTTGTACAACTTGATCAACCATTATTACTCAGCCTTATTAATAAGGACGACTGCCTTGGCGATCATCCCTTCTTCACGCCCTGCAAATCCCATCTTTTCTGATGTCGTTGCTTTTATAGAAATATCATTAACAGAACACTGAAGATCCTCAGCTATACAATTTCGAATGTCATCTATATATGGTCTAAGCTTAGGATTTTCTGTAACAACTGTTGCGTCAAGATTACCTAATTCATATCCCCTTTCTTTAACAAGAGCATAGCTTTTCTTTAGCAAAATTCGACTATCAGCGTCTTTGTGAGCTTTATCAGTGTCAGGAAAATGAGTCCCAATATCACCCAAAGCTAAAGCACCCAACAATGCGTCCGTGATCGCGTGCAAAAGAACATCTGCATCAGAATGGCCAAGCAATCCTTTGTCGTGAGGAATTTTAACGCCACCTAAGATGAGTTTTCTTCCTTTTTGAAATTGATGCACATCATAACCATAACCAATTCTTATTCCGTGCATCACTCAGCCTCAAAAATTAACTTTGCGATCTTGAAGTCAATTGGATAGGTAATCTTAAGATTTTCCCGGTCACCTTCAACCATTTGGACCTCGCCTCCAATACGTTCTACAAGGGAAGCATCATCTGTCCCCACTATGTTTTCTTTAAGAGCTAATTCATATGCCTTCACCAAAAGCTCTCTTTGAAAGACTTGGGGCGTTTGGGCTTGCCATAGACCAGATCGGTCCGGGGTATTTGATATCATGTTATCACCCTTAACTTCTTTAATAGTGTCTTTCGCCGGCACACCTAAAACAGCACCACCGTACTTCGCTGCAACCTGACAACATTCTACGATCAACTCTGGGCGAATAAAAGGACGGACTGCATCGTGAACAGCAACTAAATCTGCCTGGATCAAAACTTCCTTAAGGGCATTATATATAGAAAATTGTCGCTCTTTTCCGCCTTCTACTACTTTAAATTCTACATTTTTGGGAGCTCCCTCAAACATAGCTTTCACCTCAAGAAAATGATCTTCAGAGGTTGCGATAATAACCTGTACAAGATCCGGCACTTCTAAAAATTTAGCGATGGTGTGCTCAAGAATAGATCTTCCCCCAACCTTTAAAAAAGGCTTGGGGATATCAGATCCCATTCTCACACCCGACCCTGCCGCCGGTATTATGACCGACAGTTTAGACATATTATATAATCAGCATTGCATCACCAAAAGAAAACATTCGGTAATTCTCTTTCTTGGCTTCCTCATAAGCTTCCATCAAGAAGTCATAACCTGCAAAAGCTGCAGCCAGCATTAATCGGGTTGACTCCGGCTGATGAAAGTTCGTGATAATTCCTTCAGTTATCTTAAAGTTATACGGCGGATAAATAAATTTATCTGTCCATCCCGTACCCTCTTTTGACATACCACTTGCCATCACGCTGGTTTCAATAGTACGCACAGCACTGGATCCGATTGCAATAACTCTGTTCTTTTTCTTCTTCAGAGTAGCATTAATCTTATCAGAGGTATCTTTTGAAATAAAATAATTATCTGAATCCATCCGGTGTTTGGTAAGATCTTCCACTTCAACGTTTCTGAAAACCCCCCAACCGATGTGAAGGGTAGTCGGCAAGAACTCTACACCTTTCTTCTTGATCTTTTCAACTAATTCGGGGGTAAAGTGCATAGCAGCTGTTGGAGCAGCAACCGCTCCCCGTTCCGTTGCAAAAATTGATTGATACCGCTCTTTGTCTTCTTCAACCGGCTCTCTTTCCACATATGGAGGCAACGGCATTTTGCCCAGCTCATCCAGCCGGTCATACAGGTCTTGATTAGCTCCTTCATATAAAAAGCGAATTGTCCGGCCGCGAGACGTTGTATTATCTACCACTTCTGCCATCAATTCTTCGTCTTCTTCTCCAAAGTAAAGCTTGTTACCAATCCTGATCTTACGCGCTGGCTCAACCAATACATCCCACAACATATTTTCAGGCATTAGCTCACGTAATAAAAACACCTCAATGTCAGCTTCAGTTTTTTCTTTCTTACCCTCTAAACGGGCAGGAAAAACCTTGGTATTATTAAAGATCATTACATCATCTTTGTTGATGTATTTATGGATCTCTGAAAAAGTTGTGTGTTCAATTGTTTTTTCAGCCCGGTTCAGAACCATCAATTTTGCTGAGTCTCTTTTTTTCAGCGGTTCTTCGGGTATATTAAAATCGTCGGTCTCGAATTTAAAATCGGTGAGCTTCATTTAGCTTATTAATAGGTTTTACGGTACTGTTGCAAAGTTGATTAAGATATACTTTTTTTTAAGTGATTTCAATCTAACCAACTATTGTCTGTTGTTTATTATTAAAGCCCAATTCGTTATACTTAAAGGTCTGCTCTTGCGTTGAATCACAAATTATTTGAGCACCATGAAAAAATTATTTATTACAACTTTCGTTTTTACAATATTATTGAGCACTCAATTATCGGCACAACTTCGTGAAAACCTTTCTAAGTCTCACGAGTTTTCCGGACCAATAGTTAACACTCAAGTTCCTACCGTACAAAACTGGCTTAATAACTTTTTCCAGAATAATGTATCGATGAACCACTCTTATTCTATGAATTTTGGTGCCGTTGGTGGTTCTTATCAAAATGTAAATGCTTACACTAACACCCTTAACTTTGCTTTTTCAGAAGACCTGACCGGGCGTGTAGACATTTCATTTCTTCACTCTCCATTTGGAGGATCTGATATGGTAAATACCAATAATAATCTTAACGGTGAAGTCATTGTCAGAAATGCAGAGTTGAATTATCAGATCAGTGACAACGCTCGTATCAGCTTCCATTATCAACAACTTCCTCGCAGTTATGGATTTTTTAATCAGGCCTACGGAATGTATGGTTATGACAGGTACAACCCTTGGTATTAGTTATAAATCATAGTTGATGGCAGAAACAAACAGTAAGAAAGAAACCGATACCAACGAACTTTATTTAAACGCCGCAATCGGTTTCCTGAGTGTCCTTTTGATACTTTTAATCGCCGCTCTTTTTACACGTATTATATATCCGCGGATTTTTAATGAGAGAGTTGAGTTACAGTCAGAACTCATAAGTGAGATCATACAGATCGAAGTACTAAACGGCTGCGGTGTTTCAGGAATAGCAAATGCTTATACCGGACTTCTCCGCTCAAATGGATTTGATGTTGTAGAAACCGGAAATTTTGAAACGTTTGACCTGCAAGAAACCATTATAATTTCACGAAGTGGAGTAATGGACAATGCCTATAGAGTTGCCAATGCTCTCGGGGTTTCCGAACAAAATGTTATTCAGGAATCCTCACCTGACTTCTATCTTGATGTTAGCGTAATTATTGGCCACGATTTTGAAAAACTAAATACAGATTAAAATTTATGACAAACATTAAGGAACCAACAAAACAACAATTTCAAAGTGCCTATTCAGAAGATATTCCTGACTCTCAGGAAATGGTGGAAATTATTACGGAGGCCTTGCTCAGCAGAAAAGGCAAAGATATTACGATATTAGACGTTTCTGAGCTTACCACACTTACTGATTTCTTTGTTGTTTGTCATGGTACCTCAGATGTTCAGGTGAAAGCATTGGCTGATGCCGTCGAAGAAGACCTCCTTGAAAAGATGGATGAAAAGGCCTGGAAAAAAGAAGGGCTTCAGGGGCGCGCTTGGATTATTCTCGATTTCGTTAATATTGTAGTACATGTTATGAGTAAAGAGAAAAGGGATTTCTATGGTATTGAACGCATGTGGAATGATGCAAAAGTAACTCATATAAAAGATACCGACGAATCCTAAACACACCTTCTTGAGTTCTGCATTACCGCATATTCTTATAACTGAACCCATCCCTCAGAAAACTATTTCTTATCTAAAGGAAATAGGGAATGTCACAGTAGCTAAAAACGGCACCTATCAATCTGAAGATCAACTGATCAAAGATATTCCTGACTACGACGCCCTTCTTTGTATGCTCTCCACCCCGGTAACCGAAAAGGTGTTACAAAAAGGGGAAAGGCTGAAGGTAGTTGCCAATTTTGCGGTGGGCTATGATAATATTGATGTAGGGGTGGCTCATGAACTCGGCATCAAAGTTGCCAATACCCCGGATGTTTTGACTGAGGCATGCGGTGATTATGCTATGGGATTGTTGCTAGCTCTTTCCCGCAAGTTTAAAAATGCGGAACAATACCTGAGGGATGGAAATTTCACCGGCTGGGAGCCACTTGGTTTCTTGGGAATGGAGCTTCGGGGACGAAAATTGGGGATCATTGGAATGGGAAGGATTGGTCAGGCCTTTGCCCACCGGGCACGGGCCTTTGGAATGAATATCAGCTATCACAACCGAACGCAGTTGGCGCCTGAAATTGAACACGAACTTAATGCCACATACATCGCTGATCATAAAGAGCTAGCTCACGAAAGTGATGTACTTAGTCTAAACTGCCCACTCACGAAAGAAACTCATCACCTTGTAGATGAGAAACTGCTGCAGCTGATGCCATCACATGCATTGCTCATAAACATCTCTCGTGGTGCTGTAATTGATGAAGCTGCGTTAGCTGAGGCCCTTCATAGCGAGTCTATTGCCGGTGCTGCACTTGATGTTTTTGAAGAAGAACCCAACGTTCACCCCAAATTGATCACTGCACCCAATACGTTGTTACTTCCGCATATTGCAAGCGCCACCCATAAAACCAGAGAAGCCATCGGTATGCTCGCGGCCGAAGCGATTACATCCGTGTTGCAAGGAAAGCCTGACGGTGAAATACCGAACTTGATTAGCCGTTAATTTACGCTCATATTCGTTCTTAACTTACGAGTCATGCTATCTTGAAATCTTCTATAAGAAATAAGACCTGGACTTTTGCTTTCTTACTCACCCTCACTGCTTTAAGCTATGGGATTTTTGAGATATGGACAGAGCAGGATACTCTAAACGAAACAGAGCGCACTGAACTTGCCCGTCAATCTATCAACAGTGCTGTTGAGAAGTTTTCACTGTTTGAGACTGATTTTTTACAACAGAGCAATCAATTTTTAGATTATACAAAGCAGCAGTTAACAGCAGGGGTATCTTTAGAGGAAATCAAGAACGAAGTTGAAGAAAAATATGACTTTTGGGGCTTGTCTCTATTCAATAACCAAGAACTTATTCTTTGGTCAGATTTTGGGGCACGTGAATTACCAGGAAATATATCTCCTCAAAATGTAGACGCTCATGTCTCTGTTGAGAGAAATAATAATGTAACTTTTTTAAGCTTTACTGCATCTTTTAATGTTGAAAATGCAGACTCTGTTTTCACCTACTACCTGTTGACAAGAGAAAAAATTCAGCAAGAAAATATATTGCCCATTGGTGATGCCTCAGAACTATCACCCGCCGATCTTTTTAAATCCCGATCTGATTTTCCGGTTCGATTCAACTTTTTTGAAAATCCGGCCGAAAACCCACAACTCAAGGCCCCTTTAGCAACCCATAGCGTTGATTCGGTCGGAGTAGTTTACACTCTTGATCAAGATTACTCTATTTATCAAACCACCAGAGAAAATCAGTTCTTTATATATCGTGCCGTTTTCTATGTATTACTCATTTGTCTTTTAGCGCTGTTCCTGATCTCAGTTTCTCAGGAATTAAAACCCTGGGTTTCTTTACTCATAAAGCTATTTGCACTTATCTCTGCCTGGCTCTTTTTCTCCAACATTGAGTATGGTGTTGGCTGGATCGAGATCCTTGGAGTAATTGAAGGAGAAAAAGCCGACAGCATAATTCCTCTTCTCAAGTACTGCATTCACGCAACATTTATTACACTAATCACCCTGATTTCTTTTAAACCACTTGCCACAGAACAACTTAGTTTAGATCGAAGGTCAAAATTCATCCTTCCTCTTATCGATCTGTTTTTTGGATTGTTAAGCTCATTCCTCATTACCTTTTTTCTTTTTGAAACTTACTCCCTGTTTTTACAAACTTCTATCCCGGTTTTAGACCTGGAGATTTTCCCTCCCTGGCATACGCTTACTTTTTATGTTTTTTCAGGAATTTTCACTCTCTCTGCTGTCATTCTACTTACTCTTCTCGGTTGGTTTCTGCTGCATATCAGTGTTAAAGCTCTTCCGGTCTCGCTGACTCTGATGCTGACTGGTTTTTTCGCCGGTCTTTTTATGTTAATCAGGATCAATACCTACCCATCAGGCCCCGATTGGTTATTACTTGTATCCATCGCTTTATTTAGTGTGATTTTGCTGTCCATTCTTCTGGTATACAATAAGCCTGAGATCATTTCTGAAGGCTCAAGATTGAGGCTGTTCTTACTGTACACTTTTATAGCAGTATGTTTTTCTTACACAGCAATGTATAAAGGATACTCAGACCGTCTAAACGAACAATTAGATCAATCAGCTCAGTTATTTATTGATGAAGAAGCAACAGAAGCAGAACGAATTGCCCGGAATTTACTAAGCAGTTTAGAGCGATCCATTTCCGGAATTACCGCCCGGGACCTTATTGAGCGGCCTGATTTTGTTGAAAATCTATTTACACAACAAACCCAAAGTCTCATAACCCAAGAATGGGAGCGGTTTTCAATTTCAACTCAGTTGGTTAATAATGACGGAGAGATCATCGGTGAGTATTCTTCCAACCTCGACTCCCCCGTGTGGACCCGTGCTTTTGACATGCAGTCGCTGATAATTCCCTTCCAGGCAGAACAGATCCGTCTAAACAATCTTCGTCCGATTGTACGAGAACGTCCCCTAAACGAAGCTAACTCTAATTACTCTTCATTTCGAAGAGCATGGATCCCACTTTATGAACAAGGAGGGTCAGGTCTAAGAATCGGTTGGATCTTATGCTCAGTTTATCGTGAACGGCCGCAGTTTGAGAAGCCCCTCCGTGCCGTAATCGCTTATGAAAGCACTGAGAACTGGAATGCATCGATCAGTATCACAGAATACATAAATGGCATAACTGCCCGAAAGAATGTTGTTGGCCCTCCACTGGAACTCCCAAGCTATGTACGTCTGCCAGGCGATCTCATGCAACAAATTCAACAAGATTCGATCGTTTTTCGCATTTCTGAATTTTCATCCCATAATATTCGAGAGCTATTCATCGCCACTTCAAGTGAGCAGATCATTCGGACCGCTACCAAAAATCCGGGTTTTGACAATCACCTATTTTCTGTACTTCGCTTCTTTTTCACCGTAATTATTGCCGGATTTGTAACTTTCGGCACCATCTTCTGGAATAGAAATTTACAAATACTTGGACACAACAGAAGGTTTAGAGATCGCCTGATCGACCGCTTTATTTTTGCTTCACTGATCTGTTTAATGGCTTTAATTACCTCCACCTATTATGCCATCAAAAACCAGAACCAAAGTTCAGTACAGGATCAGCTTTTAAACAAACTCGAGAATTTAACGGAAGTGATCGCAGAGTATGAATTAACATACGGGCGCGATTCCCAGATCCCTCTTAACCAACTAACTTCATCCTTAGATGCTGACGCTTCCCTTTACAAGCATAAATTCATTCAGGTATCTACCACAGGACAAATATACAGTCAGCATTTGCTCCCAAGATCAATCCCATGGGATGTATATGAATCCATCTACTTCAAAGGTAATAACCAAGTAACTCGAAAACTGGTATTGAGTGATCAGGAATTGCTGATCGGTTACCAGCCATGGCTTAGTGAAGATGGTGAAATTGCCGGTATTGTGAGTATTCCTACTTTCCTGGAAGCGCCAAAATTTAATGAGCAGGTACTCTCTACAACCAGCTATCTTCTTGGTTTGTACGTCATCATTTTTGGGGTATTTATTCTTGGTGCAGCTTTAATTTCAACACAATTAACCTCCCCGCTCGAAGCATTACGGGAAGGCCTTAAGAAGATCTCAGCGGGTGATCTGGAAACTACTCTACCAGTTAAAAGTCAGGATGAGATCGGCTCACTTACCAATGCCTATAATGTGATGGTGTATCGGCTCAAAGACCTGCAGGATGATTTGGCCAAAGCAGAGCGTGAAGCTGCATGGAAAGAGATGGCACAGCAAGTTGCCCATGAGATAAAAAACCCACTCACTCCAATGAAATTAAATTTACAACATCTGGAGCGACAGCTTAAAGCATCCGGGAAAGATCTGAATGAATTAAAACCAAATATTGAGAAAATTGCTTCTAACATGATCGGTCAGATCGAATCACTTAATAAAATTGCCTCTGACTTTTCTAAATTCGCACAACCAACCCAGCAGGAATTCACCACAGTTGAAGTAAATGAATTGCTAACTTCCATAGCAGAACTTTACGCCGCCGAAGAAACACTGACCATTGAAACGCAATTGAGTGAAAATAAACTCTGGGTACAAGGAGTTAAAGATGAGTTGCACAGAGTTTTAGTGAATCTTGTAAAAAATGCACACGAGGCCATGCCGGATGGTGGTAAAGTCATACTTGGGTCATCATTTCTTGAAGCTAAAAAAGCTGTTTATATAACTGTCCATGATAACGGAGAAGGAATTCCGGAAGAGAGTAAAGATCACATTTTTGTGCCTAATTTTTCCACCAAATCCAGCGGAACGGGATTAGGTCTGGCCATCACCAAGAAGATCATCAGTGAACATAATGGAAAGATCTCCTTCTCATCCAGACCGGATGAAGGAACCACATTTACTATACAACTTCCCCACAAAGACCAATCTCCTGAATAAGAGCACTTCCATTTAATGGCCGTTCATTATAACCTGTATGGACCTCTCAATTGTGATCATTTTTATACCAAAACTTTCTCATAATTCATGAATTATTGTCCGTACCTTTTGTGCCTTCCGCTATGAAAAACTCCTATTCAGAAATAAAGAAAGAAGGCCTCAAATTAATGGCCCTTGGCAGTCCTATTATCGCAACTCAACTTTTGCGTATGGGACTCAATTTCACCGATACCGTTATGGCAGGAAATCTCTCTGCCCTTGATCTTGCAGCTGTTGCTATCGGGAACGCTATCTATCTGCCCCTTGGTATCTTTAGTATGGCCACACTTATTGCCGTAAACCCGATGGTATCTCAGCTTTTAGGCGCCCGGAAATTCGAAGAGATAGGCAAAAGTGCACGCCAAATGTTTTGGCTGATACTTATACTTGCCATCCCCACCTTTTTTCTGATCCGAAATCTTGATATCGTCATGCATTTAGTCGGGGTTACTCCAGAGATCATTCCTATAGCAGATGGATATTTGAAAGCTATCTCGTGGGGAATTTTGCCTTTACTTGCTTATGCCGGAGTCCGCTATTTTAGTGAAGGATTATCTGTCACCAAACCGGCCATGTATATCGCAGCAGTCAGTCTGGTGTTAAACGTTGGGGCCAACTATGTGCTAATGTATGGAAAATTAGGGTTTCCACAATTAGGAGCCATTGGCACCGGATATGCCACTTCCATCATTAATTTATTCGGGGCCATTGTTTTTATTTCATTCACCGCTTCCTTTAAACCCTTCAAGCGCTTTAATATTTTTGCAAGGACTTCCGGTCCGGAATGGAAATATATAGGTGAATTGATCCGTGTGGGAGTGCCAAACGGGATCAGTTCTACCATGGAAGTACTGCTTTTTGCAACCGTAAGTTTACTGATGGGAACCTTAAGTGTTAAAGCTGCTGCAGCTCACCAGATCGCCATAAATGTTGCCGCAACCATGTTCATGATCCCATTTGGACTTTCTATTGCCATCTCTCAAAGGGTGGGGTTTTCCATAGGCCAGGGTTCCATGGAAAAGGCTAGATTTCGTGGATTTATAGGGATCGCCGTTTGCGCCGGGTTAATGACTCTCACCGCCATGCTGCTATTCCTGGCACCCGAATTCATCATCAGTATTTATACCGATGATATTGAAGTTGCCGGAGTAGCCGTTTCTTTACTGTTTATGGCCGCTGTGTTCCAGATCTCAGACGGCCTTCAAGTTGGGAGTTTTGGAGCTCTCAGGGGATTAAAGGACACCCGAATTCCCATGATCGTAAATTTCATTTCGTATTGGGTGATCGGTTTCCCGGCCGGATATATGTTAGGTATTTCTTTAGGGTATGGCCCCGAAGGACTTTGGATCGGATTGATCTGCGGATTAACCGTTGCTGCATTTCTTCATAACTACAGGTTTAATAAACTTACCAAACGCTAATTCTTCCTAATTTTGCTGAATGAACTTCTTCGCCAAAGGGTTTGGATAACACACACAAATTGTTATTCTGTTTTATGCCTGTTTTTATTCACGACATAGCGACTTCCGTACCCCCTTATTTCAGTGACCAGCAACACATTCGCGAGGTTATGAAAAAGCATATCGGAAGCGATCGTAAAACTCAAGCCATACTGCATCGAATCTATTCTCAGTCAGGAATTGAAAAACGTCATTCTGTGGTCGAAGATTTTATGCCCAACGAAAATGGCACCCTTTTCTTCAATGGAAAGATTAAAAAAGATGCTGGAACAGCTGCCCGAAACAAAGTATATGAACAGGAGTCTAAAAAACTATTTGTGGATACAGCCCGGAAATTATTGGCTGACAATCCTCATATTTCTTCAGATGAGATCACGCATGTCATAACCGTATCCTGTACCGGATTTTTTGCCCCGGGCCCCGATTATGAGATTGTCAAAGCCCTTAAACTAAAACCATCAACCCAACGCTATCATGTGGGTTTTATGGGATGTTATGCCGCCTTTCCTGCCATGAAAATGGCCCAGTCTTTTTGTATTTCTGATCCTGATGCCGTAGTACTGTTGGTTAGCGCCGAACTATGCACGCTTCATTTTCAATTCAAAAATGATGTAGATAATCTACTTTCCGGATCTGTATTTGCTGATGGGGCTGCAGGCATGATCGTTTCTTCAAAGCCCCCCATGAAGCAGAGTTTTAAGATGGATACGTTTGCTTCTTCTTTAGTACCTAAAGGAGAAAAAGATATGGCCTGGACCATTGGAGATACCGGTTTTGACATGGTTCTTTCAACCTACGTACCTGATATCATCCGGGAAAACCTTCAAGCTGCCATACAGCCTCTTTACGACCAACACCAACTCTCTACAGAAAAAATTAATCACTGGGCAGTGCATCCCGGCGGGCGTTCTATTTTAGATAAAATTGAATCCGCTTTAGACCTGGAACCTGAAAAGATCTCCGCCTCACGAAAAACCCTCGCCAACTATGGAAACATGAGCAGCGCGACCGTTTTATTCGTATTAAAAGAATTATTTGATGCTGATTTAGATGCAGGAGATCGCATTTTGTCTATGGCTTTTGGGCCGGGACTTACCATCGAAAGTGGCATGATGTCGGTTCAAAAACCTAATTAATTACACGGACGGATTATGCCTTCATTTCTATCCCACCGGCAACCTGATTTAGCTGAAGAAATGGATAAGAATGATTGCAATCCCGTGCTGCTCGAAAACACCTATCAGCAATTTCCGTTGATTAACCAACTTCTCTCGCAGTGGAAATGGATCTACCAACGAGAATTGCTTCCTCTGATGTCCGAAAAGAAAACTTACACGTTATTAGATATTGGATTTGGTGGTGGCGATGTTCCTATAAAATTAGCAACGTGGGCAAAAGAAGACGGCGTGCAACTCAATATAACTGCTATCGACACCGACCGCAGAGCTTTTGATTTTGTGCAGCATAAATACCCTGAAGGACTTATCAATTGGAAACATGTTTCCAGTACTGATCTTGTACTTAAAAAAGAACGCTTTGATTTTGTAACCTCTAATCACCTGCTGCATCACCTCAAAGACGAAGAAGTAATAACTATCCTTAGAGAAGCCCTGGAGTTGGCAGCGCAAAAAGTTTGCTTTAATGATATTGAGCGAAGTTATACCGGTTACTTTCTTTTCAATATTTTTTCACGGATGGTTTTCAAAAATTCATTTATAACCAAAGATGGCCTTACTTCAATTAAGCGAAGCTTCACAAAAAATGAACTCATGAAACTGACACCTGCAGGCTGGAAAGTAAAACGCATATTCCCCTTCCGATTATTATTGAGCTATGACAAAAACAGATCATAACATACCGGTAGTAATTATTGGGGGCGGACCTGTGGGACTATTCCTTGCTATCTCCTTACTGAATAAAGGCATTGATTGTAAGGTAATTGAAAAGCGATCAGGTCCGGTTCCAGATTCACGCTCCTTAGGTATTCACCCCGTTTCACTTGAACTTTTTGATGAACTTGGAATCACAGAACCATTCCTAAAGTCCGGATTGAAGATCAAAAAAGGACTCGCTTTGACGGAAAATAAAATGCTTGGCGAAATTTCTTTTGAGCATTGCCCCAAACCTCACAACTACATTTTAGCCTGTCCACAATTCATTACAGAAAAGATCTTGCGGGATGAACTCAAAAAACTGGATGAAACCGCACTAATAACGGAAGCAGAATTCCTGGGTTATCAGGAAGCAGATAATTCTATTGTGGTCAAATATTCGAATCAGGAAAATCAGACCTACCAAATCTCAGCAAGCTGGCTTATTGGATGTGATGGGAAAAATAGTCCGGTGCGCAAGCAAGCATCGATCCATTATTCAGGTAAAAGATATGATGACACTTACATCATGGGGGATTTTGAAGATACTACCGAATTCCGAAATGATGCCGCTGTTTTCCTCCCCAAAGGCGGACTGATAGAATGTTTTCCGCTGCCAGACGGAATGCGCCGATGGGTGGTGAAAACGGATTCATATATCCCCGAGCCAAACCAAGACAAACTTGCCGGATTAGTAAATAAACGCATAGGCTATGACCTGTCTTCAGTCAAAAGTACGATGTTGAGCAGTTTTGGCGTACAACATTTTATGGCTGAAACTTTTGCCCGGGGCAGGGTCGTCCTTGCAGGTGATGCAGCTCATGTGGTAAGCCCCATTGGCGGACAGGGCATGAATTTAGGCTGGCTAGACTGTAGATATATCGCAGATCTGTTTTCTGACTCAGGAACTGGGAAAGACTTACATGATCTTTCACCTTATTCACAAAAACAGCGAAAGGTAGCT
>Ga0136596_1000913_pt1 | contig 14010 bp, 21 predicted proteins | sample AntRauTorcE11897_FD_101387 | JGI IMG/M metagenome (GOLD analysis project Ga0136596, IMG submission 101387) | Saline lake microbial communities from Rauer Islands, Antarctica - Metagenome Torckler E11 #897 | ecosystem: Environmental > Aquatic > Non-marine Saline and Alkaline > Saline | place... | reverse complement strand
GGCAACTTCGCTTTACGGGCCTCCCTAAGCATGCTGCGACTACCCTTAGATTTACCATCCCATATGAGTAGTAAAGCATCAGCGTACTCAGCCATCTCCTGATTCCTTATTGGGCCTCCAGCCTTACCGTACTCTGACTTGTAAGGGAACCTTCTGCACGGGATCTCACGAAATAAGGCATAATCCTCACCCGCCCTATCCACCACTCCGCTATGCCCACTAACGATCTCTGTTGGGGCCTCACTAAATTTGCTGACGGCCTTAAGAATAACTGTCCGAATGGTGTACTGCCCGAACACTTCATCCAAGTCCCTGGTGCCAGCAATAATCAGTTTCACTGATTCAATTCCAGAATTAATGCGTCAGCATACTCAACAGCCAAAACAGAAACCTCAGCAGGCCCGAATCTCGTGAACCCATAATAATTCAGGGCACTAGACAGAATGAGGGAAGCATAATGCTCACGCTTAGTGATACCCCCACACATTGCGTTCCGGTATAAGGGATGCGCGGTTTCAATATTCTTATTCTTATTCATTAGTCGCATCCCATAACATCAAAACCAATGTGATTCCTATTGTAAGTATCCTTGCCCTCCCGAAAGTTATGACCGCCACAATACACAACGGCTCCCGAATGATTATCAGCAAAATCCTTCATGTCAGGCCACTCACCATCCACCAGATGCAAACTCCAACTATTACGATTGTACCCATTACTAATCTTGAAACGAAGAACAGTTGGTTTTCGATTGGTTTTGAGGATATCCTCCAGAATAATGTAATTCTGTGTACGCCGGTAACTACCGTAATCACTAACTTTAGCCCTACTCATGTCTTACCTCCTGAACTAATTCTACACACAAAAGTCACTTTTGTCAAGTCTTACTTCTGCGATGCCCTTAAGAGTGATGCGCCAAAGGTCAACCTTATCCCTTTCCGGTAATCCTTCCGTATCATCTGCTAGATTGTAAGCGTAACCTGCCTTCTGAAGCTTAAGTAAGCTCACATGCATGTTAGGCACCCAACATTCCATGGTTTTATCAATCCAGAAGTCAACACCATTTTCGTACTCATTATAAAGTAATAGGAGAGCTTCCTTCTGTTTTTGTGTTAGTTCACTCATGCATTTTCCTCCACCAGAGAGCATAAAGTTCTACTGCCCTTAGGGCATCATCATCCCATCGCCCTAAGTCATTGGATTGGCTAGCTATCCAATCACGAAAATTGATTGCACCAAGCTCATTACTCCACTGGTCCTCCTCAAAATGTAGTGTGTATTCCCTACATTTTCCGCAAGTGCTTTCTAGTACGTACTCGGAATCTATTCTGTCACTCACGAAGGTTTCTTTGTTGTATCGTTTACAGATTTCGTTGTGACAGTATACGTTCATTACTTAACGCCAATCCCTGACTGGTTTTTGCGGATTTGTTCCTCACGAATTCGATTCTGATTGAAAGCATCAGCCTGAACTTGCTGATACGTTGCCCTTACTGGCATTGTGTCGTTAGTTAAACTATGGAATGCTGCCCATCCTTTGTCTTTACCAATCGCAATCCATGCGGAATTTCGGTATTCATGATTCATACTTCCTCCAAAGCAATTTCGTCGGGAATCTGAATGCTTGTAAAACCATCGGTTCGACTAAGGATCGCAATTGCGGTACTAAAAGACTCACCTTTGCAGAATAGAACGTACTCTCCTTTTGGCCAGTGGTTTGCCACAATAACCCTGTTCGCTTCAAAAATGGCTTCCGCATCATTTTCAGCAATGAGGTCAGCCTTAACGTGGGGGTGATCAATCTTGTATCTCATGTTGCCTCTCTTTCTGTTCTCATTATACTAAACGCATTTGGTTTTGTCAAGTGTTTGACTCCGCACGGGGAGTGTGATAAGGTTACCTTATGAAAAACAAAGAAAGACTTAACGATTTTCATGATTGGGCAGACGAACACGGGTACTACCTGAATGATGGTGAGGATCTGCATAGAGCTATCCCAAATTATGAGGAGTTCCATGGGATTTCTGGTTCTAACGTGGAGGCTTTCTGGGAGTCTAGTCCAGGAAGATGGATGCGTGATCAGGAAGTACTTGAGTTAGAGTACAGGATGGGGAGGTAATTATGACTAAGTATCGTGTTCGTCGTGTTCACCCTAATGAGTACGCACAGAATCAGGCTAGCACAATGAAGGAATGCAAGTTAGTGCTACGCGATCTGGAAGCTAAATGGAAACCCCTAGTGGGTAATCATAATTCGGGTTTTGGTTATGACTTCCGTATTGAACGGAAGCCTCAGACTCTTACAATCTTTAAGCAAGCTATTGACACGAGTACCGGTGGGGTTACTAGCGAAACGATTATTGATGAGTACATCACGGAGGAAGCATGATGGTTTCGAAGGGAACAAGATGGAAGCATTACAAGACCGGTGGTTATTATGTTGTTCTGGATTTAGTAACGCACGCTAATACGGAGGAAATTCTGGTAATCTACCAGTCAGAATTAACAGGAAATAAGTATGCTAGGCCAATAAAAGACTTCTGCTCCGTGGTTAGTGATGGTCCTGGTCATGCTCTCAGATTCCAGTACGCTTGGGGTAAACCCAAAACGGTTAGTGAACTTCGTGCAGAACATGGAGTTTACGAATAACAAGAATGGCCCCAAGTGGGGCCATAAACTTATTCAAGTGTAGTGTCACCCCAATTATCGGGGTGACCTAATTTTGGCCCAACCCAACCACTCCTGACCATAATCATCATAAATACTAACCTGAGCGGAAGGTAAGGAACCCACAAAACCATGCTCATACGACCACTTACCAGGACCACATAATGCAGGATTAATAGTAACCATCACACCAGGGAACTCCTCATAATCCCCAGGGGAAGCTAACTGACGACCACGATGATGCCTATGATCCGTATGAAACTCACGATAGGTACTAGCACCCCACAATTCTGGAACATCCACAGCCATTACTTGAGGGAGTTTGGGGAGCTTAATATTCTCACCATGAGTGAAACCAATAAGCGTCTGCCCGTGCAGCACGTACTTCCGGTCTAGTGGCCTAACGTCATGAGTCATGCTGTCAACCTGACGGAACCATGCTTGAACCCATCGAGCTAACGCTAGCTCGAATTCTCCCCCATGATTGCCAGGTACAGCTACCGCATGAACCTCCTGCACGCTAGGGAGCGCTAAGATATGCTCAATTAACCATCGGTATGCGTGGCATGCTTCATCAAAAGCTTTCCACCAGCGACCATCAACATCCTGCTCGGTGCCTTTAATTGTAGCGTTCGTTCCACCGTTGACGTGCAGGGCATCCGAACCGATAGGAATAATTACTTTACTGGTCTGCGTATGCTGAATCTTAGCTAACAATTGTAGGGCTGCACTCTTCCAGCGTTTCATTGCTATCTTAAGATCGTAATCCTCACCAGCTTCATCACGATGCGCGAGCTTCCCAAAATGAACATCCTTTAATCCCATTACAGCCATGTAATTGCCGAACGGATTATTAACCTTCGTTTTTTCGTTCTGAATCCCCTCATAATCGGGTGCGTAACCCGCAATTTTTTGAAGGAAGTCCTGCATCACTTCGGTTGCTTCATTCATGTCTTCGGCTTTAGCGAATGATACTTGTCCGTCACCCCACACTTTCTTGGGTTCCCATTCGGGACCAAGACCGTACTTTAGTCTGGCTTCATTCACAGCATTACTGTAGGTTGCTTCCGCATGAATTTCGGCTTCCTGATCGCTTGTAATGCCCCTAGAAGGCTGAGCGTTAGTGGTCGGGGTGTCATGGGGTTCTAGTGGTTCTGTAGGCTCCCCCGTGACCCTCTCAGCGATAGCTTCCGCTACTTGACGACCAAAGTACGTACTGTAAGTATCATCGTATTCCTCATTCAGGAATTCAGCAATACGATAACGCCCCCATCCGTGTAACTCAATGCGGCCACCCCAAAGTTCTACTACTTGCTCAACTGTTAATTTCATTTTAGCCATCCCTCAAGATCATCCAGAATAACCTCATCAATCGTTAGGTGCTTATTTTTTCCCTTAACACTAACGTACTTATTCATAAGATCATGAGCGCCATTCTCAGTTAGTGAGGCTCCCACAATATCGTAAATATCGTAGTACGAAATTACAATTAAGTAAACAACATTAGTACCCTTGCTCATATACTTCCTCTCGGTGTACTTGCCTAAATTGTATTGTGCCATCCTCATTAAAAATGATGGCAGTAAGCGCACCAAAATTCTTGAAGGTAGCTCCAGTATCTATGCAAACCATATGACGATTCGAGCGTACTACCTTACTTGGTGTGTGACCGCACACCATGAAATCATTATCATTCCAGATATAATCATCCTCACTAACGGATAAGTGTGAACGATTATGACTAGCGTGATCTAAACCGTAATGATTAAGTTGTTCCTCTATTGGGTATGCATGATCAAAACCACCATGAACGAACCAGAGCACCTTGCTGGCCCATTCTGTCATGTAATACTTTTGGGTGTGAGCCATAAATTCGATGTGACTGCGAGGAATTTGGAATCCCTCATAACTTCTGATTGTGGCGTGAGCACCATTCATGGCCCACAATTTTCCAGCTTCCGTTTCTAGGGTTCCGAGTGGTTCATGCTTATTTTGGAAGATCGCATTGAGAGCCATACTTTCGTGATTACCACGAATCGTTACTGCTTTCTTGTATCTTTTTAGTTTAATGATTTCATTAATCACAGCTTTACTGTCTGGGCCACGATCAATGTAATCACCAACAAAAATTAGTTCATCCTTCTTTTGCACATCAAGTTTATTCATGAGGAGTTCAAGCATTCTGAATTCCCCATGAATATCACCTACAGCTATGATCCTATTTGGCATTACGAGTAATGAGTCCAGCGCCACCCACAATAGCTGTCAACCACCATGTGGCTACCCACGTCCAGAATGTTAATGGGATTCCTACACTAAAAAGTAGGTTGAGCGAAGCAATGGTAGCGATTGGAACGAGAATAATAATCGAAAGACTGATTAAGACCGCGATAATTAATTCAATTCTCATGCGTTTACCTCCTTAAGTATTGTACTACATTCTTGCTGTTATCGTGTTCGTGAGGGTCTTTTGCTCCATTGAGTTACGCAAGCAGCGTACCTCTGGTTATTTTTTGGGTATTCCTGCCGCATAATTTTGTCTGTCATGCAGCGATCCGTGAATTCTTTTTTCTTATCCCCAACTTTAGGCATAAGCATCAAGATCACTCCATACCATCCATCTTCCGCCGTAAGCATCGTAAGCCACAAGATTACGTTCACCATCATCGGAATCCTCAAATTCGGGAACGTAATCGGAACCATTATGAGTAATGACTTTCCCTTCGTTCTTAATTAACCAATATAATTCTTCTGGGGTGACCCTTAATCCGCCTTGGTATCCTGCCGCGTCAATCATTAGTTATTCCTTCTTTCCTTACGCTTTAAGTATAAACGGGTGACCCCTACTGGCAGAAGAATCGGCCAGATTAGGAGTGCAGCGTAATCTTTTAGGTATACTCTGCCCCATTCTATGTATTGAGCGATAGCGAAGGAGAAGTATCCAGTTGCGTATATTGCTACTAGTATTTCCATAGGGTATTGTAGCATAAGATTGGTGACGCTCCAGGGATTCGAACCCTGACTTGACCGGGCTTAAACCGGATGCCTCTGCCGTTGGGCTAGAGCGTCAAACATTTTTTGGTGCAGGGTGAGGGAGTCGAACCCCCATCGGTCATAGACACTTGATTTACAGTCAAGGGAGCCTGCCAATGCTCAAACCCTACATGGAAGGGGAAGAGGGGTTCGAACCCCCAAAAGTCGCAGGTTCAAAGCCTGCCGCGTCTACCGATTCCGCTACTCCCCTAAGCGCACCGTTTTGCGAGGCTGGTACGGTGCGAACCTTGATAGGCAGTTTAGTGTCATGCTCAGGACAGTGGTACTCAGGAAGGGATTCGAACCCTTAAAATTTGGTTTCTAAAACCAACACGTATACCGTTCCGTCACCTGAGCGTGGGGCCGAAGGTCAGAATCGAACTGACTACCCGCTGTTTACAAGACAGCCGCTCTGCCATTGTGAGCTACTTCGGCGTGGAGCGGTCGGACGGATTTGAACCGTCATTTTCAGCGTGGAAAGCTGTAGTTCTGCCGTTGAACTACGACCGCGTGGTGCGCGAACGAGGAATCGAACCTCGGCGCTCCGGGCTTCAACCGGATGCTCTACCTACTGAGCTATTCGCACATGGTGGACGGGGAGGGGTTCGAACCCTCAACCGGGAGCATATAAGACTCCTGCTCTAACCGTTGAGCTACCCGTCGGTGGTGCATCCGGTAGGATTCGAACCTACAAGGCGGTTTCCCGCGTCTGATTAAAAGTCAGGGGCCGCACCAGTTCGGCGTCGGATGCAAATGGCGGCAGGGGTGGGTGTCGATCCCACAAACCCGTAAGGGTTCACAGTTTAGCAAACTGTGCAGAATAACCACTTTCAATCCCTACCATAATAAGGGCTCCTGAGAACCCTTTGGCGGAAGGTAGAGGAGTCGAACCCCTACGGCTGTGACACCATCACCGGGTTCAAACCGGATAAGCACACCACATGCGACCTTCCAAATGCCCGATACTTGTACCCCGCGTCGGAGTCGCGCGGCGTGGGGCTTCCTGCAGGAGTTGCACCCGCAACCTTCCGGTTCGTAGCCGAATGCTCTATCTAATTGAGCTAAGGAAGCATGGTTGCGGTGGAGAGAATCGAACTCTCTTGCAGAGGTTATGAGCCTCCGGTGAATGCCAATTCGCACCGCGATGGTGACCAACCAGGGATTTGAACCCCAAACCTGAGTCTTGTAAGGACCCTGCTCTACCGTTGAGCTAGTCGGCCGTGGCTGACCCCCAAGGATTCGAACCTTGAACCAGCACCTTAACAGGGTGCCGCTCTACCGTTGAGCTAGAGGCCATCGTCCCCCGTTGGAGACTTTTACTCCACACTTTTCTCTCTAATCGCACCGGGGGTTAGCGAGGCTGAGAAAGTGATTTTCTTGATTCTATCACATTCATGACTGCGATAGGTCAATAGTGGGGGACGATGCAGGATTTGAACCCGCGACTCTCTGGGTAGAAACCAGAAGCTCTTTCCGCTGAGCTAATCGTCCGTGTACACCGTGTTCAGGTCGCTAATACTGTTAGCAGAGGCAGTTAGCCCAAGCAAGCCCAGATCCCCTCAATGCACGGTGTTGGTGATCCCCCCAGGATTCGAACCTGGAACCCGAAAGTTAAGAGCTTCCTGCTCTACCGTTGAGCTAGGGAACCATGCTGAACCCACATTCGGTGTGCCTTAAGTGGGTTCTCTACTTGCACACAAGTTGGTGGACAGTCAGGGGATTGAACCCTGTACCTCCTGCTTGCAAAACAGGCGCTCTCCCAATTGAGCTAACCGCCCATGGTAGATGTGGATGGATTCGAACCACCGTCCACGACCGTATCAGAGTCGCACTCTAACCACTGAGTTACACATCTATGGAGCGTTCGCTCGGATTTGAACCGAGAACCTTCACGTTGGCAACGTGATGCTCTACCGTTGAGCTACAAACGCATGGTCTGGAAGGCTGGATTCGAACCAACAACCACTTGCTTCCAAAGCAAGTACGCTAACCAGATTGCGCCACTCCCAGATGGCGGTTCCTACGGGATTTGAACCCGTGATTTTTACCGTGACAGGGTAATGACTTTGACCGCTAGTCGAAGGAACCATGGGGTGCGGGAACGGATTTGAACCGATTTCACTAGATTCACAATCTAGAGCTTTAACCATTTAAGCTACCCGCAACAAGCGAAGGGACCATAGTTGGGCAAACCGTTCGCGCGGCTCGCCCAAAGGCGGGGCGCAGGGCACCCCTCAACAATGTCACGATACGTTACACGATAAGCATAAAGCAGTCGCGACTGGCGAAGGGACAAGGATTCGAACCCTGACGAACGCTTTTGGAGAGCGTCATGCTGCCATTACATCATCCCAACAAAATAAACCCCAGGAGAGGATTGGCTTAATAAGTGTTCCATCTTCCGCAATGCGGAATATCATTACTGAGAATATCATCACTGAGGCGTTCATGATTATACTAACCCCCATTTTGGGGATGACTGCAATCGTGATAGCATACAATTATGATTGCAAACAAAATAAACCGCTGGCGCTTAGAAATCTCAGAGCCAAAAACTAGGGGTAAAGGGGACGCAAAACCCCCGTAAAAGAAGCTCCTCAACCGGAAGTCATTACTGATACTTCACACCAGCGGAAAAAATAAGCCTGCGAGTACCGGAATTTAACCGGCGACCTCCCCTGTCGTCCGGCGCTGCATCACTCGTGATGGCTTACGCGACTGTGGGGCGCTCCGGACTGAGTACCGCTGAGCTAACCCGCAGGAAAAACTATTATCCACAACGTATTCAATTGTCATTGTTCGCCGCTCCTTCCGGAGCTAAAATAATAGTAGCACACTTTCGTACTACTGTCAAGCGTTGGTGGAGGAGGCGGGAGTCGAACCCGCGTGTCCGGGGTTACCCTCGTTAGCTTCTACACGCTTAGCTTCCGACTACCAGAAGACTTATACTGGGTCTAGCGTGAGAGGCTTAAGCGTAAGCTAATGAACCGTAATTAGCGGCAAGAAGCTGACCAGGTAGGGTGAATGATTCTTCATTAGTTTCAGCATTTATAGTTTGTCAGGTTGATAACGCAGCCACCTGACTAACTGCGGCGTGCTACTAACGAGATGAATCCCGAATCGAAACCTGTTCTCCCCCATGCGTCTTACAAAAGGAAGTATAACACACCCTTACGGTAGCGAGTGCCGCCAAGATTCGTACATCATCCAAAACATCTTTTCGGGAACCACAAAGAATGTAGTCATGTTCCTATCCTCCCGCACAGCAACAACAGCAGCCCCGGCCTCTGGTTTAAGGTACTTAGCCATTCTAGCTACTCGCTTACATTGAATAGGTAAATCATCATTCACGATTACGTCCACATCCGTTTGTAATCCTAATGCCCTACCGTCACTACCCCAAGCTCTTTTGGCTTCATGCCCCCAATTCTCGGCTTGCTTAACAATCTCACGTTCAAAAGTATTCCCCTTAGCTTTACTCGGATGCGTCACTTTGTTCTCCCCATCGCGTGAGATTCTTTTCTACACTCTGACCAAAAAAATCGTCAACATCCTTAATTGTGTAACCCAAAAGGTAAACGAGTCTAAGCCAAGCAATTAGTTTTTCGAAGAATCTTTGGGAGGAAATAATATCCGTTACGGTTTCGGGAATTGTTCTTAGGTAGCTTTTTGATTTAGAGATATCCAGGTGGGCTTCCAGGAGCCTAATAACGTGTGAGGGTTTCTCCAGCCAACCTTCATCAATTAGTCCGGTGAGAACAAAATGAAGAATATCAATTACTTCCCCAAGAACAAATTCTCTGTCACTCCAACTAGTATCCTCACGTTTCCACCAGCACCATGCACCTATCTCGGGATCGTCACGGACACCAAATTTTAGTTCCTGAACTAACTCTCCGCATTCAGCTATGATAGCTAACTCCAATTTTTCTTTATTGTGGGTTCCCATTGCTTGCTTGTTTAGTTCTCTCTGCGCTACCATATACGAAACGATATTCATGTAGTACCTCCATTAGTGAGATTTCTTGAATGCTATGCTTCCGACGCCACTCATTCGATGTTTCTAATGTTTGAACCATCTCAACAAATCCGTGACGCCTACCCATTCTTACGCAAACACGGAGCACCACCCCAATAGGCATTGAGCCGTCAGGATTATCATGAACCTGATCAAAACCCTCCATTAGAGTGTACCCTAAAACAATGCGATTGTTTGTAGGTGAGCGAGCTTCCGTTTTTATTACTACCCTAGCGTCCACTAATTGATTCAGTTCATATATTGCTTTAGCAAGATTAATGTTAAGGGCGTACGCTACATCCATACTAGTAGCCTCAGGGTAGGCGAGTAAGAAGCTTGTTATTTCATCATAGAAATCCATGACTTTATTATACACATGTTCACCAAAATATTCACTCTCCATATTATAGGCATACTATAGTATGGAGAGTATTTCTTTCCTTATTATACTTTAGGCGCTATAATGAATTAGTGGCCTTCACTAATTAACTATCACAAGTACCATCCAGTTGGCAGTAAGGATCAAAAACATCATCAACTTCATGATCTTCATCCTCTTGACTACTAGTGTTGAGTACCTGAAAGCTTCTGGAGCCATTACGATACACGGTGCATCCTTTACAACCCTCATAGTAAGCTATCCAGAATACGTCCTCAATCTGATCCACTGTAGCGCCCTCAGGCAGATTAATAGTCTTACTAATACTATTCCCCGCGTAAGTCCTAACTTGCCGGGCACCATTAATTCTGTCCTTATCGTCAACAGTAATGACCCGCCTATAATCGAAACCTCGCTGCACGGCTGCTTGCATAAGAATATGATTCCAGGGTTCCACATCATGAGCCACCACAAAGTAATTCTGAACCTCAATCGGTACGTGCGGGAGGCCCTGAACACTACCATGATTATCACTAATAGCTTTCTTAAGAACCGTCCAGTCCTTATTATCCCAACCGTACTCACTCATGATTTCCTTAAAAAGGGGATGAAGAATCTCAATATACTCACTACCTACACGACGATAAATTAGGGGTGAGAATAATGGCTCAATTCCGCTAGTAACACCAAAAATCATTGCTGTTGTGCCAGTAGGCGCTACGGTTAGCAAAGCAATATTGCGACGTTCCAAACCTGCACGCTTAAGCCCATCAGGAATACCACGTAACTGACCAAGATCCTCACTTTCATTTACCGCTTCCTCACTCATGACTCTAGCAATCCTATGAGCGAACTCGATGGCTTCCTCGGACCCGTAAGTGATTCCCATTCTAATTAATGCGTCAGCTAACCCCATTAACCCTAAACCAATGCGACGCTTATCCTTAATGGCTTCATTAATAGTTGGTAATGGACTATTCTCAGCAGTTAGAATATTATCTAACGCACGAACCCCCATGCGTATCGCGTACCCAAATTTTGGCCAATCGAATTCTCCATCCTTAACTAATGCAGACAGATTGATAGCTCCAAGGTCGCAGGGTTCCCCAGGATACAATGGCACTTCACCACAGGGATTAGTAGCCAAAATTGGACCATCACTACTAAGAAGCGGATTATTATTATTAATCGCATCAACAAAAATGAGTCCCGGTTCCCCTGATTCCCAAGCATGCTGAGCTATACTTCTGCGTTGCTCAACATAATCCTTTGACTCCATGAAGTATTCGGTAGCTAACACACTAATATTGAACGTACCAATTTCTCCTTCTACCTTTTCCCTACCTAAATCCTTGCAGGTTATGAAATCATTCAGATCCTCATGCAGTGCGGAGAGCGTAGCCATTCCTGCTCCACGTCGTGTGCCACCCTGCCGAATGACGCGGAGTGTTGGCGCGAAAACATATCGGAGGGTAGCGACTGGCCCCGCGTAATCCGCTCCACCCAAATTGCCCCACCTAGCGAAATTATCAAAAACCTCAACTGCGAATGATGCTGGCCCACTTGATTCTCCCCCTGATCCTTTCACTTCTTTGCCTTCTGATCGTAATTCGCTTAAGTCAATTAGGACGTTGCGTTGCATAATCATTAACCTAACCATCTTGTGGGCTGCTTCCCAAATTCCTGCCGTATCATCAGGAACAATAATTAATTCCTCATAAGGGGCGTACTCTTTGGGAATGAACGTGACGGCTTGATACCCGAATGTTCGACGTTCACCGTGAGTAAGGTCAAGGTACGTTCCGTTCTTTACCGCATGATAATCAGAATGGTCAGAGTTTATTGTGACAAAAACTTTGCCTACCTCACCGGGGTGTTCCCTTTTTGGGTTGATGGGATCAAGATTAATTCCGTTACCCCCACCAACCTTAGTGACTAATGCTAGTTTCTTAGCGAGGTTCATAACCCATTCTGTTGTTCCAGGATCGTAAGGTGATCCATCCTGAACGAAGCAATTTAGCAGATTACCGTGTGGTGTTTCTCCTCCTGCTAGAATTCTGCCTCCAGGACAAAAAATCTTGTTAATCATTAAGTCATAAATCTTTTTGTGCATCACTTCTGGTTGTTCATCAACTGAGCTTATTACTCGTGCTGCACGAGTAAGCATCTCTTTAATGCTGCTCTCTTGTGGTTGTTGGTATTGGCGTTTAGAGATTTCTTGGGCTACCTCATCAAATTTCATACTACCTCCTGAGTAGTTAAAGGGTCACCATTGTAACATAGTGACCCAACTAGGGTGGCTGGCATAATTCAGTGAATATTATGAATTCTTTAGTCTGCCCTTGAGTTTACTCATTAGTGTCAACTCGTCATTAGTTAACTCCTCCTGATCAAGAAGCCTAATGAGGGTCGTTACTTCCTCCAACCTAAGATTAGCACCCAAGAAAACGTCCTCATACCATGCTTCCACCGCGATAGGGGAGACTTTTTCCGCTAATTCGAAAAGAGCATCAGCGTACCAACGAATTTCTGCTTGAGCATGAGAAGTCATTCTGAGACTCAAAAAATGCAGCAGATTATGAAGATCAATAGTCCAATAGAATTCTGTGTAGAATCCGTACGGCATAACGAATCTGGCTTGCTCCCGAGCTACATTATTTTTTAGGAAGTACCTATAATTGTTGTCACCCTCAATAATTGAGTAAGCCCATTCGCTGTGAACCTCATGATCGAATTCACCCACTTGGCTTCCTTGCTTATTTTTGATTCCCTCATTCGTTCGGAATTCTTCTGGAATGTAATACTCATTCCTGATTTCTGTGTACCGACCCGAAACCTCATTGAAGCTACCGGTCCGGTGACGCATGAACTGAACAGCAATAGGTTTTGGTGCTTTCACATGAAACTCGAATCTTACTTTCTCGAATGGGCTAGTGTGACGATTCCGCATTAGGTAACGAATGAGTTTCGGGTCACGCTTATCATCCCATTCATTCTCATGATTACTGTAACTCACTCGGGCAGCATCAACAATTCTTTGGTCGTTCCCCATGCTGTCCACGAGTCGCACAAATCCTTTATCTAGTACATCAATTTGGTTAATCATGAAGATCCCTTCTTGAGATAAATAAGTGACCGAAGAAGCAGCAGCGGCTGCACTGAGCCTCTAAGAAACCAAGAAGATCCTCATACTCCTCCCATTCTGGTGGACTCTCGTTGTGGAGTTCCGCTACTCCATTAATGTAATTCTTAGCTCCCTCTGGTGTTCTGTAGACTCCAAGGATAGTGTCGAACCCGAGGTTGTATTCCTGTAGCAGGTACACGTATTCCAATTCGTTAGCCAATTCGTTGTTCATGAAGTAACCTTATCACAAATTTGGAAGCAAGTCAAGCGCCTATTAAGTTGTAATTAAACATAAACTAAATATTAACTAATACTTAAAAGCTCTTGCACTCACCTAGAGGGAGTAATTAATAGTTGTAATAATTTGTAGAACTAAGGTTTTAATTACAAACATTATACAAGTAATGTACTACATCTAAACAGATAACATGCAGCCGGGGAGTCACTTGACAGGAATCCAGTTCTGTGCTAACCTTACTTCCGTGACCAAAGAGGAACAGATTCGTGAGTGCAGGACGGGTACTGAACCCAAAATTGGGTCGGTGTACTGCCGTAAATGCTTCCGATATCAGCAACCCAAGAATTTATGTAAGTATTCCGACCCGAGGGATAAAAGAATTGTTGGCCGTGAGCGACCTAGCGAGCGTAGTAAGAAAGAAAAATGGGTTACTGACGGTGAAGTAGCCGAAGGATGGAGAAAAAAATGAGTAACGAAAAGGTTATTGGGTATGGGTACCGCAGAACCTGGAATGGTTGCCTAATCCTACGGGTCATAATAAAAAGAACTTTT
>Ga0136596_1000902_pt1 | contig 14102 bp, 18 predicted proteins | sample AntRauTorcE11897_FD_101387 | JGI IMG/M metagenome (GOLD analysis project Ga0136596, IMG submission 101387) | Saline lake microbial communities from Rauer Islands, Antarctica - Metagenome Torckler E11 #897 | ecosystem: Environmental > Aquatic > Non-marine Saline and Alkaline > Saline | place... | reverse complement strand
CGCGACGATCCGGACGCGATCGTCCCGGCGACGGACTACCGGCCGAACGAACTCGGCGGCGTGACGGACGCCGACAGCTACCCAATCGTGACCGTCGGGAAGGGACGCGACGCGCTCAACGCCGGCGAGCCGACACTACTCCGGTTCTGGTTCGACTGAACGCGTAGCACACTCTCCGACTCATTTTTTCGGCGTTCTCTATAAACCTATTCTACATAGTAAGATATATGTAGGTAGGTCGCATTGGTGGAAGTACGCGCGGAGGAAACTCGGCGCGTAAGGTGACCACAGATGGGAACACAACACACCGGTGCGACTGACGGACCGACCGAAACACAACCGACCACCCGCCGCGAGCGGCTCGACGCCGCGTTCGACGCCGACGCGGGGACGGTCACGGACGAATGGGCGGGCGCGTTCATTTACACGAGCTGGGGCTACGGCCAGACGAACGTGAACTTCGCGCAGATCGTCGAGGTCTCCGACTCCGGGAAGACCGTGCTCGCCCGTATGGTGACGGCCGACGTGGACACGCGATCGAACGGCAGTGAGGGCGTCCTTCCGGAGGGCGAGCAGTACGGCGAGTCGTTCCGGCTCCACGTCCGCGGCAGCGAGCGCGGGGCGTCGTTCCGCGGTAGCTACCCGTACATCGACGGCGATCCCGAATCCGGCGAGCGTCTCGACTCGTTCCTCCCGGTTGCGGAGACCGGCGAGTCGATCCACCGAACGCCGACGAACCACGGCCACTAACGCCGGCCGCCGCTCTCCAAATCGCCCCATTTTTTGAAGCCTAAAATACATAGTAACACTTATGGCGGGATAGGCCCTCAGTGAATACGTGCTCGGGGAAACCCGACGCGCACGGTGACCACACATGGGACGAGACATTCCGGACGACATGGACGAATCGACAGAAATCACTCACCACGATCAGGGCGTGAGCTTCGAGGTCAAGCTCCAACACGGGAGCGCGAGCGACCGGACGACGGTCAAGGCGAAACTCAAGACGGAGTCGGAGGCGGAGTTCAAGGCGAAGCGCGAGACCTTCCAGAGCGAAGTCCGCGACGGTGCCGAACAGGCGCGTGACCACCACGAGGAGGTCTTCGGCGACGACTGACGCGCCGATCCGCTCGCACGTTACTATCGTATAGTAACGACCACCGGCCGCCGATCGGCGCCGGCCACCCGTCCGCCGCGATATTTTCACCGGCCAGCGGAAGGACTTTGACACCCCACCGAGACCTGTCAGTTGATGCGACAGACGCACAACCCCCTTACGCAGTCTCGACTGTCCGACCCACCCGCCCCGCAGCGAGGGCGCGCATGACCACCAGGTTCGAGCGCGTGTTCGCGATCGCGTGCGCGCTCTTGCTCGCCGTCTCGATGGCGACCACCGGCGTCGGCTTCGCGACGGCGCCCGCGGCCGCACAGAGCGACACGAACGGCACCGCGACCGTCTCCGACACGTTCGAGGCGTACGAAGTCGGCACGAACAACCCCGGCCCGTGGACCGCGCCGAGCGGCTCGTCGGGCAGCGCTGTCGTCGGCGACTCATTCCTCGGCGATCGCGCGCTCGAAGTGACGGATTCGGACGGCGCCGCGATCTACGACGGCGCGACCGTCGACAGCAACGACGCCGCGGTACAGGCGGTCATTCGTGGCACGAACGCCGGCGGGTACATCGAGTACGGCGGCGTCACGCTCGAAGTGAATACGGGCGAGTTTACGAACAGACTCCGACTGAGTGACGGGACCGACGAGACGATCGTCGACGGCGCGGCACCCACGGCGGGCGAGTGGGCGAACGTGGAGCTGATCGCCGACGGCGGCGACCTCGAAGCGACAATCTGGCCGGTCGGGACGGACAAGCCCAACTCGTCCGATATCGAGCTTACAGGCGTTGACGCCACGGGCGATCTGGAGGTCTCCACCGTCAACACGGACGACGCGCTCACCGTCGATGAGGTCTCCGTGCAGCCATACTCGACGCTCGGCAGTCAGACGGTCTCCGGGACGGTCACCGATCAGTACGGCGAGCCCGTGCCGAACGCGACCGTGCAGGCGATCGGCGTCACACAGAGCGCACTCGACAGCGACGACCTGGAAGCCGAGGCCGACGCACTCCTCGATGAGCTATCCGACCCGCTCCCGGACGCCTACGATCCGGACGCCGACCTCGGCGAGCGGTACGCGAACGCGGACGACACCTATGCCGCGGTCCACCCGGCGAGCGCGTGGAACCTCGGCGGCGTCAGTCTCGGATCGAACGCGGTCTCGCCGGCCGTCACGCCGAGTCTCGACACGCCCGACGTGGTTCTCCCGGCGGACGAACGACTGATCGTTTCGACGTGGGACGCCAGCGACACAGGCGGCGCGCTCTCACAAGACGGCGTCGACGGCTCGCTCCCCGGCGCGACCACCACCGAGCCCGTGGTCATCGAGCAACTCGGGCCGACCGGCGAGACGACGCACACGCGGACGGTCGACCCGCAACCACTCGTCGAGGTGACGGCGCTCGCGAATCTCGGCACGAAGACCCACGAGGGCGCGGTCGTCGACCTCCCGCCGGGCATCTACCGCGTCTATCCCGAGGAGTCCTCGGAGACGCCCGTGGTCGTTGCTGTCGGCGAGCCCGCCGCACTCGCGAACACGATCGAGACGGACCTTCGGGACGACGCCGACCGACTGACGGCCCGCGCCGACCGCGTGCAAGCGTTGGCGTCGGCGGGTGACGTAACGGATCTGTCGGCAGAGACGAACGCGACCGGCGCGTACAGCATGGACGTACCGAGCAACGTTGAGGCCCTCCACCTACAGGCGTTCGGCGTCGACGGCAACACGCAGGCCATCCTCGACACGGACGCCGAGAACGCGTCGCTCGCGACCGTCCGTGACGCCTACAGCGACGGCTACAACGGGACGCTCGCGCTGTCGACTGAGCCCGTCCGTGCAACGCCGCCGGACCAACAGGCGGATCTGACGGTCCAGCGGCTCGATGCCCCGCCGATTGCGTCGCCCGACGCCTTCGCAGCCCGCCTCGATGCATGGGCGAACGACACCCTCGATACTCGGTTGTCGGACCTTGCACCGACAATCGCCGACGATCTGGCGGGTGAGGAGCTGTCGCGTGACGACCTCGCGGCCGTCCACGAGGATCTGGACGCGCTTCGCGAACAGAACGACGCGCTCGACGAGCGGCTTCGCGACCGACTTGAGAACCCGATCGAGAACCCCGGCGACGCCGACCGCGACGCGCTTCGCGAAGAGGTGGCCGCCATGCAGCGCGCAGTCGCCGACCTCCAGCACACGATCGACGCCGAGACGCCCGAGACCGATCTGTCGGATGGGACGCTCGCGTACGAGACCGTGTTTGACGCCACAATTCCGGCGGAGGCGGTCGCCGTCACCGCGACGTACGGCGACGGCACGACCGAGCGAGTCCCCGATGAGTACGTGACAGTCGACCAGGAGGGAATCGGCCCGCTCTCGTCGACAGCCATCGCGATCGAGGAGTATCCCGTCCCCGACGGTACCGAGGTCGCGGACGTACGCGTGCAAGTCGCCGGCGCCGACCGACTCGGAGAGAGTCGCGAGCGCGTTGCGAGTGCGGCGCTCGATAGCGATCTGGCGAGTCTCGACGCGATCACGGTTTCGACGCTCGATCCCGGCCCGGACGACCGCGTCACGCTCGGTGTCGACGCCGGCGAGCAAACGCGTATCGTCGACGTGGCCGCACGCAACCCCGCGGGCGAGCCCGTAACGGCGACGGTTGATGACAGGCAGGCAACCGTCCATACCGACGGACAAGGCCTCCACGCGATCGCGCTCACCTACGAACAAAGCGGCATCGAGGTGACCGAGACGCTCCGTATCGAGGCCGGTGCAACGAGTGGTTCGACGCCCGCGACCGTCCGGTTGGCCGAGGGGGCGAGTGGGACGTACGCGATCACGTCCGGGCTCGCCGGCGCGACCGTCGACACCAGCGGCGACGAGTTGGCGATCGAGGCGCGCGCCGAATCTGGCGACGCGCCGAGCGCCGTCCACCTTCACCCGCAGTCGGTCATGAGCGGTGACACGGACACGCTCGCCGTCGAGGTCGTGCAGGCGGACGACGAGACCAGCCTCGACCGGCACGCCTCCGTGTACGTTCACACGACGGGGCTCGCCGATGACGCGTTACTCTGGCGGGGCGACGCGCCGATCACGCGGGCCGGCGACACGCAGTACGGTGAAGTCCTCGATCGCGGCGACGGGAAGGCCGTGGTCTCGACCTACACCGACGCCGACGGCGCCGTGACGGTCGACGTGCGCCACGAGCCAACCGTCCTCGACCGCGTGCAACACTGGACGGCCACGCGATCGCCGGTCGACATTCCGGGGCTGGCGGGATAGGGGTGTAAAGCGACTACGGCCGTTTTAAATCACGATTGAAACCTGTAATAACCCAGCAACAGAGAATACTGGCGTGTTAACCACAGACCTAGGGATACAATCGAGTTACGCAAATGTATTTGGAATGATACTCAGATGAAGTATTATCACTCATGGGCTTGAATACGCGTCTAATGACTACTGGCAAAATAGGCTCATTTCACCCCGATAAAGGATATGGTTATATACAAACAGATGACTCCGATTCGGAGGTTTTCTTTCATATAGAAGACGCTGAGGAAGTAGACCTAGAAGAAGGCAAAGAAGTCGAATTCGACATCGAGAGGGCTCCTGAAGGCTCCCGAGCAAAAACCTCAATCGCATCACAAGCAAGCCGGCTGGACAGGAATTAAGCGAATTTTTTGAGAATCATACCCCCGAGGGAGATTTTGAAGTGAATATTGAAGTGACAGAATCTGAATTGAATGGACAGTTTGAAAGACTACACAAAAATTTGTACTCAGATCTGGATGACGCCAAATCAACAGATGATCTTTTCCAGGTGTCAAAGATTATACGTTCAATCATTGAGCATCGGCTTGAAGCGGATCAAATAGAAATGAATGAGGAAATGAGAGAGGCTACGGCAAATGTTATCGCGTCTACTCTCGCTCAGGAATACGATCAAGTGAGTGAGAAGTCATGATGGATCTGATTCGTTCATTAATATCAGGGATAAGTGGTGGTGCGACCTCAGAAATATTAGGTCTATTCCTGAATGTTGATGAAAAGGATAAAGCCAATCCGCGAATAAAATCCGAAGCTGACGAGTTAATCAAACAAATTGGAGATAATGCCGATTCTCCAGAAGAAATACCTAGTGCTTTAGACGGATTCAATTTCACTCACAAAACCGCCAAAGGCGAAGTAAGTAAACAGTACGAGGCCGCAAGTCAGGAATAACAGCGACTTCGGAGATCTCCATCATTCGCGTGCTGCGAATTTAGATGTCAATTTGAGAAAGTAGCTTAGCCAGGTCGTGATATCGTTGGTTGTCACCGCAATCCTCTTTATTCGCCGGCGTCTCCTCTCGTGTAGAGCCCGCTGCTGCCGGTGTCTACCGTTGTGGTCACCTTGCGCGTCAAACCGCAAACACAACTCTTTCGATCACCGTAGCAGGGCGGGTTCATTCAACATTCCTGAGCGGCAGCGCTTGATCGACGCCTGTCACTCGCCAATCCCGAATCAGCTTCGAGGCCGGTTGTCGCCAGCATCTTTAAGCGGTATCGCTATCGATACCGTAATCGATACCGATGGATACGTTCACAGACAGCGGGCTGCCGTGGGACGACTACGGCACGCTTCGCGACGAGACTCTCGGGGCGTACGTCCCCGACGACGAGACGCTCCGGGCGGTGGCGTTCGTCGATAAAGGCGGGACCAGCAAGACGACCTCACTCGCGCACATGGGCGTCGTCGCCGACCAGGAACTCGGCCTCAACACGCTCTTGATCGCACTCGACGGCAAGCAAAACGACCTCGCGACGCACTTCGGGATCGAGGGTGAGGATCTCGAACAGGCGACGCAGTGGCCGACGATCGCGCAGGCGTTCGCGCCGAACATCGACCAGATCGACGAGCGCCTCCGCTCCGATGGCGACACCGACGACGGCGTGCTCGCCGATCTGGCGATGCCGACGGGCGAAGGCCCGGACCTGATCCCTGCGAGCGAAGAGTTGGACGGCGTCGACAAGTCGTTGAGCGATATCGACGACCCGGCGCAGCGCTACTCGTTCCTCGACGACTTCTTGAGCAAATACGTCGACGACCAGTACGACCTCGTGCTGATCGACGTGCCGGGCTCCACGTCGAACGTCGCGGCAAACGCCTTGTGGGCGACGAAACATGTGTTCACGCCCGTCCGACCGTCGCCACTCGACACCAAACAGGCGGCGAAGATCCGCGCGGAAATCAACGAGAAACGCGAGCGACACGACTTCCTCTCCGATCTGGAACTGACGATGGTCGTGCTCTCGCAGGTCAGCTCACAAACAAAGGCCGGGCGGTACTTCCTCGACCAGTTCCGCGGGGCGTTCCCCGTCGAACTGTCGCCCGTCCCCGTGCGCGACTCACAGGCCGTCATCAACGCGCAACTGGAGCGCGAGACGCTGTTCGCACACGACTCCGACCTCAAGAGCGCCGAAGAGGCGCGCGATCAGTATCGACAGAACACGGCCGAACTGGTGCGCCGGCTCGGCACGCCCAACTGGAAGGACGGCGTCGAGGGCGTCGACGCCGAACAGGCGAGTGGGCCGGTCGCGGGGAGTGAGGAGGTGGCTCGATGAGCGACGACGGGCCGAGCATGGAGGAACTGCGCGAAGGATCGACGTTCGGCGATCGCGACGATCCGAACGCGGCGAGCCCGTACGATGGTGACGCCGACGACGATCCCGACGACGACTCGATCCGCGAAGACCTGATCGACCGGATCGGCGACAAGGTGTCCGGGCCGGAGAATCGGTCGATCGGGTGTCGTGACCCCATGTTCGCGGCGTATCTCGACCACCTCGCGGACGACGGCGAGCGCATGGACGACGTGATCGCGGACCTCGCGGACGACCTCAACACGACGGTTCCCGAAGAGCCGCAGAAAGCCGACGTGATTCGCGTGTTACTCCGGCTCGGGCTTCGCGACGGCGCCCCCGAGGAGTACGAACGGCTCGTCGACGCCCGTGGCGAGCAAGCGAAGCGCTCGATGTAGTACTCACGAATCGCTCAATGTGACAATTGTACAGACCGCAGGGTGGAGCAAACATGTCCATCTCTGAGGATTTCAACAGATCTCTCACAGTTAGTATCTCACGCCTTCACCCCAAAATCAGAATCTGCCTTGTACCATTCTAAAAACGGATCTCATGTCTCAAGGATAGACATTTAATACCATTAGAATAGATTAGTAGATAACCTTCGGTGAGATTTGATTGCCAGATAGAATTCAAGAAAATGATAAAAGCGAATTTATAAACCGCCAATTACAGCATTATCATCATATACGCGATCAGTCGTTAGGCGTTCTTCGGCTTTTGATAGCACTAGCGTCTATTTTTATCCTTTCACTTACAACAGACACCGTACAGAATTATATTCAAAATTTCTCATTCATACCACAATATCTCCAAAACAATCCAGATCCATCTTTTGACATATTAATATCATTTCTAGGGATATTATTGATCTTCCCAGCGATAGTAGTGTCTGCTTTTGCTTTTGTGTTTGGACTTATGTCTATTATACAAATATTCTTTGTAAATTCTCTACGTCCCGGCTTGGGTGATCAAAATCAATTGGTTATCCCCAACTATGGGAATAGTAGCTGGTCTAGTAATTATATCATATGGATAAACGAGAATAGCACTCTACTCGATAAAATAGAGAGAGGTCTCAAATACGGTATTCTATTACTAGGTGTTTGTTTTTTATATTTGTTTATAGCTGCCATATCTCTAATTAGCGTTCATAATCAGACAACCACCTTTTTATTAATTATTAATGGAACATATATTCTGTTCACAATAGCATCTATTTTATACGCATCTCTCTACGTTCTTCGCAAATATATTGATTCAAAACAAAATTCGCCTAATTCTATCCTTTTGCTTTTTGACATAATTTTTGGGGTTGATGAAGATGAAATCACTTCCTTAATCCACACTTTCATAATTATTATGATTATTATACAGGCATTTTGCTCTACGATGATGATCTGGTTGATCTACGGTTGGTGGCAATTAGTCTAAATTGTCTCTATTGAAACTCATACTTCAGACATAAAGTGGGCTGAAGCAGCTACTCACTGAGCAGTTCTCATCGACCAGTTGTTCAGCCGAGAATATGTTCGAAGAATAATAGTTCAACAAGCCAGATCGACTGGAACACTTTTGAGCGGAGCGCTAATACGGTCGTTATGAGCGTTTCGAGCCTGCTTGATACGGTTTTAGCGAGAGAACAACGGGAGATGGAACTGGACGCCGAACGCGACGCCGACTTTCAGACGTGGGTGAAGCGGCTCAACGCGGAATCGGTGACGCTGCTCAAACAGATCAGCGAGTTTGACTTTACGGAGAGCCACGACCGAGAGATGTTCTACGATCTAGTCGAGGAAAGCGAGATGCGCTTCAACAACCTCCGGAACCGGAATGAGATCGCCGAGGTTCCCGCCAGCGTCACGATCGAGATAGATCGACTACTCGATCGCTTCGATGAGGTCACTCAGAAACGCGTGATACGGGTTTCAGCGGGCGATTCACAGAAAGAGCGGGAGAAACAACGAAAGCAACAGCAGCGAGGTATCGTGAGAAATCGCTCAGAGAAGCTGGCCGAACAGCTCCGAAACGTCTACGATGCGCTCCCGAACGACGAGTAGCCCACCTCTTCACACGTTACTATCGCATAGTAACGAACACTCGCCGTCGACGCCGATCGCGGTTGTCGCCCCAGACCTATTTACGCCAGACTGACGCGTCTACACCCACACACCGGACTGACCGGCACAACCCCCTATGAGCGAACCAGAGACTCCCCAGAGAGACGAACAGCCACTCGACGACACCGGACACCGGGCTTCCGGTGGGAACGACGCACTCAACGCCGACGATACGCACGTCGCCCGCGGCGTCGACGAGAACACCCACGTCAAGGGTCCCGAGCACGACGCGAAAGCGGTCTACCAGCAACCGGACGGGACGCCGAAGGCGACCGGCCGAACACTCGTCGAGAGCGTCGCGACGGTCCGGATCGATTGCACCAACGCACCGAACGACCGCGTCATGATCCATATCGAGCATCCGAACCACGATCGAGGCGTTCGGTGTTTCTCCCGGTCGCCCGAGGCGTCGTCGATCGCGTCCGTGATCCGGTCGCACCTCCGGACAGAGATTGACGCCGAACTTGCCCGCGTCGAAGTGATCGATACCGTCGGGCTCGGGCTCACGGAGGCAGCGTTGCTCCCGCGCCGGAGTACGATCAGCTCACCGGACACGTCGGCACCGGTGGTCGAGGTGACCGGGGCATGAGCGGCGTCGATCAGGAGGACGAATCCGACGGAGGCGTTGAGCATCCGACGCCCGAGTGTGATTGCTGCGGCGGGGAACGAACACGCCCACTTGACAAAGAGGTCGCAGTCTGCTTCGACTGCGACAACGAGTGGCGGTACGAGGAGGACTACAGCGAACACTTCGAGGTGGCCTGATATGTCCGACGGAGAAACTGATCGCGGGAACCACGTCGCGCTGGTGTCTGGCGGGATGGACTCGGCGGTCGCGGCGCACGTCTCGGTTCGTTGGGGGCCGGCCGACCTACTCGTCTATCTCGACACCGGGACCGGTCTCGACGCCAACCGCGAGTACGTTGAGGAGTTCGCCGACGCCGTCGGCGCACAGCTGTGGACGCTCCGGACGCAGGAGTCCTACGCGGACCGCGTAGAGACCGACGGCTTTCCGGGCCCCGCCGAGCACGGCAGGATGTACCGGAAGCTCAAGGAGCGACAGATCGGCCGGCTCGCGACTCTCTCCGGCGGCCGCGGGAACACGTCGGACCTCCACCTGTGGACTGGCGTGCGCCGGCAGGAGTCGGAGCGGCGGATGGCGAACGTCACGCCCGAGCAAGACGGCCCGCGGTGGACGTGGCACGCGCCGATCCACGACTGGAGCAAACAGGACTGCCGCGAGTACGTCGACCGGTTCGACCTCCCGCAAAACGACTTGTGGGACGATCTCGGGCGCTCCGGTGACTGCTTCTGCGGCTGTTTCGGGTCGCCCGAGGAGAAGATCGACCTCGAAGCCGCCGGCCACGTCGATCACGCCGACTGGTTGCGGAACCTCGAACGTGACGCCGACGCCGACGACGAGCGCGGCCGGTGGGCGTGGGGAGCACTCACCGACGCCGAGGCCCGCGCGGAGCGTATCGACGCCGGACAGATGACGCTTTGCTCAACGTGCGGCGCGGTCCCGGACGGAGGTGAGCCGCAATGAACTGTCCAAATTGCGATGGAGAGGTTGTGCGGAGAGACGCAGAGACGGACCGGGAGTACCGGCTTCGATGGGAATTGAGCAACTGCCCAGAACACGACCTACCGGCGCGCCTCCGAGGTGATGAGCGTGTCCAGTGATCGATCCGGAGACGACGTTGCGCGATCCGACACTACGGTCGAACGCGACCCCAGCGTCCCCGATATCCCGGACCTCAACAAGTGCAAGCGGTGCGGCGACGAGCGCGACGGGCACTCGTACCTCCTCGTGTTCGGCGACTGGAACCCTGACCGATCGGGCTTCGAGCGCCCACCGGGGATGCGCCCGCTCTGTCGCGACTGCTGGACCGACGAGTACGCCCGGACGAGCGGCGCCCACTGGTCGATCGACGACCCGCAGCGCGTGTGGGACGTACTCCGTGCCTCTGACGGCGAGCTGGTCGCCGACCTCTCGCCACTCTTCATGGGCGGGCGGCCGTTCGTTCGCGTCGACGGCGACGCCAACATGACGGCGGTCGGGCCGACTCTGATCGACGGCGGCGAGAACGATGCGGGCACGCCCGTCATCGAGGAGAAGATCGTCCGGCTGGAGAGCTTCGACCGTGACGCGCTGTTCGAGGCGATCGAGACCGGCCGCGACCTGCCGAACGACACAGGATCGGTCATCATCCGACCGATCGAGGAGACGCCGTTCGAGCGGTACACTGGACGGGGCGAGAACTCGGCGAGTCTCGGGCGGTGGTCGGAATGAGCGCGCTCGACGACGATCGCGACCCGCTCCTCAGTCCGCCGTCGACGAATCTCGACACCGGGAATTGGGATGCCGACGGCCCGCTCGCCGGGTGGCGTGTCGATCGCGACGGCGACAGCCACGTCCTCGACTACGTCATCGAGTCGACGTGGGAGCGAAAGGGCTGTTTCTGCCTCCTCACGCGAGTGACGGAGTACATCGTCCTCGGCCGGCACCACGGCCCCGAGCGGATCGGCGAGTCGGAGACCTACTACCGCGGGTACGTCCACGCACCCGGCGTCGAATCCCTGCCGAAGGGCTGCTACGGGACGACGATCGTCCAGTGTGAGAATCAGGGCGGGTGGTTCGTGTGGGACGAGCGCGCGTTCTTCAACGGCTACTCGCACACGAAGACCGTCAGTGAGGTTGCCCACCGGAAGACTGAACGTCTCGCCGACGCCGCGGCGCAGCGCCGGAAGGGGGAGCTATGAGCGTCGAGAACGCCTCGACGCCGTCCCGCCCACTCCCGCGCGTCCGTATCGAACAGCCCAGCGCCGAGCGCGGAGCCGACGACGTTCGCGCCCACCTGGACGAGCCCGGTTGCGCGCTCTGTGGCGTCCCGGACGCACCCCGTGTGCTCGTTGAAATCCCGTGGACCGGGACGCGCGGACTCCGGCGAGTCTGCCGCGGCCACTCAGAACACCCCGACCACCCCGGCTACGCCTCGAAGACGAACCCGACCGAGTACCGGTTCTGTGAGGCGTGCGGAACGGCGGCGGCACTGACGCCGGACGGCGTGTGTCGATCGTGTTTCGACGGCACGGAGGCCGCGCAATGAGCACTGACGACACGACCTCGACGACTGTCGACGGAACGAGCATGGCGTTCGTCGCGAACAAAAAGAAGGATTCGTGGCGAACGCCGCCCGCGCTCTACGAGCCGATCGCCGAGGCCGTCGACGGCATCGATCTGGACCCGTGTGCCGGCCCGCCCGGCGACCGCCTCGAACTACCGGGCGACGCCGAACCCGCCGACGACCTTCCGCCGACCGAGATTGCAGATCGGAACATCATGCCGTGGGAGGACGGCCTCTCGATCCGGTGGAACGCGGACGACGTGTTCGTGAACCCGCCCTTCTCGGACGTGGAGGAGTGGCTGGCGACCGCGATCGGCGCGTGGGTGGCCGGCGACGCCGGCCGCGTGTTCTTCGTCACGGCTGCGAACACCGGGACGCTCTCGTGGTACCACCGCTGGATCGCGTCGTTCGCGTCAGTGACGTACTTCACCGGGCCGCGGCAGAACTACATCGATCCCGAGACAGGCGAGCTGGCAAGCGGCGTCTCGTTCAACACGGCCGTGAGTGTGTTCGGAGAGATTCCCGAGTCGCTCGCGGAATACTGGAAAGAGGAAGGTGACCTCGTAGTCCGGCCGTGGAACGCCGGCGGGATCGTCGCGGATTCGGACCGAGGCGAGCCATGAGCAACCGCCCGAAGGACCGCCAGAAGGGGATGGACACGCTGTTCCCGAAGGCCGACGCTCACTCGTGCCGTGTCTGTAACGAGTACGTCGAGGACGGCCGTCGGAACTACTGCTGTCCGCGCTGTAAGCGGATCGCAAAGGCCGTCCAGCGGATGTTCGTGTGGGACTGCGTTCGCGAGGCCGTTCTCGAACGCGACGACTACACCTGCCAGCAGTGCGGTCTCTCGAAGGAACAGGCGGAACGAGCATACTGGCAGACACACGACCTCGCGAAGGAGAGGTCTGACTCCACCGATGAGTTCTGGCGCCGCTGGCGTGCATACGGCGTGACCGAGTTCCAGATTTTCGAGGTCGACCATATCGAGCGCGTCGCCGACGGCGGGCATCCGTTCGAGGAGTCGAACCTCCAGACGCTTTGTGAACACTGTCACCGCGACAAGACGGCCGCGGAGAACCGGACGGGCGAGCCATCGATCGAGGAGCGACCAGAGCTCGGGCTCGACGCCTACATGGACACCGCGACCGACGGCGGGGAGGCGGACCGATGAACACCGGCGTGCAAGTGTTCGACCGGTCGGTTTCGCGAATCGAGCGACAGCCAACGCCGGTCGCCACGGTGGTGCCACATGTCGAGTGAAACACCCAGCCTCGCGTTCGCGGACGAGCACGTCCCGCGAATCCTGTCCGGGCAGAAGACCGCGACGATCCGCCTCGATCTGGACTCGCGAATCCAACTCGGGCGGAGCGTCACGTTCGTCGATTCCGAGCGCGAGCGGTTCGCCACTGCCGTCGTCGACGATCGTGGCTACGAGCGCCTCGCAGTACTCGCTCGGCAGGGCGTCCCCGGCCACAAACAGTACGAGCAGCCGGCGGACCTCGTGGCAGAGATGCACGAGTACTACCCCGACCGACGCGTGACGGGCGACACACTCGCTGACGTACTCTACTGGGAGCGTGAGTCACTATGGGAGTGACCGAGACGCGCCAGACACGGTTCGACGCCCCGCCGCGGGCCGTGCGGTTCGACGAAACGGAGTCGGCCGTGACGCGGCGCGTGTTCCGGTGTGACGGCCACGCGTACGAGCACATGATCGAATACGATCTGGCCGAAGCGTTCGACCGCCTCGCGTACGAGCGAAAACTCGACACGTTCATCGAGGGGTTCGGGAAGGCTCGCGACAGCGCGGACGGCCGCGTGTACGCCGATCGCGACAGCGGGCACCGTGTGTTCCGACGGGGTGACCTGCTGTTTGTGTGCAATGTTGAGGAGGTGTCGCGGCAGTTCCGTCGGATCTACTTTACTGTAGACGTACTCGGTGACATCCTCCTCGCCGTAAACGGCGAGGCTTCCCGTACCGCAGGTGGGATCTTTGCTGGTCTACGACACGACCTGCTCTCGCGGTGCAAAGCATCCGCTCTCGCAGTCGAACAGATATGTCGATGGCTGTGCCACACAGCCGTTACTCCTATCCTCACCGTGAGGACTCGGAGTTATCT